>Ga0113563_10000061_pt1 | contig 34952 bp, 27 predicted proteins | sample Mud3Dept3metaG_FD_80117 | JGI IMG/M metagenome (GOLD analysis project Ga0113563, IMG submission 80117) | Freshwater wetland microbial communities from Ohio, USA, analyzing the effect of biotic and abiotic controls - Mud 3 Core 4 Depth 3... | ecosystem: Environmental > Aquatic > Freshwater >... | reverse complement strand
ATCGGAGGCGGCGGGCCGAAATCCCAGCCATAATCGATCCAAGGATAATTGATCCCGATGAGCATAGATTCAAGCGCCGCGGAGCGGCTTGTGCGATCTCACGCACGTGCCTTCGTTCCTGCCGGGCGCGCAGGAGTGATTCTATCCCCGGATGCGCTTACCGGACAATTCCATCCTGGAGCGTGACATTGGAAGCGCAGGACCGTTTGCACGCCAGAGGTCACGATCATCAGGATCAAGGTGGCTGTCCGCCCCGAACTCACTTGAATATCAGAGATCCGAACTCGGTGAGGAACTGGCGCCAGATGAACCAGAAATGTGCACCGGGCGATTCATGGTAGGTGGTGTTCAGACCGACCTTTTTGGCAACTTCAAAAAGCGTTTGCGATCCCTGGCGGGCAAAGTCGGTGGTGCCGGCTCCGATCCAATAGTGGTTCACGCCGGCTGCCTTGACCGTCTGCAGCTGCTTCTCGAACGCTTCCGTATTCTGACCGCCGGCGCTCCAGACCGCGATCCAGCCGAATGCGCCCGGATTGTTGTTCGTGGCACTGACCGTATGGCCCCCGCCCATGGAAAGACCCGCGATCGCGCGGTTGTCCTTGCTGGGAACCGTCCGGAAGTTGCGATCGATAAACGGGATTATCTCCTTCACCAGGCTATGCGGATAGGACCCTTCATAAGGTTGTGAGGGACGGGCTGTCGCAGGGGCAGATTGAGCCGGTTGCGCGCCGCGGCCTGCGGCAGCCTGTTGTGCTGCCTGAACCGGCGGCGGAGCCGGTGCCATCGCCGGGGCAGCCGGCGGGATGGGACCGTATCCGTATCCTTGAGAAACCACCTGTCCGGCATTGCCGTTGGGCATGACCACGATCATCGGCCTCGCTTTGCCTCCGGCGATCAGATTGTCAAGGATGATATTGGCGCGGCCCATCGTGACCCATGCGTCCTCGTCACCGCCGCCACCGTGCAGGAGATACAAAACGGGGTAACGAGTGTTGCTCGTGAGGTAATCAGGCGGCGTATAGACGTACATCCGCCTCCCGGATTTCTTCAGAATATCGGACGGATACCAGATGGCCTGCACCGCACCATGGGGAACATCCTTGAATTCCCATGGTGTCGAGGCCGGGCCGGAGATCATGAGCAGGTTTTCGTAGCGGCTGCCGTCGCGCTGATACTCGCCGTTGCCCGGGTCGAGCGCCTTGACGCCGTTCACGCTGAAAGAATATGCCCACAACTGGTCGCCAAGCGGACCGACCGTAACCGACCAGATTCCCTGATCGTCCTTGGTCATCTCAATGTTTCTACCGTTGTCCCAGCTGCCATTCAACAGTACCTTGGTCGCCTCGGGAGCGCGCAGCCGGAATGTGACTCTCTTGTCCGGCTGGACTTCCGGAGACACGACACGGGGAAGCACGGCAGCCCCGCCCCTTCCGGCAGGGTTTTGCGCGGGAGGCTGCGCGAATACCGCCACAGATGCAGACAGCAGAACGACCATACAGCTCACGTATATTCTTGTAGGACTCATGAGAAGTCTCCTTTTATACCTGCATTCCGAGTCAGTGGAGTCCGCTGCGAAGCAAAAAAAGCGGGGTTATCGAAACAGGAGCGGCGCGAAATCCCTGAGGTTCTGCCGCCAAACGATGAACCAGTGCCCTCCCTCGGTTTCGGTGTATTGCAGCCTGACGCCTTTGGCCAGCAACGCGGCAGAGAGCGCCTTGTTGCCATTGATCACCAGGGAGTCCTGCTTGCCGCAGTACAATGCGAACAACTTCAGCTTTTTGTTGGCGCCCGCCACGTCCGCCATCAAGGCCGGGTAGGCTGCCGTCGGATCGGGTGCGGCAGCAGCAGCTGGAGCAGTCCCGCCGACGGGTGCCGCGCCTCGGCCACCACCGCCCATGGCCACGGCAGAACTCAAGCCAATCACGTAATGGAAGGTTTCAAGATGCCCCAGTCCGGTCCGGAGTGATTGCGCACCTCCCATCGACAGGCCTGCGATGGCCGTAGCATCAGGTCCCGTCACGACTCGGTATTTCTTCTGGATTAGAGGCATGATGTCCTGCAGGAGTTCCTTCGTGAAATTATCATCCTGGCCGACAGCCGGCACTGCGGCAGTTGCCGGAGCCGGGGCATTCCCCCTGGCAGCGGCAGGCGCTCCCGCAGCCGCCGATGGAGCTGGGCCGCGCGCCGCTGCCGGAGCCATCGCACCGGTGCCGAGCGATGCCTGCTGGAAAATCGAGGGCATGACCACGATCATCGGTTTCGCTTTGCCGTCCGCAATCAGGTTGTCCAGGATGTAATTGGCGCGTCCGACGTCGGTCCAGGCGACATCCCAGTCGCCGGCGCCATGAAAAAGATAAAGCACAGGGTATTTCCTGCTGCCGGACTCATATCCCGGCGGCGTATAAACCCGCATGCGGCGCGTCATGCCGTTGAGGGTTTTCGCTTCATACGTGACGATTCTCACCTCACCGTGGGGAACCGGGCGCGGATCGTAGAACCGCGGGCCATCGCCCGGCACAACTACCTGGCTGGTGTAGCTCGAGCTCGGTTTTACGTAGGAGGTTCGCTGATCGTTGACCGTCATGCCGTCCACATTGAAACCATATGAATAGATCTCGGGTTCCAATGGGCCAAGCGTAACGCTCCATGCGCCATTAGCATCCGGAGTCAGAGCCGCGGGTGGATTTGTCCCCATGATTTCTCCGTTGACCGTCACCGATCTGGCGAACGGCGCGGCGATCCGCAGGATGACGGTGCGGTCCGGGCGCACTTCCGGCGAAACTACCGCCGGGCCCCTGCCGCCTCCCCTGCCCCGCGCAGCCGCCGGCGCGGCCCCGGCGCCGCGGCCGGTTTCCTGCGCGAGGGCGAAAGAGCAGACAAGCAATATCAGCATTGCAGCAACACTGAGCCTTTTCATTTTGATTTCTCCACTGAACAACTGTGTAAGTCATTGGCGCCGGGTCTCCCGCAGAGGAACCGGCTGCATCAGCGGACGTAGCTGAGCCCGAAGCCCCAATCCTCGTAAGGATCAAGGATGCCGTTCTTGTTCAGATCTCTGAACTTCAGCCCGTTCTGCGTCAGTATCTGGGCTTTCCGGCTGCCGATTTCGCGCTGGGCAGCCGGGACGGACGAAATCGGAAACGACAGCTTCAGAAGTCCTGCTAAGACCGCCGCTATGGAGCAAGACAAAATCAGTTTTCGTCTCATATAGTTCTCGATCTCCCTCTTGTCAGAGGCGGCGGCATCAATTGCATTCCGGCCATCGCCCTGGACGTTCAACGCGTGACCCTCTGAGCGCGCTGATTGGGCGCATCTACATTTCGAATTTTCCATTCCTCGATGATATACGCTAACGCCAGAAGTTACCTCATCCAAAGCTTATCATCCGGACAAGTCATGTTTCCCACTGCAAAATCGGACACGATCCTCCGGCCGGTCGAAAAGGATTTTGAAGCCAACGGAATGTGGACAAGAGCCAAATCAGATGCTGCCGATTTGCGATCGGGTCGCATCCATAAAGTTTTCGTATTGCAAAACGCTGGTTGAATGTAGGTTGACCCTCGGCTGCAACCCGCGCACTGGAATTTTAAGCTGCCGTTTTGAGCCTCGATAGTGCTGATCCGGTCGCGGCAGGCCTTCCGCGCAGGCCCAGGATATCGGGCAGCGGCAAACCACGGGATGCACGAAGAACGCGAAACCCTCTCGTGTATTCCGCGTATTTCGCGGCTGAAATTCCTGGGGGATCATCTCCTCAGCGATTGTTCGGCACAGACTGGTGCGCATGCAGCACCTTCCACTTCCCGTTTTTCAGGACGAACACTTCGCTCAGTGCAAAAGGGGCGCTGATTGTGCGTCCGTCACTCAGGGTGGCCGTGGACGCACCCTCTGCAGTGAGCAGCGCCACTTCCGGCGTAATGACGCTAACATAAGCGCGATCCAGTTGATATTTTGACCCGGTGATACCCTGGAAGCCTCTTTTCACGGCATCCAATGCTTCCTGGCGGGTCAACATGAGCTTGCCGTCCTGTATAACGGGCCCTTTCACCGAATCGAGGATCCAGTTAAAGAATCCCTCGGCATCCAGGTTTTCGGCAGCCCCGATCATTTCGGCGTTGGCTTCAAGGACGGCTTTTTCGATCGCCTGCAGATGGCTGACGGAAGGCTTTTCCTGGTTCGCAAAAGTGGCAGTGATACAGGCCAGGCTCAAGAGCATGATCATCGGCCTTGTCATCGTTCCCTCCTCCTCGATTGATGCAAAGAGCGGGCTGAAACACCGGCGTGCGGGCCCCTCGTGTTTTACTGCCGGCTGGCGCACCGGAAGGGCCCGGTTGCGTGTCCAGAAAGCCCTGCTGGATTGGCGAAGACGCCACGAAGGCGACAATATTCTATACCTGGTGACATGGTTCCGTTAACGCAAACCGCGCTTCTGCCGGTGAGATCGAAACAGGCTCAGCCGTCAGAGTAGATGCCGGCACGCGGGCGCGTCATGAGCCTGTGGCGCGCCGCGGCCGCAAGGTGCCGGCGTTTCTGGTACGATGTCCGGCCCGGGCGCGAGGCCCGCATCGGCGCCGCGTGGGGCAGCACCGCTGCCGCCTTGGCCGGCGCCCTCGTTTCAGGGCGCTACATAGACTCAGAACTCAGGGAACGGCTTCGCGCGAGCTGTAATATACTGACAATATTGGAGATAAAGACGTGACTCCGTAACAAAGATGAGTCTGTGATTCCTGGGAATCTCCGCGTGCCCCGGTCCTGCAAAACATCAACTTACGGACCACAATCGCTCTGGACAGGCGAGAGCAGGCCCGGGGAGTTAAAATCCAGAGGCGCGTTTCCATAGATCAATTCACTGAGTTCTGAGACTCGGGCTTTGAGTTGCGGGCCGATTTCCTGTTCTGCCTGGCGGTGGGCGCTCTTTTGACAGGGATTTGCGCGAGCCCTTAGCTTGTCAGCAAGGAACTGCAACCACGAAATACACAAAAGGCCCGAAGACCTTTCGTGTATTTCGTGCCTGTTGCGGTTTGCTTCTTCTGATCTTCCGTGACGACGCGATGCCGTGGAGCAGATCATATCCGCCGAAGACCTCGGCTTTTGGAACTTCACCGGCCGATCACGAATATCTCGAGGTGTGACGGGTGGGACTTTGAACGGAATATTCGTTGTGTCGCCGTGATGTAGTCCTCATCCCGCGCTTTGAATATGTTGGGAACATAGCGCTGGGGATTGCGGTCGATCAACGGGAACCACGTGCTTTGCACTTGAACCATGATTGCATGGCCTTTTCGGAAGCAATGGTCGATCTGATGCAAATCGATCTGGTACGCCAGGATTTCGCCGGGCCGGATCGGCTCCGGTTTTTCAAAGCTCTTGCGGAATCTCCCTCGAAATACATCATTGGCCACCATGAGCTGATATCCGCCCATTCTTGGCTCTTTGGGGTAATTCTCCGCGTAAACGTCGATCAACTTGACGATCCAGTCGCTGTCGCTGCCCGTGGTCGATGCGAAAAGTCGGGCTGTCACATCTCCCGCAATGGTCAGATCCTGGGAGAGGGGGTCCGTCTTCCAGCTGACGACATCCGGGCGCTGGTGCGCGAAGCGCTGGTCCTCCACGAGCCACGTGCGCCAGCCTGAGCCCAAAGGGGAATAGGTTGGCTCGACCGGACGGGCACGGTACGGCACGGGATTGGCGGGATCGGAGATGTAACTGTCGAATGCGTCCCCCGTCTCGTCCGGAGGATCGAACGAGAGCTTTCCGCCGGCGCGCATGTAGAGCCGCTTTGCAGAGCTTATGTTGACCGGAGGCCATTGATCGTATTGCTGCCAGGCGTTCGTGCCGGTGCGGAACGTGATCGCTTCCGTGAATTTGAGTTGTCCCTTATCCTTGAGCCAGTAGGCGAACCACGGAGCCTCGATCTGTTCGCGGTAGTAGAGGCTGGTGTTGCTGTCGAACTTGATGTTTCCCAGACTGCTTCCGTCCGGGCGCGACCAGCCGCCGTGGTTCCACGGCCCGGAAACGAAGAAATTCCTGCGGCCGGCGTCGAGTTTCTCCAGCGTGGAATAGATCTTGAGGGGTCCGTAGAAATCCTCCTGGTCCCACCAGCCGGCGACGGTCAACATGGGAACCTGGACCTGCTTCAAATAGCCCGCCATGGCCTGCTTCTGCCAGAACTCGTCGTAATCGGGATGCTCGACAAAGTCGTTCCATGTCGGAATCGTGCCGTGAAGGTATCGCTCGTTCACGTTCGAGAGCGCTCCCAGCCGCAGGTACCACTCAAACGTGTCGAAGGTGTCGAATTCGAAGCGATAGCTTTCCCGGTTCGTTTCCATCCTGCTGGCGTATTCGAAACCGTAGCTCAACCGGAACGCACCGTTGTGATGGAAGTCGTCTCCGAGATACATGTCGGCCGGCGATGCCTGCGGGGAAGCGGCGCGCAGCGCGGGGTGAGGATTGAGCGTTGCCATCGCCGCAGTCCAACCCGGATAGGAGATCCCGGTGATGCCGACCCTGCCGTTGTTGTTCGGAACGTTACGGATCAGCCATTGGATCGTGTCGTAGGCGTCGGTCACCTCGTCGACTGCCTTAGGATCCTGCGCGCCTCCCGGCAGCGAAATCGGGGCCCGCTGCATGACAAACTGTCCTTCGGACTTGTAGCGACCGCGAATGTCCTGAAAGACGAAGATATAACCTTCCGCAGCCAATTCCTTGAACTTCCCTTCGGCAAAAGCACGGGAGTTTTCCGCTGCCTGGTAGGGCGTACGTTCCAGAATGATCGGCAGTTTCTCGATCTGGATCCTTGGAACAAAGATGTTGGTATTGAGACGGATGCCGTCCCGCATGGGGATCATCGCGTTCGTCTTTTCAAAGGGGTCGCCGGCCTGCTGGCGGGTCCAGCCGAAGATCGGGACACAGGCAACCAGAATGAAACAGAACCCATAGATCTTGACCTTGGATCGCTGCATGGCGCTTCTCCTTAATGATTATGCTCTGTATAGTAGTGGACTGATCTTAATAAGCATTTCCATCCGGAGACACAAGGGGAAAGTGGGCGGTCACGTCGAAAATGGCGCGGCAAGGTCCCAAAGCCCGCAATCCAGTTACCATGCGATGATCGACAAGGAGAGAGCCTATGTTCGAGCAGTTTGAGGTTCGCACCCCCTCACATGCCTGCCTGATCGACATCACCTCGCAGGTGGATGGAGTTGTGTCGCGCAGCGGCGTCCGGGAAGGCATCTGTCATGTCGTGGCGCCGCACACGACGGCCGGCCTGACGGTCAACGAAAACGCGGATCCCACAGTCAGATCCGACATCCTCGCGGAGCTGGACAAAATCGTTCCCTGGGAGGATGGCTACGAGCACGCGGAAGGCAACTCGGCCGCGCACATAAAGTCCAGTCTGTTGGGACAATCGGTTTATTTGCTTATCAGCGGCGGCAGGCTCAGGCTTGGCACATGGCAAGGACTCTTCTTCGCCGAATTCGACGGGCCCCGCACCCGCAAGGTCTGGGTCCAGGTTATTGCAGACACACAGGGCTCATGCCCTGGATTGCCGGTTTGAGCCAGCCCCGGATCTATTGAAACTTCCTGAAACTGAGGATCTCGAGGGTGAAACCAATCAGGTCCTGGGTGTCCATGTAGGCCCACCCTTCTTCGGGATCGTCCAGCTTCATCACCTGCACCGGTTGAATGCCCAGGTGTTTCCACTTCTCGAGCTCTACGTCGAAGGGGAGGGGAGCGGGAAAACCCAGATGATGAATCCCCTCGCCGTGTTTCTCCAGGAATTCATGGTAACTTGACCGGCCGCTAACGGGTTCAACCAGTTCCAGTGTGACCGGTCCTACCTTTGCATAGGCGAACTTGAACGTACAATCCGTCAGCTCTCCCCGGAAGCTGGCCTGGGATTTTGGATAGCTTTTGATGTGGACATCCCATGGACCGATGGCGAATTTTTCGGCCAGGTTGGCCGCTGTCCTTTCCACGTTTCGGACGACAACACAGGCGTGCACCATCTCCCGAAGCAGGATCCTGTTGTCCGGAATCGTCCCGGCCTTCTCATCGATGATTGGCATTTTTCTCCTCGAGCATCGCGATGCGGAGCACGACATAGCCAAGCTATCCCGGCGTGGTGGATCACCGACCGCTCCGCGAAATTGACACCTGGACGCTTGCCGCTGCGCTGACAGGGAGGGCGACTTCCTGTTCCTATTGTGAACCACCGCGGATGGCGCCGATCTTGCGATTGCCGATGGCAACGGCATATTTCCCCGCGGGAAGTACGGCGATCCTTAGCCCGGTCTCGTGCGCGCCTCCGGTCCGGTTTTCCAGTGTGAACTGGATCCGGGAACCGTCGTCGGCGACCACGACCGGTTGTTGCTTCGCATACCCGTTGTGATCGCACATTTTGAGCAGGAGCTGGCAATTCCAGCGCCTTTTCAGGCGGCGCCTTCAGTCCTCAAGGGTTCTTGCGATCTGCGGTGGAGTAATAGCCGCGGCGCGCGTGGAGGAAATAGTCGCTGCCCTGTTTGCCGAGACGGTCGGTCAACCGCACCACGATCGAGCGGTATGTGCCCAACACGGGGTTCGAGGGATAATAACCCAGGGCGTATCGCATCCGCAGGCGCGAAATCACCGCCGACACTGCGGAGTCGAGCGAGGCGACGTTCCTGGCATCGATTATTTCGCCACCCGTTTCGCGCGTCACCTTGCCGACCGAACCGGCTCCGGTGAGGATTGTCGGCAATTGCATGGACAGGGGCGGCGCTTCGCCGGAGGTTTTGATGCTGTAAACCACGGTTTCGCTTTCCATGGCTTCCCGAATCATCGCCGATTCACTTGCCTGAGGAGTCACGGTTGCCTGGTTGTCTGAGATCAGAATGATCGCGTGGCGGTAATCCGGGGCGGCCTTCGACAGGTAGCCGACGGATTCGAACAGGGCATCGATAATGTTCGTTCCGCCACCCCCTCGAACGCGGGCCAGGGCTCTTACTATTCTCTGCCGGTCCGTGGTCAGATCCTCCAGGCGATCGACATTGCCGGCGAAGGAGAACAATGCCACCTGGTCATCCTGCTTGAGTTGCTGGAGCGCGCGCTCCGCGATCCTGCGCAGTTCTGAAATATAAGGAGCCACGCTTCCGCTCCGGTCTATGACCAGAGCGACGGCCAATGGAAGCTCGTCGCGGGAGAAACTCTGCACTTCCTGCTGGACGCCGTCTTCGAACACCAGGAAGTCATCCCGTGTCAGGTTCTCGATCAACCGGCTCCTCCTGTCCCTGACGACAACATCCACCTGCACCATGCGCACACTGACACTGAGCGTGTAGGCTCCCGCTGCAGGCTGCGTCTCTCCGGAGGCGGCCGGAGGGCCTTTCGAGGCAGCGGCAGGAGGAGTTTCCGGCGGCTTGGAATCGGGGGGGCCGGCGGCGGCCGGCGGTTCGCCGCGATCGGGCCGGGTAAGCCTTGGCCGGGGAGGGGAAGTCTTGTCCTCGACGGGGGGGGCTGTGGCCGGCGTTTGAGGCGAAGCGCTCTGCTGCGCATTTTCGGCTGCAGGTTTCACTGCCGGCGCTGGAACTTCCAGCGCCTGATCGAATTGCGCTTCAAACATTGTGCCGTGCGGCAAATCGAGATCGGGGCCCCGCTTCAAAAGCATTCCTGCTACAGTGACGGCGGCTCCGGCCGCGCTGCCGTATAACCCTCCCTTTGGGCCGCCGTAGATCAGACCTATGATCCCTCCCTGAATACCTCCCTTTGCTACCGCTCCCACGTCACCCCCGCTTCCCGACTCGCCTTTAAGGCTGGGATCCCCTTTGTCGGAAGGGGTGACCGGATCGAATCCCACTCGTGTGATTGTGGCCTTGAGCGGGACAGCGGTCCCATCCGCCAACAGGACTTCGTCGAAGCGCAGATGAAGTTCGGCACGGCCAAAAAAGCGGCCCGCGCGCTTGGCTTTGGTGATAGTCGCCCGGACTCTGCTCTTGTTCGGGATCGCCACCGTGCTGTCCGCCAGGATGTCCGCAGCCGTGCTGAATTCTACCTTGTCCTCCTTGCGGGTGGTCCGTGTATGGAGTGCGGTTTCGAGCTGAAGAATGAACTTTTGGCCGCCGGGAACCATCAGGCTGCTTGCGACCGGCGCCTCCGATGGCTGCGGCAGGGCGGACTGGCCTCGGATGAATTGTGCGCCGAGAGCGACCGTCATAATCACAATTGCCCCCAAGTGCTTGCACGAATTCACTTTGTTCGCTCCGGTCCGCGGTGTGTCCAGAATGCTTTACTTTTCGCACATTGCCATGAATATAGATGATACGGACTTTGACTAGGTTCATGCCATTAAAAAAGAACAATTGCCCGTATAATGCTCTCTGCCATGACTCATGCCCGCGGTTCGGAAACCGTTGAGATTCAGCTCACGGACGGATCTGTTCTCCGCGGAATGCTCAGCTTCGCCGAAACCACCGCCGGGAAGACTCCTTCGGTTGTGTTCGCCCACGGGTTGGGTTCAACGCGGAGCGGGGAGAAAGCGCAGGCGCTCGAAACGGAGTGCGGAAGAAGAGGCTGGAATTTCGCCGCTTTCGATTTCCGCGGCCATGGTCAGTCCGACGGGAATCTTCTCGGATTAAGCGGATCCTGCCTGATCGAGGATTTGGAGGCGATCACCCGGATGGTTGCTATGCGAATCGGAGGGCCTCTGTTCCTCGTTGGTTCCAGCATGGGTGGCTGGACTGCTGCCTGGGTCGCGGCTCGAAACCCGGAGCGGATTGTCGCTTGCGCCTTTGTCGCACCAGCCTTCCGATTCATGGAATGGAATACACTCAGTGAACGGGAGCGCCAAGATTGGCGCCGGACGGGGAGAATCCGGATTGGCAGCGAACCTGCTGTAATGGAACTGGGCAGCGGTCTGCTTCAGGAATCGGCGCTCTACCCGTACGAGGTTTTGTTGCATCGGTTCCGGACGAGGTCGTTGGTCTTTCACGGCATGCAGGACGACCTGATTCCGTATTCCGACAGCATCGATTTTGCCGCGCGTTGTGCCGCTGCTGACGTCGAGTTGAGGGTGCTCAAGGATGGCGATCACCGGTTGAACTCGCACAAAAGCATGATTGCGCGCGCCGCCTGTGAGTTTTTCTCGGCAGGGTGCATGTAACACGGCTACGCAGCACGCACGGTTGACCGATTATCGGCAATCGTGGCAACGAGATGAGGGAGGCAGACGCACATGGCGACCGTTCTCAGAATTCTCGTGGTTCTGGCGCTTGCTCTTGTATTCTTACAGCTGCTGTACTATGGATTCCGCATCAAGGGGCACGCATTGGGGGAATTCCCGATCGCATGGCCCGCCTTGGTACTTTCCAAGCTGTCTATGATCGTCTCCCTATCCCTCCTGCTATGGGAGGCTATACGAGGGCGCGGCGAGCTTTCGCCTGTTTTGGCAATCGTCTGTGCCTGCCTCTTGACAGGAGGTACAGTGATCTTTGCGCTCGGTTTCCCCAAGCTGGGAACAAGCCTCCGCATTGGCCTTCCCAGGGAAGAAACTGCCCTGGTAACCTCGGGTATTTACGGATTGTCCCGGAATCCGATCTACCTCGCGATCTTCTGCCTGCTCGGGGCCTCTCTCCTTTACGCGTTCTCCTGGGTGAATCTGGCTGCGGTCTTGATCTCTGTAGCTCTCCATCACCGCATCGTGCTGGCGGAAGAGACCTATCTGGTGAATCGATTTGTGGAATACTCGAGCTATAAGCGAAGGGTGCGTCGCTACCTGTAGCGGTGGTTTCGCTGGTAACCCCCGAATGTATGCCTGTCGTTGCAGTTTACTCAATCAGCAAGAATGCGTAGCGGTGCATCGCCTGGGAATACTCCGACAGGACCTCTATCGGGTAGTCGTATCGCCTCACGGTTGAGAAAACGTCCACACCCATCGCCTCGGGGGAAGGCCGCGCCAGGCGCGGTTGCCTGCATTCCTCTCTGACTCCCGGACACTCCTTGCAGATACAACAACTGTCCATGAAGAGAAGGAACGCCTTCTCATACCCCGCCACAAACACATCCCGTTCGAGTTTTAAAAGCTTCTGGTTCACTTTTCTAGACCAGGCGTGGCGATCCTCGGGTTTGTCCACCTGCTTCTCGAAATGAAGGATCGCGCCGGTCTTGTATTCATCAAAAAACTGCCTGCACTCCTGAACAGAAGGAACATTCGGCGGACAGGAGGCGGTCCGGCCGTATTCGGCGCAACCATACATACACTTCATGCGCACCCATTGGCTGACCACGATATCCCTTGGATTCATCCATTTAAAATCCGCATATCCGTGCTTTGCCAGGAGCGCTTCCAGTTTCGCCTGATTATCCATACGTGAATCCTCTGTTTCTCGAACCTTTTCCACCAGGGACTGCGGACCCACAGGATATATTCCCCGGGACCGCAATTCCAGCGTCTAATGAGAATTCGCAATGCAGTGAATTACGAGCCTCCATCATAAGCGCGGGAGGGCCAAATCAACATCCTGTGAGGATGCGGATTCCGGGGAGCCGTCGGCCGGCGACCGGAAGCGATCCCGGTTTGGATGAGCCCTAACGGCGGTCATTTCGATGAACATAGTCACGACGGGGACTCAACATCCCGACCAGTCGCATGAAAACCCGCCCGATCTGAACCGGATGCGCGCTGTCGGGCATTTCTCAGACGCTGTTCCGGGTTCTAAAACGATCCTTCCTCGTGAATCAACGCGCTACGCAGAGCAGCTTAACGCAACGCGTTGGTGATTATTCAGCGGATTGCGGGGCAGGTAACGCTGGGGGAACGGCGGATGGGTTTCGCTGTGCGATGGGGAGCTCGATCCGAAAGGTTACGCCTCTGTCAGGGTTCTTTCGCACCAGGATGGTACCGCCGTTGTTTGTCGCCAGCTGAAAAGATATTGCCAAACCCAGGCCCGTTCCTTGCGGCTTGGTGGTGAAGAAGGGGTCAAAAACACGTTCCAGATCTTCATCTTTGATGCCGGGGCCGGTATCCGAGACATCCACCCAGACCTTTGTCCCTTGGTCAATTCCTGACTTGATCTCCAGGACTCCGCCATCAGACATAGCCTGGACTCCGTTCAGGGTGATATTGAGAAGAACCTGCCGGATTTGATCCCTGTCCACCTGAACCTCCGGGAGGCCCGGATCGAGATGTCTGCGGATTTCCACCCCGGAGCGCTCGGCCTCTCTTTGGATCAGGACCAGAGTGGACAGGATGAGATCATTCAGGACCGCTGGCTCCATTGCGGGCTGGGGCGGGCGAGCGAACTGGAGAAACCCGGCGACGATGGCATTCAATCGGGCGGTCTCTTCCTGAATGATCCGGACGAATTCATGTTTTGGATGAGCAGGAGGGATCTCACTCTGCAGGATTTCGATCGATCCCTTGATCGAACCCAGGGGATTCCGGATTTCGTGGGCGATGCCGGCGCTCAACTGTCCGAGGGAGGCGAGGCGGTCGGATCGCCGCAGTTGCTCAAATGCGGCGTGCAGTCGCTCGTAGGCATCGGCCAGTTTCCGAGAGGTTTTTTCGAGGTTCTCCCGGTGCCTGCGTTCCCGGATCGACAGGAAACCGATCAGGAGGCCGATCACGTTATACAGGAAGATCTCGGCGTACTGGTTGAAGGAATAAGAGGGGATGTGGCTCCAGTCGCGGTGGATGTGGTAGGCGTAAAGGACGCTGGTCAGCATTGCGGCCGCCAACCCGCCAAGCGGGCCATACCAGAAGGCAGCCAGGATGATAGGTATGTAGTAGATCCGCTGATAGATCTCATGCAAATACACATAGTCAATGGGAGTAACATAGTGAGACGTCGTGATCAGCAGAATCAGAAGCAGGAGAATCATTCCCCGGACCACCTCCCTGACGTGCCGCCTCATTCTCCCGGCCTCCGCTTTGATTCCTGCTTACCGATGTTGTACTTCTGCATATGGTACATGAGGGTGTTTCGTGAGAGGCCCAGATAAGGGGCTGGCCGGGTTGGATTCCGAAGGTTCTTCTCCAAAGCGGCCGGCAGGATGTCGCGTTCGACTTCCTCAAGCAGGATCTTGAATTTCGGCGCGGCAGCCACCCCTGCATTGTATTCGAAATAGGTAACTTGTGTCAAAACACACTGACTTCCACGCGGAGACTTCGGCCGGGCTCGAAAGGCTGTCTGCCCGGAGTCTAACAGCGGTTTCAGTCGAAAACCCGGATTCGCATGCGCCAAGGACGGATCCGGTTCCGCCCTCGATCCGGATTGTGCCGGAGTTTGACAAAATTAGTGTTATTTAATCTGACATAATATGAATTGCCGAAGGGGGGTTGTCATAGTGCTCCTCATATAGGATGATGGTGTCGTGTAGGTGGCAGTTGACTCGCCTGCCGGCAAGGCGCAGGCGATGTCGGTCCGTTCGACTGGACTGGATCAGGGAGGGATCGTGTCATGAAATTCCGGGCATCGAACTGGGCAGTGGAATTCGCCCAAAGCCCGACCCTCCAGTCGGCAAGCCGTCTTTATTCCAATTTATTCTTCATGTCGCATTGCCCGCCCTCGCGGTGGGCACCCATTATGGATTCAACCGGGAGGCGCGCGCCCATCTTCAATCGTCCTCTGCCGGCTTCGTCCGGTCCTCGCCGCCCGAGGTGCGCGTCTGGGAAGTCCCGTAGCATTTGATCCTTGGATACATCTGCGCGCATGTGCAGGTTCGCCTGCCTGTTTTCATGTTGCGCTCTCGTTGAGGGAAGGCAGCCATGAAGGATGCGAGTCATTTGTCGGGGAGCTCGGGGAGGATGAAATCGGGTATGCAGGATATCATCCACCAAATCAATAGTTTATGCTCATTTCTTCCAGAGCGGGCAGAGGGTGGCGCGGGGGGGATTCCATCCGAGGTCTTCATACGACACGGATGGCGCGGACCCGAATTAGTATTCCGGCTGAACAGATGCTGGTGCCGTTTGCGGAAGGAGCGCGCCGGGGGAGGGGCAACCACCGATAGATTTTGGGCAGGAAGTGTGGCGTCTGGTTTTCCTGCAGAGCTTCCGATCGCGGTGGAGACGCGGAAGGGAAGGCAGTTTGGGGGAGGAATTGCGGCGCACAGGGTGCAAGCCGCCCGGCGGTCCCGGAGACGGCGTCTGGCGGTTGCCGGTACACTCGTATGTTTGCTGGCGATCGGAACATCCTCCGGCTATTGGAAAGTGGCGCGGCAGGCCGCGGGAGATGGCTTGCAATCAGATCCGGCATTGAGCAGGGCGAGTGCGGGACAGGTCTACGGGATGCTCGGAAACCTCCTCAGCCGGCTGGTCTATTGTTGTGTGCCTTCGTCGGGAATGCGCGAAAGTTTCCTGTCCGAGCAGGATTTCATCCGGTCCGAAATGAAGGTCCTCATGCACGAGTTCGGCGCCGAAGAATATAGCGTGCCGCCGGAATTCGTCGCGGAGGTCAACCGCTTCGTACGTCAATTTCGGGAGCGGGACCGTCCGCTGATGATCCGGACGCTGGCGGGAGGGCGCAGGCATTTCGAACAAATGCGCAAGATTCTCTCTCGGGACAATCTTCCCGTGGATCTGGCATACATGGCGCTCATCGAAAGCGGCATGTCGGAATCGTCGACGAGTTCCGAGGGCGCCGCGGGATTCTGGCAGTTTACCCCGGAGACGGCTCGCGACTACGGCATGGAAGTGAGTGAGAGCTTGGACGAGCGTCTTGATCTGGCAAAGTCCACCGAGGCGGCGAGCCGCTACATCCGTAACCTGATCCTCGATTTTGGGGCCGGCAGTTCCGTGATGCTTGCGATCGCGGCATACAACAGCGGGCCGGAGAAGGTTCGGCGCGCCGTCCGGAGTGTGAAAGATCCCATAAAACAGAGGAACTTCTGGTATCTTTATCAGACTCGCGCTCTCCCCGAGGAGACGCGCGACTACGTGCCCAAAGTATTCGCGGCAATGCTCATCGGCAGGAATCCGGGACGATTCGGATTTCCCACCGCAGATGCGGATTGATCCCGGCCGGGCCCGGGGCCTCTTCGGCGAGCACTTTGCCCGGATCACTGGGGCGATGCATTCGGCGCCGGGAGGCTCGGTCATTATGGGTGTGCCGGTTTCGCAGATGTGGACGGTTGCGACCTACGCGGTCCGGCAAAGGCTGGCGGGCAGGCAGCGCTATCCGCTGGTATTGATGCTCGAGCCCCTGTTCCGGTGCAACCTGGCGTGCGCCGGATGCGGAAAAATCGAGTATCCATCGCAGGTTCTCAAGCGGCATCTGTCCCCCGAGGAGTGTTTCCGGGCAGCCGAGGAATGCGGTGCTCCTGTTGTGAGCATTCCCGGCGGCGAGCCCCTGCTGCACCCTCAAATCTCTGAGATCGTAACGGGTCTGATCGACCGGGGGAAGTATGTCTATCTCTGTACCAACGGACTGCTGTTGCGGAAGAAGCTGGGTCTTTTCCGGCCTCGAAGGCATCTTACGTTCAGTGTGCACCTGGATGGGCAGAGGGAGCAGCACGATCTTTCGGTTTGCAGGGAAGGCGTGTATGACCAGGCTGTGGAAGGAATCCGCGAGGCAATCCGGCGCGGATTCCGCGTGACTGCCAACACAACCCTCTTCGATGGCGCCGCCCCGGACAGGGTGCGCGCCTTTTTCGATGAGGTGATGGGTCTTGGGGTCGAGGGGATTACGATTTCCCCCGGATATCACTATGACAAGGCTCCCGATCAGGGGCGTTTCCTTGGGAAAGACGCTACCAGAGAGCTTTTCCGTGCGATCCTGAGCGACCGGAAAAGCGGTTGGCGATTCAACCAGAGCCCGCTTTTTCTGGAGTTTCTGATGGGATTGCGCGACTACGCCTGCACACCCTGGGGCATGCCTACCTATAACCTCTTCGGATGGCAGAAGCCCTGCTACCTCCTGCAGGACGGCTATGCAAAGTCGTTTGAGGAACTGGTCTGCGAGACTGACTGGCGACAGTACGGGACCGAATCAGGGAACCCGAAGTGCGCTCATTGCATGGTGCACAGCGGATACGAGGCGAGTGCGGTCCGGGACACTTTTGGTTCGCTCCGCGGGTTCCGGGATACGGTCCGCGCAGCTCTTTTTTCGCGCCGCTATCGAAACCGTCCTGACGCTGGGTCCAATGGAAGCGGGAAAGCAGGGAATCCCCCCACCACCGCCGTAAACACGGAAGGCAGGTCCCGGGATCCGGTCAAAGTGTGAGATCATAGGAAAGGTCCACTCGGACTTCCCGGAGATTCCTGCGACCCGGACAGGAGCCGAACATGGAAGAAGACATGAGCGGGAGCCCACGCGCGAACCGGGCGGAGAGCCGGGCTTTCACTGCTTTGCGGGAGCTCCTGCAAGGGGGGCGTCCGCTGATCTACATCTGCACTGATGAGGAGCTGCGGGCGCACCAGCTCCTTCAGGAAGCATCCCGTTACCTGTTCGGCGGAAGTGCCCCCGTGTGGTCCTGGACGGCTACGCGGGGTCTGACAGAGCCGGACGCGGCCCCGGCGGCCTCCGGTCGGCCGCTGGATGCAGGTGCAGTCCTCGATTTTATCGCGGCGCACAGCGGTCCCGCGATTTTTCAACTGCGCGACTTCCATGAATTCATGCGGGGATCTTTCGAGATCCGGCGCCGGCTGCGCGACCTCTACGAGGTCTGCATCGACACCGGAAAATTCGCGGTGATCACCTCGCCGCTGCGGGGTATCCCGGAGGAGCTCAGCCACCAGGTCGCATTCATGGAGCTGCACCCCCCCGACCTTGAGGAACTGCTGAATTTTCTCGAAGGCGAAGCCCGAGTGCTGGCGCGGCAGGGCCGCCCGGTCGACGATAGTGCGCAGGCACTGTTTAAGATCGGACGAGCACTGCAGGGCCTGACCCTCGACGAGGCGCGCCACGCCCTGAGGCGTGCTCTGGCTTTGAGCGGCAGACTGGGTGCGGATTCGGCTCCGCTGCTGCTGGAGGAAAAGAAGCTGATCGTCAACCAGTCCGGCCTGGTCCAATACGTCGCCGACGGAACGCGGATCGAGCATGTAGGAGGGCTGGAGTATCTGAAGAACTGGCTCCTGGCGCGCCGCAGGCTTTTCATGGAAAGGGAAAGTCTGGCAGCGGAGATCGTGCCCAAAGGTGTGCTGGTGATGGGTGTGTCGGGGTGCGGCAAGAGCCTTTCCGTCAAGGCGATTGCCTCATGCTTCGAACTGCCCCTCTACCGCATCGACATGATCGAAGTCTTCTCCGGGCGCCATGGCAGCCCCGATGCCGCTTTTGCCGCTGCCTGCCGCGCCGTGGAATCCCTCGTCCCCGCCGTAGTCTGGTTCGACGAAATTGAAATGGGTCTCACGGGGCAGGGAACCGAGGCGGGAACCAACCTCGGCCGCATTTTCGCCTTCTTTCTCACGTGGATGCAGGAAAAGGCGCGCGGCCTGTTCGTGGCTGCGACTGCAAACCGGATCGACCTCCTGCCCGCCGAGATGATCCGGAAAGGGCGATTCGACGAGGTCTTTTTCATCGACCTGCCCGGCGAGGAAGAGCGCATCGAGATTTTCCGGATCCATCTTCTGAAAAGAGGAATAGATCCGGATGCACTCGAAGTGAGCCGGCTCCGGCGCATAACACAGGGGTGGACCGGCGCGGAAATCGAGCAGGCAGTGGTCTCTGCGCTGACCAATGTCCGGCTCGAAAACAAGCCGATGTCGTTCGAGGAACTGCACCGTGCCGCGATCAACGTGATCCCCCTGTCGAAGACCATGCGCGAGCAGGTGGAGCATATCCGCTCATGGGCGTACGACCGCGCAGTGAGGGCCTCTCCACGCGAAACCGCCCGCTGAGCGGATCGCAGGAATGCATGTGAGCGCGGGCTTCAGAGGGTGTCCAACGGTTGCATCACGGTAGGCTGAGGCGCGAAGCGCCGGAAGTGAATTGACCCGCGCGTCAGCGCGAGGTCAGGGCGCGGCCATAAACGAGGCCCGAAGGGCCGGCACATCCTCCATATTGTCATCAATTTAGTGCCGCACCTACGGCGCTCCACCCCGCCCCATCTCTATCCCGGCCTGACGGCCGGGCTTATTTATTGCCGGCCCTCCGGGCCTCGTCGGACTGTGAATCCATCGTTGGACATCCTCTTCAGCCCGCGCGCTTTTCCCTTGTGGGAATCGCAAAGACCTCAAAAAAAGAATCTGGTCTTCGAGGTCTTCTCAGTTTTTCGGGTGATCGGTGCTGCAGGATCCGCTAGTCCGGCTTTCTGGAGATCGATGCGAAGGCGGGATCAAGAGGCGCCTCTGGGTGCGTGGCAGCGCCGGACTCGGCCATGATTGCCAGGGTTTCCGTTTCGTAGAGCGCGTCTTCGAGTTCCAGGCCGGCAGCGAAATGCAATCCCTGGCGAGTGCAGTACATGATTTCACCCAGCAGGATTGTCCCCCCCCATTCCACCTTGACCATCGCCCCCGGTCGGAGGTTCTCGTCCAGGATCAACTGGATTCCCTTGGCCGAAAAATTTGCGAGCATTCCTGGTAAAACACATCCCGGCTTCTCCAGGTCGGTTACGGTAACCCGCTGGTTGACTTCGAATCGAGGCTCGCGCCGGCGGTAGTCCATGCGCACTGCATCGTCCGATCCGCCGTCGACTTTAGTGATACGGCGGGCCTTACTTCGGGGGCTCAACTTTCATGCGGGACATCAAACGGTGACTACATGGTCCGCCTCGACAAGCAGCTTTGATATCTCCGCCATGTTGCTGACCTCGCCAACGGCGACCCGGTTCAGCAGCCCGTAATGTTCGAGGCAGGTCTTGCAGATGAGGACGCGGATTCCCATGCCCGCGAGCATCCTGAGACCGAATAAGGCAAGCGAACCTTCGCAGGCAAGTTTGACTCCCAAGGTGTAGAAAAGGATTGCCCGGGGTTTAGGGTCCTGTCCCTCCAGGGAATGAATGAACCGGTCAAACAACTCCAGGCCGAACTGCTCATCAGTCGGCGCGACGCTGCCCAGCCCTTCCTGCCTGACGAGGATAACGATGTTTTTTGCCAAGATCTTCCTCCTTCCGAAACGTCCGGCTGATCACCGGCCGCCCATGGGCCGAAGATTCAGCGCACGCCGCAGCGCAGGCTCCTGCTCCCGGCGCGCCCACGATCAATATGAAATGCGGACCCCTCATTGTGATATCATAAGCGTTTTGGCGTCCGAAGATGTCGCCTTTTGGGCGGTTTCCAAGCGAACAGACAAAAATCTTCCGGCGTGCACAATTCAGAACACGGCAGACCGCCCCCGGATTTGCCCCGGGATGTATTTAGCAGTCTTGTCATTGGATTCCCGTCTGACGGTTGTGATTGCAGGTTGGTGCGAAGACAGAAAAACGAGGTCTGATGAAAATCGATCCGCATCCTAAAGGAACGCGGGCGCGTGTCCTGCTCACTTCCGTGTTTGGCCCTTACGCCCAGGACGATGAATATGGCAGCAGGGCAATCAACCCGGTCGAGCTGTACCACAATCAGGTTACCCGCGTCCAGGGCCCGTTTTCGCTGCGCATGTTTCATCGCTCCTGGGGTCTGATGATGATTCAGAGGAACATCGCGGCGCCTTCCACGCTGCTGGACTTTCCTTCGCTGGCTCAATTCATCCGGCATATTCGGGAGAATGAGTACGACATCATCGGGATTAGCTCTATCGTTGCCAATGCGGGAAAGGTCCGCAAGATGTGCTCGCTCATTCGCGAGCATCAACCCCGCTGCGCAATTGTGGTCGGGGGGCATGTCGCCAACGTTGCGGATGCGGCGGAGCGATTCGACGCCGATTACATCGTAAGGGGGGAAGGGATAGCCTGGTTCCGCAGATTTCTTGGCCAGGATCAGAATGAGGCGATCGAACATCCGGAGGTCTTCTCCGGATTCGGAGGTCGCATCATGGGGCTCAAGCTTTCGAATGCCCCCAAACACTCGGCCGCTACCCTGATCCCGTCGGTCGGTTGCCCGATCGGATGCAACTTCTGCTGCACCTCCGCGATGTTCGGGGGCAAAGGAAAATTCGTAAATTTTTTTGAGACCGGCCGTGAGCTCTTCCAGATCATGTCTCGCATGGAGGAACGCATGGGAGTTCAGTCTTTTTTCGTCATGGATGAGAACTTCCTGCTTCACCGCAAGCGGGCGCTGGAGCTTCTGGATTTGATGCGCCGGCACGACAAGTCATGGTCCCTGTATGTATTTTCTTCGGGACGGACCATACAGTCCTATTCCATGGAAGAACTGGTAGGGCTCGGAATCTCATGGGTCTGGATGGGGCTGGAAGGAGAGGACAACAACTACGCGAAACTCCGGAACATCGACACCCGGGCATTGGTGCGCACCCTGCATGAAAATGGGATCCGGGTTTTGGGGTCGAGCATCATCGGTCTCGACACACACACCCCGGAAAACATCGATCGCGTGATCGATTACGCAGTTGCGCACGAAACGGATTTTCACCAGTTCATGCTGTATACGCCCATGCCCGGGACTCCCCTCTATGCTGAGCACCAAAGCAATGGCACGCTCATCCCGGGCGTTGAGGAGGCGGACATCCACGGCCAGTATGCCTTCAATTTTTACCATCCGCACATTTCGCGTGAGGATTCAGGAAAGTTCCTGCTGCGTGCTTTTGAACGCGACTATCAGGTCAATGGCCCGAGCGTTATGCGCATCGCCAGGACATTGCTCGAGGGTTGGAGGCGTCACAAGGATCATCCGGAAGAGAGGGTGCGCAGGCGGTTTTGCCGGGAATCCGAGGCGCTGAAGCTTGGATATGGCTGTGCGCTATGGGCCATGGAACGTTACTTCGCTTCCTCCAATCCCGCCCTGGCCAAAAGGATCCGGAGTCTGCAAAGCGATTTCGCGGCGGAATTCGGGGTTGTCATCCGGCTTGCAGGTCCGATTGTCGGACGCCTGATCTACCATATGATTCGACGGGAGGAGCGTCGCCTCAATCGCGGATGGACATACCAGCCGCCCGTCTTCATCGAGAAACGGAACTGGGAGAAACTGCCCCCGGCGTCTCTTGCACCAGGTCTGGAACCTGTGCCGCAGATCTGATCAGGGAATCTGCATCCTTCCTTCACTTGACGCGACTATCACTCTGTCCTATGCTGGCCGCAATCGCTGTTCCTCGCGGTCCGGCGGGCGCATGTCGTTTGCCGATGGCGAGGTGGGCATCTACTGTTCCGCTGTGCGGGCGGGTACTGAAAAGACCGATGGGCTCTTATCCAGGAGGGAATGGTTATGCGACATGCAGTGTTCGCTCTCTCTTTCGCGGTGCTTTTGGCCGCTTCAGTGATCGGCGCCGGGCAGGGGTCCGGCGAGAGTCGTTTGTCCGCAGATGTGTTCGAAGGCCTGGCGCTTCGATCCATCGGACCTTCCTTGACCACGGGCCGGATATCCGACGTGGAGGTGGATCCGAAGAATTCAAGTGTGTATTATGCCGCAACTTCCGTCGGGGGCCTGTGGAAGTCGGAAAATCGCGGGATCACCTGGACGCCGCTCTTTGATCGAGGTGGCTCGTTCAATCTCTGCTGCGTCGTGATCGATCCGAAGGATTCGAACGTCGTGTGGCTCGGCACGGGGGAGAACTCGAATCCCCGGAGCTCGATGTACGGCGACGGCGTCTATAAGTCGACCGATGCTGGAAAAACCTGGCATCGCGCCGGACTCGAGACATCGGAACACATCGGCGCCCTGCTCATCGATCCGCGGGATTCGAATGTAGTGTACGTTGCATCCCAGGGACCGCTCTGGTCCTCAGGCGGGGAGCGCGGCCTGTTCAAGACCACCGACGGCGGGAAAAGCTGGAAAGCGGTGCTCACGATCAGCCCGGATACAGGCGTGAACGACTTCGTCCTCGATCCTCACAATCCCGATCATTTATATGCAGCCTCCTGGCAGCGGCGGCGTGCCGTCGGCCAATTCGTGGGAGGCGGCCCGGAAACGGCGATCCACAAGTCGACAAACGGCGGTGCCACCTGGACAAAGCTCACCAAAGGACTCCCGCAAGGCCCGATGGGCCGGATCGGGCTTGCCGTCGACCCGAAGGTCAAGCCCACGCGCGTCTATGCCATTGTCAACGCCCTGCGCCCCGAGGCCGGGTTCTACCGTTCGGATGACGCCGGAATGTCCTGGGCGCGCGTCGGTATAATGGAAGCCCCGGCCGGGAGAGCAGCCGCGGCAGGCCGCGGCGGCACGCCCGACAATTGGTACCGGGGCGGCGATCCGGGCTATTATCACGAACTCTTCGCGGATCCCATCCGGCTCGAAACTGTCTGGTCGGTGAGCACGAACCTGGAACGCAGCACCGACGGCGGCAAGACCTGGAGCCGGGTGCCGAATCTCGACGACGTCCATGTCGACTACCATGATGTCTGGCTGAATCCGCGGGACCGGAACCACATCATCGTCTCCAATGACGGCGGCGTGTACGAGACCTGGGATGAGGGGAAGACCTGGCGGTTCTTCTCCAACCTGCCCATCACGCAGTTCTATCGGGTGTCGGTCGACAACGCCAAACCGTTCTACAATGTCTGCGGAGGTTCCCAGGACAACGGATCCGTGTGCGGGCCGTCGCGCACCCTGAATCGCGTCGGCATCCGCACGAGCGACTGGTACGTGGTCGGTGGCGGCGACGGCTTTCAGACCCGCAACGATCCGGAAGACCCGAACATCGTGTACGCCACCTCGCAGGGCGGGGCCGTCTCGCGGCTCGATCTGCGCACTGGACAGAGCCGGTCGATCCGGCCGCGGGTGCCCCTGCCCGGCAACAGCACCGCCGCGGGGGATCCGCAGGGCAGCGGCGGGCAGGGCCGCCAGGGAGGCGCGGGGCGGGGCGGCATCGCCCCCGAACGCACGAACTGGGACGCGCCATACATCATCAGTCCGCATTCCTCCAAACGCCTGTACTGGGGCTCGAACTTCCTCTATCGCAGCGACGACCGCGGCGACACCTGGGAACGCATCAGCCCGGATCTGTCGCGCCAGCTCGATCCGGCCAAAATCCCGATTATGGGCAAACTCTGGGTCCCGGCAGAAACAGTCTCCTGGAACCAGGCAACCACTGCGCTCAGCAACATCGTGACGATCGATGAATCCCCGCTCCTGGAAGGACTGCTGTATGTCGGCACGGACGATGGCCTGCTGCAGGTCTCTGAGGACGGCGGAAAGAACTGGCGGCGCGTCAGCCAGTTTCCCGGTGTGCCGGAAGGGACTTATGTCACCGACGTTTTCGCATCACCCAGGGATGTCAACATTCTGTTCGTGGCGCTGAACAACTGGCAGCGCGGCGACTTCAAACCGTATCTTCTGAAGAGCTCGGACCGCGGCAGGACCTTTCAATCGATCACCGGCGATCTTCCCGACCGCCAGGACGTGTACGCGGTTGTGCAGGACCACGTCAACGGAGACCTCCTGTTTGCAGGTACTGAATTCGGGCTGTTCTTCTCGATAGACGGCGGCCGGCATTGGGTGCAGCTGCGGGGCGGACTGCCGACGATCCAGGTGCGCGATCTGGCGGTGCAGCGCCGCGAGAACGATCTGGTTCTCGGCACGTTCGGGCGCAGCTTCTATGTACTGGACGACTATAGCCCGCTGCGCGAGGCGAACGCCGCGTCGCTCGCCGAGGAAGCGCGGCTGTTCCCGCTGCGGGACGCGTACCTCTACAATATCCTGGGGCAGCAGCAGGCGGTCGAGAGCAACTGGACGGCGCCCAATCCGCCATATGGCGCGGTGTTCACCTACCATGTCGCGCTGGCGCAGCCGCCGGATGCCAAACTCGTGTTGACGATCACGGATCTGGAAGGGCGCACGATCCGGCAGTTTGACGGGCGCGATCCCGCCAACACCATTCCCCAGGAACCGGGATTGCACCGTTACGCCTGGAATCTGCGCGGGGAGGCCCCGCCCCCGCCCCCCCAGGCCGAGGGAGCGGCGGCAGGACGCGGCGGCGCGGGCTTCGGCGGACGCGGTGCCGCGCAGGGGCCTGTCGTTGAGCCGGGCCGATACCGTGCCACCATGGGCAAAAAGGTCGCCGATAAGGTCACAAGCCTCGGACCCTCACAGACATTCGCGGTCGTGAAGATTCAATAGATGGTGACGGCTGCCGCGTCCACGGACAGGAAAACCGAAGCGCAATAGGATAGGGAACCGCGCTATGGGCGGGTTCAGACCAGGCCGTCGATCCACTCAAAGTGGAGGTCCGACGATACCAGCTCTGCCCTTTTCCATCGACACCGTTGCGATTGGAACCGGACATGTGGCAGCCTGACGCGATGGCTGCCATGCGCATCGCGGCCAGGCAGCGCTGCAGCGATCCTAAAAACCCGGGTCGGGGCGGATCTCCAGGGGCTGGGTTAACTCCCGGCCGTTGACCGTGAGGCTGACGATATACTTGCCCGGCTCGACCGGTGTCCCGCCGCCGCCCCGGCCGCCCCGGCCTCCGCCTGCGGCAGCCTGGGCTCCCGCCGGCGCGCCGGCTCCTCGCTGGCCGCCTCTGCCGACTCCCGCCGCCTGCGGCTGGCTGCCGGGCGGGGTTGGCGGAACGCGCCGCAAATTCCACTCCACGCGGTTGAGCCCGGCCTTGTTCCCCGGCTGCGAAATCTCCGCCACGAGCTGGCGATCGAGAGTCAGAATCTTCAGACTTACCTGCTGTCCCTCGGATGGCAGACTGTAATAGATTTGTGCTCCTGTGGGGGCGGGATCGGTGATGAGGTCCTGATGGCCATAGGTGGCCCCACCTTCCGGCCGGGAAGCGCCCCACATGGTTGCACGATGTGGTTTGAACAGGTAGGTGCCGGCCGAAAGGGCTTCGGCCGTCATCTGCCGGAGGGGGGAAATGTCGGCGATCCAGATTCCGCGCCCATGGGTTCCCGCAATCAGCTCGCCTTCGGTGGGATGCACCAGGATGTCATGCACCGCGCCCGTGGGCAGGTTGTTTTTCATCTCCGTCCATTCCTGGCCGCGGTTGACGGATGTATAGATGCTGAACTCGGTTCCTGCGAAAAGCAGGTTTTCGTTTTCCACGTCCTCACGGATCACGCGCGTCGATCCACCGGGCAGGTTGGCATTGAGCGATCTCCAGCTTGCCCCGAAGTCCTCGGTCACGAATATGAATGGAGCATCCAGATCGGAGCGGTGGGCATCGAACGCCACGTAGCAGCGTCCGTCGGAATAGCGCGAGGGCTCGATGCGGGACACGTAGCTGGGGCGCGGCAGTCCCACATTTTGTGTCACGTTTACCCAGTTCGCGCCGTTGTTGCGAGTCACCCAGAGGTAGCCGTCATCGGTTCCGGCCCAGATCACGTCCGGATTTCGCGGGGATTCCCCGAGCGCCGAACCGCTCCCGACCGGCGTGCGCGTCAGGTCCGGGGAAATGCGCCGCAGGTTGTCGCCGCGCTGCAGCGAGCGAAAAACATACTGGCTCATGCAGTAAAAGATGCTCGAGTTGTGGTTCGAGAGTATCATCGGCGTGTCCCAGAGAAACCGCAGCCGCTCCCCTTCCTGGGTCGGAGGCCGGAGCGTGGCGCTCTCCCCGGTCCGGAGATTGCGCCGTGTCATCCTGCCGTCCTGGATTTCCGAATATACGATGTCAGGATCGTTGGCATCGACCAACGTGACGAATCCGTCCCCGCCGCCGATGCTGTACCAGTCCTGGTTGCGGTTTCCGCGGCCGTCGCGCTTGCGGCTCGGGCCGCCCCAGGAGCCGTTGTCCTGGAATCCTGCATAGATGTAGTACGGCGTCCGGGTGTCGACGGCCAGGTGATAGATCTGCGAGCCGACGATGTTGCTGTGATAGAGCCACGACCGGCAGCGGTCCCAGGTTTGATAGACACCCCCGTCGTTGCCGAGCAGCAGGTGCCGGCCGTCGACCGGATCAATCCACATGGCGTGTTGATCGCTGTGAGTGCCGCGGCTCATATTCCCGGCAAAGGTCCTGCCGCCGTCGGTCGAGCCGAACAATGAGAGCCCGAGCAGATATACGAAGTTGGGATCGCCGGGATCCACGCGGATCTTGCTGAAATACATGGGGCGCGAGAGCACGCTGTTGACACGCGTCCAGCTTTCGCCCCCGTCGGTCGATTTGAAGATTCCGCCGGACTGGAAGCCGCCGGGTCCCTGCTGGTCCTGCACATTCTCGCGCTGGCCGTTATATGTGGCGGCGAGCGGACGCTGGGGGCCATGATCCTCGCGTCCGGGGCCGGTCCTTTCGGGGCTCGGGCCGCGCTTCAGGGCTGCCTCGATCTGTTCGCGGCTCATGCCGGTCAGCTCGGTTTCGATGCAGGCAAAGACTATGCTCGGATTCTTTTTGTGATAGTCGAGCCCGATGCGGCCCACGCGAACCGTCGGCAACCCATTTGTGAGCTTGCGGAAGGTCTTGCCTCCGTCGGTGGTCTTGTGAATGCCGGCGGTGATGCTCCATTTGACCGAAGGGTCATAATCGGGAATGCTGTCCTGCATGTCGCGCTCGCGCACATACGTCGCGGCGAGGAATGTGTTCGGATCCGCCGGATTCATATGGATGTCGATGATGCCGGTGCGGTTGTCGATGTAAAGGATTTTCTGCCAGCTCTTGCCGCCGTCGCTCGTCTTGAACAGGCCGCGTTCCTCGTTGGAACCCCACAGTCGCCCGAGCGCGCCGACATATGCGATTTCGGGATTGGCCGGGTGGATGACGACAGCCCCGATCTGGTAAGACTGGCGCAGTCCCATGTTTGCCCACGTCTTGCCGCCGTCGGTCGACTTGTAGACACCATCGCCCCAGGATGCCGAGTTGCGTGGGTTTTCCTCGCCAGTACCAACCCAGACGATATTGGGATCGGAAGGAGCGACTGCCACAGCGCCGATCGAGATGGAGCCTTGCTGCTGGAACTGGGCTTCGAAAGTCACGCCCGCGTTGACGGTCTTCCACAACCCGCCTGTCGCCGGCGCGGCCCAGAACGTCGCCGGATCGGCTTCGACCACTGCGAAGTCGACGATGCGGCCCACCATGACCGAAGGGCCGATCGAGCGCCACCGCAGGCTCTCGATCATCGACGATGACAACGCAGGTGCGGTAGGGGAAAGGTCACTCGCCGCACTGATGCCGCCGGCCGGTTGATCCTGTCCCACTCCGCCTGCCAGCGGCCAGACGATAAATGCTACGAACGCAAGGAGTATCCAGATATTTGCGTTCTTACCACTTTGCAGGCCAATTCGTCCCGAAAGTCCATTCATGGCCAGTCTCCCTCCGTAGAGAAGGCACCCGGTTTTCCCCCGCTTCCGCTGCGGGAGGGGAACTGCAGTGCCGCAGATATTCCTGATCCACCTACCCTAGCACATTCAGCCGTGACAGGCTACCGTATCCCGTCGCAAGCTGCGTCGCGAGGGACAGTCCCCGATGTCACCTGGGTACTCGATTTCATAACAGCGACAGTGCCTGAAGCGGCCGGCATGTCAGGGACACCGGTGAGTGACTTTCCCTCTTTCCTCAAGCCGCGGGCTTGGCGGCGCCGACAACCGAGTCCATCCCCTCCCCTTTGCGAAGCACTCTGACATCGACAAATCCCGCTGCATCCAGGTCTTCTCTCAGTTCGTCGAAAGTGAATGTCCCGCCGCCTTCCGTTCCGACCAGCATATTGACAGCGAAGAATGCTCCCGCGAGCGGAGTGGTGCGCGGCCCATCCATGAGAATGTCACGGATGAGGATGCTCCCGCCCGGATCGAGGGCTCGGAACACCCTGAGGAACAGCTGCCGATTCTGCTCTCTCGAGTTCTGGTGCACGATCGCGCTGACCCACGCAAGATCGGCGCCTGCGGGGAGTTCGTCGGTATAGAAATCACCGGCAACCAGACGGATGCGCCCGGCCATGCCCGGAATGTCGACTAGATTGGCGGCCAACGAAACAACCTCGGGAAGGTCGAAAATCGTGGCTGTGGCGTTGGCATGCAGCTCCAACAAAGAGATAGTCCAGGTGCCCGAAGCACCACCGAGGTCCAACAAATGGCTGAATCTCAACGGCTCGATGCTTTGGATCAGGCCCGGCGCAATCCTGCTGGAAATTTCATGCATGGCTCGGATAAAAGAAACCGTATCCTCGTCGGAGCCGCGCACGCTTCCCTGATCCCGAACGGCCTGTCCTGTCTTGACTACCCTCGCCAGCTGACTCCAGCGTCGCAGGCAGTTGCCTTGATGCCGTACGACGCCCAGGACGGAGTCTTCGCCCATCTCAGAAAGCATCGCGGCCGTGGCAGACGGCACAGAATACACGCCGTCGCTCTTCTGAAGGAGGCCCATCGCCGCGACAGCGTCCAGCAAAACCGTGGTGGCGCGCGGATCGAAATGCATGCGCGCCGCCAAGCCATTGCCATCGGCCGGCTCCGCGTGCAGGGCGGTAAAAACGTCGAGTTCCGCGGCTGCAATCAGGACACACGCCGACTGGAATCCCCGCACCAAATCCGTCAGTTCATCCGCCCGATATTGTCTGGTCATGTCTGATGCCCTTCCCGATGCCTTACCTTGTTCTGACCGGCTCCCGCCTTGGTAACCGTCAACAAGCCCCTTCTGCCGCCACGCCTGCACCCGGCACGAGCCGAGCCCCTCCGAGTCACCTGGGTGGATCTACCGCAAGACCACCCCGGCCGCTCGTCGATTATGACCATCGCTTCGCAGCAGGCAGTTACCGCCTCTCCGATCTCGGCGGCAACCGTGGCATTGCTGGGACTGCTGAGCGGAGCAGGTATTCGCATGGAGCAGATTCTTCTGATCAGTGTGCCCTCGACCTTCCTGGGATGTATTTTGGGCGCGCTCTCGGTCATGTGGAAGGGCAGGGAGCTGGATCAAGACCCGATCTACCAGGGGCGTCTGGCGAAGGGACTCATCGAAGAGCCGGTCGCCGTCGCCACGCTGGATGGTGCGCAACTTAGGCGTGCCCGCGGTTCTGTCATCGTGTTTCTCGCGGCGGCGGTTTTTGTTGTAGTGCTGGGGCTGTCTCCCTCGTTTCGTCCTTCGTATCCTGTCCTGTCGAACGGCCAGGAGGCCATCGAACAGCTGGAAATGGCTCCGGCAATCATGATCGTCATGCTCGCGGCCGCGGGCGTTAACACGCTGCTGTTTCGAGCATCGCCCGCGGCCACCGTCAAGGGCAGCCTGATGAACGCCGGAGTAGTGGCGCTGCTCCAACTCTCCTTCCGTGAATTGAGATTGCGCCGGGTCGGCGGCCGAATCGTGTTCAAAGTGACGGGGAACAACAGCGGCGAAACCAAGCCCTGCTCGTTCAGGGCTACGCTCAAGGTCACGCCGAGCCTGTTGCGCACCACGGCTCGGGCCCGCAGCCCGCTCGTCCACCTCGAGGTCGAGACGGGTCGCACAAATGCCCTCGATCTCCTCGATATATCAACGATTTTGTCCCGGATACCCTTCAACAAGGCTCGGCCAGTTCCCTGGATTGAGCTGCCCGAAACCTTCCGCTTGCAGTAGACGATCGGGTCTGCCCACGATCCTCGTTCGATGAGATGCCGCGTTTCACGGCTGGCGCAATCTCACGAAACCGCCGGGAGCAGGGAACCATGCTCCCGCTATCCTGTATCTATTTCATCTGGTAGACGTTCATCAGCTTGTTGACTGAAGTGCCCTGCTGAAAACTCTCTATCTCGAGAGTATTTTCCTTCTTGCTGAAGCGGATGCTTGCAGCCCCGATGCCCGTGCCCGTTCCCTTGCCCTGCTCATCAAGATCCAGCTGGACAATTGTGAAAGGATAATCGGTCGACCGGCCGGAATAGCGAAGCTCGAGGAAAGGGAGGTTGCGCGCGGTAATGACGCGCACGATCGTCTTGTTGCCGGACTTCAACTTGCGGGCGATGGCGATCGGCGTGCCCACCCGCGCGGTGGGGGAGATCTGTCCGACGTCTTCTTGCTCCAGCGCACGCCGGAGGGCATCCTGGCCCTTCTCCTTCAGGAGCTCGGCGAGCTTCATGACTTCTTCGTCCGTGTTGAACCTGTTGATCCGGATATCGATCGAAACAGTGGATCCGCCCGCGACACCGCCAACCACTGCCCAGGTCGCCGCGTAGTGTTCCGGCTGCATTTTCTCCTGTCCGAGCGGCGCCGACGCACACAAGAGCACCGCTGCCAGGGTGGAAAGAGCGATTCGACCAAGCTGCTTTGTCATAACGACCTCCTTGATGGTGACGTTAAGATTCAGGGACATGCCAATGATAGGAACTTGCCTTGTTCCCGTGAGATCGGGATCAAATGATGCGATCCCGTCCGCGCGCCTGGCCGTGTCCGGACCGAGGACTCTCAAAGAAAATCCCGTCCTGCCTGACCATGAACGTCATGATGCTGCTGTTCCCATACTCCGCCGGGACAGCAACGAGTGCGAAGCCGCCGCGCATCCCACCTTGCTTCGACCGGTCACGCGCGCCACCTTCGGCCCACTTCCCTTTCGCAGCCAGGATACAAGAGTCGTAGCCGTGGAACGGCACGGGCTTTTCCTCCGAGCTGCGATGGCCTTCGGCCGCCGCCCAGGCAGCGAGTTCGCCGGGAGGGCTCGAACTCTTGGACTCCCCGGTCTGCCAATGGAGCCCACTCTGCTTGCCGGGTGTGCTGGCGAACTTCCAGTAGTATGTGCCAACAGCCCAGCGTCATTTGCCTTCTTTGCATGGTCCTGCTGTGCCTGGACAAATGTATTGCAAAGCCCGATCGTGTTCAATTCATTTCTACCGATTCGAGGGAACACGCCTCTTCAGTCCCGCCCGCCCCTTCGAACCGCCAGCCTGAGCCATCTTTGATCAGGGGATCGGGGACTGACGACGTCAATGGATTGCCGGCAAATGAGTTCTGCACTTTCGAATCTCAAGATTGTGGTTTACGGCCGAAAAACGAGGCCGGACCTTCATTGCGAGGATTGGGCAAACCTGGTCGTTGCAATCGCAGTGAGTTTCGGTTGATCCTTGCATCCCAAAAGCCGGCAGGTTATTCAATATTTGACCCGTCTGCGATGCCCGGAATCTCCGCTTTCCCGTGCGCTTATTACAATTCCCGTCTTCAGTACGCCTTCGCGTGATGGCGTCGCTCTTCCGGCGAGGGATGCGATTGAAAAAGTACTCCACTGTCATTTTTGACAGTTTCTCTGCTCCGTTCCAGCCGATAACATGATTATCGGCAGTTGCTGTGCGCCTAACCGCCATGCTGCAAATCGGGTTTATCCGAACGGGCACCCTTGCCGTTTAAGGAATATCCTGAGCTGGAGCTTTGCAGGATTTGTGGATAGCAATAACAAGCTGCCGGATAACGGGAAAGCCATGGATAGACCTTCCATATGTTTCTGGATCGTCGACGACGATCTGCAGTTTGGCAAGTCCCTCCGGCGGTTGCTGAGATCCCGGGGAATTCCCGCCGATTACTTCGAGTCGGCTCAGGCGTTCCTCGATTCCGTCCCTCCCGGACAATCCGGCTATGCCGTCGTCGATGTCAGCATGCCTGGTTGCGACGGTTTTGAGTTAATCAAAATAATGCGTGAATTGCATTATGGTATGCCTGTGATCATCATGACCGGGCATGTGAACAGCCATGCGAAGGACCGGGCCATGCAACATGGCGCTATCGGCTTTCTGCAGAAACCGTTTTCCGGGGACTCTCTGCTGGAATTGATCCATTAGCGGGTACTGAAGGGATCCACGACCAAGCCAAGCATCTCCCACTGATTTCCTGGTCCGGCCCACTCTAACCGGCAAATGCCCCGTAATTGTTTAGCCAGCCCGAAGAAAACTGCCACGAATTCCACGATTATCACGAAAGCCGCGTGGTATGGCTCGCATCAGGAGAGATAATTCTTCGTGAGAATTCGTGAAATTCTTGGCTTTATTTGCAGACTCTTAACTGTTCCGAGCCGGCCAAACAGTTACAATGCCCCAGCATCGCCAGCTGCATCATCAGCGGCCGAGTCGGCGCTTTTGCCATGACCGTTTCGCAGGTGCCTATGCGGATCGCTCTGTCGGGGCTCTGAGGGAGAACGAAAATGTTGCACCTCCGGCCGGATTATCGTCTTCCCAGATCCACCCCCTGTGTTCCTCAATGATCGACCGGCAGATGGCAAGGCCTAGTCCCAAACCCTCCTTTTTCGTCGTGAAGAACGGCTGGAACACCAACGCCCGCTGGGCCTCGGTGATTCCCGGCCCCGTATCGCTGACGCTGACGGTGACCATGTCCGGGGTGTTCATTGCGGAACGGACCGTTAAGATCCTCGAGGGCGATTCTCTCATGGCGTCCAGGGCATTCATCACCAGATTCAACAGGACCTGCTGCAGGTTGACACGCTCTCCCCTGATGGTCGGGAGGTCCGGCTTCAGATCCAGGTGGAGCGCGACGTTGTTCATGGCGATGGTGTTGTGCAACAACGCCAGGACATCGTCGATCAGTGTATTGATGTGCAAGGACTCGACGTTCGCATCGCTTTTTTTCACGAGTCCCCGTACGTTGCGGACGACATCCCCCGCCCGCTTGGCGTCCTGAATGATGTCCTCGACGATTTCGGGGATCTCCTCCAGCTTGTCCTGAGCTTGGGACAGCAGGACCCTGGCGGCCTCGGCGTTGTTCAAGATCGCCCCCAGAGGCTGGTTGATCTCATGGGCCAGGGAGCCGGAAATCTCGTTCAGCGTCAAGACGCGGGTCAGATGGTTCAGCTCGAGACGCAGCTGGGCCATCTCGCGCTCATGCTGCTTTGACGCGGTGATGTCCTGGAAGAACCCATAAACCCTGCGGTGTTCCAGGTCCGCTCTCCCGATGCTATGAACACTCCGGAGATTGCCTTTGGCGGTGATGATCTCCAGTTCCACGTCATACGGTTCAGCATGCTCGATGGCCCGGCGCACAAGCCGTTCGATAACCGGCCTGGAAGCGGGGGCATAGAACTGGTTCGCTGCCTCCACCGTCGGTTCGAAGGCAGGATCGACTTCGTGGATGCTGTAGATCTCGGGCGTCCATGTCACTTTCCTCGTATCGAGATCGATCTCCCACGCGCCGACTCTTCCGATCCTTTCGATCTCCGCGATCAGACTCCGGCTCTTTTCCAGGGCCTCCTCGGCGTGCTTGCGCTCGGTGATATCCGCGGCGAATGTCTCATAGTAGGCGATCCGTCCATCGGAGCCAAAAACGGAGCGGCTGTTGAGCGACACCCAAATCTTTGTCCCGTCTTTGCGCCTGAACTGGCACTCGTACCCCCGGATCGTGCCCTGCTCCTCGAGCTGCCGGGTAAAGCGGGAGCGCTCTTCCGGATCTCTCCAGACTTGTTGGCCGAGATCCATAATGTCCAGTATGGCGGCCTCCGCGGAGTCATAGCCCAGCATCTTCGCCATGGCGGGATTGGCCACCAGGACTTTCCCGTCAGATGAGCTCCGATAGATGCCCTCGATGGACCCTTCGAATATGCCCCGGAAGCGGGCCTCGCTCTCTTGAAGTGCCTGATCTGCCCGCTTGTGGGCCACCGCGTTGGCAAAGATCTGCACGACGAGCCGCAGCTTATCGATTAGTTCGGTCGACCAAGTCAGCTGCCTCCGATAGGTGTTGAAAGCCAGACACCCGAACACCGGGCTCCCGCCTGTGGACAATGGAAAGGCCACGGACGATTGAATGCGGTAGTATCGAAAAAGCTCCAGGTCGCGCGCCGCGGCGGCGGGAAGATTCGTCATGTGGGAAAGGACGACGGTTTCGCCCTTGAAAATCCTCACCATGGACCAAGGAAAGGTATCCTTCGCGTCCATTTTCAGCACCGGGACGGGAAAATCCGGCGGCACATAAACATGCGTCGCCGTCAGTGAGCCCGGATGCTCAAGGTCGCTTTGCCAGAGCGAGGAGACGTCGAGGCCCAGGCATTCACAAACTTGTCGCTGGGCGAGCAGGATCTCACTGTCCAAGCGATCTCCCGGAAGGGAGATGAAGCGCGTGGAGATATCGACGAGCAACGACTCGAATGCGGACAAGGCGGCTGGTTTT
>Ga0113563_10000060_pt1 | contig 35090 bp, 42 predicted proteins | sample Mud3Dept3metaG_FD_80117 | JGI IMG/M metagenome (GOLD analysis project Ga0113563, IMG submission 80117) | Freshwater wetland microbial communities from Ohio, USA, analyzing the effect of biotic and abiotic controls - Mud 3 Core 4 Depth 3... | ecosystem: Environmental > Aquatic > Freshwater >... | reverse complement strand
TGCCCTTATCCGGGTGATAATCTCCCCCCGGAGAGAACTCCGCTACCACATTGGGAGTCCCGCCGCTGAAATACCCGAACTTGTATACGTTTTCAGCCCCGGTGGAGTCGTAGCAGAAGAACAACCCCGTCTGCGGTATGCCGCCCGAAATGCTACCCGCTCTCGCAAATAAATAGAAGTCGCCTGTCGGGAAATATGTCAGTTGGCATTGGACGTATCCGTTCCCAACGCCGTCCATATTTGAGTCCCGGTGACATACTTTCCAGCCCGACCCGGCGTACAGAAACTTTACGTTTCCAGCCCCAAGGTATACGTTTCTCCAGCCAGAGTTATATGAACCCGAATAGGACAACACATATGGAGATGACAGAACTTCCGACACTCCATAATTGAAGTTGTCCTGTACGACGACTTGCTTCCTGCCGAAGTAGTCGCGTATGATTCTTGTAAAATCAGCCATTTAACTTATCGGATGTCCTTCCTTGGTTTCGACAATCGCAAACGACAACTCGCCGTAACTGATCGGCCCTTGAAGAATATGCGTGAAGTTGTCCTTCAACCTGACTACCGGGTAGAAGTACCCGTCTGCGTAATCGAAATCCACGGGCATACCGGAGCCGGGGGCTGTGAATGTGGCTACGGCGCACCCGCCTGTACCAGTACCGGACGATATGGACGGAGAAACGATTGTGCTGTTCACATGGAAAACAAGACTCCCGGCGTTGGTGACAGGAACCAGCCAGTTCGTTCTCGACCCGTCCCCATATCCCAACAGCACCCGGTTTCTGCTGGTCGGGTACGGCTCCTTCCAGAGAAATGAATGTGTCGATCCCTTCATGCGGTTCAGGAACGATCGGATAGGGTCGGTTTCCGTAGCGCGAACCGCGCCCGTCCATTTCAGTTCCCACTCCCGCTTCGGGTATGACCATCGCGCGGCCCTCTGTTCCACGCCCGACTCGCTCTCCATCGTCAGTACGCGCCAGTTCTCTATCTCTTTCAACGGGTACGACGGGGCTATGTTGAGCAGTTCCATTAGAACGCATACCTCCGAATCTCATCTCTGGTTCCGCTGGCGTTGCGGAGTTCCTGCCGGATGATCCCGGCGATCATGTTCTTGCGCTCGTAAAGGAGCCGGTCGAAGTCCTTCACATCGGCAGACTGGATGTTGAAGTGAATGGCGACTGATTGTTCTTTGGGCTTGCCTTGCATCTTTACAGGGACAGCACCGCCACGGAGCGGGATGATGGCCTCATCGTCACCGCCCTCGCCTACTAACCCAATGGTTGGCCTCTTAACTACGCCTCCGGAGGCAAACGCTCGAATGGGTGTGAACCCTCCCTGATATATCCCGCCCTCCTTCAATCCGTACATACCTAGATGTTCTGTGTCCATTGCTACGGATGAATCGAACCCGCCACTCCCGCCCCCACCGCTCATACCGGCGAACATTCCGATTCCCTTCAGTATCCCGCCGCCTATCTCCTTCCACCAATTCCACTCCCCTCCGCCGCCACCCATGATGCTCATAAGCGAATTCATCAGGCCGCTGAGAAAACTGAACGTGCCTTTTCCAACCATATCAGCACTTTTTAGAAGGGAGTCGCCAAGGCTTTCGCCACTACCCTTCACAACGTCTGCTGTTGAACCAATATTCGTTGAGAGCGTGTCCAGTTCCTCAACCATGTTCCCCATGTAATCGTACACATCTTGTGGAGGAGAAGAGTTCGGTCCAGTATCCTCTTCGGTATCAAACGGAGTAAGATTGCCAATCTCTTGACCTCTGAAATTGAACGATCCAAACGGATTGATCTTCCCGGTAGTCTGCGATACCTCGTTGGTCAACTCTCCAGTCTCTATCGGGCCTTTCGCTACAGTCGGCTCGACTACACCTTTACCGTTGATATTTATTACACCGTTTACTTCTACGTTCATGGTCTGAGTGGTCAGTTGCTTCAACTGATCGGCAAGAGATACCGCCTTTTCTTCCACTTTCGGCTTGAACCCAAACATACCGAGGAAACTTTTACCTGCCGTGCCTACAACTCCTCCCGTTGACTCTCCCGTTTTTTCGTCTTTGCCTTTGCCTAAGAACGATTCCTTCATGGAATCTACAATGTTTTGGGACAACATCTGCAACATTATTTTGGATATCATCCTGTTAAACGCCAGCCAGTAGTCCTCCAGACTCTTTAATTCCGCGTTTAACAGGTCATCCCAAAAGTCGTCCATGAACCCTTGGATACCTTTGAATACGTCCTCCCACATATTGCTGATGGACTTTAGAACGGTATCGTTCGCCTCAGCGAGTTTCCGCAACATATCTATATGCGTTGCCAGAAGTGCGGCCTGCCGTTCTTTGAATACGTCGGGGTCGAATTCACCCTTAACCTTTTTTACATCCGCTTCGCTTTGTAGTCTGTTAAGGTCTCTCTGATACCGTATTTGTTCCGCAAGAGCAGCCTGCATGATCCCGACATCTCTTGCGTTCCAAGACCACTTGACCTCTATATCGGCACGGGAGCGGAGTTCATCCAACCGCTGCTCCCACATCATGAATCTGGCTTCATCCTTTGCCGCATCCATAAAGCCCCGCGTCTGATCTTCTTGTTCTGAGTGGGACTTACGGACATTCATTATTTCTCGTAGAGGTGCGAGTATCTGCTCCTCTTCTAGGAGACTCAATCCGTATTTATTTACAGCGGCTCTAACCTTCGCCGCTTCTCTCTCGAAGTCCTTTTCAATGTTGGAGAATTCCTTCTGCATCCTTTCGCTTATGCCCGCAAGATCGCCTTCTTCGCCAGTACCCACGTTGAAGTATTTGTTCCACTCAATCTGAATCCCGGTTGTTAGACTGGTTAATGCTGCCTCGGTGGATTTCGCCTCTTTCAGAATAGCGTCGTTGTATTTTTTCCGTTCTGATTGATCTACCGCCGCCATCTTTCCGTAATAGTCGGACATGATCCGCTTGTACAACGCCAACTCTGCGTCCGTACCCGTCTTCAACTTAATCATTTTCTCTGACAGGATGACCTCTCCCGTCCTGTCGTCAACCAAGAACAGACTGGCGAATTCTTCTTGGACCTGATTCCTAGCCTTCTTGATGTTGCTCGATAATCTATTGGTTAAACCCGTGGTGAGTTCGTCAATGTCTCCCTCTATCTTTGCGGCGAACTTTCTCGTTCTTAAAAGGAAAGCAGTCCAATCCGGGTCTATGGGAACTCTGCCAGAAGGAGTCATAGCAAGAGGGTTGCCTCTATCTATGTCCGCTTCCCCGGAGAAGTAGGATTGTCTGTTCTGCGCCACTCCTCGGTATTCGTTCATGTAACCGAAGTTCGCTTCTTTTACCGCTTCCTGATCGGCCTTGATGATGCTGTCAAGAACCGCTTTTGTCTTGCTTTCCTCTGCTCTCAGTTCCTTCATCAACTCGATGCCAGCGGCGATTGCGGCAAGAGGGATGCTCGCTCCCTTTGTAACAGGCGCGAACACGGCTCCAATGACAGCCCATTTCGCTATGAGTTTGATGATGTCCAGAACAGGCTGTAGACGCCGCTTCGCCTCTTCACCAATATTGATGTCGATGCCGAGCATATCCAGATAGGATTGAGGAACATCTATCAGCAAGGTGCCTGTAACTTCTTTCACCATTTCCCACGCTGCTGCCAATTTCTGAACGCCGATAATGGTGTAAGTTATTACATCTGCGACGGTAAGGAGCGTGTCCTTGATGCTCGCCCATCCGTCTTTAATTAACATGGTGATCTTGTACCCGGTCAACGTAAGCCCTTGCTGACCGAGTATGAGATCGTTTACCTCTTTCACCGCATCTCGAATGTTGTCGTATGCCTCGACCGACCCCTTCATCCCAAGCAATTGCACCACAGACTGGAGGGTTTTCAACTGGGCCTGTAACGTACCCTTAATGGCGTCGGACGCTTCAGCGTAACCGCCAAGACGAGAGACTATCTCCTCGATGACCGTGCCTTGCTTGACCCACTCAGGAACCATCTTAGCAACGTCCACACCTACCGCTTGCAGACGGCGAGCGAGCATCGCGCCTTGGAAATTCTGCCCCTGCATGATTGCACGGACTTCTTGGAACGCCTGAATCTCGAAGTTCTGACCTTGTGTGATGAGTTTGAGCATATTGGCGAACGCAAGGAACTGATCTCGGCCCTTTTGCGAGGCGAAGTCCAGTTTCAACCCGAACGTGACAGCGGCCTCCGTCAGTAATTGGAGTTCGCGGGCGTTACCAACGAATCCTCGTGACATTACAAAGGTCGCTTCGATCATCTTGTTGCCGACTTTTAACGCCTTATCGAAGCCCATCGTTGGGTCGGAAATGAGCATCGCGCCAGCCATAGAAGCGGCAGACAGACGGATTTGATCGACAACCTTTATCATCTCGACGCCCATTCCAATGACGCCGCTTACTGCTTGCTGGAATGCCATCGCTGCCGTAGCACCGACTCCAAAAGCGACCGCCATAGAACCCATCCCCATGGCGTTCTTCTCTATCGCCGCACTCATGTCGCCAAGCAGTTTGACGTTATCTTTCAGCCGCAACGCTTGGAAATTCATGTCAAGCGGGTCTATCTTCGGAGTGTTAAGACCTGCCCGAACAGCCGCGAGATTGCCGGATACACCCGCCTGACCAAGCATCGACTGTCCAGCACCAATGCCTACATACGGGAGGATCGCTCCACGAACCGCTTGCATTGGCCCGGTGTTCTGCGATGCGTATGCTTGGTTGAATGCGGTGAGTTGAGCCATACCAGCGGCCCATTGGGAAGACATACCGCCAAGATTCGATAGGTTAAGGCTCGCGTTTCCGACGGTCAAACCGCTTAAGCCACCACCGATTTTCGTTGAGAGTGTGTTGGCTTGCATCAACTGGTTTAGCAGTTCGGAGACACGCTGTTTGGCGGCTGCGATAGCCGCCGTCATCTTGGCTATCTCAGCATCGATCATTCCCTGATTGAACAGACTGAACTTGGAAGGGGATTTCCCGATGGCCTCTAGCCGTTCTTCCAACTGCTTAATCTTGGCTAGAGTTGAGGATATTTCTAGGTCGGTTTCGATCCTGATCTTGTCAGCCATGGGAATCCTCGTTGTCTTTGCGTGATCCTTCAATGGCTACAGACATATCGAACAACAAATCCCCGTAAGACCCGTTCATGAATTCAGAAGGTCTTACGCCGTACCTTTGGGCCAGACGATCTATCAAGACGGCATTGGGGCCTCCGAGGATGCGCCCTGCGCCAAAGGGGAATCACTCGGCCTCCGAGTAATGTCCATGATCGCTTCCGTGATGTCGTTCATCTCCGCAAGAGTCAAATCCTCGCAGGTAAACTGACCCTCTTCGTATCCGTATTCCGGATAGATTACTCCCGCACGAATGATTGTCTCAGCCACTTCGAGATTCTTCTCGGGAGGAATATCCTCCATCTGAGGCAACGGGCCGATCTTCGCAAGAGCCATCGGCGAAAGACGACGGACCCGCATGACAAGACCGGATTTGAGCGTGATTTCCTTGGTGGTGCTTTCTTTCCACTCTTTTACGTTCATGGCTTCTCCTTAGAGAATTTTTAGTCGGGGGCGCACGAATCGAACGGCAATCTGGCTTTCCATCCCCGTTGAGCCAGACACTCACCAAAGGAGAAAAATGTGAGCGCGTGTCCCACCACGCTGACCCCCAACCGATTTAGTACGTCGCCTGCGTATTTACGAGCGTGACGGTACAAATCGTACCGCTCGTGGAACTGAACATCGCACGGCCCTCCATGGCAACCGTGACGATGCCCGGACCCGAGACACCAAGAGGGTGCTTGGTGAAAACGAATCGCGGGATGTCGATTTTCAGGCTCTCGTCGTAACCAGAAGAGATGCTCGAAGCCCCCTTGCAGAAGATAACAAGCGGGAGTTCCGTCTCGTTCTTAACGGAAAGCCAGTCAGCCATCGACATATCCATCGTCCCGGTCATTCGACCGAACTGACGGAAACCCTCGCGGAAGAAGAAGGTGTGATCCTTCGCGCCCGCGATACGATCCTGAGCGGCGATGCCGTTGTTGAACGTCAGTCTGAAATCTGCGTACCGCTGAACCCCGACACTCCCGATGCTGATGGAGCATCCCGACCAAAGCATCGGTTTGATCCCTGCGGGGTAGTTGGCAGGCGGGGATTTCTCGATCAGTTCCGCTCTCTGACCGACGATGTTGATGGTTGACCGGAGATACTGCCCGGCGGCAAGGGACAATTCCCAGTTGTTGAGGAAGCAGTTGTAGGCGATGTATGACGAATTTACGGCAGCCTCGCCCTGATCGATCTGGAAGGCATACGGTTGAAGAGACACGTTTTCGTCGAACGTGGCAGTCTGAGGGTTGAAGGTGTGTTCGTATCCGCTTCCAGCCGCTTGCGTACTTGTGATGCCGAACACACCAGAGATGATGTTGCCGATCGCAATCGGATGCACGTTCGCAACGATCTGTCCGGTTACGCCAGCAATACCCGTAACGCGGTCAGGCTCGTCGTACCCAAACTGGATCGAGTCGTCCGTGAGTTCCGCGAATTCATAGTTGAAGTCCTGTGTTGCAAACGGCAACTTCTGCCATGTCGCCGACCCAACGGCTGACCAGAACGAGTTCTGTTTGAAGATGGATAAGGCTGCATTAGCCCCAAATCCCGGCATAGTGTATCCCCCTTGCTACGAAAATAAAAACGCTCTTAACGGTATGCTCGCCGCGCTATAGAACCCCGCTTCTGCCCGCGCTGTCTCGAAAGTGGGATTTCCAAATTGGCTAGTTTGCACTTTGCCTTTAAGGGTTCTATCTGCCTTGAGAGCATCTCGGACTTTCCCTATAAGGGCGTCCCTTTTCTTGCACGATTCTTCAACCCCATCGGGGCTGAATTCTTGGCATACTAATTCGATATGGAGTGTAGTCAGATACGGATTATCCACACCGATTGTATGTTCCTCGTTTTCTTCCGTGTTGAGAAAGATGCCAACTTCTGGCCCGGAAGTTGTGTACGCATCCAACGGCATTTCGATAAAGGCGTAAGTACCCGGAATTTCATCGAGGATAGACTTAACCGCCTCCAATATGCCCCAGTAGTCTGTGCTCATTTTAGTCTGGCCGCCCTTCTTATGGCGATCTCCAGTATCTTCTTCCTTATCTGGTCTTCAACAACCTGTCTCGCCATCTCTTCCGCTTGCTCTATCGTTGGAAATATCTGCCGTTGCTTTAGACCGGGATGATTTACAGGATGACCAACTATTGCCCATTTGCCGAATTTCATCCTCGATAAGACACCCTTAGCCATATCCGTAGATTTTCTGCCTTCCGGATGAGGGAACGCTATGAACTTGCCCGGAGTCCATTCTTTCGGAATCTTGTACGGTCCTTTCGTGCCAAAGTGGTGATACGAAAGAATCTCGCTGTCCGAGTACACCATCGCAAACGTCTTGCCGTAGCGGGTTTTTATTTGACCGTACAATTTTTCCAACATCCTGCCTTTTTGCGCTCTGACTCGTTTCGAGTACAAGGTCAACCGGCTGTATGCGGGCCATTTCGTAGAGGAAAACCTACCGCCTCTTTGATGGAATTGCTCTCTTATTGCAGCCATCCATCTTTTCGTAATGGCGTCGTTTACAACTTCCGTCATCCCGAAAAGATCGCGCAGCCGTTTTATGCTAGGCGTATCTACCTTTACTCCGATCAACTCCCAACCTCCGTAATCGATCGGTTTGCCGCCTCGTCTGTTAGCCGGTCATAGTCCGTTTCCGCTTCTTCGATGTCCGACACGCCGAAGGTCGGGTAATAATTCTCAACACTCGACCAAGGATCGGCGTTCCGATCAATCGTGCTGATAACCGTTCCGCTTGACGAAAAGATCATGAACGTGCCGTTTCTCATGTTCTCAAGGCGATTGATTATTTCCTTCCACGCGTTGTTCAGACCTTCCTCTTTCCCAGACTCGTGCGTATGTCTCCGAAGAAACATTACCTGAGCGAGTTCTTCCGACATATCTTTAAGGATTGGAGGTGTCGGTACGACTGGTATTGCAGGAACAACGCCCCCGATGTACCCGTCGATATAGTTGCTCGCTCTTATTAGCCACTTGGATAAAGTGGCTGAAGATGCTTGCGTAGAGGCCATCCTCGGGAACGATTCAAGAAGATCGGGGACCGTTGAATACATCAGATATACCTCCCCTCCAGCGTCGAGATCATGTTCTTCGCCAAGTTACCTATGAATTTCTGCGCGATATCCGAATTCGGGAATCTTCCCTTGATTGATACCGGCTCCAAATTCTCGCATTTGATGGAGAACTCCACAATTTGCCCAAGACGGAGGAAGTTATTCGCCTCCGAATAATACGTCAGGGCCTCAGTAAGCATAGGGCTGCCAGACTCGTTGAGGAATTTCTGCTCGAACAGGTCTTTCGCCTCTTTCGCCCACGCGATTGTCTGTTGGTCAGGTCCAGTACCGTTTCGTGACTCCATCCTGTAACGTATCAGGTGGATAAGATCGCGCAACCACAAGAAATGCCCAAGATTTCGTTCCGGGTATTTCTTCCTGTCGATGACGACCAGATCGATGTTCCGAAGGAACCTGTCTCGCCTGATTCTCTCCGTAAGATAGCCGTCGTGTGCGATCCACGTATCCGACACGACAACACCTTGCCCGATGCCTTTGTTCATCTCGATCTCGGGATGTTCGTGAACGTGTCCGTAGAACCGGATACCTTCTCCGTTTCTGAACAGTCGAACGGGCAGATCGGGCTTGAGTGCCATAGGAGGATCGACGCTCATGTGGTGCTGTTGAATCGCGTATCCGTCCAGATGGTTCGACCGAAGGTATTTGTAGACATTCTCGTACTGGAGGAGTTCCTCATCAGAATCGATCCACAGAATCCAGTCACCAGAAGCCTTCGAAATGGACAGGTTGCGTGCCGTCTCAAACCCCTCCTTGATGGGGTCGATACCGTCGATGATCTTGCAACCGTGATGCTGTGCGATCAAACGGGTGGAATCGTTGGTTTTCGGATCAATCGCTATGATGATCTCATCCGCGATGTTCTTCACCGACTTCAGGCATCGGTGCAAAAGGTCTTCTGCATTGTACGCGATCATGCACACCGACAGAGTTTCTCTCGGTGCCTGATACGCCATCTTTCTGACCATGTTGACTCTGCCCGTCTTGCGCTCCGGATTGTTCGTGTAGACGATGTACTGGTGTCCCAACGACAACCCTTCCTTCGACTTGCCGATTTCTCGGTAATACGCCTGCAAATTCTCCTTTTCGCCGAACACATCCAGAAGATCGTTCATCTCGTAATGACGAAGGTGACAACGGTACGGGAACGTATGATAGGACTCGTACTCCCACGGTCCGTATGGTGTGGTTATGAAGATCGTGCCACCCGGCTTGCACAATTTCTCCAACCGATCGATCAGAACATACGGGTCCAGAACGTGCTCCAGAACCTCGTTGCAGATCACAAGATCGGATTGCCCAAGAAATGCGCCGTCATCCAGCATCTCATCCCATACCGTGAACTTCACGTTCTTATGTTTCGAGTAGAGTTCCGTGCATTTTTGGGCGAGTGTGATGTTCATGTGGTTCACATCCACACCGACTACCGCCGCGTCTGGCAGTTCGTTCGCAACCCGAATCGTCTGATGACCGATCCAGCATCCGAAATCGAGAACCGACTTGAACTTCTCCGCGTTCTCATGGATGAACTTCTTCATCACCATCCATCGAGGTTCGTTCTCGGAATTCGGGAAATGCTCTACCGACGCTCCTCTGTTCACCTCATCGATCGGCCCATCGACTTTCAGGTAGTGTTCCCGATACGCGTTGCCAGACTCCGTGAAGGAGAAGTTGTCCTTAACGTACTTGACCTCTTTCTCTGCGAGCCTTAACGGATGATCCCGTTCCGGGTACAGCCCCGCCATGGTATCGGAGGCCGCTTCGAGAGCGCGACACATCTCGATGTCCGACATACGGAAGAAGTGCTTGTACAGCCGCGACGGATCGGATGACTTCTCCCGCATTATTTTGTCCGATACCGACACGATCTGTTCCGCAACGGGTATCCAAGAAATGCTCGCAGCCTTCTTGTACCCCGCCACGGACATTTTTTTCATTGTCTCGGGAGAAGCCGCCAGAGTCTTGATTTTATCCACAAACCGCTTCTGACATTCGGGGCTTGCCGCCGGACCATCGATGAAGATTGCAGCATCCTTATCAAGAGTCTCGACAAGTGCGGCTGTAGGAGTTGTGATAAACGGAAGACCACAGGCCATAGCCTCCATCGCAGAGATGCATGAGATTTCCTCGAAATCCGTCGGATAGACGTACAGCCATGACCGGGAGTAGAGGTCGTAAAGTTGGTTTTTCGTCAGCGATCCGACGATTCGGACGTTCGGCAGGGCGTTGCATCTTGCCCATAGAGCCTCATAGTACGGCTTCATCTGTTCCGTGGTGTTGTCGTAATGCGCGACCGACAGAGTGACTGGAACCTTATCCTCCAGTAACATCTCCATGATGCCACCGGGTTTGACAAGATTCTCCAGACCTCTTTCCGGTCGAGCGCAGTAGACCATCTGCCCCATCTCTCGACGCCTTGATCCGGGGGCCAAGAACAGATCGAGGTCGATCCCGTTCCGAGTGACCTCGAACATCTTGTCTGGCAGACCGTGAATCTCCTTGTACTGCGCCTTCTGGAATTCGGACATGACCAGTATCCGATCTATCTGGTACATGATCCCTCTGACCTGAGCAGTAAACCTCTTCAAAGCCAGATCGTGCGCCCAGTACAGCACAACCTTCGCACTTGTCGGTTTCATCAGAGGTTCGTTCCATCGTGAAACGATCAGAACGTCTATGTCCGCTCCCTCGATGTAACCCCTCGCCGCCTGTAACGGCATATACTGGACGTTATTGACCGTGCATGGTGCTTCGCAATTCGAGAATACCGTAACGCGATTCTTGTTGCCGAATCCATCGGTGATCTTCGCAAGTGCCTCGGAAAGTTGAATCGCCGCCGTCTCTGAGCCACCCAATGATTTCGTTTTCAGCGTATTGCCGTCATGCGGCATACCGGGGGAGACAATGACGATTAGCATTATCGCACCCCCGCCTTCAAGTCCTGATACAACCGCCGCGCTCCGATCCAATACTTCGACCCGTCCTTGCGATACCGCAACTTCGAACCGTTCGGCTGTTCCTTGATGGCTTGCTTGTAGAGCCTCTTCGCAACTGTCCTTCTCATCCCGTTCTCCTTTGTATATTGGGATTTGTGTTTATCAGGGATCGGGGAATCCCTGCCGGTACATCTTCGTGGCACTTCTGACATTGAATGAACGGCGTGTGGTCAATCTCCGCCAGATTGTCCCATACCGTACCTAGAATACCGCGTGCATGAGCGTCTTGGCAGCAACGAGCGACATCACCGTTGCTCATAATCATAACTTGCCCGTTGGAAAGCCAAGGGCAAGGATAACGCTGATGATCGGGTTCCCATGATATCCAGTTGACGAGTCCACCCCAGTTGTTCGGGTTGATTATCCCATCCCGCGAGTACCCGAATTTAACGTGCGGGTATTCTCTCGCCAGTTCTCTGAAATAATGGAGTGTCCGCATCGACGCTCTTGGCTCGTGATCCGTAAGGTCAATGGCGTCTGCCCCCGCGATGATGACCTCTCGGAGAAGTTCTTTCGTTGCCAGAAGACCGTTTGTATTCAGACGGACGGAAAGAAAACTTGGCATGATCTCGCGGCACATCCGGACGATCTCGACGTATTTCGGATGAAGAAACGGTTCGCCTACGCCGAACACGTTGATCTCTTGCTGAGTCCCGTTTTTCACGAACACGGAGAGCCATTTCATAGATAAAGCGATAACCTCGTCCGACATCAGGCCCACCTCTCTATGCTCTCCCTGTCCAGAGCACGGGCAGTACGGGCAAGAGAGGTTGCAGACGGACGCGACTTCGAGGTTTTTGATGCACCCTATCTTCTTATACAAAGCGCATCTCCTGTTTGAACGTGACCTTTTCTCCGCACCAAGGGCAACTGGCCCAAGTGGATAAATCCATGAAATGGCCGGCCTCCTCGAAACAGGCATTTTCAAACGGCTTGCAACAGGAGTTTTCGGTTATGTACTTCGTTTTGTCCCTTCCGTTTTTCGACATGGTACGCTTCACGATCAGAGGCATATACTCTCCTTTTTAGTTACAGGGTTGGGAGGGGTTCAGCGATCCCTCCCGTCCCCGTTAGGCGGGATGTCGATACCCGTTCAAGGGTCGAGTGATCCGCCACTCGTGTCATGCGTTGTTACCTTTGATCCGATTTTCCTCGGTTTCGCCGCTCCAGCCTCGGCGATAGCCTTTTCGTTGAGAAGGTTCTCCAGCCGAACGATTTCGTCCCGCGCCCACGAAACAAGCGGATGAACTGGAGTTCCATCGACCATAAGGAAGAAAGCCGTTCGGTTGCCGTTCATGTACCCTCCGTGACTGTAGGGAGGGGAGTTTTCAACGCTCCCCTCCCCATCCGGTTGATTACACGCCGCCCGCCTGAGCCGAGTTGACCCCGAGGATGGAAACCCCGAGTTTGGAATCGATGACCCGCTCATCGTCGTACACGCCGACTTCGATCTCCTCCGACTTCGTTTTCTGATCGAACCCGTGGACTTCGACGGTCATCGCAGGAACTCCAGCCAGTTGCCACCGGAAGGTGGCTCCGTACCGGGGAAGGGGACCAATCCCATTCCCGCCCGGCTGGAAGAAAGCGTAGAAGGCGTCCGACATAAACGGGGAGATCGACGCCGTGACACCTTCTGCCGCCGTGTTGTAGTAACCACGGGCGACATGAAGCGCGTCCAGTTCGAGAAGAGAGGCGACCTGATCCGTGGTTGACAGCCCGCCACCGTGCGGGAAGAGAATCCCACGGATCGCGGAGTTGGTGCGGATGGCCCGCCACGCAGACAGACCGATGACGCCGATGTTCGGGCGGAATCCGGTCGTGTCCTGAACCCTCTGCATCGCCGTGAGACACGCTGCGAGAGGATCGCCGCCCGCGTTCCACGCCGAGGCGGGGACGAAAGCGGTGTTGACGTTGGTTCCCGAGTTGACGACGTTGCAGACCCGCCGCTCTTTCCCGATGCGGATCAGGTCGGTGATGAAGTACGCGCCGTTCTCCCGAAGGTTCCACACACGATCCGAGTTCTCGCGATCCTCGACCGTGATCGGGTATTTCAGCGCGTAGTTCTTGCAGTAGTACCCCATGGTCGCGACGTTGAACCGGACCATGCGAGCCTGCGTTCCCGGCGCGCGGAAAGCAGCCTCTTCCCGGAGGAACTCGCCCAGAGGGATGACCGGGATCATATCCGACTGTTTGGTGACGTTGACGACCGGGAAAATGGTTTCCCCCAGAAGTCCCTGCGTGCGGTAGTTGACCACCAACTGCGACAGGGGCACATCAACGTGGAGTTCACGTCCTGTTGCGTCGTAAGTCTTGACGATGTTCCGATCGTTTCCCATTATTTCACCCCTTACGCGTTGATGTAGGTCGGGCCAGCGTAGATGTACACGTTGGCGATCCCACCCGAGTTCGCGGCAAAGACGCATTTGCCGACTGCGTATCCGCCGGAGAGACACTTCGTTCCGAAGCCGGAGGTCGTGATGGAAACCTGATCGTCAGCCGCCAGACCACCCGAGGAAACCTGCAACTTCGTTTCCCCGAAGACGATGGCCCCGACATGATCTCCTGCGGACGGCTTCTCATCGCAGACGCCGTAGAAGTTCAGTCCCGTGGTCGCATACGACCCCTGTTTCGTGATGCCTCGAAACTGGGAAACGGCGACGTTGACGATTGTGGAATACTTGATGTTCTGTCCGTAATTCATTGTCTACCCCCTATCCACGAATGTACCGCTCCCACAGTTCCGGGAAGCGGGTTTTCACGAGTTCCTTGCCCGATCCGTAGTCCTTGGCTTCGCCCTTCTCCACGAACTTACGAATCCGCTTGTCAACTTCCACAGCGGCAGGGGCATCACCACCATCATCGCCAGACGCACCGAACCCGATCTGCGATTTTCTGTCGTGGAGAGACTTCACGAACATATCGCGGGGGTTCACGTCCTTGTCTCCGTACTTCCGCGATCCCGCACCGAGGGCCGAGAACGTGATGATGAGAGACTCTTCCTCGGCGGGGAGAACTTTCCCGGCCTGTTTCAGGGCGACGAGAACGACTTCACGGAACTGCTTCACCGCGAAATCCTCGTCGCGGGTTGCGAGAGTGGCCTCGGCACGAACCGCACGCCCCTCCATGTTTTCGCGCAGGGCCTTCTCTGCGCTGAGATTGGCCTCCAACAGAGAAATCTTCTCCTGATACTGTCGCTCGTCCATGTTACCTCCATCGTTGTCGGGTATTGTGTAGACCCGTAATTCACCGCCCGTTTCGCCATAAGCGATAGCGTAGGTGGTATCAGACATCAGCACCTTCTGTAATTCTTCGAGACTGGTTACTGCGGGCAAGTCTGCCCCCAAGAGGGATACCGCCTTGAGGACTCTGGGCCACTTCTTCCCAGCGGGGTCTGCGGGGTCTTTGTAGTTCCAATATATTTCTGCTGATTTGGCGCGGTAACTGCCGTTGCGGATCAAGTCTACGAGGACGTTCGGCACGTTGACCATATCAGCGACGAGTTTCGATCCGATCCTTCGGAGGTTCGTGACCCACCCCAACGCGGGGGCACCGTCTTCCTGTCCGAACCACTTCTGCGTTTCTGAATGTCCGAGTTTTACTGGGGATTTGAGAGGGAGGACTCTTGAAGCGTTGACCATTTCATCGAGGTCTTCGGTGGAATATGTGTCTCCGTTCCACTTACCCGTTGCGAATATCTCTACGTTTGGCAATGTCTGGGCGTACTTCCCCTCGCGTTGGTTTTCATCGGACATTTTTTTGTGGTGTTGCTGGAACATCGAGTGGCAGATCGCTGACGCCTGAGAACCGTCTTTCGCCGTACCATCTGAAATGACTATCGGGATGCATCTTTTTACGAAATCCGCTTCGCTTTCTTTTTTCCCCGGTGTTGGCATCCATTACTCCTTGCACAAGAGAGTAAATTCTATACGGTAATATGTCAATAAAATTATCTACTTACGCTCCTACAATGGTGAATATCCGTATTCGCCAGTACATTCAACGGCTTAGGCGTAAATCTAAAAGCCATCATAGGCCACCTGATCTTCTTTCAGCGGTGGTTGCGATTCCCACACATCTCTCCACCCCTTGTCGTACTGCGTTACCGGCAAAAGCATTGAACGGCAGTTAAAATGATTCGGGGGGATCAGGCCCCGGGAGAGTAACTCTTCCTTTACGAAAATTCTACCGGCAAGAGAGCGGCACAACTGCGTTGTCCGGTTGTCGAGGATCGCCGAATACACGAACGCTTCCACAAAATTCTGCATCTCGGGGGCGGTGAGTATCTGGAACCTCGTGTTGTTGTAGACATCCGACACATTCACTCTGGCGATCAGTTCCGCTCTGGCTGCCGTATTCGTGCCTACTGGGAGCCAATCCGCAAGAACCCGCTCGATGTCTTGGATCAGCCTATCGTCCGGGTAGGGCGACTTGTGCGTGACCACCCAATCAGTAATCATTGTCTTTACCGTTGTAAGAATCTCATCCTTTGCGATCCCCGTGATCCAGAACGCGCGGTTTTGGGCATAGTCCGTGATGGCTTTATCCACATCTGCGAAAAGCGGGTGTTCCTTGCGAGCGAAGGTTCGCGGTTGAAGCCCGAGTTCGCTCTCGGTATGTTGAATCGCTAGGTCTGCCGCCCTATCGCATAGGTTCTGCATGGCCTTCTTTATGCTCCCTGCATCGGGGAGGACGATTCGCTCAGGACTCTGGAGTTTTTTTTTGCGTCTTTTATGAGCGCGGCGATGCTTTTGGAGAACGCATCGGTCAAGTCTTTCTGCGAGGCCCACTCGACATTGTTCAGGTCGTTGTTGTATTTTTCCCAATCGATACGGGCTTCTGGACCGGGCAGCGTATGAGAGGCCACATACTTCGCCCTTCTCCGATCCGAGTGTTGGTTCGCGCCGCCCGGATAATTCGAAGTCTTGTTCGGCCCCCCGGAAGGATTGTCACCTGCCAGTCCCGAATTGCCGGATTGCTGAAGATTCGTTGCCGCCGGGAAAAGGTCGAGGTTGAGTTCCTGAGCCTTTTTCATGGCTTCCACTTCATCGCCGGTAGGTTCTGGCGCATCCAGAAGAGTTCTCAGCCAAGTCTGTGTCTCTGGCGTTGACGTAACCGCTCCTCTTGCGACTGCTTCTCCCCATGCGGCGGCGATCTTGGTCTTATCCTCCTGCTTGAGAGGCTTGATGGAGAACCACGGGTAGTCTTTCTGCTCGCCGAAATTTATGTCGATCAGTTGCCGTATCAACTGCTCGTTGATGATCTCCTCGATTTGCTTGGCGATGGAACCCAGCACCCAATCGAATACCTTGAGGTCTGTCTCCGATTTGCCGTAACTTCCCACGCCCGCTTGCGGAACCAGCCCGATGAGTTGCGGGATCAATATGCCTCTGGCGATGCCCACGTTGAGAGCGTCGATGGCCTGATCGAACACCCCACGGTCTACTCTGGTAGATTCCAGAAGATTCAGGTTCATGTCCATCGGGGTGATGACGGACATACCCGCTTGGATGTTCTGGATCAGTTTCTTGAAAGCCGTCCGTTGTTCTTCCGTGATTTTGCCTGAGGACAGTTTCCCGTTGACGATCGGTATTGAGAATCGTTCCAGATAGATCGCCCAATACTTCAACACGTTGGTCTTGACGTACCACATCCTGTAGATGGCTTTGAGGTCGGATTCTCCGTAGTAGTTGTCGAACTCCCGCTGATAGGAGTACACGATGAACTTGTCAACCGGCAATCGTTTTTCCTCGCCGTCCGGCTGCTTCTGGATGATGCCATCCGGCCTTAGAGTTCCGTAGTCGTCTATGTCAAACACTATGCGGGTCGGCGACTTCGGTTTCAGGCATCTCAGGCCGATCTTTCCGTTGTACTGGCCTCGGTCGATGTAACTGAAGATTTTTTCATGGACGGAAAAGCCGTAATCGAACGCGGACAGCATGGAGGTGATGAACGCCTCAACCGATCCTTCCATTGTTTCGAAGCAGAATTCCAGAAAATTCTTGTGAGTCTCGTTATCCGAGTCGATTTCCCATCCCGGTGTGATGACGGCGGCTTTTTTCAGTTGGAGACACGACTTGATCTGGTCGTCCTCGCGCATCCGCTTGTAGAGTGCCAGCCCTCCCTTTCGAGCCGACAGGGTATCTGGGTTGTAGATGCCTTTCATCCAGTTACGGTACAGATCGTCTACGCTTGTAGCGGTTTCTCCGGTGAAATTCGGCGGGGCTGGCGTTCTGGCGAACATTCTGGTGAACGAATCACCAACATTGTCTGTCCACTTGCTCATTGCACATCCTCCCATTGGGATTCGATGGACACATGACCGGTATCCACCGCGTAGTTCTCGAACTCCGTCAGGTCAATGACCCGCTTTCTCGACTGCCAGCCGATGGCGTGGGATATAACCCTGTCATCGTGGCTGCCTCTTGACGCTTCGTATTTGCCATGCCCGTTATCCACGAAGGACATACATTCGTTGAGCAACTCAGGATCGTTCACCTTGTAATACCCGCCTTGAATCGCTTCCCTGAACTCCGACAGAAGGATGGGTCGTGTCTTCGGGTTTGTTTGCCACCCGAACTTCGGAGTTACGTCTGTGCCGTCTTTCGCTAACCTGACTGTCAGGTAGTCGCTGTGCTGATAGATGTGCGGGTAGTTAATCTCATTGAGCAGGGTATTGATTGTCGAGTGTCCAAACGCGTTCGCTTCGGGCGCGAGCATCGCCTTATTGTATAAAAGGCCGAGGTCCGCCATTTTACGGGCGGCGTCCTCTGGCGAGCAGATACCCACCCAACACGCCGCTTCTTCGCAATCACTCGTGTCCACTACAGTAATCGCAGTCCTGTCCCCATCCGCAACCCCCTCCCCAATATCGGCAGAAACCGCATAGGAATGGTACGCAATCGGTTGCTTGAAAATCTTCAGTCTCCGGCTGTCCGATTCCTGAATGGGGGGTGAGCATAAATTGGCGATGTGTTGGATGATCTCGGTGTCGAAGAAACACGCGCCCGTCGAAATGAACGCCTCGACATCGTTGATAGGGTATTCCTGATGGAAGATAGAATGGCCTATTTCCGGGTCGTACAGTTCTTTCATCTTTAGCCGTCGCCATATGATTTGCCCCGGAGACAAGTTGTACGCCTTTATCAGTTCCTCTTCCTTGGTTTCAAGACGTAGTTCTTCGTATCCTTTATCGGTTTCCACGATAAGTTCCGGATCGTCTTTCCACGACAGAAATAGTGGGACCCAGTTATTCTCGTTGTTTTTCGCTCCTAGCCAAGTTTTATGGAACCAGTTGCCGTGCCCATTCGCAGTAGTTTCAAAATCGACTTCGCCGTGGGAACACGCTTCCAGAAGGCCCGCAACCAGTACGGCGTGATCTGTCGATTTCGGCCAGAACGCAACCTCTGAGCCGTGGACCCTCTGTAACGTCTGCCCTCGCCCAAATGACTGCCCTCCTGCGGTTCCGATGTAGAACACGGAGCCTAGTTTTTTGAAGTTCAGTTCCTTTTTATTTTCAGTCGCTCGCTCCGGTCTGGCCCACTCGACCAGTTTGTTGTAGAACATGAGTGAGATTTCGAATATCTTTGAGGTCGATTGGTTGTCATGCGCGAGGGTGGCGCAGAATTGGTTCTCGTTGTTTGCCGTGATGAAAAAGGACTTCGCCTGCATGAGCGTTGTGATACCGGGGCGGCGGTACTTCAGGATAAGACGGCGGGTGTTACCACGTTTTGTCTCTATATCCAATCTGGCCTGTAACCGTTCCTGCACGGAATTCCATCGGAACGGTACGAGCACGCCCTTCTTGTTTCTGATCCATAGCAGTTCGTCGCAATAGGTCTTGAAGTCTGAGAAGAGGATATCTTCGTCCGGAATTTCCGGTCTTTTCGGCGGTCGGCCTCGTTTCGGCACAACCAGCGTTTTAACGAAATCGGAGTTGGTTTTAACGTCAAGCGGGTCTTGCGACGGTCTACCGAGTTTTTTCTTCGCTCGTATTCTAGGCATTTAACTGGTGGAACCCACGCGACTCGCGCAGTTTACGGATGCGCTCCTCGTGCGTCGTGAGTTGATGCTCCTGACGGTCTGAAACGCCGCCGAGAAGAATCTGCTCCAGTTTCACCAGCCGTTCGAAGTCGTGTACGAGGTTTTCCGTCGGGAGGTCGGTTGCGTTCAACGACTGAATTTTTTGGGTGATCTTCGCCTTCAACGCACGGAGCATGAGGAGGGATTGTTCGGTCGCCTTCAATATCCCGTAGTCGGCTTTGTCCCGTGCTTGTGTTAACACCTTCTGTCTACGCTCTTCCCAGTTCTGAGACTTCGCGTACCGCCTGACGGTCGATAGATGACAGCCGCATACTCGGGCCACATACGAATAGTTCGGCATCGTGCAATATGTGGTGAACATCTCCTGCAACTGCTCCTCTGTCAATAACTGGGAATTCTTCAGCCGATGCTGGTACATGGCGGCGCGAGATTTTTTGGGCGGGGGTTCCTGTGGGGATTCAATTTCGGACGGGCCAGAGCGCGGAGAAACGTCGTCGGACAATCGAGCGCACCTCCTCGGCAGACTTGTGAATAGAAATACGCCGGAAGTGTGCGCCCTGTCAACATTATTTTTTTGCATCGCCTACGCGTATCGGGCGTGGGTGACAAATTGTTACCCTAGACCGTAACAAATTGTTACCCTCCATATACATAGACTATAGACATAGACTTAAACAAATCCAAACCCTTGTGAAAAAGTGTAGGACTTCCTCATGCCTACAATAATCAAACGCAAATTGTCAAATCAATGCGGAACACCTCGTTTCTTCACGCGAAATGACTCAAAATAACCCCAATTCAAACCGAATCAGTCCTCACGACACGTTCAAGGACATGATTACCAATAATTTTTCTCCGGAAAATTTTACAGGCACACGACCACGGGTTAAGCCATACTCGCTGGCTGTTTCTCGTTATTGAGGGAAAATACTGATACCCGTGTATGTGCTTGATTTTACTACGGAATACGAGGAGCCTGCCTAAGTATGCGTTTTTACACAGGAATCCGCTGTGCCGTGTAAGTGGCTGATAAATAAGGCGATATCGTTCAAATGAGAAGAATCCTCAGTATTTTAGCAGTAGTGTTTACTATCTATTATTTCATTTCTGTAATCCTTTCAGTATCTTATTAGTAAATCCCACTACCAGACTATAATTTGACATAATGCATACTTCATGTCTCATATGAGGAAAGGGTGTCTCATATAGGGAATCTGTAAGTACTTGATTTTATTGAATAAAGTGCTTTATTGATAGATTTTATTGCTTATATGAGTCTAATGCGAAAACTTATCAAAGAAAAGTCCTTATTTTTCAAGTACTTACGAGAGGCATACGCTATGCATTATATACAGTCAGCCGTTCAGACTCTCAAAGAGAGGGGGTGATCCTCAGGACCAGAGTGTTGCCAGCAGTACCTGACATAGGATGTGGACTAGTCGGAGGGTGCTAAGGGTTTGGTTCCCTCCGGGTGTGAGCCGAGCCTCGCCCGAGTCGCGGAACGTGCGACAACAGGATTGCGGGTGAGTGGCGGAACGGACCAAAAGTGTCCCTCGCGCCCGGGTAAAGGACCGAGCAACGCTCCGTCCCAAGGGAGAACGATCCGCTAACCATGCGGGGCTACCCCCCTTCCGTGAGAGAGGTCACATCCACGCAAAGAGAGTGCTGATGCAGGGGGTCGCGGGGCACGGAGGACGTATGAGCCCCAAATACGACTACTGCAAGCACGGCAAGCACGACGATGGCGTGACGCCCATCGACTACACCGAAGCGGACGTCGCCTCGCTCAAGTTGCTCAAGGACGGCGAGATGTTCGCCCACGACGGTCGCATCGACAAGCGGCGCTTCGAGTGCCCGATCTGCGCGGGTTCCTTCAACTACTACCGCGTCAAGGGCAAGCCGGGTGTGATGCGGGTGGTCCCGCACTTCGCCCCCGGAACCGCTCCCAAGTTCGAGCGCACCGCGTCCACGCCCCGGGTCGCCGCTGTCCCGACGCCCGAGTCCATCGCCAGCACCCTGCGCCAGTCCGTCATCGCTCTGACCGCGCAGGCGAAGGTCAAGTCCAACGCGATCACCGCGCTCATCGTGTCGATGATCGCCGCGCTGGACCCCGAGGCCCTCAACGCGATCCTGCAGTACCTCAACGACAACTCCCTCGTCCACGTGGACGACACCGACAAGGTTGCGCTGGCGAAGGAAGAGGTCGCCGCGATCAACGAGCAGATCGCCAACCTTGAGAAGATGATCGCCACCCTGACTCCCCCCAAGGTCGAGGAGCAGGCTGGCTAACGACCAAGCCGCTTAGACTCCAACCACAAGACACCCTACGACCCTCTGCACCAGCACTCTCCAAGCGATGAAGTCAGAGGTTCCACGCTCTCCACCCAAGGGGCGGACCTATCCGCAGAAAGGAGGATCGGATGCTATACCACGTCGCCGCCTATAACTTGGACGGCGCGGTCCTTGATGAACGCATCGTGTTCGGCATGGACGCAGCCAAGTCCATCGCCCGCGAGTGGTTCATGAATCTCGCCGCGTTCACGATGAACACCGTCAAGATGCCGCAGTCCAACGACCTGAACATCTACCCGACCGGCACGATCCTCCGTAACATCTACATCCGCGAAATCTAACCCTCCAAGACCACCGCTCTCGAAAGGAGATTACGATGGCGTTCCTCGTCACCTCCTACGAGCGGGATGACCAAGGAAATCACACCACCCAAACCCGTGAACTGACTGAGGATTCTGCAATCGCCACAGCACTCAGATGGCTCACGCATCGGGCACCTGTGATCTCCCGCTCGTCCGACAGAATCGTGATCCAAGAGCCTTTCCACATCACTCGAATCACCATCCTTCGGGTTCCGTAAGGATGAAGCGACCGCCAAGATAACAGCGGGCGGTGGGATCAAGTCCCGCGAGATAGAAACGGCTGGCTCGCACAGACCATTGGGCGCAACCCCAGTAACCCCATTCCGGACTAACATATCAACCGAGAAGGGAGAAGGAAATGGTCCCCCAAAGGGTGGCAATAAGCACCAACGTCTTCGATGCGTTGGTCGATGTCCTCCAAGTCATTGACGCCAAGCACGACAACCTCTCCGATCTGTTCCCCGCGAATATCGTCCGAAAGGAACTGATGGATGTCCGCAAGCCCGTCGCTGATCTGGTCAACGAGATGCGCGCCAAGGGAATGTCGGGGGAGAGGTATCGGTAGGCTGATGGGTATCCGCCCCTTCGATGGGGAGCGAGGGACCGTAAATCGACGATAACGGGGCAGAGATAAACCCCGGCTCCTACCAGAGCCTATACCAAAACAGGGAGAGCGATATACCGCGCTCGGGCAGCCACAAGAGCAGACTACCGCTTTCAAGGGCACAAGTCCTACAGGGAGGGACCGGTTCCTACCCAGTCGCTATGCCAACTGGCTGGAAAAAGGCGCATGATTCTGTGCGCTTCGCCTGAGAACGACCGGCTGGTGCAAGTTCCAAAAACCGTTGCATTATCGGTATGTGGGACGAGTGTGTCCTAACAGCAATCTTGCATCGGATATGGGGCTTGGGCGGGCGGCGCGAACTGTTGAAGCCACGAGTAGGGCGACGGATGCTAGTCGCCCGTTTAATGGGCGGTGATTAACGTGAGGACGGTCGCAAACATGACCGGGGTATACGGCATGGACCGCATCCAACAACGAGGGGATGACAGAACTCCTATGAGGAGCGAACCCCCAAGCGGTTTGTAGTTGACCGCTTACACCGCCTACTCGGGGGCGGCGCGGCGAAAGCCGGAGTGTACGGTGGAACAAATGCCTTCCACCCGCCGCCCTCGTTTTGAGGAGTGGGGAAGGGAGAGCAGGTGATCTCCAAATGCTGTGGAGCACCACTCGGAAGATCGGATTTGGAACGAGTGCCGGGTACGAATATGGTCAGAGATACGGACCCGGATGTCGCACATTGGAAGTGCGCCAAGTGCGGTGAGGAGTATTCGCAGAAGAAAAGGAAAGCCGCGAACAAACCCCCCACGCACATCCAGTACCAACTCGGTGAATACGAGATCATTCAATGCCACCCCTGCGGGACGCTCATCCGCGGGGATTCGAACACGGATTCCGTCGTGTATGTGGCTGTTCTGCCATGCTTTACGGGCGGCGAAAGCCTCCATGTAGAGTGCCGCAAGTGCCACGCTGGAGATTCGTGATGGACAAAATCTACCAAGTGTTCGCGGTTGTCATGCTGATCGTCATGGTGTCGTTCATCGCGTATCTCGGGGGGTATGTCGTCGGGTACAACGACAACCTCGCCACGGAAATCGCCAAGCACCGCGTTGCGAAGAAAGTGAGGAAGTGATGGACAAACCTCTTCTCAACAAGGATCAAAGGGCGTTTCTGGACAAACTTCAAAGTGAACATGACCAAAAGAAGTTGAAGGAAGCCTATATCATCCTCGCCTACAAGTTTTTTGAAGACCCGATCACCCAGAAGAAACAACTCTTTGCGGATGTGGTGTCGGATAACGACGCCATTGTAAAGCAGTTCTCCACGCCGGAAGAGGCACAGGAGTACATTATCCGCGAGGAAGTGTTCGGCTCCTACGTTGTAGTAAGGGTGGAGGAGTAACCATGGCTCTCATCTACCATGTAGAGGGAACCGATTCAGCAGACTTTCCAAAGAATCTCACGGAAAGTTCCGAACCAAATGCCCCGCCAAGAGGGTTCCGAGAGATAACGGAGGAAGAAGTCTGCCATTCCACGTTCGCAACCTACACCCCGAATCACATCGGGTACGAACAGATCAACTGGAAAGGCGAGTGGCTCCCCGTTAAGTTGTTCTTCATGCACGACGAAACGGGTATCGCCATGCACCTCGACTACTGGAAGAAAAAGATTCGGTGGTTCGCCTTCGGATGCGATCACCAGTACGTCGAGTTGTCTCAGGAAGAATGTGCCAAGCAGGGCATCCGGCACTATGGAATGTGCTGGCACGTTCTGAAATGCTCCGTTTGCAGTTACGTTACCGCGCACGATTCGTCGGATTAAGGGGGAAAATCGGATGCCATACGTTTACATCTACGACGACGGACACCAGACGGTTTACACGTCCTCCCGCAAGACCGCTGAACGTCTGAAGAAAAATGGCTTCCATTTCGTCTGCTCAATTCTCGCGTCATACTTGACGGTCAAGGGCGACGAGAATCGGTCCGTGATGAATGGGAAACTGTTCAACGCCATGCGGGATACGCTGGAAGCACCCATCATCTCCAAGAATCGGTCCGTGTAAAAATCCAAATCCACTCCTCAAAACGGGGGACTCCCCCCGGACAACGCCACCGATAAGCGTGCATCTATCGGTGCCGTGGCGTGGCGTCAACACGAGAACCAACCATTATTGCCCCGACCGGAGAAGGGAGGTGAAGCCAATGGGGGCGGGATTTGATCCGAACAAGAACGTGGTGCTACATGACATGGGCGAGTTCGAGGTTGCAGGCGCGAAATTCGCATCATCCATCGTGTCCTACAACAAAGGACTACCCAAACTGGAAATTCTACGTCTGGACGGACGGGGATTTCCTCACAAGTTGGGCAGACTTAGCAGGCTGGAAGCGCGGGAGATCGGGACTACAATACTCGCGTTTGCCGAGGACGACAGCCTGTGGCCCAACGGGGGTGTATGAAAATCGTGGTGTTTTTCTTGGTGGTAGTTGTGTTGGCGATCCTCTATGCTTTATCAGGACTTCTCGACCGTTAAAGAAAGGAGACCCGAATGAAAAATGTACCCTGCTTGGACTGCACCGAGGAGTGCGTGGCAAGGGGCATCGTGGACGAGTTCTTGGCCCTCGACAAGAAATTGAAGAGGACCAAGGACATCAAAGCCTTCTTGGATGGGCTGATGCCGCTCATCTCGAAGGTCGTCAAGTTGACCGACGATGCGAATATCTCCCTCAACGACAGGATGCATCTCACCCACTTCGGTCTGTTTCTCGTGGAGGTCGCACAGAACGTCAACAAACTGGCGACCCTCTTCTCTCTCATGGCAAATCTCAGGAACATCCAAGACAAGGAGACCGTTCCCGAGAGTGCCGTGATGCATTGATGAACACCGCCAAGTTCCTCATCGTGGTTCTTGTTGTGGCGTTCATCGGCTTCACCCTCATGTTCCTCGGTCTGTTCCCGTGGTAACAGAAAGAGAGGTTCTATGGGAGACAAACAAGAGCGGGTGCTTTTAAGGAAAGTCCGTGACCTGATCGTTACTTGCGAGGATGTGATCGAGTGGTTGTCCACCGGAGAAGTAGAGGGAGTCCACTTCGACGAGGCATCCATTATCGAGTCTTTGCGGGAAGCCGTTGCAAAGGCTAAAACGGGACTGTAGAAGGGAGGCGAAGGTGACAGCCCGTTGACCTTCCACAAAAGGTTGCGGACTTGGGGATGAGGGGGCGCAAGCCCCCTCTTCTCCTTTTTTTGTTCTCTTTTTTTATTTTTTTTGGTAGGTTGAGTTTCATGTCGCGAATCGGTGTCGCGAATCGCGTCTGAAACCGCGAATGTCACGAACTGCGGGCGGTGGTGAAGATCACGGTTACTTCTTTAATGGCAAAGAAGTGGGGCTTGCCCCACAAACCGTGATCGCTTGTTCCCCGTCCTAAAAATTCGAGCGGTGGCGAAGATTGGGGATACTTCTACGAGAGCCGACAACCGGGAAACCGGATCGGCATGAAGAAAAACGCCCCGATCGTTTGTTCCCCGCTCCTCACTACAAGGTGGTGGCGTAGGTCACGATTCCTTCATCCAACGCAAGGCGTGACCGCTTGTTCCCCACCTGTCAAAAAAGAGGGATGGCGTAGAGCGAGGTTACTTCTCTGGCTAGGGTGAGTGCCCCGGTGGGTCCGAATCCCACAATTCGTACGCACTCAACCCCGTTCGCTTGTTCCTCCCTCGCAACTCACGAGTGGTGGCGTATGTCACGGTTACTTCTTGGGCAAGTAAACCCGTGACGGCTGTTTGTTCCCCACTCGCCAACCAAGCCGGTGGCGTAGGAAACGGGTACTTCTGACCGCTAATCAGAGGGCGAAAGCCCAGTCCCGTATCCGCCTGTTCCCCGGCGAAAATAAAAAAAGGAGAGAGACATGGCGAGAACGAACGTACCTGTAACTCCGATTCTCACGCACGAAGGGGGAAAGGCAAAGCGTATCGGCGCGGAAGCCCAACTGCGTCGTTCCGTGATGGCTTGTATGCTGTGGGAAGACACCTTCTACGAGGACGGGGAGGAAATCGGGAAGCGCATCGCGGAAATGATCCCCCAAGTACCCCCCCAAGTGGTCGCGTCCATCGCAATCGAGGCACGCGAGCAGATGAAACTCCGTCACGCGCCGTTGCTGATCGTGAGAGAAATGGCGCGGAACAAGGAGCACAAGCCCCTCGTCGCGGCTACTCTTACCAGAGTGATCCAGCGAGCCGATGAATTGGCGGAGTTCGTTGCGATCTACTGGAGAGAGAAGAAACAACCGCTGTCGGCGCAAGTCAAGAAGGGTCTGGCGGGAGCGTTCACGAAATTCTCGGCGTATGACCTTGCAAAGTACAACAGAGACAACGCCGTGAAATTGCGGGACGTTCTGTTCCTCTGCCATGCCAAGCCCTCCGGCTTGGAGCAGACAGAGGTGTGGAAGAAACTCGTGGAAGGCAAACTCGAATCTCCCGACACATGGGAAGTCGAACTGTCTGCGGGCAAGGACCAGAAGGAAACGTGGGAACGGCTGATGACCGAGAAGAAACTCGGTGCATTGGCGTTCTTGAGAAACCTTCGCAATATGCAGAAGTCGGGTGTGGACCGTAAGATCATGAAGGCGTATTTCACGAGCCTCAAGATCGACCGAGTTCTACCGTATCGGTTCATCGCATCGGCACGATTCGCCCCCGATCTTGAGCCTGAACTCGAAAAAGCCATGTTCAAGGCTATCGAGGGGATCGACAAGATCAAGGGGAGAACCATTCTGCTGATCGACGTATCCGGCTCGATGACCGACCAAATCTCCGGAAGATCGGAGATGCAGAGAATCGACGCAGCCTGTGGGTTGGCGATTCTGTGCCGCGAACTGTGCGAGGATGTGAGCGTCTATACGTTCAATACCTCGTGTCGGAAAGTACCGCCCCGTCGTGGATTCGCCCTGAGAGATGCCATCGGAGAAGCAAACGGCGGAACGTATCTCGGACAAGCAGTAATGGGTATCAATAACAAGGAGACATACGACCGGATCATCGTCATTACCGACGAACAAGCCCACGACAACATCCCCGATCCCAAGGGACTCGGGTATGTAATCAACGTCGCGGCGTATCGAAACGGCGTAGGTTATGGGTCTTGGAATCACATCGACGGATGGAGTGAGGCAGTTCTCACGTTCATCCAGAAAATCGAGGGAGAGAACGGGCGATAACACCCGGGAAAGGAGCGATTTCGACTGTATCCGCAGTAAAAATCTGAAAGGAGATGTGGATGCCAGAAGCGCAAGCGGGAGTATCCAGCGTGTTCGAAATCCCAGTCGGTAACAGCAAGGATTTTCACACCGCCATTATCAAACTGCGGACCTTCGACCTCGACTGGGAATCGATCAACCACCTGTTCTCGTTCCTACGCGAATGTGACAGGAAATTCCCCGACGAGACAATGGATTTTCTGATGACCAGTCTCGTGAACGGCAAAGTCGAAATCTTATAAAACGGGCAGGGGGGGCCACAAGCCCCCCCTCGCTCGGCAAGGAGAGGCGCGTTCTGCGCGATATTCTCTCCGTTTGCCCCCCCTACGGCTAACACGAAACGGCAACTGTCCTATGGTCCGGAACATAGGATGAACGCCCGCTCGTACAGCCTCGTGGATCAGGAATCGGTGAGTCTCACTCACGCAGGGCGTAAGCCGTATCGCCTCTCCTTCCCGAGCGGGAGAAATGCCCCGCTCGCTCTCGTGGCAGCAGAACCCGGTAACACCGGCCCTATGTGCAGTCCGGGGTCACGAGAGGCTCTCCCCGTTCCCATCGTCTAATCTCCATTAGGACGCTCGCCTTCAAGCGGGGAATGTCGGTATGGAATCCGGCTGGGAACACCAATATCTCGAAAGGAGAAAGAGTCTTGCGAACCGTTATCGCTGTTGTGCTGGTCATCGGTACTCTGTGCGGACTGGCAATGTTCGTGTCATGGGCAAAAGACCGCGACATCAAGGAGTTGCAGAAGAATACATCGGTAGTGGTAATCGATGGATGCGAGTATCTGCGGTTTCCCTTGTATTACCATGACGGACTCACCCACAAGGGAAACTGCAAGAACCCGATACATCTCTATCGGGACAGGTAGCCAATATTCTCGGACAGAAAGGAGGAGAAGGTGAACAAGCATCTGCGTGCATATTTCGTTATGCCCCACAGCAAGGGAACACGGTGGCAATGCATTGTCTGTGGTCAATCGGTTCCCGACGGCACACAGAACAAGCACGCCATGGAGCACGTTCAACTCAAGAAGTGCCCGATCTTCGAGGGCAAAGGCAAGAAGTAGCCAACCGTCAAACGATCGAAAGGAGAGAGAGATGTGCCACGTACCGTCTTGGATCAAGAAGGGCAAGGACATTCTGTTTCTGACGGACAAGGACGCGAAACAGCACAGAATCTCGTTGCATAACGCAACGGGACACTCCGCCATCATTCGCGTATTCAAGGTGGACGACGGAGATCACTACGAAGGGCTCACGGCGAAGACTCCTAAAGTTGTTAGGGAGGCGATCGAGACGGGCAAGATGAACCAGATCATCGGCGCAGGGACATTGGTTGTCAGCGGAGGTCGTAATTGGACCATCCCCGCCGCAAAGGTCGGCGACGATTTCCACATCAGCGGTAAAGTGAAGGTCGTCGCGCCATATCTGAAAACCATCTTGGACGGTCTGTACGTCGTAAAAGGTTCCTCGCTTGACGCTCCTTTGCTCAGGAGTGTGAGAGGAGTTGTGAAGATCGAAGGCAAGTTGAACGCGCCGAAGTTGAAGATCAAGGAGGACTGAATGCATCGGCATCATTGGGTTTTGGCAGACAGGCACAAGCGCGTCTACAGGTGTACTGCTTGCGGCAAATACCGAAGGAGAGGATAAAATGCTGCCGAAGAATGCACCGAAAGTATGTCAGAGGTGTCACCGCCCTCTGAAATCCCCACAATCACAACTGATCGGCATGGGATGGACTTGTCTTTCCCGAATTGCCGTCCGTCGGTGGACTAGAAAGGAGATCACCGAATTAGCGTGGTCGCACCAGATCATCTTCGAGCGGAAGATCGAGATGGAGAGGAGGTTGAAGGAGAAATGCGTAGTCTTACCGACAAAGAATGGCACGATATCCTGACGGCAACTCTCAACAAGGTGGATTCGGAAATCAAGATCACCAAGGAAGCGGAAGAGAATTGCAGAGGCAACCGAGACCTTGTGAACTCCATGTATCTCCATCTCGGCGCGCTTGGTGCATTTGAATCCATCATCCACTACGTCGCAGATATTTCGCTTAAAAAAGCGAGGTCATCGTGAAATGCTACTTCATCCTAAAAGAGTTCGATAACGGTTCAGACCTTAACCCGCCGGTTCGAGGGTATACCTTCAGTTATTCACCCTCAGCCAAAAACAAGTGCGTATCCAAATTGTCCGGCGACTTGTATATGTTCACAGGCACCGCGTTCATGGAACTTACTGATCTTGGTGAGTTGCCAAAGCAAGAGGTCGATCCGTACATTACGTTCTATTGCGCGAAAATCCAAAAGATCAAGGCTCCTGAATCGCCAGTCGAACCCTTCGACGACGACGAAATGGAAGCCTGATGGGGGAGGAATGTTACCTATCGAATTCGAGACATTGGGTAAGGCGAAGTACAAGCAATGGGATATGGCTCTTATCATTCGCGACCAAACGTACAAGACATACGGGGTAATGATCGATCTCTCCAATATCGATCTCTCCAACTACTACCGAGCCGATGGCGCGAAAATAACGAAAACTCTCTCCACGCTGATCCGCAGACATATTCCCAAAGAGGTGGTAAAGGAAAGATTCGCCGCATACGCGAAGTATGTCTCGGAACTTTACACCCCGGCGAGAATGTTGAAGGCGTATTGGGGAGACAAGCACCAACTTGGCAACGGGATATACGAACCAAGTCTAACCTGCTATCGATCCGGTCAGGAGAACGAGACATCTCGGAAATTACTCGTTAAATTCCGCCGTACCCGTGTTCTGGTTCTTCAGGACATAGAAGAACCACACCCCGGCGCAAGAGCCGTAGTGTATTTCGTCGGCGGTAGGAACATCATCCTCACGAACTTCTACTGGCGACATCTAGATGCCAACAAACTGTATTTTGTGGAAGCCATTCGTAGGATACTCAACCTCAAGCACGTTACCTACAAGAGTTGGAACGCCTTCTTTCTGCCGATCTATCGCAATCGTGATTCCATTCTGGTTTATGACACCCGATCTAAGAATCCAGACACAGAGATCAAGGTGCCATGTCCACATTGCGATAATATCGTGCCGATCACAAAGATGTACTACGAGGAATATAGTTCCTATCGTCTTGCAGGCTGCACCAAGGAATGTGCGCGAGGACACTCAAAGGCGTTCTTTAAGTGCGACAACTGCCAAGAATTCACGAAGAGCAACATGGTGAAGGAATATGGCGGTCGGTATTATTGCCGTAAATGCCAGACAAAGGTGTTGATGCCTTGCGTCCATTGTGGTGGAAGATTCACCAAGTCATATCTGAAAAAGACGATGGACGGAGAGGATGTATGCGAATCATGCGCTACCAATAGGTTGCCGCATTGCTACAACTGCGGCAGAGCCGCGTTCGACTCCTCTTGTCTGTCATCCAACCGCGACGGCGTTTCCATGTGCATCGAGTGTGTTGCCGAAAACGATTGGAAATGCGAATTGTGCAGGTCGATCGGGCCTACGCAAGCGGTCATCCTTCCAAGCGGCAAGACTGCCCTTCTGTGCCCGGAGTGCGACTATCTGGTAAAGAAGAGGCACGCAGAATCGGCGAGCACAGCGGGAGGTACGATAGCCAATGCCTCTTAAACCGCTTCGCCCAAATCTGCCTCAACTGTTCAAGATGAGTACGAGACACCTTGCGGAATATATCGAGCCACAAGCAACGCATAAAGGCAAGAAGTGGTGGTATATCCCGGGGTCGTTGGCTGAGAACGTAACGGTGTGCGCTCATATCGACACGGCTTGCGACCGTGGTACAGGCCCGCAGAAGGTGTGGGACTACGAGAAGAAAGAAATGGTGGATGCACCAGCAAAAACCAAAGACAGGGATATGTACCTGTACTATGACAGGCAGAAGGAAGTCTTCTGGTGTCCGGAAGGGTTAGGTGCTGACGACAGAGCCGGAGTCCATGCAGCCTTCCATCTGTACGACACGATGTTTCCAAGGCCCAATCTTCTGTTTCTCGATGAGGAAGAATCTGGTTGCACCGGAGCAAGAGACGCGGCGACGGAAGGCAAAACCGTTCTCAAGAACACTCTGTTTTTCGTCGAGTTCGACCGCAGAGGCGTGTTGGAGTGCATCTTCTACCAGAACGAACCCAAGCCGTTCGAGGATTACGTCGTGTCGTTCGGTCTGACGAAGGAGATGGGAACGATGTCGGATGTCGGTACGCTGTCGCGTGAACTGGAAATATGCGGTGTAAACCTGAGCATCGGATACATCGACGAGCACCGTAACACCGAGCGTTTGTACATGAAGGCTCACCGCACCTGTATAGCAGTTGGCAGAAACTTGATCGTAGACGGCATGAAGGCAGGCAAGAGATGGGAAAACCCGCGTCCAGTCGTAGCCCCGTCCATGTACGAAACGAGAGGTGCCTACGGGTATCCTTCCTTTCGATACGGGGAGTACGGACAAATTATCGAGGACGACGGATTCGGCGACCCCGATTACTACTACCACGCCCACGCCAGAGATAAATCAGCGTTGGTCGTTCCAGTCGGCAAAAGCCTTCGTGAATTCGGTTGTCCAGATAAGAAAGTGGTATCTCAAATCCCGCTGAAGTTCAAAGACAATCCGCACATGACGTTCAAGGAAAGAGTAAAGGCGTTCAAGAGGAAGTGGCGTGGTTTTACAAAAGAGGAGTTTGACCGCCACCCGTATCTTGCGGATCAGAGAGACATCGAATGGGCGTTGATCCAGCAGTCCAAAGACAGTTCGACCTCGCTATTTGCGAGGAATAAATCCCAAAGGGGAGGATGAACCATGCAAGTGAATCTCGTAGAGTCCGCTACACCGAAGTTCAAGCCGTTCACGCTGGAAATCAACGTCGAGAATCCGCACGATCTGATCTCGCTGTGGGCAAGGTTCAACATGAGCGGCGAAGTCCTCGATGCGGCGGCGGATGCCCGTAACAACACCAAGATCAAGAAGATCAAGATGAAGGGTTCGTGGAACGACTCCTTCCGCAAGTTCGTAAAGGAAGACCCGGAAGGGAAGAGAGCCGTGTGGGAAATCCTCAACAACAAACTGGAAGAACTCGGCATCGAGCGTAGATGAGGACTTCGACCGCCGTATCAGCACAATGGGCGAACCGCCCAGCAGACGAAAGATTCCTTTCGCTGGAAAGTCTGCGGGAAATGGTTGTGGAACGAACAAATCGAGCGGTGGTTGCGTCCGAGGCGCGGGAAAAGATGCACGTTGCGGCGGTACACGACGAACTCTACCTAGAAACGACCGCAACGCGATCCAGATTCACCAACTGGTCGATGTCGCAACTAGCCACGGTCTGTGGCGCACCCCCGAAGTTCCTTTCGTTGCTGTCAGCCGATCTTGCTGCGGATTGCCTGAATTACAGGCTGTCCGCGATTGAAAGGGACGATCACCTGCTTTTGTTGGACAACAAGAGCGGGGAAAATACGGTTGGATCAACCGTAGATGGGGTTATTCCTGCGAAGAGAGATATATCGGACACGGAATTGCGTGCGATAACCTCGCCGGGATATGGGAGAATCTGGGACATCAACGTGTTGGATTCGCTACTCGTTCTCAACCACGACGGAAGATGGAAGGTGCCTTCTGCTTCTTATCAGGAAGCAGACCCGTTAAGGGCAACGACGTTGTACGGATCGGATCGGGATATATTCGTGTTCCTGTGCGACCCGGACAACCCCGTAGAAATAAACGGGAAACCGAAGTATCGTGGCTTCATCGTTGCCAACTCGGAAGTCGGCTCGATGACCTTCTGGGTGGCGATGTTTCTGTACGACCGGGTATGCGATAACCGCATAATCTGGGGAATTTCCATGTACGAGCAGTTGAGGAAACGTCACACCATATCAGCCCCGGTATGGTTTGTTACAAACGGGGCAAAAGTGTTGTCGGAGTACGCTAACTCCGGAACAGGTCAGGAGGTGAAGCGAATTAAAGGAGCGAAGGCTTTGACTGTAGGAGACAGCACCAAGTCGGTTGTGGATTTCACAGTCAACAAAACCAAACTGAACAAGCGGTACGTCGAGGAATCGCTCAAACTTGGGGAGGAGTTGGAGGGCGATCCGACTAAACTCTGGACCGTAGTGTCCGGACTTACAGCAAAGGCAAGAACAATCCCCAACTCGGACTCTCGCGTCTATGTAGAGGTCGCGGCGGGGAAACTACTTGACCTTGTGAGGTGAGCCATGTCTACTCTATATGTAAAGGTAACATCAGACATTCGGGCAGGGATGGGTTGCAAGGCATCCGAAAAAGTGCAAACTTCCACGATGTATTCGTTCAAGGGCGGAAGGGAGCAAGACGGTTCGGTGGATATCGAGGCGTCGTTCGATGCCAAGAGCGTCGTGATGGTTGTGTCCGCATCGTCGCCATCTCAAGCGAAAAGACCGATAGCGGCGATAAAGTTCTTGCCCGATGGGACAATGGAGGTGGTAAGTCATGAGAACAGGAGAAGGAGGTAACAAATTCGTCCTGTCCGGAATACATGGAACATACGGACGGGCAAGTAACGAGGACCGAACGGTTAAACCGGGATTTACGGAGAGAGTGTTCATGTCTCTAAGAGGAGGAGGAGGCAGATTGCAAGTACCGAGCGGCGATTCGGATTATCGTACAGTAACACTCCATGTGCGGTTTGCAATACAACTTGTTGACCGCATGAGGGCAGAAATGGAAAAACTCGGTATAGGTCATCTACCAGAGTTCCTTCGTTTCGTGATGATCCAATTCCTCGAACAAAAGGAGAAAGAGCGTGGGGGAAAACCAGCCGGACAGCCGGACAGCGGCGTTGGAGGTGAGGGCGGCGCAACAGGATGACATCATGCCTGTTGCCGCCATCAAGCGGCAGTTCGCTCACCTTCACGAACTCATGTCGGACGTTCTCAAGAAGGACGAAGACTACGGGGTTATCCCCGGCACATCGAACAAGCCAACTCTTCTAAAGCCGGGTGCGGAAAAAATCTGCACCATGTTCCGACTCGACCCTCAGTTCGAGGTTGTGCGGAATATTCTGGAAGACGATTTCATCCTGTACGACATCAGATGCATCATGTGGTCGATCTCAACGGGTCGTCGTCTGGGGTCGGGTCTTGGTTCATGCAACAGCCGTGAAGAGAAGTACAACTGGCGAAAGGCTACTTCGAAGAGCGAGTTCGAGGCAACCTCTCCAGACCGAAGACGGCTGAAGACGAGGACGAAGAGAGACGGCACGACTTGGGACGAGCAACAAATCCGCACAAATCCATACGACTATCTCAATACGTTGGAGAAGATGGCGTGCAAGCGGGCATTAGTGGCAGCAACGCTCATCACCACCAACGCATCCGCGATCTTCACGCAGGACTTGGAGGA
>Ga0113563_10000059_pt1 | contig 35099 bp, 27 predicted proteins | sample Mud3Dept3metaG_FD_80117 | JGI IMG/M metagenome (GOLD analysis project Ga0113563, IMG submission 80117) | Freshwater wetland microbial communities from Ohio, USA, analyzing the effect of biotic and abiotic controls - Mud 3 Core 4 Depth 3... | ecosystem: Environmental > Aquatic > Freshwater >... | reverse complement strand
TCCCCTTTCTCCTTCCGAGCGAGTCAGCCCACCCAGGTGATGTTCGCGTCGGCGACCTTCGGGGCCTCTTCGCCGAGCACCGCGAGCTTGCGCACGATCTTTGCGGTGATCTCGCGCAGCGCGACGGCCGGGAGCGAGTCGGGCGCGTAGGCGAGGATCGGCTTGCCCAGATCGCCGCCTTCGACGACGCGCGGGTCGATCGGCACTTCGCCGAGGAAGTCCACGCCGAGTTCCTTCGCGACGCGCGCGCCGCCGCCCTTGCCGAAGATGTAGTACTTGCGATCCGGCAGATCGGGCGGCGTGAAGAACGACATGTTCTCGACGATGCCGAGCACCGGCACGCTCACTTTCTCGAACATCGAGAGTCCCTTGCGCGCGTCGATCAGCGAGAGGTCGTTGGAGGTGGTGACGATCACCGCGCCCGCCAGCGGCGCCTGTTGGGTGAGCGTCAGCGCGGCGTCTCCCGTGCCGGGCGGCATGTCCACGACCAGGTAGTCGAGTTCGCCCCACTCGACGTCGGTGAGGAACTGGCGGATCAGGCCGTGCACCATCGGGCCGCGCCAGATGACGGGCGAGCCTTCGTCGACGAAGAAACCCATCGACATCAACAACAGGCCGTAGCCCTGGTTCGGGACGATCTTCTTGTCGTGCATCTGCACGCGGCCCTTCGCGCCGGTGAGCAGCGGGAGCGAGGGACCGTAGACGTCGGCGTCGAGCAGGCCGACGCGCGCACCCATCTCGCGGAGGGCCAGCGCGAGGTTCACCGCGACGGTGCTCTTGCCCACACCACCCTTGCCGGACGCGACGGCGATCACGTTCGCGACGCCGGGGAGCACGTCGGCCTGCGGCTCTTGCGGCGTCGCCGCGGTGGCCGCGCGGCCGCGGGTGTTCGAAGTCATCGTCACCGCGACGTCGGTCACGCCCGGCAGCGCCTCGACCCGCGCGCGCGCCGTCTTCTCGAACTCGGCCTTGACGGGGCACGCGGGCGTCGTCAGCTCGATCTCGAACGCGACTCGCGAGCCGTCGATGCGCAGCTTCTTGATGAATCCCAGCTCGACGATGCTGCGCCCGAAATCGGGATCGACGATGGGTCGCAGCGCCTCGAGAACATCCTGCTCGGAGATGGTTGCCATGCCGCGCAATCTAGCCTTTCCCGCTAGAAGGCGGCGATACCGACGGCCCAGAATCGGATGGCGCTCGCGGGGTCGATGTCGATCCAGTTGTCGCCCAGCCACAGCTGGAACCTGGCTTTGTTGCGCTTGCGTTTGCAGGCAACGTTGGTTGCGGCGCAAGCGGTGGCGCGGATCTCGCGCTGGAGCGTCGCGCGCACCGCGTTGGTGAAGCGCTCGTGCAGCGGTACGAGCTCCGCGATCGGGTGCGGCGGCAGCCGCAGGCCCCACTCGATTCCGGCGAGCGTCGCCGCCGTCTTGAACTCGTTGCTCCGCCCGACGTAGCCGATCGCCCGCGGGATCAGGAACGGCGCAGGCGACCCCGCGAGCAGCGTCGTGTCGGGCGGATGCAGCGCGGCCACCAGCGCGTCGAGCTCGGTCCGAATCGACTCGAGCGCCCAGCCGAGACCCGCGAGCGGATCGACGGCGCCGGCCAGGTTCGACACGCCCGACATCCCGTTCTTGGTGTTGCGGCGATCGCGGCCGTAGCCCGCCCACGGAAGTGCCGCCTGCGTGGCGGTCCCGTGCGTGTCCCAGACGAACAGGTTCCCCTCGCGCGTGGTGGCCACGATCTCGATCTTGCCGTCGCCGTCCACGTCGCCCGGCGTCGCCGACGAGAGATGCCAGCCGTGCGTGAACTTCGGCCAGCCCGCGGGCTGGGAGCCATCCGCCCGGTAGGCGCGCACGAGGTACGCGCCGCTGCCGCTGACCGTCTCGGCGACGCCATCGCCATCGACGTCCGCGAGCGCCGGGCTGCCGATGAACTGCATGTCGTCCATCACGCGCGGAAACGCGGGGAGCAGCGCGCCCGTCTGCGGATTCCAGGCGGTGATCTGGTGGTTTGCGAAGATGCCGTCCACGACGAAGGAGTCGGCGTCCGGGAGCTGGCCCTGCTGTCCGGGCGCAACCACGTCGAGGAGCTTGCGAAAACCGCCGGTCGGCGCGACGTACTCGGGCAGCCCGTCACCGGTGATGTCGCCGAAGGCGCCCGCGCCGAAGGCCCCGAAGAACGGCGCATCCGGCGACCCGGTGTTCCCGGGAATCGTCGGGAAGCCCGGCAGCGGGAAGTCGATCGCGAGCGCGCGCGGCATGCCGTTGATGCTGCCGAGCGACGGCGTTCCGTCCGGCCGGATCAACATCACCGGACCGATGGCGCCGAAGATCGCGACGCGCACGCCGCCGTGTCCGTCGATGTCCGTGATCGCGGGCGCGCCCGGCGTGCCGGTTCCCACGGTCGGCAACACGCCCGGCGTGAGCAGCGGCACCTTCACCGGCCAGCCCGCCAGGAAAGGTCCGTTCGCGGCGCCGTTGCCGTCGGGCTTCACCGCGTAGATGCGTCCCTGCGTATCGAGGGAGAACGCGTCTGTGTTCGCCTGCCCCAGCAATCCGGCGACTGTCTTGAACAGCTTCGACTCGATCGCAAAGCCGTTCCCCTCGTTGCCGTACTCCTCGTTGGTGGCGACCACGATCTCGGGCCGGCCATCGCCGTCGAGGTCGCCCACCGCCGGCGAGGAGAGACTCTTCGCGCCGCGTTCGCGCGCGTCGACGCCCGCGAGCGGCGTGGCCTTACCGGTGGCGGGATCGATCGAGACCTTCGCGCGGTCTGCCAGCCGCACCGGGAAGCCGGCCACCGGCGCGCCGTCGGCACGCCACGCATAGAGGTTGCCGTCGAGCGCGCTCGCGATGATCTCGAGCGCCGGGTGCTGACCCGCCGCATCGAGATTCGCGAGCACCGGCGCGCCGGCGAAGCCGCGCAGCATGTCGTTCAGCGGATTGCGGTTCGCGGGCAGCGAGAGGTTCGGGTCGCTGGCGACCGGGAAGCCGGCGCGGACGTGGCCGTGGTCGTCGAAGACGTAGAGCTGGCCGCGGATCGAGGCGACCGCGATCTCGACGCGCCCGTCGCCGTCGATGTCGTCCGCGGCCGCGGAGCCGATCACGGCCTCGTGCGGCAGCGGCACTTCGCCGCTCGCGTAGGCGGGTGAGGTGTGGATCGGCAGCGGATCGGTGTGGGCCGGGAAGCCGGGCAATTCGGTGCCCGTCGCGCCGTCGAGCACGTGCACCGAACCGTCGCCGCCGGCCTGCACGATGTCGAGGACACCGTCGCGGTTCACGTCGGAGAGCGCCGGCGAACTCTCGCCCGAACCGGGCAGGTGGATCGGCGCGTAGTGCAGCGTCGCGTCGCTGTGGATCGCGACGGTGCGGCGGTCCTCGCCGAGATTTCCGAAGGGGTCGAGCACGCGCAGTCGCAGCGTCACGGTGTGATCGTCGACGCCGTGGACCGGCAACGTTGGGTCGAAGCCGCAGCTCGTCGCGCTGGCGCCCGAGTCCCAGGCCACGAGTACTTCGTCGTCGATTGCGGCGCCGCCACCCGAGCCCGATCCTAGCAATGTGTAATCGAGAGGCTGGACGCCACAGCCGACTTCGAGGCTCCAGTCGAAGTCGTTGCCGGCGCGCGACGCGCGCGCGGACCCGCGCACTTCGAAGCTCGGCGTGCGCACCGGGTCGATGATGTCGAACCAGCGCACGCTGCCGGCGAGATCCGCCTCGGGCGGAATGGTGGTGTCGGTGACGAGGTCGAAGAGCGCCGGCGCGTTCGGGCGGCCGTAGCCGGTGAACTGATCCCACTCGGCCTGGGTCGGGTAGTTGCTCGACCCGAACCGGAGGCCCAGCACAGGCGCCGAGAGCGCGAATGCGAGCACGCTTCCCCCGAGCGCCGCTTCGAGGAAGGGTGCGTCGGACTGATCGACGTCGCGGGCCGACGCGCGCAGCAGCTGGCGCACTTCTTCGGCCGAGAACGGTGTGCCGGTCTCGGGATGCGGCGCGAAGAGACCGCGGTCGATCTGGTTTTTCGCGTGCGACAGCAGCAGCGCGGTGAGCCCTCCCGCGCGCCCCGTCGCCTCCGACGAGCAGGACGACGACGGAATCGCCACCCACGCCTTACCGCCGTAGTTGGTGCAGCCGTTCAGCAGCTCGAAGCCGTTGGCTGCCCGGTCGACCAGGGTGCCGTCGCCCTGCGTGACCGAGTTCACCCAGATCATGTGATCGTAGTTGGCCGGCGCGTTGTGGTGTCGGCTCTCTTCGTCTGCGGCGCTCGCGAGGATCGGGATGCCGCGACGATACGCGTAGCCGACCGCCGCCTGGCCGGTGTCGCTCGCGTCGATCGCGCCGAGCGCTTCCGAGATCAGATCCACGTGCCGATCGACGGCGTACACGACGGCCTGTAGGAAGCTTCCGTCGTCGGCGATGAACGAGTCGCCGACGCGCAGCGGCAGGAAGAACGAACTCGGTGCGAAGCCCGGCGTGCCGCTGCCGTTGTTCGCTTCTGCGTACTGGTCGCCGGCCTCACCGCTGCCGTGGCCGTACTCGACGTCGTCTTCGGGGTCATTGTCGTTCTCGAGGAAGTCCCAGCCGGCGATGTCGTCGACGTAGCCATTGCCGTCGTCGTCGACGCCGTCCGCGTAGAAGCGGATCAGGTCCTGGCCGTCGCACAAGCCGTTGCCGTTCGGGTCGGCGGCGCAGGCCGCGGCGAAATCGACGACCGAGACGAAGCCATTGCCGTCGCAGTCCTGCGACGCGCAGCCGCTCGGCACCGGCAACTCGCCCGCGTTGAGCAACACGGTGCGGGTGACGTCCCCACGCTCCCAGAGGATGCCGCTGTCGAGAATCGCACCCGCGACGTCCGGCCGGCCGGTAGTGCGCTCCCAGGCGCCCTCGATGTCCATGCCGGAAGCGGGCGCGTATTTCCACGCCTCGCCCCCAGCCGGGTCGTAGTCGTTCGGGAACGCGCCGGGCGCAATGAACAGGTAGTTCGCGAAGTCGGCGGGGTCGGAACAGCCCGTGGCGGCGCAGGTGGGGAAGGGCACGTCGGCTCGCGCCACATCCGTCGCGAGGCAACCAAGGCCGAGCCCGAGGCCGCCGAGTCCCAGCGCGCCGAGTCCGCGCAACAGCCGCATCGCCACCTCCGCACCGCTCGCGAGCGGCCCACGATATCAGAGGGAGATGCGTGTCGAGCGCGCAATTGGGGGCCTTGCCCGGCAGGGATGCCCGTTACATCTCGTTCACCCACGGGGGACGGGCAGCGGCGGCGCCTTCCCGCGACTAACTTTCCCTTCCATGGATTGGCACGACTCCACGATCTGGCTCGTGATCGGCTTCCTCGGGAACGCGCTCTTCTTCTCGCGCTTCATGGTGCAGTGGATCGCATCCGAGCGCGCCGGTCGCAGCTACATCCCGACGATGTTCTGGTGGTTGTCGATTGCGGGTTCCATCGTGCTGTTGCTCTACGCCGTGCACAAACGGGATCCCGTCTTCATCCTCGCCTACCTGCCGAACTGCATCGTATACGTGCGCAACCTGGTGCTGATCCGCAGGCAGCAACGCGTGAGCGCCGCTGCCCTGACCCCCGTCCCCGCGAACGAGCCTCAGGCCGTGAACACCACCGTCAGCACCGATGCGATGGTGAGCGGCGCGCCGAGCCGCACGTAGTCGCTGAAGCGGTAGCCACCCGGCCCGTAGACCATCGTATTGGTCTGGTAGCCGATCGGGGTCAGGAACGAGAGCGACGCCGAGATCGCCACCGCGACGGCGAAGGCGCGCGGATCGGCGCCCACCTGGCTTGCGGTCGCCATCGCGACCGGAAACATCAGTGCCGCGGCCGCGTTGTTCGAGATGAACTCGGTCAGCACGACCGTCGCTACGACGATCCCGAACAGCACGAAGCGCGAGCCGAACCCGCTGAAGAGGTCGACGATCTCGCGGCCCAGCGCCGTCGCGAGCCCGGATTGCTCGATCGCGGCGCCGAGCCCGAACGACGCCGCGATCACCACCAGCACGTCGATCTCGACCGAGTCGCGCGCGGTGCGCGCGCTGATCGCGCCGCTCGCGACGAGCAACACGGCGCCGATCAGCGAAGCCTGCAGGATCGGCAATAGACCGCTGCCCGCGATGGCGACGACACCGATGCCGATCGCTCCCACCAGCAGCGCCTTGCCGCCCGCGATCGGAGGCGGCGAGGCGTCGCCGTCGAGCGGCGTGATGACGAGGAAGTCCGGCCGATCGCGCCAGCGCTCGCGGAAGCTCGCATCGGCGAGCAGCAGCAACGTGTCGCCGAGGCGCAGCCGCACCTCGCCGAGTTTCGCCACCACCGGTTGCCCCTCGCGGTGCACGCCGACGATGGCAGCCTGGTAGCGGCCGCGGAAGCCGATCTCCTTCGGTGTCTTGCCGAGCAGCGGGGAGTTCACGCCCACCACCGCCTCGACGAAGCGATGCTCGGGCGTTTCCAGCGCTTCGAGATGCGGCGTCTCGGCGGATATCAAGCCCGCGAGATTGCGCAGGTCGAGGATCAGTCGCGCCTGCCCTACGAAGAGCAGATGGTCGCCACCGCGCAGCACGATGGTGGGTGCCACCGGCGCGATTGGATCGCCCGCGCGCTCGATCTCGACGAGGAACACGCCCTCGAGATGGCGCAAGCCCGCGGCTTCGACGGTCTTGCCGGCGATCGGTCCGCTGGGATCGACGACCATCCGCACCACGAAGTCGCGCTCGGCGGACCGCAGGTCGCGTCGCGGTGTGCTGCGCTGGGGCAGCAGCAGGGGCGCCGTGATCGACATCACGACGATTCCCACCAGCGCCATCGGCAACCCGACGTGGCTGATCTCGAAGAGTCCGAACGGCGCCTGGCCGGCGTTCTCGAGCAGACCCGAGACGACCAGATTGGTCGACGTCCCGATCGTGGTGACCACACCGCCGAGGATCACGCCGAACGAGAGCGGCATCAGGAACCGCGACGGGGAGATGTCGCGCGCCTCCGCCCATTCCGAGATGGGCTGCATCAGCATCGCGACGATCGGGGTGTTGTTCAGAAAGGCGGACGCCGCCGCCGACGGGAGGCACAGCCGCAGCAGGCTGGTGCGCTCGCCGCGGCCGCCGCCGAGCGCCGCGGCGACCAGCGGGCGCAGCACCCCGGTGTCCTCGACCGCGCGCGCCAGGACATAGAGCGCGGCCACGGTGATCGGCGCGGCGTTCGAGAAACCGGAGAAGGCCTGCTTGGTGTCGATCACGCCCGCGACGAGCAGCGCGATCACCGCCGAGAGGATCGCCACGGCGGGGTGCGCGAGGCCTCGCACCATCGCGAAGAACATCGCAGCGACCGCGGCCAAGGTGAGCCAAGCCTGCCAGCCCAAACGACACTCCCCCTGCACCGCACGGATCCGAGGCTCGGCAGCCTATTCCGCGCGCAGCCGTCTCGCACCCCCCGGTACGGCGCGTCGGGACGCGCACTGCGTCCGGTCCGTCCGGTTGATACGTTTGCCCCTCCTGCGGCAGCCACTCCGCGACGCCCGTGACAGATCATCTCCTCATCTTCTGGATCCAGTTCCTGGTGCTGCTCTCGGCAGCCCATGCGCTGGGCGTGCTCGCGCGTCGCTTCGGGCAGCCCCCCGTGGTCGGTGCGCTGGCGGCGGGTCTGCTGCTCTCGCGGTCCGTGTTGGGCGCGATCTCGCCCGACGCTTACGGCTGGCTCTTCCCCGACGATCCGCGCCAACAGGGGCTGCTCCAGGGCGTCGCGTGGATTGGCGTCGCGCTGCTCGTTCTCATCACCGGCTTCGAGACCGACCTCGCGCTGGTACGACGCCTCGGCCGAGCCGCCACCTCGGTCGCGGTCTTCGCCCAGGTCATTCCGTTTGCAACCGGTTTTGGCGTAGGCATGGCATTGCCGGAGCACCTGCTCGGCGATCACGCCACGCGCGTGCTCTTCGCCCTGTTCATGGCGACGGCGCTCTCGATCTCCGCGCTGCCGGTGATTGCGCAGATGCTGGTCGAGCTGGACCTGATGCGGCGCAACTTCGGGCAGAACACGCTCGCCGCCGCAACGGCCGACGACGTCGTGGGCTGGGTATTGCTCGGCGCGATCGCCGGCGCGGCCCGCTCGGGGGGCTTCGGCGGCTTCACCATCGCCGCTCGCTTTGCCGCCGCGGTGCTGTTCTTGGCGCTCGCGTTCGTCGTGGGACAACGACTCGTCGACGCGGCGATGCACGCCGTGATGCGACGGGGCGCCGGCGTCGCCGGCGTCGCCGGCGCCGTCTCCACCAGCCTGCTGATCGCGCTGCTGGCGCCGCGGAGAAAGGGGACGGTCCTCGAAGTGACCTGGGTGAGGACTCGGGGGACACACCTCGCCGAGTGTGTCCCTGAACTCCTCGACCAGTCCACGTCGAGGACCGTCCCCTTTCTCCTCACGGGGCGGCTTCGTCGAGGCGGGCGGCGCGGCGGCGGAGGAGTTCGCGCTGCTCGGGGTGGGTGAGGATGTAGAGGTCGTTGCGTTCGATGCCGCGCACGACGCGACGCGCGACCTCCTCGGCGCCGATCACGCCGCCGCGCAGTGCGCCCGCCGGCGGTTGCTCGGGCTCGGCGACGGCCTTCGGGACTTCAAGCCCCCGCATCCGCATCGAGTTCGCCGTGATGGCGGTCGCGACGATCATCGGGCAGAGCACCGAGACGCCGATCTCGTGCGCTTCCAGTTCGCGGCGCAGCGACTCGGTGAACCCCACCACCGCGAATTTCGCCGCGCAGTAGACGCCGAGCCACGACATCCCCACGAGTCCCGCCATCGACGCGGTATTCAGTACGTGGCCGCCCTGCTTCTGCTCGATCATCCGCGGCGCGAATGCCTCGACGCCGTGCACGACGCCCCAGAAGTCGATGTCCATCGTGAGTCGCCAGTCGTCGGGTGTCATCTGGAGCAGCGGCCCGGCGATCGCGATGCCGGCGTTGTTGCAGACCAGGTGGGCCGCGCCGAAGTGCTGGAAGACGCGCTCGGCGAGTCCGCTCACGCTGGCGCGCTTGGTCACGTCGGTACGGACGCACAGGACCTCGGTCCCGCGTTCGCGCAGCACCTTGGAACGCGCGTCCATCGCCGTTTCGTCGAGGTCGGCGAGCGCGATCTTCGCCCCGCGCGCTGCGAACGCCTCGGCCATCGCAAAGCCGATGCCGCCAGCGCCGCCGGTGATCACGGCCACGCGGCCGCGGAAGGGATCGGACATGGGTGGCTACCTCCGGAAAGGCCGGAGGATACCCAGAGATCAGAACGGCGGAACGCGCACCGTGGAGTTGGCGGTCGCCGTGGCGCTCGCTTCGGGTTTCGAGGCTGCGCGCTCCAGCACGGCGCGGTAGCCGCGCGTCACGAGTGCGCCGTCGAGCAATCCGCGCGCGTCGAGCATGCCGTGCAGGCGCGGCAGCTTGTAGTGCGGGACGGTCATCAGCAGATGGTGTTCGAGGTGGTAGTTCACGCGATTCGGGGCGAGCAGCAGTCGTTCCCACCAGGTAACGAGCGTGGTGCGCGTGTTGCGCAGCGGGTCCGACGGATCCGGCACCATCGCGTGCTCGGCGATCGAGCGGATGCGCGTCGCCAGCGTATTCGTGGTGAGCCAGGCGCCGATCCACAGCAGATAGAGCAGTGGATGGCCGAGGGCGGCGAGCAGCGCGAAGAGCGCGCCGTTCGTCACGAAGAAGCCGATGAAAGCGCGCCGCCCGCGTTCGTCGCCGGCACGCCAGCGCGCCATCGATCGCTTCCACGCGCCGCGTACGAACTTGCGACCGGTCTGCCCAGAGAGGTCGCGCCACACTTTGCGGCGCAGGCTCGCCGGTGTGATTGGGAATGGCAGCACGAGCCCGAGGTCGGGATCGTCCTTCGTCCAAGTCTTCGCGTGATGCTGCAAGTGGTACGGGCGATAGGCGTGAAGATCGGACCACACGGGATACGCGCAGAGCCAGTTGCCGGCTGCGTCGTTCCAGCGCTTGTCGCGGAGCAGCGTGCGGTGCGACGCCTCGTGCATCAAGACTGCGAGGCCGAGCTGGCGTGCGCCGATCAGGAAGAGCGCCACGACGACGCTGAGCGGGTGGGGCCACGCGGCGACGCCCGCAACCGCCGCCGCGATGATCGCCCAGTTCGTCGCGATCGACGCAACACCGCGCCAGCTCTCTACCGCGAGCAGCGCCTGAATTTCCTCGCGCGAGAATCGCGCGTGCCAGGCTTCGTTGGTCTTCGCGCTGGCGTCGAGATCGGGCATTGCAGCGCTGTCGGAACCGGGATTGGCAGCGGTCATCGAAGTTCTCCTCGCGAAATCGCGTGCCTGTCGAAGGGCGTCGCGGGCGCCTTGCCGTGCCGAACGCCGTGGCGCGACAGGAAGCCCGACCAGTTTGCGCGGCCGATCTTGTCGTAGTCGCGCATCGCATCGACGAGCGCCGCGCGCTCGGCGGCGTGGACGATCGGCTCGGGCAGCAGTGGATCGTGCGCGAGCAGTCGCAGAACCGCCCCGCCCACGTGGAACGACTCGACCATCGCGAACTCCGCCGATCGCGCGCGCAGCCGCCGTGTGCTCGCGCCGAGCTGCTGGCGGTGGCGGCGATAGTTCGCGACGAGGTCCTCGGCGTCCCACAGCTTGCGCGCGCGCGCCTCGCTCACCGGGTCGAGTTCGCGCACTTCGCACACGACGGAGCCGGGCGCGAGCCCGAGCGCTGCCAACTCTTCGCGCACGCGCGTGACGCCGCCGGCGAGGTTGTCGGGTCGCAGCGCCAGCCCACGCACGAGCGGCCGGAAGCCCGAGAGGCGCAGCGCTCGCTCGCCGCACCGCTGCGACGCGCGCGACGGAGGCGTCGCAGCGCCAGCCGCAAAGATGCCGATCCAGCCGCCCGACCACGGCAGCAACTGCGCGTCGAGTTCCCGCCAGGCGGCGACGCGTCGCTGCACGGGCGCGGCGGCCTGGCCGAGTCGGTAGAGGCCGCGATCGTCGCGCTCGATGAGCCCGGCTCCGAGCAGCCGCGTCAGCGCGACGCGCACGCTGCCCTCGGCAATCCCGAAGAGCGCCGCCGCTGCGACCAGCGCGCGCACCGGCATCGCGCCGCGGCGCAGCGTGGAGAGCAGGTCGAGCACGAAGCTCTTCGCATTCGGCGGTCGCCCAAGCACGGCAAGACATTACAGATTGTATCCACTCACGTCTATTCCAAGTAATGAGTGGCGGGACAAGGGGAGAAAGGGGACGGTCCTCGCTGTGACCGGGCTGAGGACTGAAGGGACAGACCTGGCGAGGTGTGTCCCTCGAGTCCTCAGCCAGTCCACACCGAGGACCGTCCCCTTTCTCCACCTTTCTCCAGGAGATTCTGATGAGCGACCTGCTGTATGGCGTCGATGGTCATGTCGCGACGATCACGTTGAATCGTCCGGAGCGGTTGAATGCGATCTCGGTGCCGATGCTCGACGCGCTCTCGCGGGCCCTGGTCGCGGCCGACGAGGATCGTGCGGTGCGCGTGATCGTGCTGACCGGCGCGGGCAAGGGGTTCTGCTCCGGGCTCGATCTCAAGGATCTCGCCGCCGGCAAGAGCATCGGCGGCGACAACGACGCGATGCCGGTCCGCTTCGACTTGCGCAACGCGCCGCCGATCGTGCTGCACCAGGTGGACAAGCCGACGCTCTGCGCGCTCAACGGCGCCGCCGCCGGCTACGGCATGGACCTCGCGCTCGGCTGCGACATCCGCATCGCGAGCGACAAGGCGAAGTTCGTCCCCGGCTTCGCCAAGCGCGGCGTGCTGCCCGAGAGCGGCGGCACCTGGCTGCTTCCGCGGCTCGTCGGTTGGGCGAAGGCGTGCGAGATCGCCTTCAGCGGCCGCACGCTAGCGGCTGCGGAATGTCTCGAACTCGGTCTGGTGAACAAGATCGTCCCGCAGGATCTCTTCGAGAAGGAGGTGCGCGCGCTGGCTGACGAGATCGCATCGAATGCGCCGCTGGCCGTGCAGGCGATCAAGCGGATGATGCGACTTGGCCTCGAAGACAGCTTCGAGTCGAACGTGCACCAGGTCTACTTGCAACTGCTTCCGCTGTTCCGCACGCGCGATTTCCAGGAGGGCGTGAAGGCGTTCCTCGAAAATCGCGCGCCGAAGTTCGAGGGGCGCTGACTCTAGTTCGCGTCGGGTACCCAGTTGCCGTGGAAGCCGAACGGCACGCGTTGCGGCAGATGGATCGTCGCGACCGGCGAACCCGTGAAGTCCTGCGCGTGCAGGATCTGTACTTCGCCGCCGTTGGTCGCCGCGTCGTAGACGTAGGCGAGCAGCCAGCCGTCGTCCTCGTCTGATTCGGGCGTGCGCGGCACGAAGACGGGTTCGAGGTACGCGCGGCCGTTGCCTTCAAGGCGCAGCTCGCTCGTGCGATCGACGAGATCATGCTTGTAGATCGGTCCGACGCCGAGCCGGTCGGCCAGCCCGGCGGTGTAGCCGTAGCGGATCGGCTTGCCGATCCGCCGCTCGTCGTGCCGCGGGAACTCGTTGCCGCGGTCGTCGAGGCAATCGGTGCTGACCTTGCCCGACGGCGGGTCGAGCACCCAGCGATCGAGCGTCGGCCGGCCTTCATTCGGGCCGAGGCGATCGCTCGCGAACATCTTCGGATGCCGGCAGACGTCGAGCACCACCTGTCCGTCCGCGGTTTCGTAGGCGTTCATCGGATGGAACACGTAACAGAGCGGTACTTCGAACCAGCGAACCTGGAACGCGTCGCCCTCGCGAGGCAGCAGTCCGACACGCGCTCCGTAGTCCGGGTTCCAGACGTAGGGGAAGGCGCCCGCCATCGCGACGTCGACGTCGAAGGTGCAGGGCAGGTCGAAGAGCACGACGTAGCGCTCGGTGATCGCGCAATCGTGCACCATCGGCTTGCCGGGCACGGGCACGTTCACGGTCTTCCGCACGCGACCATCGTTCGCGACTACCACGTACTGGAGGTAGTCCCACGCCCAATAGTAGACGACCGCGTGCAGCTCGCCGGTGTCGGGGTCGCGCTTCGGGTGCGCGGTGAAGGAACCCGGCAGCGTGCCCTCGAAGTTCGAGTATGCGACGGTCTCCAGCTCGTTGCTGAGTTCCACCGGGAGTCCGCCGGCCTCGACGATCGCGAAGGTCCGGCCCGCGTGGCTGATCACGTTGGTGTTCGCGACGCCGCTGCCCATGCCGTGGCGCGGACCGGGCGTCGGGGCGAGGCCCCTGGCGGCGGCGACATCGTCGTCGCGCACGAAGCGGTTGCGATACCACTCGGCGCGCCCGTCGCGCAGCCACACGCCGTGCACCATGCCGTTGCCGGTGAACCAGTGGTAGTTCGCGGGGTCCGGCGGCACGACGGGATTCGGCCCGATCCGTAGCAGGCGACCGCTCAGCTCGCGCGGGATGGTCCCGGTGACGCGCAGATCCCTCGCGGTGACTTCGTCGGCCACCGGAGCGAAGTTCCCGGACAGATACGGGTTCGCGGTCATCGTCGTGCAGTGGCCTGGGACGGCATGGAGCCATCCTCGACCAGTTGGCGGGAATTGTCGAATCGAATGGCGTCGAAGTGGGCTAGAGCTCGCCGCCGAGACGCCGGAAGATGGCGTCGGGTGTGTCGGCGGCCTGGCTGCCGGGCTGGCGCTCGAGCACCTGCAGTCCCGCGACCATCCGGTCGCAGAGCGCGGCTTCGTTCGGGACCCCGCGATTGCGAAGCTCCCGGGGCAGGATCTTCTGCACGACGACGCGTAGCTCGCTGGGCGCGACCGTTCGCGGTTCGAGCCCCGCCTCCTTGAGCGCGATCCGGACCGTGCCGCGCGCTTCGAGGCGCTCGAGCGTCGTAGTCTCTTCGAGTGCGGTGCACAGCCACTCGAATGCCGAAGAGCCGGCCATCGCGGATCTCCAATGAAGGCAGGAAGCGGGGGAGGGACGCCGGAAGCGACCACCCTCCCTGGTGATCCTGCGCACTCGATAGGCTTCTTCGGCCGCCGCCGACGCCGACTTGAGACGGCTCGATGATCCCGCTCGCTGCCGGACGGCAGCGAGTTCGACGATCCCGCTCGCTGCCGGACGGCAGCGAGCCGAACACGAGTCAGGGGGCTGCGAGGTTGCAGTGAAGGGGCTGCGAGTTGGGCGGTCAGCGGAACGTGCGGGTCACGAACAGGAAGAGGCCGAGCCCACAGATCGCCGCCGAGCCGAGTTCCGCGACGCGCCCGTACCAGCGCCCGTCGTGAGCACGGGCGAGCGAGTGGACCAGCGGCCAGATCAGCGCGACCACGGCGATCTGGCCCACTTCGACCCCTGCGTTGAATCCGAAGAGCGCCGTGACCAGCCGGTCGGTTGGGAGTTCCATCTCGGCGAGGATGCCCGCGAAACCGAAACCGTGGACGAGCCCGAATGCGAAGGCCACGGCGGCGCGCAGCTGCGCCGGTCGCGAGGTGCGATCCAGCAGCCCGAAGTGACACCACGAAAAGAGCGCGAGGCCGAGCAGCGTGGACGTCGCCACGGCGCCGGTTCCGGCAAGCGACGCCGCCGCGAGCGCTGCAAGTCCGACCACGACTACCGCCGGAACCGCGCGCGGCCGACCGCCGAGCAGCCACGAGTTCTCCGCCGCGACGAGCGCGATCGAGAACGCGATCAGCGCCTCGACGGCGGCCGGGTCGGGCCGCACCACGCCGAGCACGGCCAACGCGAGCGTGACGCTGTGGCCGATCGTGAAGCCGGTCACGAGGCCCGCCACTTCGCGAAGACTCGCCGCGAGCAGCACCAGCGCGAGCACGAAGACGATATGGTCGTAGCCGGTGGCGATGTGCTCGATGCCGAGCACCAGATAGCCGAGCAGGCCCGTGCCACTCGCGTCCGGTGTGCTCGCAGTTGCGCCGAGTTCGCCGAGCGACCAACTCGCCTGTGCCTCCGAGAGAACCGCCTCGCGCACGCTGCCGTCCGGCATCTCGACGCGCGCGAAGTGAAGATGCGACGGCGCGACGTCGAGCAGTAGCGTGCTCGAGACCACGGGCGCTCCTGGATCTGCACATTTCAGGGTCCACTCGTAGACGACCCAGCCGTCCGGCGCTGCGACCGGGAGCGGTTCCGCGGAAGGCGCGCACGGCTGTCCCCGACTCGACAGGAGAACGCTCTCGGCGAGCAGCCGGATCAGTGCCGGCTGTTTGTGGGGCTCGAGCACCGGGTCGAGCGCCAGGCGCGTCAGCTCGAGACGCGGGATGCGCACGCGCACGAGCGCGCCGTCGCTGCTGAGCTTCCAGCTCGAGTAGGAGAGACTGCGCCCGTGTGCCGCCGCGGGACGCGGCGCGAGCGCGCACAGCAGCGCAATCAACACCAAAACGAGATGCACGACGCGTTTCAAGGAAGCGTTCTCGCCACGGCGATCGCGGCGCGGCGGCGCAGCTCGTCGAGATAGGCGCGCAGGGCCTCGTCGCCCACGCGCCGCCTCCACTCGGCGCGCAGCTCCGCTTCGACCTCCGCGAGCTCCGGCGCGCGCGTCGCCTCGCGCGCGACGAGCCGCAGCACGTGGTAGCCGCCCGCCGCACGGACCGGATCCGCGACCTCGCCGGGCGCGAGCGCCGCCAGCGCCAGGACCGCCGCGGGCCCCAGGTATTCGCGCAACTTCGCGGCTGGCAGGGGCGCATCGGGGAGCTTTGCGACGGGTGCGTCGCCGAGTGCTCGCTGCACGTCGGCGGCGGCGTCGCCGTCGCGCAGACGCGCGGCGGCATCGCGCGCACGGGCGAGTGCGGCGCCGTCGGCGTCGCCGCTGCTGCGCACGAAGACCTGCTCGACGTGCAGGCGCCCCGGTTGCGCGAAGTAGTCGCGGTTCGCGTCGAAGAAGGCGCGCAGCTCGCCGGCATCCGGCTCGCGCTGATCGGCGTCGGCCGTCACCGACTCGATCACCGCCGCCACCAGGTCGCCCCGCGCGCGCCGATCCTGGCGCGCCAGTCCGAGCTCCAGTGCGCGTTGCACCAGCAGCTCCTCGTCGACGAGGCGATCGAGAACATGACGCTTGTCGGCGTCGTCGACGGCGCTGCGTCGGTCGGAGACCAACGCTTCCACGGCGCGCTCGTAGTCGGCACGTCGCACCGCCGTCCCGTTCACCGCCGCAACGGCGCCTTCGGGCACCAGGCTCGCCTCGCGCGTCGGCGCGAGCAATCCCACGGCCGCTGCCGTGAGCCCCGCGAGTGCACCGACGGTGAGCAGCGCGACCGCGCGACGCTCGCTCAAGTCGTCCCCTGCGTCGCCGCGATGAACCCGACCACGACGCGCGCGAACGCTTCACCGCAGTCTTCCTGCAGGAAGTGACCGCCACCGGCGAGCGTCACGTGCTGCTGTCCGCGCGCACCTGGAATGCGCTGCTGGAGTGCGATGTCGCCGCCGCGCGTCACCGGATCGCCGTCGCTGAACGCGGTGAGGAAGGGCTTCTCGAAGCGCTCGAGAACCTGCCAGGCCGCGCGGTTGGCGGGCGCGGCGGGATCGTCGGGCGCGATCGGCACGAGCAGCGGGAACTGCCGCGCGCCGGACTTGTACGATTCGTCCGGGAACGGCGCGTCATATGCCGCGACGACTTCGGGCGGCAACTCGGTCCGCGTTGCGCCTTGCAGGATCTGCCCGGCCGGGAACACGGGCACGTTCTGCGAGAACGCGCGCCAGGCCATGAACGCGTCACTCGGCGCGCCGTCGCCCGTCGGCAGGAACGTGTTCGCGGCGACCACGCGCGCAAAACGATCCGGCTCTTCGGCGACGAGTCGCAGGCCGAGCAGGCCGCCCCAATCCTGGCAGACGAGCGTGATCCTGCGCAGCTCCAGCGTTTCGACGAATGCGCGCAGCCAGTCGACGTGGCGCTGGTAGCTGTAGTCGCTGCGCTCCGCCGGCTTGTCCGAGCGACCGAAGCCGACGAGATCCGGGGCGACGACGCGCTGCCCTGCCGCCGCGATCAGCGGGATCATCTTCCGGTACAGATAGGACCAAGAGGGTTCGCCGTGCAGGCACAGCACGGGATCGGCAGCGGCCGGTCCCTCGTCGACGTAGTGCACGCGCAAGCGCGCGCCGTCTCCCGACGGGAGTTCGACGAAGTGTGGCGAGAACGCGTAGCCGGGCAGGCGGGCGAAGCGTTCGTCGGGGGTGCGAAGGATCTGCAAGGCGATTTCCTTCCACGGCATCGGGCGTCGGAGCACTCTAGACGAGCGCCACGACGCCTTCGATGCCCGCGGAGTTCTCGCTCTCCCCGCTCTCGGCTGCGGGCCGCGGGCGCTGCTCGAGGATGGGCTCCCGGCTTGACGTGGGAAATCGTCCCACTTACGCTGGCCCCCCGCCTCGCCACGGCTCGCCGGGCCCGGGTTGCGTCGGGTCGGGGGCCGCGCCGGAAGAGAAAATTGCACGATGAGCAGCCAGATCTGGCCGAGCCGGCGGGCAGCGGTGAGCGCGTTGGCAGCCGCTGGTGTGATGGACGCTCGGACCAGATCGGACGTCAGTTTGGCATCCCGCCGGAGCACCACGAGCAAAGCCCGCGTTCCGCCGGCGCTGCTGCGCCAGGCGCTGGAACGTCTGTTGCGGCCCCTGGTTCGCCTGCTGATCGAGCAGGGTGTGCCGTTCGGCGAGCTCGCCGAGCTGTTGAAGGGCGTCTACGTCGACGTCGCGCTTCGCGACTTTCCGCTCGAGGGCAAGCAGCCCACCGATAGCCGCGTGACGCTGCTGACTGGTGTCCACCGCAAGGACGTCCGGCGCCTGCGCGGGCAGCCGCACACGCCGCAGGATCCGCCGCATTCCGTGACGCTCGGGGCGCTGCTGGTCGCGCGCTGGACCGGTACGCCGGGCTTCCTCGACGCCGAGGGCCACCCGCGCCCGCTGCCGCGCAAGGCACTCCGCCGCGGCAAGAGCTTCGAGAGCCTGGTCGAATCGGTCAGCAAGGACATCCGGCCGCGCGTGGTGCTCGACGAGTGGTTGCGCCTCGGTGTCGTACGTCTCGACGCCGAGGACCGCGTCTGCCTGAATGCCGAGGCGTTCGTGCCGTCGCGCGGCCTCGATGAGAAGCTCTTCTTCTTCGCGCGCAACCTGCACGACCACATCGCCGCCGCCGCGCGCAACGTCGGCGGCCGGCGTCCCGCCTTCCTCGAGCGCAGCGTCTACTACCCCGGCCTCGCGCGGGAGTCGGTCGCCGAGCTCGCAAAGCTCGCCGCGCGGGTCGGCATGGAGGCGCTCCAGGCCGTGAACCGTCGCGCCCTCGAACTCGTGCACGAGGACGCGGGTGGCGAGACGGCATCGCAGCGGATGAACTTCGGGCTGTACTTCTACGACGCCCCTGCCGATGATGGCGCGGCGCCGGACGAAGAGAGCGCGCAGAAGTGAACGAAGCGCACCCGCGCCGATCCCTGCATCGCAGTCAGGATTGCGACCAGCCCGCAGAACGCCTCGAGCAGGCGTTGCCGGATCGGTGTCTTCGCTCTCACGCGCGCACTCGCTCCTTCGGCTCCTGGGTGCCGCGCGGCAACAACCCCGCCGTGCGGTAGACCGCGTCGATCACGCGCATGTTGGCGACCGCGTCGTCGGGTCCCGTCGGCACCGGCGTCCCGTTGCGCACGTGGTCGACGAAAGCGCGCAGCTGGCAGGTGTAGGTCGCCTCGCCGGCTACGCGCTCGCTGTGGCTTCCCGCCGGCGTTCGCACCGTCACGCGGTTGTAGAACTGCGGCGCGATCGGATTGAAGACACGCACTTCTCCGCGCTCGCCCTCGATGCGCAGCGACAGCTTCAGCAGCGTGCGCGACCACATCGAGCAGAGCGTCGCGGCGCTCCGTCCGTCGGCGAAGCGGTAGCGCGCCTGCATGCGGCGATCGACCTGCGGCGACCACGACAGCGCGTCGGCGCCGATGACTTCCGGTTCCGCTTCCGCCATGTGGCGCACCATCGACACGGTGTAGCAACCGGCGTCCATCATTGCGCCGCCCGCGAGATCCCAGCGCCAGCGGATGTCGTTGCGCAGCAGGCCGATCGGGAAGGCGAGGGCGGCTTCGTAGTGACGCGGTGTGCCGATCGCGCCGCTCGCAAGGATCTCCTTCACGCGCGCCGCGAGCGGGTGGTAGCGCCAGTGGAAGGCCTCGACTAGCACGCGACCGGTCTCGCGCGCGGCGTCCGCCATCTGCTGCGCCTCCGCCGCGTTCGACGCGATCGGCTTTTCGCAGAGCACGTGCTTGCCGGCGCGCAGCGCGCGGATCGTCCACTCGCAGTGCAACGCGTTCGGGAGCGGGTTGTAGATCGCGTCGAGTTCGGGGTCGGCGAGCAGCGCGTCATAGGAATCGTGCACGCGCGGGATGCCGTGTTTCTGCGCGAAGGCGCGCGCCCTGGCGCCGTCGCGCGCCGCGACGGCCACGACCTGCGCCTCCGCGACGCTTTGGGCGGGCCGGATCAGCGCCATCGGCGCAATCCGCGCGGCGCCGAGGATGCCGAAGCGGAGCGGAGCCTGGTTCGTCATCTGGGGAGGATACGCCGCCAATCGTTTGGCCACGCGTGCGCTGTCATGGGCGCCGTTCCGGAGCCAGGTGCAACGGACGCACAGGCAGCGCTCGCCGGACTGCGACGCCGAAGCCGCGCGCGAGCGCGGTGATCAGACGCCGAGTCGACGGCGCGCGCGCCATCGGCGGGCGACCGACGCCAACGCGCCGAGGGCCGCGATGGACCCGGACGTCGCGGCCGGCTCGGGAGCGAGCTGGATGTGGTCGAAGTAGACGGTCCACGGATCTCCCGCGTTGCCCGTGTTCTTCCAGGCGGCGATGTGCACCAGGAGGCCCAGCGCTTCTGCGGGTGCACTCAGGTCCGTCGCGACCGCCGTCCAGACCCCCGTCGTGAGCGAGGTGAGGGGCGTGTATCCGATCGACGAGACGTCGCAGAGCGCGTTCGAATACCAGTACAAGCCGACGTCCGCGCGTCCCGTCGTGTCGGTGCCGGTCGAGTAGTGCGAGTACGAGAAGTGGTAGTCGAGCCCCCCTTCGACCGGGACACATTGTTCGACGAACGCTCCGCTCACGCCCCCATACGTGTTCGAGATCGAGATCGATCCCGAATTCGGGTCGTCGGTGTCGTCGAAGGGATCCCACACTTTGCCGGTACCGACGTTGTCCCAGCCGAGAAGATCGGTGTCGAACTCGCCATTCACCACCAGACCACCGGCGCTGGCGCCGGCGGCCCCGAAAGCCACGATCGCGAACGTCACGCAGATCCAGGTCCGACTCGTGAGCCTCATCTTGATCCGACCTCCTACGGGCTCAGGATGTGCCCGTCTTCGAGTTTCGCGCGACGGCGCAACTGTATTGCAGATTGGCGCGATGCGGCGGTGCACGGCGAAGCGCAGCTCGCCGTTGCCCGCACCGACACCCGTCGGGGCCGCGACGCGAGGATCCCGGGCACTTTGATAGGATGGCCCCCGACGCGGGAGGAAGCGCCATGCACTGCGAACTCAAGCTGACGGGTGGCACGCTGATCGACGGGACCGGCACGCCCGCTGTGCGCAGCGACGTGGCGATCGCCGGCGGCCGCATCAGCGCGCTCGGCGATCTCACCGCGCTCGAGGCGGCGCGCACGATCGACTGCAGCGATCGCGTCGTGACGCCCGGCTTCATCGACATCCACTCGCACGCGGACTGGCTGTTGCCCGACGCGGATCACGGGCGTCTCGTCGAACCGTTCGTGCGCCAGGGCATGACGACGCTCGTCGCGGGCAACTGCGGCTTCAGCCCGGCGCCGATCTCCCCGCGCAGTCGCGACACGGCGCGCGGCGCGAGCCGGCTGCTCCACGACGGCTCGCTCGATCCCGACTTCGCCACGATGGAAAGCTTCCTCGACGCGCTCGAGCAGGGTGGGGTGGCGCTCAACGTCGCGCAGCTGGTGGGTCACGGAACCGTACGCGCAGCGGTGACGGGTGCGCTCGAGCCGGCCGCGCCGACGCGCGACGAACTCGCCGCGATGGAACGGCTCGTCGAGGAGGCGCTCGACGCCGGCTGCGCCGGGGTCTCGACCGGCCTCGGCTACGCGCCGGGAATCTTCGCGGGCGAGCAGGAGCTGACCGCGTTCGCGAAGATGGCGGCGCGGCGCGGTCGCCTCTTCACCTCGCACTTGAAGGCGTACTCGTGGGCGAGCGGCGTCTACTCGCACGATCCGAAGCAGGATCCGCACAACCTCGCCGCGATCCGCGAGATCCTGCAGGTGGCGCGAGCCGCCGACGTCCGGCTCCAGATCAGCCATCTGATCTTCGTCGGCCGCAACACCTGGCCGAATCACGGCGCCGCACTGCGCCTCGTCGAGGACGCGCGCCGCGACGGTCTCGACGTCGCCTTCGACGCCTTCCCCTACACGGCGGGCAATACGACCTGCGCGGTGATCTTCCCCGCTGCGCTGCTCCCCAAGCTCGAGGAAGTGCTGCGCGATCCCGAGCAGCTCGCGGGCCTCGCGCGCTTCGCCGAGATGGCGTTCGGGGCGGTCGGCTTCGGCCTCCCCGACATCCAGCTGATGCATTGCGACGTGCCCGAGTGGAACCACCTCGACGGACTGCGAATTCCCGAGGCTGCCGCGCGCGTCGGCATGGAGCCCTTCGAGTTCTACGCGCGGCTCACGGTGGCCAGCCAGCGCAACGCACGCGTGTTGAACCACACCTACAGCGGCGACGCGGGCGATGAAGACGCGCTGCGTGCGGTGCTCGCACACCCTCTCTGCACGATCGAAACCGACACCATCCTGACCGCGCAGGGCCACCAGAACCCGGCCAGCTTCGGGACCTTTCCGCGCGTGCTCTCGACCTACGTGCGCGCCGGTCTCTTCTCGCTCGAGGAGGCGGTGCGCAAGATGACGGGCGCCGCCGCCGAGCGGCTCGGCTGGCGCGATCGCGGCTGCGTGCGGCGCGGCGCCGCCGCGGATCTCGTGGTGTTCGATCCCGCGCGGCTGCGCGACACCGCGAGCTTCGAAGCGCCGTCGAGCGCGCCGGAAGGCATCGAGCACGTGCTCGTCAACGGCCACCTCGTGCTCGAGGCAGGTCGCTACGACGCGAGCGCGCGTGCCGGGACGGTGCTGCGCGCGTAGCCAGGGTCGGCAAGCCGACAACTCGGTCGCGCGCGACGCGACGCCTCCGCGCGCTCGGCTAGCTTGACGTCATGATGACTGGGATTGCGAACTCACGAACGGCGCTCGCCGCGCTGATCGCTGTTACGCTCGCTGCGGGAGCCGGCGCCTGGCTGTACGCGCGCGCTTCCGGGGAACGCATCGCGGTGCTCGAACAGGAACTCGCCGCTGCGCGCGACCGCGCCCGCGCCGACACCGCCGATCGCGCCGCGCTCGCGGATCGAGTCGCGCATCTCGAGGCGGCGCTCGCCGAGGCAACCGCCGGCGCGGACGCGGCGCGGGGCGATGCGACGACGGCAACGCCCGCAGCGTCCGGCGCGTCGCCGCCCGGCGAAGACGAGGTCGCTGCGCAAGCAGACACGCCGGGCGAGCCCGATTCCCACGCTGCGCTCCCGCGCTCCGCGATGGGCGGCTTCGACGCCGACAGCCTGGTCGCAGCTGGCTTCCACCGCGAAGACGTCACCCGCTTCCGCGCGCGTCTCGACGAGATCCAGCTGAAGCAGCTCTATCTGCGCGATCAGGCCACCCGCGAGGGCTGGATCGGGACGCCGCGTTTTGCGCAGGAGTCGAAGGCCCTGTTCGGCGAACTCGTCGGCCTGCGCAACGAGTTCGACGAGCCGCTCTACGACTGGGTGCTCTACTCGACCGGCCACCCGAACCGCGTCGCCGTCAGCGAAGTGATCTCGGGCGGCGCCGGCGACGCCGCGGGCCTGCTGCGCGGCGACGTGATCGTGCGTTACGACGACCGGCTCGTGCTCTCGCCCGCCGAGCTGCGCGACGCTACGACCCAGGGCCGCGCCGGCGAGCTGGTCGCACTCGAAGTGCAGCGCGAGGGCGAGTCCGCGCCGCGTCGCATCTTCGTCCCGCGTGGCCCGATCGGGATCACGCTCGAGCCGACGGCGGTGCGGCCGGCGCCGGCGGGGTAACGGAGCTGCGGGCGCCACCCGTCGCGGCAGCCCGTCAGGCGAGATCGAAGAGCAGCACCTCGGAGTCGTCGCTCGCGGTGATCGCGAGGCGCGCTTCTTCGCTCGCGGCGAGCCCGTCGCCGTCGCCCAGCCGTTGCCCGTTCACGTCGAGCGAGCCGCGCGCGACTTGCAGCCAGGCATGACGACCGGCGCCGAGCAGGTACTCGCTGCGTGCGCCCGCTGCCAGCCGGCCGGCGAACAGTGACAGGTCCTGGTGCACGGTGACCGAGCCGTCGCGGCCGTCGCGCGACGCCACCAGCAGCAGCTCGTCCCGGTTCGCGCCGAGCGGAAAGGCGCGTTGCTCGTAGCCCGGCTCGAGACCGCGCCGTTCGGGCAGGATCCAGATCTGCAGGAAGTGGACGAGTGCATCGCGCGAGTGGTTGAACTCGCTGTGGTCGATGCCGGTGCCGGCGCTCATGCGCTGCACTTCGCCGGGCTCGATCGTCGCGCCGTTCCCGAGGCTGTCCCGGTGCTCGAGCGCGCCCTCGAGCACGTAGGTGACGATCTCCATGTCCTCGTGGTGGTGCGTGTCGAAGCCGCGACCCGGCTGCACGCGATCTTCGTTGATCACGCGCAGCGCACGAAAGCCCATCTGCTGCGGGTCGTGGTAGTCGCCGAACGAGAAGGTGTGGCGACTGTCGAGCCATCCGTGCCGTGCGTGACCACGCGCGTCCGAGAGTCGGAGGGTGAGCATCAGGACCTCGAAAAGTGCCGCCTCGAAGCGCCCGCGCCGTCAGCGCGGCGTCTCGATCGGATCGATCCCGCCGCGGCCGGCGCCGAGGCGATCGAGGCAGGCGGCGAGTTCGGACGTCTGTTCCCAACCACAGGATCCCGCGGGCCCGAAGCGGCCGCAGTGGGCGTCGCGGAAGCAGGCGTAGTGCGGCCGCCATTCGCAGGTGCTGGCCAGCGGCTCGTCGGCGCAGATCTGGCCCGAGCAGCCGCCCACCACGCAGCCCGAATCGAGCACTTCGAACTCGTTGCTGGTGATCTCGACGACCGCCGCGCAATGGGCGTCACCGAGCGGTGCCGCCTTGCTGCAGCCGAAGCCGACGGGGTAGCGGAGCCGCCAGGTGCCGGGCGCTCGCGCGTGGATCGGATCGGTCACCACGCCGCCCGCAGGAACGGCTTCGGCGAAGCCCTCCCAGAAGAGACAGGGCGCGTCGGGTCCCTGGGAAACCCACGCGTCGCCGGTGCGCTGCTCGTAGTCGAAGTGGCCGCAGCCGCCCAGGTAGAGGGTCGCGCGCATCTGGTTGTGGAAGGTCGCGACGCCGCTCTCGCTTACTTCGTAGCGCGTGCGATCCGTCTCGGGCGCGCACGCGAACGGGAAGGCGGCGAGGAGCAGGACCCCGGCTTGGATCATCCATGAGCGGATCGCCATGGCCGCCTCCGCCTCCCGACCGCACCACACTAGCCCGTGCGGGGGCGACCCGCCGTTACTCCAGCGTGACGCGCGCCGCGGCCCGCAGGTCGCGCGACGAGCGGCCCGCTGCAAGCTCCCATTCACCGGGCTCGACGCGCCACGCCTTCTGCTGCGTGTCCCAATGGGAGAACGCGCGCGGCGCGAGCGCGAAGCGCACCACGCGCCGTTCGCCGGGCGCGAGCGCGATCTTCTCGAACGCCGCGAGCGTGCGCAGCGGCCGCCGCACACCCGGCGTGCAGCGCTGCGCGTAGAGCTGCACGACTTCCCGGCCTCGACGCGCGCCGGTGTTGGCGATCTCGATCTCGCATGCGACGGCCTCCCCCGCCGCGACGCGCTCGCTCGCGATGCGCAGCGCGCCGTATTCGAAGCGCGCATAGGAGAGCCCGTGACCGAACGCGAAGCGCGGCGCGATGTCGCGCGCGTCGTACCAGCGGTGGCCGACGAAAAGGCCCTCGCTGTACGCGATGCGGAGATCCTCGCCCGGCACGTCGAGAAACGCGGGCGTGTCCTCCATGCGCACCGGGATCGTCAGCGGGAGCCGACCGCCCGGATCGACGTCGCCGAACAGCACGTCGGCCAGCGCGTTGCCGCTCTCCTGGCCGGGATACCAGAGTTGGAGGATCGCAGCGGCGCGCTCGCTCCAGTCCATCGCGACCGGCGAGCCCGCGTTGATCACCACGACCGTGCGCGGGTTCGCCGCCGCGACGCGCGCGACGAGTTCGTCTTGTCGCTTCGGCAGGTGGAAGCTGTCGCGGTCACGGCCCTCGGTCTCCCAGTCCGGATCGAGGCCGACGACGACGACCGCGGCGTCGGCGTTGCGCGCGGCGGCGACGGCGCGCTCCATCGCGTCGTCGGGCTCGGGTGGCAGCCAGCCGAGCCGCAGGCCAGCCGGCGTGCCTGGGCGATCCTGTGCGAACTCCACTTCGAGTTCGACCTCGACGCCCGCTTCGAGAACGGCCTCCGCCTTCACGTCCGCGCTGCCGAGCCCGAAGAACGAGGTTCCCGGCTTGCGCTCGTCCCAGTTGTCGAGCACGGCGCGGCCGTCGATGCGGAGCCGACTCTTGCCGGCGCTGGTCAGCGAGAAGCGGTGCGCGCCGCTCTCCGGGGGCACGAGTTGCGCGTGCAGCCGCGCCGACCACGGCCGCTTCGCGTCGAGGCCGGGCGGCGTCTGCAGCCAGAACACCTCGGCTTCGCGCATGCGCTCGCGGCGAACCGGCTCGCCCGCAGGCTCCGCGGCAGAAAACAGCTCGATCTCGATCGGGAGCCCGCCCGGCGCCTCGGCGAGGTGCGTGCCGTCGAGCGCCGGCACGCCGCGGTATGCGCTCGGCCCGCGCGCGAAGACGATCTCGACGCCCGATCCGGCGCGCGCCCGGATGCCGGCGAGCGGCGACACCGCGTAGTGAGGCGCCACGCCGGCGCTGCCGCCGCCCTGGATCACCGCGCGATCGGCGTTCGGACCGACCACGGCCAGGCGTCTCATATTTGCGTCGAGCGGCAGCGCGCCGGCTTCGTTGCGGAGCAGCACGATTGCGTCGGCGGCGGCCTCGCGCGCGAGCGCGCGGTGCTCGGGGCGGTCGATCGCCTGCTCGGCGGCGTCGATGCCGTGCGCTTCGTCGAGCGCGCCGGTCTTCGCGAGCAGCACGAGGAGGCGGCGCGCGCAAGCGTCGACGGCAGCTTCGTCGAGTTCACCGCGCTTCACCGCATCGACGATCCGGGCGCCGTAGTGGCGCGGCGGACCCGGCATCTCGAGGTCCATGCCGGCCATCACCGACGGCGCCGTCGATTGCGTCGCGAGCCAGTCCGAGATCACCACGCCGTCGAAGCTCCACTCGCCGCGCAGGATGTCTGTGAGCAGTCGCGGGTGCTCGGTGCAGTGCGTGCCGGCGAGGCGGTTGTAGGCGGCCATCACCGTCCACGCGCCGGCCTCCCGCACGGCGGCCTCGAACGGCGCGAGATAGACCTCGCGCAGCGTGCGCTCGTCCATTTCGGCGCTGGCGCGATGGCGTTCCCACTCGACGTCGTTGGCGACGAAGTGCTTGACGCAGGCGCCGACGCCATGCGCCTGGAGCCCACGCACGAACGCGACGGTGAGTCGCGCCGAAAGCTCCGGGTCCTCCGCGTAGCACTCGAAGTCGCGACCGCCGATCGGCGTGCGCTGGATGTTCACCGTCGGGGCGAGCAGCACACGCGCGCCCTTCGTGAGAGCCTCCTCCGCGAGTGCGCCGCCGACGCGTTCGACCAGGGCGGCGTTCCAGGTGGCGCCGAGCGCCGAGCCGCACGGGAAGCACGCCGAGCTGGGTCCGCCGCGGAAGGCGGTGCCGCGCGCTCCGTTCGGACCATCGGTCACACGCAGCGTGCCGACCCCGAGGCGCGGCACCGCGACGCTGTGCCAGAGGTCGGCGCCGGCCATCAGCGCGGCCTTCTCCTCCAGCGTCAGCTCCGCGAGCAATCGTTCGACGCGCGTCGCCTGGTGCACGGCAGTCCCCTCCGCGGGCGAGCCGCCAGTCTATGCGACCGGGCGCGCCCCGCGCTGTCGCGCCCGCGTTGCCCCGCCCGCGGCGTCTGCTAAAGCTCTGCCGACCTAACACCGTTATAGGCCCCGAACGACGTTCAGTCAGCCCGAGAAGGCGCCAGTGAGAGAACTCCAGCCCGCACAACGGCGCCGGCTCCAGAGCCGCGCCGACGCCCGCCGCGCCATCCTGGACGCGACGGAATCGCTGCTGGTCGAGGACGGTTTCGAGGCGTTCTCGATGCGACGCCTGGCCGAGCGCTGCGGCTACACGCCGCCGGCGATCTACCACCACTTCGTGGACAAGCAGCACCTGCTCGACGAGCTGCTCGAGGAGCGTTGCCAGGCGCTCGTGAAGGCGCTGAAGCGCGTCCGCCAGGGCGACGACCCGGTCGAGAACCTGCGCGCGTTCGGCATCACGTTCGCGCGCTGGGGCCTGCGCAATCCGACCCACTACGCGTTGCTCGCGCAGTCGCGCCAGCCCGAGCTGCCGGTGCCGCCCGCTGCCGAAGAAGCGCGCGCGCTGCTGGAGGCGCCGCTCGAGAAGATCGCCGCCGAAGGTCGCCTGGCTGTGCAACGCGAGAGCGCCGCGCAAGTGCTCTGGGCCTTCCTGCACGGCTTCGTATTGCTGCGCACGAGCCGCAGCGACATCGAGTGGATGCCCGACGTCCTCGAGGTCGGCTTCGCCGCTCTTCTCCAAAGCTTCATTCGCGACGCCGATCGCGCCCCGGCCCGCGAGGAGACACAGTCATGAGGATCCGAAGCTTCTGGACCCGCGCGGCGATCGCGCTCGCCGCCGCGACGTGGCTCGCCGGCTGCGGCGAGAAGACCGAGACCGCCGCGCCCGATGCGTCGCCGGTGCTGGCGGTGGCGGTCGAGTCGATGCGCATCGAAGATCGCATCGAAGCGACCGGGGAGCTGCGCGCGCCGAACGCCGCCGGCGTGGCCGCGCAGGTGGGCGGACAGATCACCAAGCTGGTGCGCGACGAAGGCGTCGCGGCCGCTGCCGGCGACGTCGTGATCGAGATCGATCCCGAACGCCGCGACCTCGAGCTGCGCACCGCGCGCGCGATGCTGGCGCAGGCGGACGCACAGGCGACCGAGGCCGAGCGCGACCTGGTGCGCATGGAGAAGCTGCACGCCGAAGGGGTGGCGGCCGACGCCAAGCTCGACAGCATGCGCACGAAGCTCCGACTGGCGCGCAGCAGCCGCGACGCCGCGGGCGCACAGCTCGGCATGGCCGAGCGGGGCGCCCGCGATTCGACGGTCCGCGCGCCCTTCGCCGGGCTCGTCGCGCGCCGCTACGTCTCCGAGGGCGAGTTCGTGCAGCCCGGCCAGAAACTTTTCGACCTCGTCGCACTCGACCCGATCGAGGTCGAGTTCACGCTGCCCGAGCGCGACTCGAGTCGCGTCGTGATGGGCCAGCCGGTCGCCGTGCGCGTCGCGCCGTTCCCGGACGAGGTGTTCCAGGCCGAGGTCAGCGTGATCGCGCCGACCATCGACCCGACCACGCGCACGCTGCGCGTGAAGGCGCGCATGAGCAACACCGAGGGGAGACTCCGCCCGGGCCTCTTCGCACGCGCCGACCTCGGCGTCGCGGTGCGCGAAGGCGTCGCGATGATTCCGGAAGAGGCCGTGCTCCAGCGCGCCGACGGGGCGGTCGCGTATCGCGTCGTCGCGGGCGGTCGCGCCGAACGCCGCAAGATCAAGGTGGGCGTGATACGCGCCGGCCGTATCGAAGTGAGCGAGGGACTCGCGATCGGCGACCAGGTGGTGGTGCGCGGTCAGGATCAACTCGTGGACGGCGCGGCGGTGTCGCTGCGCGATGTGAAGGGTGCGCCCGCCCACGCCAACGGCGACGTCAGCGCGTCCGCCGCGAAGACCGCGGCCGCCGAGCCGGCTCGACCGTGACGCTCTCCGAAGTCTCGATCCAGCGCCCGATCCTCACCTGGATGATGACGCTCGCGTTGCTGGTGTTCGGAGTCCTCGGCTTCCTACGCCTCGGCGTCGACCAGTTCCCGAACATGGACTTCCCCGTCCTCACCGTGCAGGCGGTGCTCGAAGGCGCCACGCCCGAGGGCATGGAAGAGGACGTGACGGACGTTCTCGAAGAACACCTCAACACGATCGCGGGCGTGCGCTCGATCCGCTCGACGTCGTACCAGGGCGTCGCGCTGATCGTGGTCGAGTTCAACCTGGGCGTCGATCTGGACATCGCCGCCCAGGACGTGCGCGACAAGGCGGCGCTCGCGCGTGTCGCATTGCCGGTGACGCTCGAGCCCCCGGTGGTTGGGAGCTTCAACCCGAACGACACGCCCGTGCTCTGGATCCCGGTCGAAAGCCACCGCTCGATCGTCGAGACCAGCGAGATCGTGCGGCGCCAGGTGAATCCGTACCTCGAAACCATCCCGGGCGTAGCGGGCGTCGCGATGTTCGGGCGGCGCGACCGCAACATCCGCATCTGGCTCGATGGCGACGCGCTGCGCGCGCGAGGGCTCGCGGCGACCGACGTGCTCGGTGCGCTACAGCGCGAACACGTCGAGATGCCGGGCGGCGCGGTCGAGAGCGGCCGGATCGACTACTCCGTCAAGACCGACGCCGAGTTCCGCACCGTTGCGGAGATGGAGACGCTGGTCGTCGCGCAACACGCCGGCGCGCCGGTGCTGCTGCGCGACGTGGCACGCGTCGAGGACGGCGCCGAAGACATTTCGTTCATCGCGCGCTACAACGGCGAGCCCACCGTCGGCATGGGCATCCGCAAACAGAGCGGTGGCAATTCCGTCGCGATGTGGACGAGGTGAGAAAGCGACTCGGCGAAGTCGAGAAGGTACTGCCCAGCGGGATCAAGATGTACGACGGGGCGGGCTTCATCGACTTCTCGCGTGGCGTGCGCGAAGCGGTGGCGGAGACCGAGTTCGCGCTGGGTTTCGGTGCACTGCTCGCGGTCTTCACGGTGTGGATCTTCCTGCGCCGCTCGCGGCCGACCTTCATCATCGCCGCCGCCATCCCGGTTTCGCTGATCGCGACCTTCGGGCTGGTCTCCCTGGCGGGCTTCACGCTCAACACGATGACGCTGCTCGCGATGGCGCTCGCCGTAGGCGTCGTGATCGACGACGCGATCGTGGTGCTGGAGAACATCGAGCGCCACCGCGGGTTGGGCGAAGACGCCTTCACGGCGGCGAGGAACGGCACCCGCGAGATCGCCTTCGCGGCGACCGCGGCGACCTTCTCGGTCGCGGCGGTGTTCCTGCCGGTGTTCTTCGTGCAGGGTCTCGTCGGATCCTTCCTGCGCGACTTCGGCCTCACCGTCGCGGGCTCCGTGCTGCTCTCACTCTTCGTTGCGCTCACGCTCACGCCGATGCTGGCGTCGCGCATGCCGCCGCCGACGGAGCGCGCGCACGGCAGTTTCTATCACAAGCTCGAGCGCAGCTTCGTGTGGATCGAGGAGCACTACAAGCAGTTGCTCGGCTGGACGCTCGACCACCGCGCCGCAACCATCGCAGTCGCGTTGGTCTCGCTGCTCGGCGCCTGCGGCATCGGTTCACGACTCGGGACCGAGTTCTTCCCACCCGCGGACGAAGGCATCTTCTTCGCGCGCATCGAAGCTGCGCCCGGCACCGCGCTCGACGCCACCGAGCAATATCTCAAACAGGACGAGGCGTGGTTCCTGCGCCAGCCCGAGATCGTTGGACTGTTCTCGGCGGCGGGCTCGAGCGGCGGCGGCAACGAAGCCGCGCGTCACGCCGAGACCAACATGGGCATGATCTTCGGCACGATGCGGCCGCGTGAGGATCGCGAGCGCAGCGTGATGCAACTCGTGCGCGACGCGCGGCGCGAGCTCGGCGCGGTGCCCGGCCGCATGATCCGCATCTTCAACCCGAGTGAGATGCTGAGCGCCGGCGGCTCCAACCAGGGCTCCTTCGAAATCGAGATCCGCGGCAACCTCGAGCTGGCCGAGCTGGATCGGCTGGCGCAGGAACTGATCCGCCGGCTCCAGGAGCTCGGCGGTTTCGTGGACCTCTCGTCGAGCCTGAAGTTGGGGTTGCCCGAGGTCCGCATCGTGCCCGATCGCGAGAAGGCGGCGGCACTGGGCATCGACGCGCGCAGCGTCGCGCAGGCGATCCACATGATGATCGGCGGCATGGACGTCGGCGTCTTCAAGGAAGCGGGCCGGCGCTACGACATCCGCATGCGCCTCGAGGAGGAGGATCGCCGCGACCCCGCGCAGATCGGCAATCTCTACGTGCGCTCGGCGAAGGGCGACGTCGTCGAGCTGCGCAACCTGGTCGACATCGAGACCGGCGCGGCGCCGTCGGCGATCACGCGCACCAACCGCCAGCGCTCGGTGACGATCGGCGCGAACCTCCAGGGCCGCACGCTGGGGTCGGCAATCGAGGACGCGCAGCGCGTCGCGAAGGATATCCTGCCGGAAGGCGCGAGCATCGCGCTCTCGGGTCAGGCGCAGGCGATGCAGGAAGGGGCTCGCCAGCTCCTTCTCGCGCTCGGCCTCGGCGTGCTGATCATCTACATGGTGCTCGCCGCGCAGTTCGAGAGCCTGGTGCATCCGCTCACGGTGATGCTGGCGTTGCCCTTCGCGATGACCGGCGCGCTCGGCGGGCTCTGGATCACCGGGCACACGCTGAATCTGTTCTCGATGATCGGCATCCTGCTGCTCTTCGGGCTCGTCACGAAGAACTCGATCCTGCTCGTCGACTACGCCAATCAGTTGCGCCGCGAAGGCATGGACAAGGTGACGGCGATGCGAACCGCGGCGCCGGTGCGGCTGCGCCCGGTGTTGATGACGGCGATCTCGATGATCTTCGGCGTGCTGCCGGCCGCGTCCGGGATCGGCCCGGGCTCCGAGTCGCGCGCACCGATGGCGGTTGCGAGCGGCGCGGGCATGTTCTCGTCGATGCTGCTGACGCTGATCGTCGTGCCGCTGTTCTACCTGCTCTTCGATGATGCTGCGGATTGGGTGAAGCGCGGCTTCCGCCGCGTCTCGGGCGGCAAGCCGCGCGTTGCTTCCGCCGAGAAGGCGATCGCGTCCTAGCCAGTCGGGGCGCGCGCGACGGGGCATGGGGTCCGACTCCTCACGCTCGCCGCGCGGGGCGCATCGCTCGCGACGTGAGCGAGTTGCGCGGCTCGCTTGGGCGCCGGCGGTTCGGTGATGGGCTTCGCGCGTGCGCCGGTGGGCGGCTCCATTCGTCGCTGGACCCCATGCCCCGTCGCGCTACTTGCTGGGCGATCCATGATCAGGGTTCGGCGACGTAGCTCTGGTGCAGGTGGACCGGCGGCTCGATGCGGCGGCGGACGCGGATGTTCAGGATCTCGACGAAGAGCGAGAAGGCCATTGCGAAGTAGATGTAGCCCTTCGAGACGTGTTGGCCGAAGCCGTCGGCGATCAGCACCACGCCGATCAGCAGCAGGAACGAGAGCGCGAGCATCTTCATCGTCGGGTGCTTCTCGATGAAAGCGCTGATGCTCCCGGCCGACACCATCATCACCAGCACGGCGATCACCACCGCGGCGATCATGATCCGGACGTCGCTGGCCATGCCGACGGCGGTGATCACCGAATCCAGCGAGAATACGGCATCGAGCAGCATGATCTGCACGAGGATCCGACCGAAGCTCGCCGCCTTCACGGTGCCGTGAGCGTGTTCGGTGCCTTCGAGCTTGTCGTGGATTTCCCAGGTCGCCTTCGCGACGAGGAAGAGGCCACCGACGAGAAGGATCAGATCGCGGCCGGTAAAGGCGTGGTCGAGGATCGCGAAGAGCGGCTGCGTGAGGCCCATCACCCAGGAGATCGCGAGCAGCAGCGCGATGCGCATGCCCATCGCGAGCAAGAGACCGATCCGGCGCGCGGCGGCCTGTCGTGCGGCCGGCAGCTTCGCCACCAGGATCGAGATGAAGACGATGTTGTCGATGCCGAGCACGATCTCGAGGCTCGCGAGCGTGAGCAGCGCGATCGCGTTCTCAGTGGTGAACAGCTCTGCCACGCTCTCTCCTGGAATCAGCCGGTGAGGAACTCGCGCAGCACTGCGAATGCACGCTGCGGATCGTCGCGGTAGACGCCGTGGCCGCAGTTCGGAAAACGCTCGAAGCGCATCAGGGGTTGCGGGATCGCGGCGGCGATGTCGGTCTGGTCGTCGATCGGGCAGACCGGATCGTCTTCGCCGCCCAGCACGAGCGTGGGGCAGCGAAGCTTCGTGAGGTCGGCGAGCAGGTCGAAGCGGTGATCTTCGCCGCCGCCGAAGTGGTGCATCACGTCGAAGTTCCAGAGCGTGCGCTCGTTGGCCTGGGGTTCGCGCGGGGTGCGTGAGTAGAGCGGGAAGCAGAGGCGCGCGTAGTCGGGCAGTGTGTCGGGCCCCGGCTTCTCCCAATAGCGACGCGCGGCGTCGCGGGCTTCGGGGCCGCCGAGTCGCTCGAAGGCGGCGAAGACGCGGTCGAAGCGGCTCTTCGCGGTGGTGCTCGACAGCACGAGCTTGCCTGGGTGATCGGGGTGTCGCGTCGCGTACGCCATCGCGACCATCCCGCCGAACGAGTTGCCGAACACGACCGGCTTCTCGATGCCGAGCGCGTCGCAGAAGGCGCGCACGTCGTCGGCCCACTGTGCGAGGTTCCACTGCTCGGGCGTGCCGCGATCGCTGCGACCATTGCCGCGGTGGTCGAGGTAGACGAGCTGCGCGACATCGACGAGCGGCGAGAAGGCGGGCTTGTACGATGAGTGGTCGAAGCCCGGACCCCCGTGCAGCAGCAACAGCGTCGGCCGCTCGCGCATCGCGGGGCCGTCGGGCACGAGCTTCGCGCCTTCGACGTCGAAGAACAGACGAACGTCCCCGATCTGGATGTGCATGGCGCCGGAGCGTCGTCGATGCGCGTGTGCGCGTCCAGATCCTGCGGAGCCGCCACGAGATCCAGATCGCCGGGACGCTACCGGTTGTCGTAACGCCCGAGGTCGTGGAGGCCTGCTTCGTCACGTTCGTCCGCTGGGCGTTCCTCCAGGAGAGGTGCCGGGCGTCAAGTTATTGCGCCGTCAAGTTATTCAAACAACTTGACAACAACTGAAAACTTGACGCCCGGCACCGGGTCTGGGCGGCCTATCCTGCCGCGAATGGCGATGCGGATCCTCGCGGTGTTCTCGGCGCTGCTCGGCCTCGCGGCGGTGGCGTGGCTGGTCGATTGCAACCACTATGCGATGCACCCGGACCCGGTGCTCGACGGCGCGCGCTTCGGCTATGGCGTGCCGCTCGATCCGGCGAGCCCGTGGCCCAAGTTCCGCGCCGACGCGCGCCAGACCGGACGCAGCCCCGCGCGGCCCGTGCGCACGGCCGCGCGGCCCTGGACCTTCGCGACCGGCAAGGGCGTCTTCAGCTCGCCCGTGATCGACGGCGAGGGCACCGCGTACATCGGCTCGGCCGATCACGCCTTCTACGCGATCCGCGCCGACGGCTCGCTGAAATGGAAATCCCTCACCGGCGAGATCATCGACTCGTCGGCGCTGCTCGACGACCGGGGGCGCGTCTACGTGCCGTCGGGCGACGCGCATCTGTACGCACTCGACCGCGAGAGCGGCCGCGAGTTGTGGCGGTTCCGCGCGCACACGCCCGAGCAGGTCGAGGCGCTGCACGACATCGAACTCTTCAACGTGGACTGGTGGGAGGGCAACGTGGCGCTGCTCGCCGACGGTACGCTGCTCGCCGGAAACGACAACTACCTCTACTACCGCATCGACCGCGACACCGGATCAGAACGCGGGCACTGGCTCGGCAACGAGCTGGGCTGGTCGCTTCCGGCCGTCAACACGCGGACGGGTCGGGTCTTCTTCGGCAGCATGTTCGTCGCGCTGCGCAACCTGTTCGCATTCGATGCAGAGAGCGGCGAGAAGATCTGGAGCAGCGGCGCGCTCGGCAGCATCGTCAGCTCGCCGCTGCTCACCTCGACGAGCGCCGACGGCGCAGTCGTGGTCGGCGGCTTCGACGGCTACCTGCGCGCGTTCGGCCAGAAGAGCGGCCGGCAGATCTGGCGCTTCGCCACGCGCGACCACGTCTACGCGAGCCCGGCGCAGCTCGCGGACGGCCGCATCGTCGCGGCCTCGACGGACGGAACGGTGTATGCACTCGACCCCGAGCGCGGCG
>Ga0113563_10000058_pt1 | contig 35292 bp, 38 predicted proteins | sample Mud3Dept3metaG_FD_80117 | JGI IMG/M metagenome (GOLD analysis project Ga0113563, IMG submission 80117) | Freshwater wetland microbial communities from Ohio, USA, analyzing the effect of biotic and abiotic controls - Mud 3 Core 4 Depth 3... | ecosystem: Environmental > Aquatic > Freshwater >... | reverse complement strand
TGGCGGCGGTTTGTCGTGCCGATATTTTTTATCGCGCTCGGGCTCTTGGTCTTGGTTTTTATTCCGGGTTTCGGAACGACGGTGTACGGTGCGGCGCGCTGGGTCGAGATCGGGCCTCTTTCGTTCCAGCCTTCGGAAGTGATGAAGCTTTCTATCATCCTGTACCTGGCTTCGTGGCTCTCGAGCCGGGGCAAGGTGCGAGTAGCGGATTTTTTCGAGGGTTTCGTCCCGTTTTTGGCCATTCTTTCCGTGGTCGGATTCCTCATCATCAAACAGCCGGATACCGGAACGCTCGGACTCATCTTTCTCATCGCCCTTTCCATTTTTTTCGCTTCGGGAGCCAGTCTCTCGCACCTCCTCTACCTTTTTCTCGGCGCGCTGGCGTTCTTGGGATTGCTCGTAAAGATGGCTCCCTACCGCCTGCAGCGCTTTCTCGTCTATATCAATCCCGAACACGATCCTCAGGGGTACGGTTATCAGATGACGCAGGCGCTTCTGGCTATCGGTTCGGGAGGCATTTTCGGGGCGGGCTTGGGGCAGAGCCGGCAGAAATTCAATTATCTTCCCGAACCGGTGACGGATTCCATCTTCGCGATTCTGGGAGAAGAGCTGGGACTCATCGGTACATCTGTCGTGGTGCTGCTTTTTCTTTTCGTGGCCTACAGAGGGTTCCGCATAGCGCGCTCCGCACCGGATGAATTCGGCAAGCTCGTCGCGGTGGGCATCGTGTCGTGGATCGTCTTTCAGGCCTTCATCAATATGTCAGCCATCAGCGGCCTGATACCGCTGACCGGCATCCCGCTGCCGTTTATCAGTTATGGTGGAACATCTTTGGCCGTGCTTTTGGCCGCGGTGGGAATCTTGCTTAATATAAGCAAACACTCTACACTTAAGGAGTAAATGAGTTTGAAAGTTCATCAAGTCTTTCAAGTTCGTAAAGTAAAATTCATGCTTTCGGTTCTTTGCCTTTATGAACTTTATGAACTTTTAACTTTATAAACTTTTGACTTTACAAACTTTTTCTTTTCCTATGGCTGATACTATTCGCGTTGTCTTGACTGGCGGCGTGTCGGGCGGGCACATGTTTCCGCTCATCGCTGTCGCACAGTCGCTTCGGAAGCGTTTCCCTGGCGGTATAGAATTCTTGTTCATCGGATCGCAGGGACATTTCGAAAGCGATGAGATCGCGGAGGCGGCTATCCCTATGAAGCGCGTCGTGACTGCCAAGTGGCGCCGCTATTTTTCTTTACTGAATATCGTGGATTGCTTCAAAGCGCCCATCGGTTTCTTGCAAGCCTTGTGGTACCTCTTCTTCTTTATGCCGGACGCCGTGTTCGCCAAAGGGGGAGCGGCCTCGGTGCCGGTGGTACTGGCGGCATGGCTCTACCGTATCCCCATACTCATTCATGATTCTGATGCGGTAGCTGGTCGGGCGAATCGTTTTCTTTCTCATTTCGTACAGCGGATCGCTATCGCCTATCCGAGCGCACATAAGTTTTTTCCGGCCGAAAAAACCGCATTGACCGGCAATCCAGTGCGAGAGGAGATTCTCCTCGGCGATGCTACCCGGGCAGCCGAGCGGTTCAAGCTCTCTTTGGAAAAGCCCATCCTTTTTGTCTTTGGCGGCAGTCTGGGTGCTCAAGTCTTGAACGCGGCCGTCTTACACATCTTGCCGAGACTGCTTGAGAAAAATATCCAGGTACTCCATCAGACCGGTACCAAGAATCATGAGGCGATCGTGGCAGCCGTCGAGGCGGCTGGTCTGAAAATCGGAGAAAGCGGCTATGTGCCGCAGGCATTTTTCAAAGCGGATGAAGTGGCCGATGCTCTGGCCGCTGCGACTCTGGTGCTTTCGCGCGCGGGAGCGAGTTCTATCGCGGAGCTGGCGGCGACGGGGAAAGCGGCTATTCTCGTGCCGCTTGTTGGGGCGGCCAATGATGAACAGCGGATGAACGCGTACGATGTGGCGGCTCTGGGCGGAGCGCTCGTTTTGGAAGAAGCCAATCTCGGAGAGCATATCCTCTTCGAGAAGATCGAAGAACTTTTGGGAAACCCGGAGTTGCGGAGGGAAATGGGAGAGAAGCTCCGCGCTTTCTTCCATCCGGACGCAGCCGATGCCATCGCATCAGGCATCTATGACCTTATCCAGAGCAGATAACAGCCAACAGATAGCAGTCAACAGATAACAGAAAATAGTTAACAGTTAACGATAAACAAATAATAGAAAACAATCAACAAAGTTTCTGTTTCCGTTAAATGCTGACTGTTAATAATTTCTTTTTCCCGTTAGTTGTTAATTGCTTGCTGTTAACTGTTTATTGAATAGTATGTCTCTCACTTCCTCTCGTGTCATTCAATGGATTATCATCATACTGATAGTCATTCTCATCAGCGGAGGAATTTATCATTATTTCAACGTGCGCGCGGCCAAGCTCACGGCTCCGGCGGATACGGTAGTGTTTATCACCACCCCAGGCGCTTCTACCTGGACCGTGCCTGTCGGTGTCACGTCAGTCAAGGTTGAAGCCATCGGCGGAGGCGGTGGAGGTGGTGGCCATTATGGGTCTGGCGGCGGCGGTGGCGCCTATGCTACAGCTAGTAACATTAGCGTTACACCGGGAAGTTCTATCAGCGTCAGTGTTGGGACTGCTGGGACCGCGGGTAGTAATGCGTCAGATAATGCAACTGCAGGCGGGGATACGACGTTCAATACAACTACAGTTGTTGCCAAAGGTGGAGCCAGGGGTGTTAGAACATCACTTTCTACTACAGCAGGCGGCTCGGCCGCGGCCTCCACTCCGTCCACCGGTGCATTTTCTGGTGGTGGTGGCGGTGCCGGTGAAAACGGTTTCGGTTCTGGAGGTGGCGGTGGTGGAGGCGCAAGTAAACTTGGTGCTGGCGGGAATGGAGGAACTCCTACTAATGCGGCCGGAGTAAGGGGCGGCGGCGGCGGCGGTTCTGGCGGCGGGACAGCAGGTGCCGCAACTGGAGCGGGCGGCAATAATGATGCTGGGGCTGGCGGTGGCACAACTGTGTGTTCAAATGGTTCAAGCAGTGCTAATCATAGTGCAGGCGGTGGTGGTGGTGGACCTTATCCGTACATAACAGGATGTAACGGCGGTAGCGGTGAGGAGTGGGATTCTACCCATGGTTCTGGCGGTGGTGGCGGTGGTGGAGCTGGAACAGTTGGAGGCGGTGAAAGTGCCGCTGGTGCCGCTGGCAATTACGGCGGCGGTGGCGGTGGCGGTGGTTACAATAGTAACGGCGGCGCAGGTGCGCCGGGCCTTATTATCATCACCTACAAAGCGACGACAGCCACGATGAACACCTCTCCCACCACTCTCAACACCAACGGCCTCGTCGGCTACTGGACCTTTGACGGCAAGGATACGGTGTGGACTTCAAGCAGTGCCGCCACGACTCTAGACAAAAGCGGCAACAACAACGCCGGTACGCTTACCAATATGAACCGCGTCACGAGCGTTACCGAAGGCAAAATCGGCCAGGGGCTGAAGTTTGATGGGGTGGATGATTATGTGAATTTTGGTAATGTTCTGTCCGACATAAATTCAACATTTACGTATTCGTTTTGGGTATATCCTGTTCCTGGAATGGCCCAATATAATGGTGCATTATTTTCAAAAGCCTATTACCCTACCGGTTTCGACATTTCGATAAGTAAAGACGGTGGAGGTAGTGACTTTAGGGCCGCTGGTCTTAACGTAACTGATAGTGGCTCTAATTCGAGCGCTCTCTCATTAAATAAGTGGAGTCATCTTGTCGTTACATATAATTCTAGTGCAGGTAGTAATAATTTCAATACCTATGTTGATGGAGTTTTAGCGACTAGTCTCACCAGAACTGGAGTAGTAGGAACAAATGCAAATGCTTTACTCTTGGGGGCGGAGACTGATAGCAATGTTCATTGGTTCAAAGGCACCATCGACGACGTGCGCGTCTACAACCGCGCCCTTTCCGCGGATGAAGTGGCGGATCTGTACCAAATGGGCACGGTCACCGTCAATGCCTCTACCAATGCTCTCAATGCCAGTGGTCTGGTAGGCCAGTGGTCTTTCGATGGCAAGCAGACTGTCTGGACTTCAAGCAGTGCCGGTACTACGCTCGATACCTCCGGCCAGAGCAACACTGGCACGCTCACCAATATGTCCCAGTCCACCAGTGTCACCGAAGGCAAAATCGGCCAGGCCCTCAATTTCAGCAGCGCTTCCCAAACATACATTGACGCCGGTTCGGGAGCATCCTTGGACAATATCGCTCCTCTGACAGTCGTGGCCTGGATCAGGCCGACGGCTGTGAGCGTTTCGAGCCAAAATAGCAGGATTGTCAGCAAAGGAACCTCTGATGTATTGAGTTGGCGATTCGGTTATGTAGCCGGATATGCTAACCAAATGTATTTTGGTCAGTCATTTACAGGGACAGACGCCGAATGGTGGACAACATCCGGCCCGATTACCACCGCTAATATCTGGTATCATGTGGCTGTCACCTATGACAGGAGCGCGACTACCAACGATCCCATTTTTTATGTCAACGGGACGCCAGACACTACCTCGTCTCTCGGAGACCCGACAGGATCGGCCAACGATGATTCCACGGTGAATTTGCTGATCGGGGGGAGATCGGGCGGCGATCGTAGCTGGGAAGGGAGGATAGATGATCTTCGCATCTACAACCGGATCTTGAGCGCGAGCGAGATCGCCGCTCTCTACAATCAAGGGAGGTAATGGTTTACTTAGAAGCCTTGCTTCTAAGTACATCCAGGTGGTAAGATGATATTGATAAAAGGGTGAGAGAGTGTAAATAAAATACTTGTGTCCGTAAGAAAAATACAATTTGCAACAGAAGAATTCTACCACGTCTACAATAGGGGGACCGAAAAAAGGACAATTTTTTTGGATGATCAGGATTGGGCGCGCTTTTTACAAGGCATGCAGGAGTTCAATGTCCTTGACCCGATTGGGAGTCTGTACCAAAACTCTTTTCGCATCAAGCAACTTAGAAGCCTTGCTTCTAAGTCGAGTGAAACAAGGAAAAAAGAGGAGAAATTGGTGGAAATTATTGCCTATTGTCTCAATCCTAACCATTACCATTTTATCCTGAAGGAGGTGTCCGATAAAGGGATTGAGAAATTTATGCAGCGACTGGGGACAGGGTATACTAAATATTTCAATCACAAAGATGATCGGACAGGAGGACTGTTTCAAGGAAAGTTCAAAGCGGTGCATGTAGATTCTAATGAGTACTTGCTCCATGTCAGTGCCTATGTCAATTTGAACTACCGGGTTCACCAACTTAGAAGCAAGGCTTCTAAGTACCGGTCGAGCTGGGGAGAGTATGTCGGAGAGGTCAAGAAGGGGAAAGGGATTTGTTGTGTGGATCCGGTATTAGGACAGTTTCAAAATAAAAAGGACTACATTGATTTTGCTGAAAACTCTCTTCGAGGGACGTTGGAAAGAAGGGGGTTTCTCGAAGAGACGGCCCTTTTGGAGTAAATTAGCTACTTAGAAGCAAGGCTTCTAAGTAGGGGGGGCAAGTGTAGTTAAAGAAAGAAAAAAGGGGATAAATGGTATAATGGCTACACCTATGACCGAGCGCCTCTCTCACTTCAAAAATGTGCATATGATCGGCATCAAGGGTGCCGGTATGACGGCGTTGGCAGGACTGCTCTGCAAGCGCGGCGTCATCGTTACCGGTTCCGATACCGCTGAGATTTTCTTTACCGATCGGATCTTGCAGAATCTCAACATCAAGTATCGAGAGCATTTCGATCCGAAAAATATCCCTTCATCTGCGCAGGCGATCATTTATTCGACGGTGTATACCTCAGAGAAAAATCCGGAACTGGCCGCGGCGTTTGCGAGCGGCCTGCCCGTTTTCAGCTATCCAGAGGCGGTGGGGATGCTCTCGCGCGAGAAACTGACCTTGGCGGTCTCTGGAACGCATGGCAAGACGACCACCAGCGCCCTTCTGGCGGAAACGCTCAGATTTTCCGGGTTGGATCCATCGGCCATCGTCGGGAGCCGGATTATGAACTGGGAAGGCAATGCGCTCTCTGGCAGCGGGGAATACTTGGTCTTGGAAGCGGATGAATATCAGAACAAGCTGGCAGAGTATGCGCCTTGGGGAGTGATTTTGACGAGCGTCGATTGGGACCATCCGGATTTTTTCCCTGATGAAGAGAGTTATAAGCAGGTATTCCGTGATTTTGTGGCGCGTATTCCTCAGCATGGCGTCTTGGTGTACTGCAGTGATTCGGCGGATGTCGCGAAAATCGCTGAAACGGCCCACTGTCGGAAAATTTCCTACGGCAAGCTCTTGGGGGCGGAGTTCCGTATCATTGATTATGTGCCTGCGAAAATGGGTTTTGTCGGCGAGGCTGATACAGTGAAGCAGACATTCGCTGTCACGCACGCCGATAAATCCTTGGGGACATTCACACTCCGACTGGCCGGAGAGCATAATGCTCTGAATGCGACGGCGGTTTTGGCTCTGGCCGTTTTTTTGAAACAGGATGTCGAGCGGATCCGTATGGCCTTTGAGAAATTTACCGGTACCGAGCGGAGATTCGAATATATCGGCGAGCGGTATGGGGCGCTCATCTATGATGATTACGCGCATCATCCGGAAGAAATCCGCGCCACTCTGAAGGCTTTCCGCGAGCTCTATCCGGACCGGCGCCTGAGGGTTATTTTTCATCCGCATACCTTCACGCGGACCGAAGCATTCCTGACCGATTTCGCCCAGAGTTTCGATGCGGCCGACGAAGTGATGGTGCTCGATATTTACGGAAGCGCGCGGGAAGTTCGGGGGAGCGTATCATCAGAAGACCTGGTCAATCTCATCAATCGGTTTATCCCAGGCAAAGCGGAATACACGCCCTCGGTAGCGGAGCTTTCTCTCCGTTTGGAAGAGACAATCGGCCGCCAGGATGTTATCATCACCTTGGGCGCCGGCAACGTGTGGGAAATTTCGCATCGCTTGGCGAAGAGGAAATAAATCTGAAATTAGTCTGAAAGTCTATCAAGTTTATAAAGTCCATAAAGTCGGTGAAGTTTGTAAAGTAAACTTGCAAGACACTTTTCTTATTTTATGAACTTTCAAACTTTTTAACTTTTCACTTCACGAATAATGGTTACTATTCGAAGAAATGTACCCTTGGCGCCGCTGACGACGTTTCGTATCGGCGGAAAGGCTGATTATTTTGTCGATGCCACTGGCGCCTTCGAGCTGGCGGAGGCCATCGAATATGCCACAGAACATAAGCTCAAGGTGTATATCATGAGCGGAGGCAGCAACGTGCTCTTTTCAGACAAAGGCTTCGCTGGAATGGTTGTCCGGATGACGGACGGAGGTTTGCAGGTGTCGGGAGAAAAGATCCTGTGTGGCGCCGGCATGCCGCTCTTCGATGTGGTGCGCTCCGCGCGAGATGCGAGCCTCTCCGGCATCGAGCGGTTGGCAGGTGTTCCGGGATCCTTCGGTGGGGCGATCCGGGGGAACGCGGGCGCCTTCGGTACGGAAATAGGCAGCGTCATAACTTCCGTCAAAGGGTATGTGAGAGATACCGGCATGGTGAAAGAATACAGCCGGAAAGAATGCGGCTTCGCTTACCGGATGAGTCTTTTCAAAAAAAATCCTGATCTGGTTATTCTCTCGGCTGAAATCAAGCTGACGCCCGGAGACAAGGACGAACTGGGAAAAGTTATCGATGATACGGTGAGGAAGCGTGAAGCGAAACATCCGCAATCAGCGCTGTGTGCCGGATCATTTTTTATGAATCCGGTGGTCAAGGATGCGAAGTTGCGTGAGGAATTTCAAAAGGATACCGGAATGGTTTCCAGAGACAACAAACTTCCAGCCGGGTGGCTCATCGATCATGTGGGATTGCGCGGCAAAAGAATCGGCGGCGCGATGGTGAGCGACCGGCATCCGAATTATCTCGTGAATACCGGCCAGGCGACAGCGGAAGACATCATCACTCTGGCGAGTCTGATCAAGACGCGGGTGCGTGACGAACTCTCCGTGCGGTTGAAAGAAGAGGTGCAGTATGTGGGGTTTTAAATTTGGAAGCCGAGCTTCAAAATATAGCTTAATAGAGCCAAAATTAGTCAAAGCACTTGACAAATTTGTAAAAAGACTCCTTTACTTTATCTGTTTTTTATGGTATAATTAACTTGTTAACAGTAACAGGTCGAAAAATCTAGGGGGACAAGGGGGAAGCTCTTTGTCCTGTTTTTTTAACAAATTATTTGAAAGAGGTAACCATCATGGAATTCACAGGTTACAAATCATCGGTAGCAAAGGTTAGTTGTGATTGCTGTGGACACTCATGCATGAGTGTCCACAGCAGTGAGCAGGGAAAATTCTGTTCTGTGTTCTGTCAGAGGATGGGACCGACAAAGAGTATTCCGATCGTCGACCTTCCCATTGAATATCTGATGGGAGGACGCCATGCTCTATCGGCACATATACAATGATAGGCGGAACATACGCCGGAGACACCGCGGGAGGAGACAGAACTTATGTCACCTCCCGCCGTTAATTTTTGGGCGGAATAATCCGTATATGATATGATTGTTCTATAAGTACTTAATTATTCGTGTCATTCGGATGTAATTCGTAACATTTGTATCGCTTATGGATGAAGTCATCTTGCAGAAGCTGGCAGAGCAGGAAAAGAAAATCGAAGCCATTTATGTGTCGGTCGAGAAGACACGCAAGTATTTTCTGTGGACGATGATTATCAGTGTGGGCGTTGTTGTATTGCCTCTGATCGGGCTTATGTTCGCTATACCGTTTTTCTTGAGCGCGCTGTCTACCGCTTACGGCCTGTGATATAATTAAGTCATGCAGGAACGCCGGTTTTGTCTGTTCTTGCCATGAGGAATGTTTTGTGTCGTCAGTTGTTAGTTGTAAGTCAAAAATATGAACGCACGCTTTTTGTTCAAGGGAGTGGAGATCGACCTACGGACGCAGGAGTATATCCTGAAGCGGTTGGAGCGGATTGAGAAACTTGTTGATCCGGTAACGGAATTCGAGATAGAGGTGGAGCGGGATAAAAAGGGAAAATTCCGGATAGAAATAATGGCGAAGACCCCGCTCGCGCTCTACCGAGCCGAGGATACTACGGAAAGCATCGAGGGCTCGACCGATATTGTGATCGATGAATTGGAAATCCAGATTTCCAAGCGAAAAAACAAAAAGCGCGATCTCAAGCGGCGGGGCAGACGTTCTATCAAGAAAAAACTCGTCTACGACAAAGCCTCGCGGTTTTAGAAAGAAGAAAAGAGGGGACTTATAGGGTGTAGGAGTTTACATGCTTTTATGAAATGGAAAAAGCTTTCATCGAAGACAGTCTACAGAAATAAATGGATGGAGATAGCAGAAGATAAGGTAGAAACAGAGTTTGGGAATCGGCTCACTTTTGGTGTTGTACGTAAAAAACCATTCGCTCTTATTATTCCCTGGAATGGCCGCCATTTATTCTTAGTCGGGCAATATCGATATCCAGTTGATAAGTTTTCGTGGGAATTTCCCCAGGGACACTTTGAGCATAACTCAATCAAGGAGACCGCAAAAGAAGAATTAAGAGAAGAAACCGGACTGAACGCTCGAAACATGAAAGAAATAGGTCGTTTTTTCTTAGCCCCCGGACACCATTCGCAAATATGTCATGTTTTTCTGGCGACGAAATTATCTCAAGGGAAACAAGAATTAGAAGAGGGTGAAAAAGGCATGCGGTTAAAGAAAGTAACGCTGAAAGAATTTCAAAACATGATAATCAAGGGGACCGTCAAAGATGGCCCTACGATCGCGGCCTTTGGGATGATGGTTGCTAAACGTTTGTTCAAACCTTTGTTGAAAGAGAAACAAAATTGAAAAGCCAACCGATCTCTTTGACTGGGGTCTTTTTATTTGCTATCCTTGAATGGTTATTGGCTTGAAAAAGGGTATTTTTTGTCTTTTTTAAGTCCGATTTTTTTACTTAGCTTTATAAACTTGCGGCTTGATAAACTTTCAACTTCAGTCCTATGGCCTTCTTAGAAAAACTCTTCGGATCCAATGAGCGGGAAATAAACCGGTTCCGTCCGCTGGTGGAAACCATCAACACATTCGAGCCTGCATTACAGGCTCTTTCTGATGATGCGCTCAAGGGCAAGGCGCAAGCATTCCGAGAGCGTTTGGCGGCTGGTGAAACGTTGGATGATATCTTGCCGGAAGCGTACGCGGTCGTGCGCGAAGTGGCACGGCGGGTGATCGGCGAGCGGCATTACGATGTCCAGATGCTCGGCGGTATCGCTCTCCATCATGGCAAAATCGCCGAAATGAAAACCGGCGAAGGCAAGACGCTGACCTCGACTTTGCCGATCTACCTCAACGCCCTTTCTGAAAAAGGCGTGCATGTCGTGACGGTGAATGATTACCTCGCCAAGCGCGACTGCAATTGGATGGGCCGCGTCTATGAGGCGCTCGGCCTGACGACCGGGTGCATCGTGGGACAGAACATCTCGTATCGCTATGAATCTCATGTGAAGGATGACGATACGGTAAGCGTAGAAATGGAAAATCTCATTCCGGTGACGCGCCAGGAAGCCTATCGTGCCGACATCACCTATGGCACCAACAATGAATTCGGTTTCGATTATCTGCGCGATAATATGGTATCGGAGCTGGCTGAAATGGCCCAGCGGGAACTGAACTTCGCGATCGTAGACGAAGTGGACTCGATTTTGATCGATGAGGCGCGGACGCCGCTCATCATTTCCGCGCCGGATATGGAATCGACCAAGCTCTACGAGAAATTTGCCAGGATTGTGCCGTTGCTCATCGCGGAGAAAGATTATGTGGTGGATGAGAAAATGAAAGTCGTTACGCTGACCGACGAGGGGATGAACCACGTGGAGCAGCTCTTGGGGATGGGCAATATTTATGCGTCCGGAAATATCCAGTATGTGCATCATCTGGAGCAGTCGCTCAAGGCGCAGATTATTTTTCATCTCGATCGCGACTATGTGGTGAAGGACGGGCAAGTGATCATCGTGGATGATTTCACGGGACGCCTGATGCCGGGACGACGGTACAGCGAGGGTTTGCATCAGGCCATCGAGGCCAAAGAAGGGGTCGCCGTCCAGCGTGAATCACGGACACTCGCCACCATCACATTCCAGAATTATTTCCGTCTCTACAAGAAATTGGCCGGGATGACGGGCACTGCTACGACCTCGGCAGAAGAATTCGCCAAGGTGTACAAGCTCGACGTGGTGGAAATTCCTACCAACCGCCAGATGATCCGCAAAGATTTTCCTGATGTCGTGTACAAGACTGAGGAAGCCAAATTTCGGGCCATCGCCAACCGGGTGAAGGAGATCCATGCCCAGGGACAGCCGGCGCTGATCGGTACCATCGCCATTGAGAAATCCGAATACTTGAGCGCCCTTCTCACGCGCGAGGGCGTGCCGCACGAGGTTTTGAATGCCAAGAATCATGAACGCGAGGCGGCTATTGTCGCCAATGCCGGACAGAAGGATGCGGTGACTATCGCTACCAATATGGCCGGCCGCGGAACGGATATCAAATTGGGCGAGGGGGTGCGGGAAGTAGGCGGTCTCATCATTATCGGTACGGAACGGCATGAAGCGCGGCGTATCGACAATCAGCTGCGTGGGCGCGCGGGGCGGCAGGGCGATCCGGGAGCGTCGCAGTTTTTCGTATCGCTCGAGGATGAGCTGATGCGGCGTTTCGGCGGCGAGCGGATGAAGAGCATGATGACGACGCTGGGCTTGCCGGAAGACGAACCCATCCAGAACAAGCTCATTTCCAAGACTATCGAAAGCGCGCAGTCGAAGATCGAGGGCTTCAATTTCGACACTCGCAAGCACGTACTCGAATACGATGACGTGATGAACAAGCAGCGCGAAGTGGTCTATCGCAAGCGCCGTTCGGTGTTGGAACTAGCCGAGTTCCGGGATGAGACGCTCCGTTCGCTCTCAGAAGAATTGGATCATATCATCGGTTTCCATACCGCTATGGAAGAATCCGAGTGGAATATGCAGGAAATTATCGCCGAATCGAATATAATGTTTCCCACGCTTGATGAAAAAGAAGCCTCGAAGCGCCTCGAAACGATCCGCGATGACCGATCCAAGGACGAGGTAGAAAAGAGGGGCCTGATCCTGGAGTATCTGATGGGCGAGGCGAAAAAAGTGTACAGCGAAAAGGATGCGGCTTTCGGCAAAGAGGTCTGGAACAGTATCCAGAAAGCGCTCTATTTGCGCTCGCTCGACACGCTCTGGATGAATCACCTGGATGAGATCGATTATCTGCGCCAGGGCATCGGCCTCAGGGGGTATGGCCAGCGCGATCCCTTGATCGAATACAAGCGCGAGGCCTATGATCTGTTTTTGGGACTGATGGATACGGTGCGGAAAACCTATTTGATGACGATTTTGAAGATCGGCCCGGCCGCAAGCGTGCCGCAGAAAGATGCTCCGCGCGAGATAAATTTCAAAGGCGCGGATGATAGTGTCGCCCAGTTTTCGGGCCCTTCGACAGGCTCAGGGTCTGCGACAGGCGGATCAGATTCAGGTGAAGCGCCTAAGCAAGCGCCTCTTATCAATCAAAACACCGTCAGTCGCAATGACCCCTGCCCATGCGGATCAGGCTTAAAATACAAGAAGTGTCATGGGAAGTAGAAGCTAAAACCTATGAGTAAAGTATATATTTTTGGCCCAATTCATTTGTTTGGTAAGGATTACCTTCCGATATATAAGTACCTAGGAAATTTGTGCAAGAAGTATTTTGATGAGGTTGTCTGTACATATCCCGATTTCTGGGATTCAAAAGAAAGTCCTCAGGAGTTCTATAATAGAACATATAAGACAATTACGAAATGCGATCTATTCATTGGTGAGGTAAGTGCGCCGTCAATAGGAGTGGGGATGGAATTCCAAATGGCACAAGAACATAATATTCCCTGTATAGCTTTGTGTAAGAAAGGTGTTGAACCATCTAGTATGGTTGTTGGTATACCATGCACAAAAAAGGTCATTTACTATGAAACAGTAGATGATTTGTCGGGGCAGGTTGAGACTGTCATAAAGGAATATGGATCAGCCTAAGAATCAAAAATTTTTTGCCGGAGGGTTTCTGTATAACTCTGAGAGACAGGAAGTCTTATTGCAGAAGCGGGATGGAAAAACTCCAATAAACCCTTATAAGTGGGGGATTTTTGGTGGAACGAGCGAAGAAGGCGAAACACCCCAGCAGACGTTTTTGCGCGAAGTCAAAGAAGAACTTTGCATCACTCTACCCGATGATACGGCGCATGCGTTGAATGATTTTTTTAAAGAAAAAGAAGGTTACCATCGATATGGATTTTATGCAGTAAGCAATTTGAAAAAATCAGAAATGCACCTTACCGAAGGTGAAGACTTTGATTGGATTCCTTTGGCAAAAGTGTTGGATTATGATTTGACGGATAGTACGCGAAAAGATTTAGAGAAATTCTTAGAAAGTAAGGTGTAAGCCAATGATTACAAGAAGTGCCATGGAAAGTAATCTATTATAAAAGGACTATGGGGAATCCAATCCAAACGAACATAGTTGCCGGAGTAGTTATAAAAAATGACGGAAAGTATTTGTTAGTTCAAGAAAAGAAGCCTGCTGTCTACGGTTTGTGGAATTTCCCGGCAGGCAAAGTGGAGGAAGGGCATACTATTGAGGAAACAGCTATAAAAGAGGCCAAAGAAGAAGTTGGCTATGATGTTAAATTGCTTCGTAAGTTGGACATATTTCAAGCGCATGCTCAAACACCTCCCAAGCATGCTTTCGAGGGGAAGATTATTGGAGGAAAACTTGATTGGCCAAAAGATGAGATTTTGGATGCGAAATGGTTTACTTGGGAAGAAATCCAGGGTATGCAAGATAAACTGCGCGAAGAAGAATGGATTATAGCAGCTATAAGCATAATGGAACATGAGAAATGATATGCTTAAATTAGGCAAATACAAGCACTACAAAGGGAAAGAATATGAAGTGATTGGCGTGGCTAGACACAGCGAAACATTGGAAGAGTTGGTAGTCTATCGAGCGCTCTATGGCAACCATGATTTATGGGTGCGACCACTCAAGATGTTTATTGAAGAGGTTGAAGTTGATGGAAAGAAAGTCCCAAGGTTTGAGTATAGAGGAAAAAAACTATGAATTTGCCGGAGCACCCGTTATTTGAAGAGTTGAAAAAACTTGTGCTTCCACAGGGAGAATATGCGGTGTTTGGCAGCGGACCGATGTGGGTGCGCGGTATCCGTGTGGCGAACGATATCGATATCATCGCTCGCGGTGTGGCATGGGAGCAGACAAGAGCTAACGGAAAAATGATAACAAAAGAAGATAGCGGACTCGAATGTGTTCAGTTTGTTGAAGGAAAAGTTGAAGTGTACCATGGCTGGTATCCGGGAGAATGGGATATTGATGAGATCATCGATACGGCCGAAATTATTGATGGCATTCCGTTTGTCAGATTGGAATATGTCATCGATTGGAAGAAAAAAATGGGGCGAGAGAAGGATAAAAAGGATCTGGCTTTAATACAAGAGTATCTCTCAAAATATTAGCCTATGAAAATCACCTTGTGCGGAAGTATTGCTTTCATTGATGAAATGGTCGCGGCGCGGAAAGAATTGGAATTATCGGGGCACGAAGTGGAGATGCCTCCGCTCGAAGTGATGGGCGGTGCAGGCGAGATGATTTCTGTAAAAGAATATTATGCGATTCGTAAAGAAACTTCAAGTGATGAGCATTGGGTATGGAGAAGAAAGGCTGAATCCATTCACAATCATTTTGAGAAAGTGGCTTGGGCGGAGGCCATTCTTGTGCTGAATTATGATAAGAATGGAGTTGTCGGGTACATCGGAGCTAATACGCTTCTTGAAATGGGAGTAGCATTTTATCTGAAAAAACCGATCTATCTGTTCAATCCGATACCGGGAATGTCCTATAAGGAGGAAATTCTCGGCATGTGGCCGATAGTAATCGATGGCGATCTGAAGCAGATTAAGTAATATGGATACTGTAGAACAGAGGATTGAGAAAATTGAAGAGCGCAATGCGAAAGTTGAGGCAGACAAGGGATGGGAAGGCAGTCTGACGAGAAAAGCTTTGATTGCTGTGTTTACCTATGGGGTAATCGGTTTATTTTTGGAAATGATAGGTGTTGCGAAACCCTGGATCAATGCGATTGTTCCGACACTCGGTTTTATACTTTCTACTCTCACGATGCCCTTTTTCAAAAAAATGTGGTTGAAATATTATTGGCTAGATAAGAAACGTATTTTATGAAATGGGAAGAGCACTTCAAACTTATTTCGTCGGTGTATCTCATTTTGGAAAGAGAGGGCAAGCTTCTCTTGTCACGGCGGTTTCAAACTGGCTATGAAGATGGGAAATATAGTCTGGTAGCTGGGCATGTTGATGGTGGAGAAACGTTCCGTGAAGCTTTATGTCGAGAGGTGCAGGAAGAAATTGGTATTCGTCTTAACGTTTCGGATTTGAAACTTGTTCATACTATGCATCGCTGGTGTGGTGACCACGAGCGGGTAGATTTCTTCTTCAAAGCAGAAGCTTGGGAGGGTGAGCCGAAGAATATGGAGCCAGAGAAATGCGATGATTTGAAGTGGTCTTCGCCATCGGAACTTCCAGAAAATATTATTCCGTATATAAAGAAAGCCATCGAGTGCTACGTTGCCGGTGTTCAATACTTTGAATTCGGCTGGGAAGAAAAGTTATAAAGCTAACAATGTAGCTTGTTTAAGTAAAAAATAACTATGATACCGATAGAAGTGAATATATGGGCGGTTCTGGTAGCGGCGGTGGCGCATATGGTCATCGGGTTCGTGTGGTATTCCCCGGCCTTTTTCGGGAAAGTATGGATTTCGCTTACGGGGTTCAATGTGGAAACGCCGGAGGGTCAGGTAGCGTGGGAAGAGAGGCAGAAGAGTATGAGTAAGACGTGGATACTCACCGTCCTCGGGGCGCTCATTATGGCATACGCATTGGCGTATTTTATGGGGATGTTTTTTGTGGAAACGGTGACGGATGCCTTGCAAATCGGTTTCATCGCGTGGCTGGGCTTTATCGCGACGACCTCGTTCATCAATACTTTGTTTACGGGGAAATCCAAGAAGCTTTGGGCCATCGATAATTGTTACCCGCTGGTTTCAATGCTGGTGATGAGCGTGATTATCGTTTTGTGGCAGTAGATTTATTGGAGTAACAAAAAAACCTCGCAAAAGGAGGGAGAGCGAGGATGGATGGAAATGGAGAAAGGGTGTGGGTATATAAAAAATGTTATTTTTATAGTGGTATCTATTCAGATACCGACACGCTCTCCCTCAACATTACCTTGTCTCATCCTCGCATTTCAAGTGTACCATCATAGTCGGTCAATACACAAGGGTAATCCTATGGATAAGCCAAAATTTATTCCTAAACCAGGCCAGGTGGATTTCACGAATATCCGCTACTGCCCAGTGATAAATTGCGTCGTGCAATACGGAGAGAAGTTTCTGATTGTCAAAAGGAGCAAGGCATTGCGCCTGTATCCAGGCTATTGGAACGGCGTTTCGGGATTTTTGGATGATGATATGAGCCGAGAGGAAAAAGTGGGAGATGAGCTGCGCGAGGAACTGGGTATCGGCGAAGATGATATCGCTTCGATACGTTTTGGAGGAATCTTCGATCAGGAAGCGCCGGAGTATAAAAAAACGTGGATTGTCCACCCAGTATTTGTTGAAATTAAAACAGGCAAGATAACTCTTGATCAGGAGGCGGAGCAGTACAAGTGGGTAACATTGGAAGAAATGAAAGATTACAAATTGTTACCTGGTTTTGATAAAGTGGTGGAATACGTATGTGCAATTCTCTAATTCGAGCGAATAGGAGAATATGCAAATAATATTTATGAGAAAAGTTTCGACGCTGTGTCTGGCGGTGCAGAATAATAAGGTGCTTCTGGGGATGAAGAAGCGCGGGTTCGGGGTGGGGCGGTGGAACGGTTTTGGCGGAAAGATAGAAGCGGGCGAAACAATAGAAGAGGCAGCTCAGAGAGAAACAGAGGAAGAATGCGGTATTGTTATCCGGTCGATGGAAAAAGTCGGGATTCACGAGTTTCGATTTAAGAGCAATCCAGATGAGGTTTTGGAAGTGCATCTTTTTCGCGTGGATACGTTTGAGGGCGAGCCGATTGAGACGGAGGAAATGCGGCCACAGTGGTTTGCTTTTGACGACATCCCATATGATACGATGTGGCCGGATGATCGGTATTGGCTGCCGCTTTTCCTGGCGAACAAGAAATTCCGCACGAAATTTCTTTTCGGCGCAGGAGATGTTATTTTAGAAAAAGAAATTTTGGAAGCGGAGAGCTTCGATTAGGTGATTGACTTTGCCTTTAGATATGCTAAAATTCGACTGTTTTGGAATTTCGTCATAATTCTTTATTCATGATTCGAGATTCCATATCGAGGGGCCTGTAGTCTAGTGGTAAAACAGTGCATTCGCATTGCACAGCCGGCGGTTCGATTCCGCCCAGGTCCACCACGAACCGTTTCGTCACATTTTAGTTTTTAAAATCCATCCATGAATCAAATGACTCCATTCCAGGAAGATAGGCTTGGAAAGTGGATTAAAATTTCTCATCAGATTTCTTACGGAAACGCTGTCTTGGCCCATACAATTCAGTCTTTGGGGTCGTACGACCTGGAGTTGATAGAAAGAGCGGATGCAATTATTCCTGGATTCATTGACTATATTGACACCTCTAATAGAGGACCTCGTACAGTCGAAGAAAATTATCTGCTTGATAAACTTATCTCTCTTTCTCGACTCTGGGTTCTCGGAGCCTACGAAGACTTGAGGACTTCTCATACGTTTGCTCTTGAAAAAGCTAGAATAAGCACGGATGAAAAATTTAGGGTTAAAGCTGAGAGAATTAAAAATGTTAAAATTATTTTTGAACGAATCCGTATACCACTGGCAAAGCATGAGCCGTCAAAGAGGCACCGTGAGACCGATTCCCAACTTGCCTTGCCAGTTATAGACAAATCGCTCGGGTTAGCTTGGAAAATAAACGATAATCTTGTTCTATCAAGAAGAGAGCTTGCAGATGCTTTTCTCGGACTATATGAAGAAAAAGATGCTCCTTCACAATAAACAAAGCCATGTTTATTGATAAAGACATTTAAGAATTTAAGAGGATTTACAAGGCGGGGCTAGCTCTGGAAAAATAATTATTATTATTAAGCTATGTTTTGTTCACAATGTGGAAAGGAAGCGCAAGAAGAAGCTAAGTTTTGCTCTCATTGTGGTGTACCAGTCGCTTTTGAGCTGAACCATGACGCTGAAATGAGTTCATGGACGGTTACCAGTCAGGTTATCGTCAAAAATCTCAGTAAAGTACGAAAGGCGTGGTTTGAACAGGCAATGCGGATGATACAAGCAAGCGGAGAAAAAATAATCAATGACCGATTGGAGGGCTTGGCAGACTACGCCCTCAAGGGTTACCAGTATTTTATGGTTATCGGTATCCTTCATCGGTATATTCCTTCAGAGAAGGGGAAGAATTTCTCAGATATCCTATTCACAACCATCTGCGGGTCTGAAATGGATGAGGTACTCAAGTACTTCAGCCGATATATGGAGCCAGGGGAAGATGAGGGTGGGCAGAGCCTAATGAGATTCTGTAACGATTTAGCGAGACACATAACAGGAAATGAACATCCACTCGAAGCTGGGCTTGCTGTTGGAGAAATTGCTCCTCCTTTTATTCTTATGACAGAAATCTCTGTTGCCGATGCTTTTGGTGATAAAGAAGGGGTCGCAAAAGTTCAACAAGGCTTGGATGACTTACTAGCAAAAAATAAGTAGAGTATGTGTGTACGGACGATAGAGCCTCGCTCATAGAATTTTTTCAGGGGAATGACCACAAGAGAGTAGAATAAGTTTAGGTGAGTCCTTACGAGGCTAAATCTGGGGGTTTCAGAGAGTTGGGATGCTCTATATATAAAGTTCGAATAGCGTTGCACCATGTTCACACTTATGCAAAACTTTTTAGGTATTTCCCGATATAAACTCTGGATAACTACTTTGTACGCGGTTTTATTCCCGCTCTTTTTTGTATTCACGCCGGATGCTTTGCACTATGGTTTTTCAAGCGCGCATCTCGGACAAGTCCTCTTCATTATCGCCATCACTTTCTTAGGTATTTATTCACTGAACTTGCTTTTTGGACTCCGGAAAATCGGGTGGCGCGGCTTGGTGGTTCCTCGGGATGCATGGGTAATTCTGTATGCTGTATTTTTTGCGGTACCGGAAGAAATAATTTTTCGGGGTATCATCCAAGGTGCTCTTCAGAATTTCATAAGTAACACCTTGGTTCTCGTAGTCCTTTCTTCTGCGATATACGGATTGGCTCATTTGCCGAATGAGGCAAAGGGACTGCATATCAAAAACTGGAACTGGCGATTCGCTCTCGTGGCATTTATAGCGGGATTACCCCTGAGTTTTATTTTTGCCATAACCCAGAGCTTGCTCATCCCAACCTTACTCCATGCTTTCTATTTAATCTTTTTCAAGCTGTTTATAGAGGAATCTACCATGGAAAGGAGAAATTAGGCTGGACGGGGTTGTCAAAATGTTTCCTTTAAGATAGACTGATGCAAGTAAGATATTAAGACTGATTTCAGGTATGAAAGTGATTCTTTTGCAGGATGTGGAGAGATTCGGCAAGGCTGGTGATGTCAAAGAAGTCCGTAATGGTTACGGGTTCAATTTTTTGCTGCCGCGAGGGTTGGCGGAATTTGCGACGCCCCAGGCGGTGAAGCAGGTGGAAAAACTGATTGCCAAGCGTCGCAAAGATATTGAGGGAACGGTGGCTGATTACAAAGCAAAAGCGGCGGCGTTGGAAGGCAAGCAGGCGCTGATCAAAATGAAAGCCGAAAAAGGAAAATTGTTCGGTTCCGTGGGCCAGGAAGAAGTCGCAGCTGCCTTGAAAGAAACAGGCGTCGAAGTGGATGCCAAAATCATAGTCATTGAAAAACCATTCAAAGAGATTGGGACATTTTCGGTAGAAGCGCATTTCGGACACGGCGTGAAAACCACATTTACGGTAGTGATCGAGGCTGAGTAAGCTTCGCCGTCAATCAGTCATTTTACAAAGAGTCGCTCTCTTCCCACTCTCCGGAATAGCGGCTCTTTCTCTATAAAGACATTTAATTGTTCACGGACAAATATGGTAAAACAAAAAGCAGTAAAGCGAACAAAATATATTTTCGTGGTCGGCGGCGTGATGAGCGGCGTGGGCAAGGGAGTGACGACTTCTTCCATCGGGAAAATCTTGCAATCCCGCGGCCTCAATGTGACGGCGTTCAAGATCGATCCCTACATCAACGTGGATGCCGGAACGATGAATCCGACGGAACACGGAGAAGTCTTCGTCCTGAAAGATGGGTATGAGACTGATCAGGACATGGGAAACTACGAGCGTTTCCTCAATATCGAACTGGATCGGGGAAATTATATGACCACCGGTTCCGTGTATCGGACGGTCATCGAACGGGAGCGCAACCTCGAATACAACGGCAAATGCGTCGAAGTCGTGCCGCATATCCCTCTCGAAGTCATCAGCCGCATCAAGCAGGCCGCTCATACAAGCGCTGCCGATGTGGCGATCATCGAGATCGGCGGAACGGTAGGGGAATATCAGAACATCCTTTTTCTGGAAGCCGTCCGCATGATGAAGATCGAGAGCCCGGAGGACGTCATTACTGTCATCGTCAGCTATATTCCGACACCTTCGACGGTCGGTGAGATGAAAACCAAACCGACCCAATACGCCGTTCGCGCATTGAACAGCACCGGTATCCAGCCGGACATCATCGTGGCTCGGGCACAGCGGCCGCTGGATGAGAAACGCAAGGAGAAAATCGCCGTTTTCTGCAGTATTCGCAAAGAAGACGTCATCAGCGCGCCGGATGTGGAGAGCATTTACGATGTGCCGCTCAATTTCGAGAAGGATCATCTGAGCGATATATTGCTCCGAAAACTCAGTCTGAAGGCCAAAAAACAGAACGGGACTCTCAAGGAATGGGAAAAGGCCGTGAAACGCATCCATAGCGCCACTCACAAAGTTCATATCGGGATTGTGGGAAAATATTTCAAGACCGGGGATTTCGTACTCTCCGATGCCTATATCAGCGTTATCGAAGCGCTCAAGCATGCCGGGTGCGCTGTCGGGGTGAAGGTGGTATTGGACTGGATCGACAGTACGGATTTTGAAAAAGATAAGAAAAAATTATTGCGACTTAAAAAATATAACGGCATCCTTATCCCCGGCGGTTTCGGGAGCCGGGGCGTGGAAGGGAAAATCAGGGCGGTGCGTTTTTGTCGGGAAAATAACATCCCGTATTTCGGTCTCTGCTATGGTATGCAATTAGCGGTAGTGGAATATGCCAGAAATGTTTTGGGATTGACCGAGGCGCTCACGACGGAAATCGATCAGAAGACGGCCCATCCGGTGGTGGATATTATGCCGGAGCAGAAAGAGAATCTGCGCCAGAAAAATTACGGCGCCACCATGCGGCTGGGGCATTATGAGGCCAAAATCCGGCCGAACACCATCGCTCGCGAGGCCTATGGCAAGGACAGCGTGTTGGAACGCCATCGCCATCGCTATGAAGTGAACCCGGCCTATGTGAAGGACCTGGAAAAAGCCGGACTGGTTTTTTCCGCCACTTCGCCCAATGGCATCCTTATGGAAATCGCCGAATTGCCGAAAGCCAAGCACCCGTTTTTCCTCGGCACGCAATTCCATCCGGAATTTCAATCCTCCCTTCTCCATCCGCATCCGCTCTTCGTCGCCTTCGTCAAAGCCGCTAGTGAGAGAAAAAAATAAACTTGGGCAATATGCTAAAATATAATCATAAATCTACAAAATAATTATGTCTACACCAGAAGTTTTACATCCGATAAATCCATTGGAAGAGGTAGATTTAGGAGGTCCAGATCTCGATGCGGCTCGCGCGCGAGCCGATGATTTCGTGCATCGAGCTTATTTTAAAGAAGCAGTGAAAGTAATTGATCAGTTAAGACAGGAGATTGCGTCGATGACATTTTCGAAGCGGTATAATTCTGAAAAAAAACGATCCTTACCTATTGGTGAAAATGATCTTGGACATACTTTGGCTTCTCGCGGGGTAGATGAAGCGGAGGCGAAACGAACCAGACTATTGCATGATTTGGATGATTTAGGGACGGAAGTGGCCACCTCAATCATTAAATTGCAACAGATAGTTATGGACATTGAAGCATCCAAAAGAGATTATAGGGAGGAATAGTATCAAGATTTTTAATATTTGCACGATTGAAAAAACACCCCTCGACAAACTCAGGGTGTTTTTGGTATTCGAGAACGTATAATTATTTCTTTGTCTTGGGTGCTTTTTCCGGAATGACATTGACGAACGTGCGGAGAGCCAGCTTGCCGGTGAAGTCTTTTACTTTGCGGGCCTGGAATTCTACGGTGCCATTGACGAGGGAAAAGAGCGTATCATCATTGCCGCGCTCGACATTTTTGCCGGGATGGAATTTGGTGCCCCGTTGGCGGACGATGATATTGCTTATCGCTACAGGTTGGCCGCCGCCGATCTTGATACCGAGGCGTTTGGAAATCGAATCACGGCCTAGGGCGGTAGTCCCGCCCGCTTTTTTATGTGCCATAAAGGGAAAGCTTACGGATTACAAATGTTCTGATATACTGGATGAGTATAACAAAAGTGTATCTTATTGTCAACTGAAACTGTATTTTCAGCTCACCAACCAAAAGCAATTTTTTAGCATTATTTCACCTCTCAGGAAAGCTCTCGGTTACCGAAAAAAGCAAACAATAATCAACGGCAGGAATATTCCTTTTTTCGAACCGAGAGCTTTCCTTCAGTCAGCGTGAAAGAAGCGCCAAAAAATTCTTTTGGCTGGTGAGCTAAGAGCGCGCTTTGCGGTAAATTATGTTTGTTACCCCTCCCATCTATAAAATAAAAGAGTGGTTTATAAGCCATCAAAAGAATCTTTTGCTTTTGGTGGGGGTGTTGCTGGTGGGAATCTTGGCTTTTGAAAGCGGTTTTTTGCGAGGGAAACTTTCCCAGTCTGCCGAGCCGCTGGTTGTCTCGATTCCGGCCGCGGCAGAGCCGCAAGCTATCACTGAAACAGGGACCGGAAGTCCGCTCACAGGTGTGGAACCTATCGTTTCAAAATCAGGCGAGAAACAAAGCGGAGCCAACTGTCCTCTGGTAGGGAGTCGCAATTCGAACTTATATCACCTGACGACATGCGCCGTGGCCAAGCGGATCAAGCCGGAAAACAAGGTCTGCTTCACATCGAAGGAAGACGCGGAGAAACGCGGGTATGCGGCGGGCTGTTTAAAGTAATTTAGCGTTTTATCCAAGAACTTGAAAGATTTTTCTCTGATCTCTAGACTCACAAATCGCTCTCGGTTGCCGAAAAAAGTAGCCCCCAGTCAACGGCGGGACACAGCTTCTTTTTTCGAACCGAGAGCGTTTCTTCGGACAAGTAGAGCTCAGCGAAAAAATCTTTCAAGTTCTTGGGTGCGTATTTCTCGCCAGAATATATTTCTTATGGCATAATGAAAAGAGAAAAAACAAAAAAATGCATAACGAACATTTCAATCGGAAAAAGGTGTGGCTGGTGAGTTTCGTGGCGTTCATCCTGGGGTTTCTGGATGCGTTTTTGGTTTACATCCTCTCATCATATTTTTCTCAACTGACCGGCAATGACAATGTCGGGATTTTCTACCTCATCGCGTATAGCGGCGTGCTCTTTTCTCTCTTTTATCTGCAGCCGCTCATCCGGGCAATCGGCAAAGCGCGAGCGCTCTACCTCTGCCTCGGGATCACTATTCTGGCGAGCGTGCTTCTGACGCGGCTGGAGGTTTCTTGGCTGGCGGTCGGCCTGGTGCTCATTTTCATCGTGGCTACCAATGTCATATGGGTAGTCCTCGATATTCTGCTGGAGGGTTTTTCCAAAGATCGGCTGTCAGGCAGGATTCGCGGCCTCCATCTGACGATTATGAATACCGGTCTCTTGGCAGCACCGTTTCTCTCGACTTTGGCACTCGAACGCTTTCACTATGAGGGCATCTTTTTCATCCTGGTCATTGGATATATCTTTGTCTTTCTGGTGGCGCTCATCGGCTTCCGCAATGACAATGCAGTGGTCCAAGAAAAAATGCGCTTATGGCAGACCCTGCGCAAGATGATGCGCGAGAAAAATCTTTCCAGGATTTACTTCATATCTTTCGCTATGGAGTTTTTCTACGCCATGATGATCGTGTATATGCCTCTCTATCTGCTTTCTATCGGTTTTTCCTGGCATGACATCGGCATCATCTTCACGGTTATGCTGATACCGTTCGTAATTTTACAGTACCCGCTCGGCATTCTCGCGGATAGGCGTTTCGGGGAAAAGGAATTGCTCTTCGGGAGCATTTCTATTGTTTTCGTGGCGACAAGCATTATCGGTTTTCTCGATACGGGGAGCCTGTGGATATGGGGAACGGTACTTTTCTTTACGCGTATCGGCATTGCCGGGATCGAGATACTCCGCGATTCATATTTTTACAAGCAAATCGATGGGGACGGTATGGACGTGATAGCGTTTTTCCGCACGACGCGGCCGATGGCGAACATATTGGGAGCCATACTCTCCGCGTTGATCTTCGTCATTTTCCCGCTCAAAAGCGTCTTTTTTCTGGTGGCGCTCATTCTTTTCGCTTCGCTTTTTACCGCTTTTCGACTCGAGGATACCAAGAGTGAACGGGAGGCTCTATCTTGAGGAGTTCTGAAGCGCACTTTGTTTGGAATAGTAGCCTAAAACTGCTATACTGCAATGGTAATGGTGTGACCATTCTTTGTTTAAATATGCCTAGTATATGGCTTATCACATACATTTAGAGCAGTTTGAAGGGCCACTTGATCTTTTGCTGTCTCTCATAGAGAAAGAAAAACTCGATATCACCCATGTAAGCCTGGCCAAAGTGGCCGACCAGTACCTCAAGTACCTCGAAACGGAAGAGTCGATTTCGCTCGATAATCTGGCCGCTTTCCTCTCCGTGGCCGCTCGTCTGATACTCATCAAATCGCGCGCCCTTCTGCCGATCTTTGAGTTCAGCGATGAGGAAGAGGAATCGATGGATGATTTGGAATTGCGGTTGAAGGTTTACAAGCGTTTCCGCGAGGCGGCCGGAAAACTCGGATTGGCGTTGGCTAATGGCTGCGGTGCTTACATTCGGGAAAGTTTTCTCGGCACACCGGTGGTATTTTATCCGCCGCGCGGACTTTCGGCCCTGGATCTTAAGGCGCATTTTCTCAACGTTTTGGGCGAGATCCCGGTTTTTGAAGTTTTGCCGGAAAAAGAGATCCGCGCCATAGTCACGTTGGAAGAGAAGATCCTTCATTTGAAGCATGCCCTCTCTGAGCGAGCGGAAGCTTCTTTTTCGGATCTGACCCGATTGGCTGTCGATCGCGTGGAAGTGATCATTTCGTTTTTGGCTGTATTGGAGATGGTGAAGCAACGTATCATTTTCGTCGAGCAAGACAGATTTTGGAGCGACATCCGCATTAAGAAATTCGTTTCGTAAATTATTATGGCGAAAACACTTCCCACATCGGCTCTGGAATCCCTCCTTTTTATCGGCGGAGAACCGCTTTCTTTCGCGCGTTTGGCGAAAACGCTCGGCGTCAGCGAGGAAACAGTGGCCGCGAACTTGGAAATACTATCAAAAAAATATGCGGGCGATGAGCAGTGCGGACTGATGATCATCACGAAGGATCGCAAGGCAGTCCTCTCTACCAAGCCGGAAAATGCCGAGTTCGTGGAAGCTCTCACCAAGAGCGCGCTTCAGGAAAATCTGAGCAAAGCGGCGCTTGAGGTCTTGGCCATCGTGGCCTACCGCAGTCCGATCACCCGGGCCGAAATCGAAGCTATCCGGGGTGTGAACTGCAGCTTCACCGTCCGCAATCTTCTCTTGCGCGATCTTATCGAGCGGCGGGGCAATCCGGAAGACGCGCGCGGGTACGTCTACTTTCCGACCTTCCGGCTTCTCCAATCGCTCGGGATCAAAGATACGGGAGCCTTGCCCGACTACGAGATATTGGCTCGAGATGAGCGCCTGAAGATGATACTTGAAGAAGATATTCCGGAAAAAGATGTACAAAAATCCTTAAACCCTGTTTAGGCAATGCGCAAATTTATTATTTTCATCATAGCGGTCGCAGTAGCGTACTTTCTCGTCGTCGGGAACGGCACATATTTTTCAGCGCGCGGAGAAACGCTGTTTAACTTTTTCAAGAGTGAAAAAGGCCGTTTTGGGAATGAAGGAAGTATGACGTATCAGGTAAAAAATGTTCCCTTCATCACCGAAGATCGCAGTTTGACAGCCGGTTTTGATCCGGAGCTGAAACCATATGCGCCTCTTTTGAGTATCGTTTCGGCGCATGCCTCGATTATTCTGGATGTGGATTCCGGAAAAGTATTGTATGCGCACAATGCGGAGGAGGAGCGGCAGATCGCCTCGCTTACCAAGCTTTTCACGGCCACCATAGTTATGGAGCGCGTGAAAAATCTGGATGAGCCGGTGACGATAGACGAGGAAGCGGTCTATGCCGAAGGGACGCGCGTGGGATGTCCGCGTTCCGGTTTTTGCAACGGAGTGCGTTTCAGACCGGGGGAAAGGTTGGCAGTGAGGGATCTCTTGAAGGCGGCGCTCATGAATAGCGCCAATGATGCGGCCATCGCGCTCGGCAAGCATATCGGCGGAACCCAGGATGGTTTTGTAAGAATGATGAACGATCGGGCGCAGGAACTCGGGCTCGCGCACACCCATTTCTGCACGCCTTCAGGCTTGGAGCCTGAGGGATACGAATCGCAGTGCTATTCTTCAGCCGGAGATGTCGCCAAAATCGCCGCGCATGCGCTCGGGTTTCCGCTCTTATGGGAGATCATGCGTCTGGATAAGCAAATAATCACTTCTTCGGATGGCGGCTACCAGCATGAAATTTTCAATACGGATCAGCTCTTGGGGCAGTTTCCCAATCTCATCGGAACGAAGACGGGATTCACGCCGCTTGCCGGATATTCGCTTTTGGCGGTGGCAACGGACAACAGCCAAAACCATCGAGTCGTGGCAGTTCTCCTGGACGACCCGTATCGCTGGCAAAGCATCCGCTCTATGTTCGACTGGAGTTTTCAGGCTATTGATTGGAAATAGAGAAGCGACACGAATACTACGAATTACATGCGAATTATCCGAATTTAAGATAAGCGATACGAATGACCCGAATGGACATCCGAATTATCCGAATAAAATTAGTGGCATTCGGATATAATTCGTAGTATTCGGATCGATTATGTGAACAGATACCTTATGGACATACAAATCTCACAAATACAGAATATTCCTCTCGTCGTCAATGCGCTCAAAGTGCTCTTGACCGGGCTTTCGGCGTTTTTACTGGCGTTTCTTTTGACACCGCTGTGGACGCACGTTTTGTATAAATATAAGATCGGCATCAAGATCAAGGAAAAGTCAGTCGATGGCGATCAATTGACGTTCGTCAATAGGCTGCATGCCAACAAAGCGGGCACCCCGACGATGGGCGGGGTCATCGTGTGGGTTTCCGTTCTCGTTCTGGCGCTGCTTTCACATTATCTTTTTCCGTTTATCGCAGAGTGGACCAATATGAATTTTATCGCGCGCCTGGATTTCTTCAGCCGGGCCCAGGTATGGCTGCCGCTGTTTGCCTTGACGACAGCCGGGGTCTTGGGGCTTTTCGATGACTATATGAGCGTACGGGACTGCGGCGGCAATAAGGGCGGCGGTATGCGCTTCGCTTTCCGTTTCTGGTGGCTTTTCATTATCGCCGGCGCAGGCGCTTGGTGGTTTTTCTCGAAACTGGGCTGGGATCAGATCCATATTCCGGCTGTCGGCGATTTTTCCATCGGTCTGTGGTATATCCCGCTTTTCATTTTTGTCATTCTTTTTGCCGCGATTTCTTCCAATGAAACCGACGGACTGGACGGCCTGAATGGCGGCGTCCTCCTGATCGCTTTCAGCTCGTTTTCATTCATCGCCTTTATGCAGAACCGGATGGACATAGCGGCGTTTTGCGCGGCTATTTCCGGCGCACTGCTCGCGTTTCTCTGGTTCAATATCTATCCGGCGCGCTTTTTTATGGGCGATACGGGCGCTATAGCGCTCGGGACGACCTTGGGCGTCGTGGCGATGCTGACCAATTCCGTCTTGGTGCTGTTTATCATCGTGTTTATCTATATTCTCGAATCGGGGAGCGTCGTCATCCAGCTTGCGAGCAAGCGTTTTTTCGGCCGCAAGGTTTTTCTGGCCGCGCCGCTCCATCACCACTTCGAAGCCAAGGGCTGGGCGGAGCCGAAAATCGTGATGCGTGCGTGGATCTTCACTGCGCTCACCGCTCTGATCGGCGTGGTGATCGGCATCCTGGGTATGGGAAAACTGCATTTATAAAAAAAGATATGGCCTCAATCAAAAGTGCTTATCAGGAATTTTAAATAAATAACTATGTTGCTGAGAAATATCAAACAAGCCGATTTCGAAAATAAAAAAGTGCTCGCGAGAATGGATTTTAACGTTGAGCTTAATGATGTCGGCCAGGTCCAGGAGCATTTTAAGCTAGAAGTGCTGAAAAAAACCCTTGATTACATCTTAGGTTTTCCCGGTGCGAAGGTAGCCATGCTTACGCATTTCGGAAGACCAAACGGCAAGCATGACCCCAATTACTCTGTCGTCAAATTAGTGCCCGCTCTTGAGAAAGTATTGGAGCGGAAAATAGTTTTTGTTTCTGACTGTATCGGAAAAAGCGTTGAAGATGCGTTAGCCGATCTCAGCGAAGGCTCCTTGCTTCTCTTGGAGAATGTGCGTTTTTATCCGGAAGAAGAGACTAACGACGAAAAGTTTGCCAAAACGTTAGCCAAGCCATTCGATATATATGTCAATGAAGCTTTTGGCGTCGATCACCGTAACCATGCTTCTCTCGTGGCAATAACAAAATTCTTGCCATCCTATCCCGGGTTGCATGTTCTTGAAGAAGTGGAGAAACTCAATCAGGTGCTTCTTTCGCCGAAGCATCCGGCGATAGCGATCATCGGGGGAGCGAAAATCGAAACCAAGCTGCCCCTCATCCGTATGTTTGAAGATCGCTATGACTGTGTCTTGGTGGGTGGCAAGATAGCCAACGAGGCCATCGACCAGAAAATCACCTTTTCCGAGAAGGTCCTTTTGCCGCAGGATTTCGATTCTCCGCTGCGTTTGGATATCGGTCCCAACACGATCGCCTATTATATCCAGATCATCAGAATGGCGAAGACTATCGTGTGGAACGGCCCGATGGGGAAATTCGAGGAGAAGCCCTATGATATGGGTACGGACGCTATCTTGCACGCCATTTTGGAGAGTCAGGCATTTGTGGTGATCGGCGGCGGGGAGTCGCTGGCTGTTTTGGAAAAAGCAGGAGTGATGGACAAGATCGGTTTCATTTCTTCGGGTGGCGGAGCGATGCTCGAGTATCTCAGCGGCAAGAAACTACCGGGACTCGAAGCGCTCGAAGCGTGATATAATGAAAAAGAAAGTATTATTATGCTTTGCAAGTAATTTCTTGTTCTCTCTCCAAAACTCACCGGCTTTCTTTGCTAGCTAAAAATGTTCCCTCACTCGACGGCGGGACATAGGAAATTTTTAGAGCAAAGAAAGCCGTCTCAGACAAGTTGGAGAACCGAACAAAAAATTCTTGCAAAGCATAAAAGGGTAAGGTTAAAGAGTATATTAATTTACTTTCTGAAACTATGGCGAAGATTACCGGAGTACGAGGGAGAGAAATATTGGATTCGCGGGGCAATCCGACCGTGGAAGTGGAAGTGGTGCTGGACGACGGAACCGTGGCTCGGGCCGGCGTGCCTTCGGGTGCCTCTACCGGCGCTTTTGAAGCGGTGGAATTGCGCGATAATGACCCGCATCGGTACGGCGGATTGGGTGTGGAAAACGCCGTAGCGCACGTGAACGGGGAAATTGCCGAGACAGTGCTGGGGATGGATGTTGAGGATCAGAAAAACATTGATAAGAAAATGATCATTCTCGATGGTACCGAAAATAAAGCCCGTCTGGGAGCCAATGCTATTTTGGGGATTTCTCTGGCAGTCTGTCGGGCAGCCGCCAAGTCCGCCGGCATTCCTCTCTACGAATATATAGGAAAACTCTATGGAAAGAGAAAAAAAATCAATTTATCGGCCGACGTATTTCCTGTTCCGATGTTCAACATACTGAATGGCGGGAAGCATAGCGACTCCGGCCTATCGGTGCAGGAATTCAAAATCATTCCTGCCGGTATCAAAGGCTTCAAAGAACAGTTGCGAGCCGGGAGCGAGATTTTTCATGCTTTGAAAAAATTGTTGGAACAAGAACAATTTTCCACCGGTGTCGGAGACGAAGGGGGATTCGCACCGCGTCTCGAGAGCCACAAACAGGCGCTGGAAATGATTATCAAGGCTATAGGAGAGGCCGGATATCGTCCGGGAGAGCAGGTATATATCGGTCTTGATATCGCGGCCAATTCTTTTTATGATGCGGCGGAAGATCAGTATGTGCTCAAGCCGGAGGGGGTTTCCCTTTCGCGCGAGAGTCTCATCAATGTCTATCGGGAATGGGTGCAAAAATATTTCGTCGTTTCCATCGAGGACGGACTGCACGAAGAGGACTGGCAGGGCTGGGCGCTCATGCAGGAAAAACTTGGTAAGGAGGGAACCGCGTGGAAGAAACCGCTCTTGTTTATCGGGGATGATCTTTTGGTAACGAATGTGAAGCGTTTGGAAAAAGCTATTGAGAGCAAGTCCTGCAATGCCGTACTCATCAAGGTCAACCAGATCGGTACTGTTACTGAAACTCTGGAGTGTATGAAACTGGCAGAAAAAAAAGGTATGAACAGGATGGTATCGCACCGCTCCGGTGAAACGGTGGATGATTTCATCGCGGATCTGGCTGTCGGGACGCGCGCGGAATTCATCAAATCAGGATCGCTTTCGCGCGGCGAGCGCATAGCCAAATACAACCGGCTTTTGGAGATTTGGGAAAAGACTCAGGAGCAACAAAGATTACCATAACGGATACCCAATATGTTTTTTGATAAAAAAGCTTACAAAATCATCTGCGTCGGATCGACATCCAAAGATATTTTTTTCCCGACGGACGAAGGAGTGATTATCCAGACGCCCGAGGATCTCGTTTCCAAAGAGAAGATCGCTTTCGAGTTGGGAGGAAAAATCCGCGTGGCGGATCGTTATGAAGCGGTGGGCGGAGTAGCAGCCAATGTAGCCTATGGGCTGACACGGCTTGGCCACAAGGCGGCTTGCTATAGCAAAGTAGGGAAAGATGAAACGGGCGAATGGATCTTGGGGGAATTCAGGCGCGCAGGCGTACCGACGGAAGTTTTGTTCGTGGATGCGGCGGTGAAGACGGATCTTTCGGCGATTATTGTGCTCATGCAGAACGGCGAACGGACGATCTTTCACAATCGTGATGCCAATGAGAAACTCGAGATCATCGATGAGAAATTTTCCGGTACGGAATGGGTATTTGTGAGCGCGCTCAATGGCGATTGGCAGGAAAATATCAAAAAAGTTCTCGCACTCAAAGAAAAACACGGTTTTTCTCTCGCCTTCAATCCCGGACAGCATAATATCAAGGAAGACGCCAAGCTTTTGCTCGAAGCGGTAGCCAAGACAGATGTCCTCTTGCTCAATAAGGATGAAGCTATCGAACTTGTGATGCAGGCAAAGATCGATTTGCCCCAGGACCGTTTGGACGATGAGATGTATCTTCTTGAGACGCTGGCGCGGATCGGAGCGAAGGTTGCCGGTATGACGGATGGCAAGCGCGGCGCTTGGAGCTTCGATGGCAAGGAGTATTGGTATTGTCCGATCTATACGAAGAATGGCGTCGTGGATAGCACGGGATGCGGGGATGCCTTCGGATCAGGATTTTTTGCGGCGCTTTTGGAAGGCAATTCTATCGAGCAGGCGCTCAAGTATGGTATGGCCAATAGCGGGAGCGTAGTGGGGGCGTATGGTGCGATAGAGGGGCTCCTCACGGCTGACGAAATGAAAAATATCGTAGAAAAGATCATTCCAGAGCGTTTGAATTAGCATATGCTCAGCGGAACAGCTTCGAAAGATAGTCATGAGCGAGTATACTGAGGAGAGAGGGCAATAACATCGTTGAGGTATAATACTGTAATTTTTTTAACTTCGTGTTCGAAGTTGTACTACCAGGTATGGGATTTTTTTCCAAATTGCCATGGAAGCGGGAGCCGGATCTCATTTTGGCTCTCGATATCGGTACCGAGGTGGTCAAAGCCCTTATTTTTCGCGTGGATGAGGATCAGAAGCACGGAGTAGTTATCGGCGTGGGGCGGGTGGCGCAGAAAATCGGCAATATGCAGAGCGGAGCGGTATCCGATATCGGCGGTGTCATCAAATCTTCACGTGAGGCAGTCCAACTCGCCAAAGAAAAAGCCGGAGTAAAAAAAGTGGAAAAAAGCATCATCGGTATCGCCGGCGAACTGGTCAAAGGAACGACGACGACCGTCCACTACGAGCGGGTCAATCCGGAAATGCACATCGGCATTCCGGAGCTCAAGATGATTATCCAGAAAGTCCAAGAAAAAGCCTACCAGCGCATCAAGCGCCAGCTGGCTTGGGAAACGGGGCAGGATGATATCGACGTCAAGCTCATCAATGCCACCATCGTCGATGTGCGCATCGACGGATATCATGTCTTGAATCCGGTGAATTTCCAGGGACGCGACGTGTCGATGAGCGTTTTCAATGCTTATGCGCCGATGATCCACCTCGGAGCTTTGCAGACGATCGCGGATGAGCTGGATCTGGATCTGCTTTCGATCGCCGCGGAGCCGTATGCCGTGGCGCGTTCCATCGAAGTGGAAGATATGCTCGATTTCAGCGCTATTTTTATCGATGTGGGCGGCGGCACGACGGATATCGCCGTGGTCAGGAACGGCGGCCTGGAGGGCACGAAGATGTTCGCGCTCGGCGGCCGGGCTTTTACCAAGCGTCTGGCGCAGGAATTCCATCTGACATTCGATGTCGCCGAACAGATGAAGATCGATTATGCCAATGGCCGTCTCAAAGGCGAAGAGAGCGCGCGTCTGGCCGCGCTCTATACCGATGACTGCCGCGTCTGGCTGGGAGGAGTGGAACTTTCCCTCTTGGAATTTGCAGAAACCGATCTTTTGCCGTCGCGCATCTTCCTGTGCGGGGGCGGCTCGGCTCTGCCGGGTATCAAGCAGGCGCTGCTCTCTTCGGAATGGGCTCAAAGCCTGCCATTCTCCAAACAGCCGCAGGTCGGGTTTCTCCAGCCGCGCGATATCGTCCGGATCACCGATATGACCGGCGAACTGAACAACCCTCAGGATATCACGCCGATCGGACTTGCCAATCTCGCGCTTCTCGACCATATTGAAGAGGAAAAGATGCTTTCCAGCATTCTGCGCCGGAGTATGGAATCTATTGAAAAGAACTGATGTCAGCCTACTACAAATTACAAATTGAACTACAAATATACGAATAAAAAAGCGCGTCTAAGAAAGAATTTGTATATTTGTAAAAAATTTGTAATTTGTAGAAAGAATTAATGTATTTGTAATAAGATTTGTAATTTGTAGAAAATTATGCCCGGCAGTGAAACTTCGACCAGGCATTTAGAGAGAAAAAATAATGGTAAAAGTAATAAAAAATAAACACTAATTCGAACTTCCACAGTTTATATAAAAATTGTCGAAGTTCTACTGACCGGGTATGCCACAGACTTTTTATATCGAATCCGACGAAGAAATCATCTCTGTCATCGGACGGCTGCGCAAATCTTCTATGGAAGAGAACGTATTCGTTTTTCCCAAGCGTGCCTTGGTGCTCCAGAGCATCATCAATCTGCGTCTTTTTCAGCGCGAGGCGGAAAAGCTGGGGAAAAAAATCATTATCGTCAGCCAAGATGAGGTAGGAAAGATGCTCGCCGAGAAAGCAGGGATCGAAACGGAGAGCTATTCGGAAGATTTTTCCAAAAAAGCGGCGCATTTGGAACTCATCGCAGAAGCAGAGAACGTTCCGACGCAGTCAATTGAAAAACCAGCGGTGCCAGGAGCGCTCCGCTCCGACGCTATCGGAAGCAGCAATTTTTATGCGGCAGAAGCCGCACCGCAGATTTCTCGTGAGCCTCTGCGGGTCGCAGAACCATCGGTTTCTCCGCTTCGTGTTCGCAATGTGACGCCTCCCAAGCTCACCAGTCTGAATTCCAAGCGTTTTGAAGGAGTAGGCATAGCTCCTCAGGCGGTAAGCGCTCCGCTCAAAGCGGCAGAGGCAGCGGCCGTCTCTATGCCGCCGCTTTCATCCGCACGGGCATTTGCTACAGGATCAAATCGCGCATCGCAAGAAGAGCGCGGCGAACGTTTGAAAAATTTTTACGGCAGCACTCAAAAAGCAGCGGCCACTCCCGCTCTGAAGCAGGACCTGGGACAGGGAGCGGTGCCGATTACCGGAAAGAAGGCGCATAAAATCTTCTTTCTTTTGGGGGGCATATCGCTTCTGTCTCTTATCGGCGTAGCGCTTTTCCTCTTTCTTCCGAAAGCGGAAATCCAAGTGACGCCATATGCGATCACGCAAACGGTGGAAGCGGAGATGGATGGACGATCCGATATGACTGCCTCAGGCGACGGAACTCTCTCTGTGCGCATACTCGAGAAGGAAAAAGAAGTGACTCTCACTTTTGCGACGACTGGCAAATCGGGAGGAACGAATCAGAAAGCACGCGGGACGGTGGTCATCTACAATAATTACAGCACTGATGCGCAGCCTTTGGTTGCGACGACCCGATTGGAAACCGCGGATGGCAAACTTTTCCGCCTGACGAGCGGCGTGGTGGTTCCGGGGGTGACGAATATAGGCGGCAAAAAAGAGCCGGGAGCGATCGAGGCCAGCGTGATGGCTGATCAGGCCGGTTCGGAATATAATATCGATGCGACGACATTTACTATTCCCGGCTTCAAAGGCGGGCCGAAGTATGCTGCTTTTTTTGCCCGATCGGCCAAAGCGATGACCGGCGGCGGAAGCGGTGGCCTA
>Ga0113563_10000057_pt1 | contig 35562 bp, 27 predicted proteins | sample Mud3Dept3metaG_FD_80117 | JGI IMG/M metagenome (GOLD analysis project Ga0113563, IMG submission 80117) | Freshwater wetland microbial communities from Ohio, USA, analyzing the effect of biotic and abiotic controls - Mud 3 Core 4 Depth 3... | ecosystem: Environmental > Aquatic > Freshwater >... | reverse complement strand
GAACGGGTCACGGACTACGAGCAGGTCCCGCCTGTTTTTGTGGCTCAAAAGGGAGAGCAGTTTGTCCAGGAAGATTTCGAAGGAGAACAGGCGATTGTCCTGAATGCCAAGGGAAGAGGCCTTGTCGTGCTATCCGGATGCGCCCACCGGGGAATTGTCAATACAGTCAAACACGCCCAGAGAATAACCGGGATGGAGGAAGTCCATGCCGTTATGGGAGGATTCCATTTGTCCGGGGCGAAACCGGAGATCATCCGGAAAACGATCGAGGATATCAAAGCCATCCGTCCCGACTACGTCGTCCCCACTCACTGCACCGGGTTTGAAGCCATCTCGACCTTTGCCCGGGAGATGCCCGATCAGTTCATCCTCAACACCGCGGGGACGAGATACACGATTTCGGCGTGAACAATAAGGCAAACCCTATTCTCAAGGAAGACCAAAAATGGAGACGAAGCTAAACCTGGCTGAAGAGCTTCTCTTGCTGGCCATGCACGAGGAGAAAGGGACGGTCCTGCTGCGGGCGCAGACGGCGCTCCCCTACGGTCTCGCGGGCGCGCTGGTCATAGAGCTCGTCGAGGCCGGCCTTCTTCGCCTCGACGGAAAAAACCTGGTCGCGGCGCCCGGCGGCCATGCCCGGGACGAACTTCTCGAGGATGTCCTGGTCAAAGTCCGCTCCTCAAAGCGCGCTCATGCCCTCAAGCACTGGGTCTTCCAGATGGGGCGGTCGGGGGGAAAGATCAAAAAGAAGCTCCTGACCCGGCTCGTCGAAAAGGGAATCCTCCAGCGGGAGGAGCACCACGTGCTCGGGATCTTCCTGACGAAGCACTACCCCGAGGCCGACTCCAGGCCGGAATACGAGATCCGGCGGCGGATCCGCTCCGGGATTTTCAGGGGCGGCTCACGGGATGAGCGCGCGGCCGCCCTGATCAGCCTGGCCTATGCCTGCGACCTCATCGGCCTGCTCTTCGAGAAGGGGGAGCGCCGCGACGCCAAGAGGAGCGCCAAGGAGATCAGCAAAAAACAGCCGATAGGCAGCGTTGTCGCGCACACCGTCGCGGCCATCAAAGCTGCCGCCGTCATCGCATCGTCTTCTTAGCCTGCTCCAAAGATATCCCAAGCCCTGGAGAAAGGGCAACGTCTGATTGTTTCGAAAAAGGCGGGATCTTCTTTGTTCAGAAATTTTTTATCTCGGATTGAGCGGACTCGAAGGCCTCGCCGGTATTCCGGTGCCTGACCAGTACTTTTATCGAGTGCCTTCCGGGAGCCAATGGGTCGAGGGACACTTTGATCCTGAAACCGCTATTGGCCGCCCGAGGGTCCTTATACCTGGAGGCCACGCCCATCCGCGTATACAGGGGAGCATAAAATGTTTTGGATACGCCGCGGGAATCCTCGATCTTCAGGAAGGCGCTGTAATCGTTCATGTCTGCATTTTCCAGCACCGCCCAACCCTGTAAAAGGACGGTTTTCTCCTTTTCGTCCGTCTTCCCAATATGGAACTTCAGGCCTTCGCTCGTTTTGCCGGTCACGGAAGCGACCGGCCGGGCCGTGTAGCTCACCGGACCTCCGGCGCGCTTCTCAAAAAAACTGGCGATCCAGGCGAAACGGACACCTTCATCATCGGAAAGAAGCAGCCCGAGTTGATAGACTCCTGTCTCCAGCCCGGACGTAGGGATGAAGAAGTCGGCCAGGCGTTTCCCGGGTTCCACCCATAATAAGTGCCGTTTATCGGCGACTTCAAATAAGGCCTCGGGCGATCGAAGGAACACCCGCAATTGCGCACCGCCTCTTTCATTCGCCACGCGGACCGTGCGCCCCAGGAGAAGCTTCCCCTCTTCAAATGGGTTGTTGACCAGAAAGTCCTTCCCGGTGTCGAAAAACCGGATAACGCCCTTATCGGGCAAAAGAAAATCATCCGGCAATTTCACCGCACGGGATTTCCCGGTCAAAGCATAATAGACGCGGTCGGCATTCCCAAGGTAAACGGCGAACAACAGGACCAGCCCCAGGTAAACAGCAGCTAGCGGACGCTGAGAAGAAAAGGCCTTCATGGTCATTCTTTCCGAATATCCAGCTGCAGACCCAGAGCATAATTCAACGCCAGCCGAAGGGTGTTAACCGGGCTGAGCCCTTCTATTTGCACGTCATTCCCGCCCAGATAGACGCAATTCAAACACGCCCGCTTCTCCTCGAACTTAATGTGGGCAAAGGACCGGGCGCCGTGATCGGACTGCAGCAGGACCACCGCCTGGGGATCCTGGGTGATAATCGCGGTGGTCAATTCGTCGATAGGCTTGGACAGAAAGATGACCTGACCGGCATAATGCCGGGGGTCCGCCCAATTGTGCATATCTCCTTCGGCGACCGGATCGCCGTTTTCATCAAAAACAAACGGCTCATGCGGCAACAAAATATGAAGAAACAGAAATTTCGGCTTATGGGTCGGCTCCTTGATGATGTCCCGCGTCCGTTGAAGAAGGCTCAGGCTGTTTTCCCGGCGCGCCTCATTTTCATTCCGTCGCAAATAGATGCCATAGACGAGCAGGCTCCTCGCCATAGCCGCTCTCCCGATGGTGTTTGAAATCGGAAACTCCTTGGCGGCTAGAGGAACGTCCACGAGGTCGGCGTCGAAGCGATAGAACTGAGATCCCGCGACCGTTTTGTATCCGGCTTTCTTGAAAACTTCGATAAGCGGAGGACGCGGGAGGCTCCGTCCCGTCTTGAGGGTGGACGCGGATATCCGGCCAAAATTCAATAAGTTGCCGACCGCAACAGGTGTGCTGACCGAATTCGAATAACTCGAGTAGCTCACCTTGAATCCCTTGCTTTCCAAGAGCTGGAGAAAGGGGCTGTTATCCAAACCGGTGTATTTTTTGAGCACATCCTGCCGGGCGTATTCATCAAAGATAAAGTAATAGAAATTGGGCCGCTCCGGGGTGGAGAGGATGGCCGGATATCCCGGACCTTCCGGGGAATAGTCCGTACCGGTCCGACCTTCCGCGGGCCTCGCCCGGGCCAGCACGGACATCCCATCCGCGGCGTTGAAGAAAGTCAGGACCAGATAGGCCGCGCCGAGGCCAACTGTAATTCTGAAAAGGCTATCATCTCCCTCCCGCCGGTTGACAAATACCCGCAGAGCCAAGGCGAGACTCATGAACAGGAAAAGGAAGGTCGGGGCGATCCGCCACCAGCGCCACTCGGGAACAATGCTCCGGATGACCTCCTCGATCAAGGAATAGTTCATGAAAACCAGAATGAAAAGCAGCGCGGCAAATGCCCCTTTAGCTGTGGTACCGGACAGCATTCCGAAGGCCAGCCAAGCCACCATCGCAATGGCGGTGAAAACGAGCATCGGCGCGAAAACCTGCGTGGGGACGACTTCCTTGATGTTGCGAAAATAGAGAAACAGGACGGGATAGGCGCACACCGAAACCAGGGCGGCCATGAGCAAGCCGGACCTGAGCAACCTTGTAGACCTATCCATCGATAGTTCCTTGCGATGTACCTAGGGGGCGGAAAAGATGCCCTCCACCATCCGATCCAAACGGATGGTAAATCGTGCCCACCACCTATGTCAAGGCTCAGCCATTGCGGTCTCGATTTCTTGACTTCCCCCTCCTCCAAGCGTATAGCTATAGCGAAAAGCATAAAAAAACGGCTGAAACAGGACCCGCGGCTCGGAAAAAGGGGTTCCTTTCGGCTATTCCACTCTCAGGAGGAGGGCATGAAAAAAGGATGCCTGTTGATCGCGGCTCTTGTGTCATTCTTCTGCGCTCAGGCCGCTCCGGCCACCTGGACGCCCAATAAAAGGCTGACCTGGAGTTCCGGAGATTCCAAGTATCCCGCCATCGCCGTCTCTTCCTCCGGAATCCTCCATCTCGTCTGGCATGATAATTCGCCCGGGAACCCCGAGATATTTTACAGGAAAAGCATCGATGGGGGGGTCACGTGGACAAGCAGCCAGAGGCTCAGCTGGACCCCGGCCTACTCCTCTTCTCCGTCCATCATCGTCGATTCCTCCCACCGGATCCATGTCGTCTGGCATGATTACCCGCAGGGAGACTCCGAGATCTGTTACAGGAGCAGCACGGACGGCGGCTCCACCTGGACGGCCATGAAAAGGCTCACCTGGTCGTCGGGCGAAACCGACGCTCCCGCGATCGCCTCCGATTCCTTCGGCTATCTTTATGTGGTCTGGGCGGATTCAACACCCGGGAACTGGGAGATCTATTGCCGGAAGAGCACGGACGGAGGGGGCACCTGGGGAGCAGCTAAAAGAATCACCTGGACAACGGGCGATTCCTTTGACCCGGCCGTCGCCGTCGACCCCTCCTTATATCTCCATGTGGCCTGGTGGAGCGACCAGCCCGGAAACCCGACGATCTATTACAAAATGAGTACGAACGGGGCGGCATCCTGGACGGCCGCTCAAAGGCTCTCCTGGTCGTCGGGCGGCTCTTATAATCCGGATATCGCCGTCGATTCTTCCGGCCACCTCCAGGTCGTCTGGCATGACTACACGCCGGGCTTCCCGGAGATCTTTCAGAGAAAGAGCATGGACGCTGGGGCAACCTGGACGACTCGAAAAAGGCTCTCTTGGACTTCCAGCTATTCGATGGACCCGGCCGTCGCCGCCGGCCCCTCCGCGACTCTCTATGTGGTTTGGTATGACACCACACCGGGCAACAACGAAATCTATTACGTGAGAAGCACCAATGGAGGCGTCACCTGGGAGGCCGCCCAAAGGCTGACTTCGACGGCCAGCGATTCCGAGAATCCGGACGTTGTCATTGATCCCTCTGGTTTTGTCCATGTGGTTTGGGATGACGAAACACCCGGAAACCCCGAGATCTACTACAAAAGGGGCAATTGAAGAAACAAAATAAGGATTCCTCCTGATTTCTGCGCTTCCGGTTATTGCCGTTGATCCGGCCGGATCAAAGCGACTCTATATGCCTCCTCGTTGAAGCGGCAAAGCCTTCAGTTTTTTCCGGAAGAATTCCGCCGGAACCGCGTCTAATAGACTGAAGGACACGCAATGAAAAGAACCGCTTGGCTACTGGCGCTCGTGCCCGCATCCTGCGCCGTCGGTCCGAAATACAGGCCCGAAACTCCGGATGAGATGAACGTTCCTGCGGCCTGGCATGCCTCCCTTTCAGAAAACGCAAAAACCGGCGATCTCTCCGAGTGGTGGCGGCAGCTCGGAGACCCCCTCCTTTCGGTCCCCGCCGAGGCGAACCTCCAGCGGCCCATCGCCGACGAGGCCAGCGAGTCGGTGGATTCAGCCTCCGCGGCCTGCAGAGCCGAAACCGAGACTATTGCTTACGGCAAATACGGCCCGCTCACGTCAAGCCGCGCCAGAATGGTTGGGATGATCGGGTTTTCCGGATTTCCTCTCAATCTTTTATGCTGGCCAGGATCGCTTGGGCCGTCTTGGCATTCTCTCCTTCAGACTCCAGGGAAAGGTATTTTCCCAGCTCCGTTTTCGCTCCCGGCAGGTTGTTCAAGCGGAAATAGCACAGCCCCAGATGGTAGTGGCCCAGGGCGAAATCCGGCTTGGCCAGGACCGCTTTTTCGAGATACTTGGCGGCTTCGGCATCATTCCCTTTATTGGCTTCGACGACACCCATGTTGTAGAGCTCTTCGGCCGAAAGCTCCGTGTCCGGAAAGCCCTTGAGTTTTTCCTGATATTCAACGGCTTTACTTTCGTCCCCCAACTTGGAGTAGGCCACGGAGATCAATTTGATCATCTGGACCGATTGCGGGTTGATGGCCTCCGCCTTCCGGGCCGCCGCGATCGCCTTCTCATACTGCTCCGCCCGGAAATGAGAAGCGGCGAGGTTCTCCCAGGCTTCCAGGAAATCCGGTCTGGCTTCGGCGGCGCCTTCGAATTGGGAGACGGCTTCCGCGAAGCGGCCCGCGGTGAACAGCTCGATTCCCCGGTTGAAAAAGCCGAGGGCTTTATCGTTCGCCTCCTGGGCGCGGCGTTGCTGGTCGGGGGTGAATTCCTGGACCCGATAAAGGACGAATGGGATCGTGTAAAACATATCCTCCTTCGACGCCTGAACGGCCTGGAGGGCCACGGTTTCATGATGGTTTTGATAGCCTTCCTTTTCGAGGAGGAAATCGACGACCTTGACCTCCAGGGGCAGGAGGAAGGCCGATTGGCCCTTCTTGTTGGTGGCGTAAGCTTTTTTAAAATCGCCCCGCTCCTTGTTGGTGGCGGTGATCGTCACCTTGTCGATCGGCTTCCCCGCGGTATCCTTGACTTCGATGAGGACCCGGCGGGCCGCCGACTGCGCCCCCCCGAACGACCCTGCCAGCAGCAGCATGATCAGGAATATCCCACTGGTCTTCTTCATGGTTGGTGAACCTCCTTGGGCGACGGATGGGAGCTCGCCGGGGACTTTTCGAGGATCTCCAGTTTTTTCCGGACCTCTTCCTGACGGGGTTCGATCTCCAGGGACTTTTTCCAGGCGGATCGGGCTTCTTCTTTTTCTCCGACTTGATAGAAGCTCTCGGCCAGGAGATTCAGGATCTCGAGATTCGTCCCGAAATGGGACAGGTACTTTTTAAAATAATAAACGGCTTTGGCGAAATCGCCTTGATGAAAATGCGAACGTCCCAGAAGATCATACACCTGGGATTGCTCGTCGGCCTGGGACAAGAACCGGGTCAACAACTCTTCGACCTTGGGATATTCCTGGGACCGGAAATGGGCTTGCGCCAGACTCAAGGCGAAGTCGAGGGAGTCCGGCCTTTTCCGGTAGGCCTCCTCCAGGAGCTTCTTGGCCTCCTCGATGCGGTCCACGCTCAAGAGCTCCGTTCCCAGGATATGGGAATACTGGGGGTCGTCGGGCGGTGGGTTCCTTTCCGAAATGCTCCAGGTCGCGGGCAGGCCCGGTTGGGCACTGAGGATGAAGTCCTCTTTCGCCGCGCCGAGGTCCATGTTGTCCGCGTCCCGGAGAGAGACGGTGATGGAAAACAGCCCGGGCTCATGCGGGCTCAAGTCCAGTTCTTCGCAATACGCCTGCGGTCCCGGATAATCCCGCAGGGCTTTGGTGAAGGACAGGACCTTGCTGTCCTCCCGGAAAAGCGCGAATTCCAGCTGTCCGGCCTCGGCCAGGACCGGCGTCGCCCCCAGGACGGCGAAGGTGACGAACAACCGGTCGCTTTTTTTGAATGTCCGGTTGGCGACGGGATAGAGCTGCGCATCGCCCACGCGGAAGGCTAAAAAGCCGGAATCCGAAGGCGCCCTTTTCTCCCGCCGGGCCGAGAGGATGAGGGGCGCGAGCCGAGGAGCCGCCAGCGGCCCGGGAATAGCCACCTCACTTTCGAAAGAGGTGAACTCCTTGGAAACCTGGTTCTTGATGAGCACATCGAACCGGTATCGTCCGGAAATCAGCGGGAACGCATCCTGAAAAGAAAACCTCTTGGTCTTCATCTCCTGGACCTGTTCCGGGTCCAGGTCCAAGGAGACGTCCTTCTTGTATTGATAAACGGTTTTCCCCGAGAGATCCGCCACCCTGCCGAAGACCTCCAGGTGGATGAAGTACTTCCCTTCCGCGGAACCGACCGAAATCCGGCTCGGCTCGACGGCGTAGTGAACGAAATACCGGTCCTCTCCCTCCGGGACCACCTTGAGGAGGGCCTCGTTGCCGACGTAATAGACGGAATGATCCACCTCGACAAAGGATTTGTACTTCAACAATCTTTCGGCATAAAGATCATCAACCTTCTGTTGAGGAAGAACGGCCAGCTTATTCAGCAGCATCTCCGAATCCAAGGCCGGCCGCGTATCGATGATGGCCGTGGATTGTCCCGGGATGAGGGACAGGGAAACGCCGGCCAGCTCCCTGTCCACCCGGAGGATGCGGTTGACCGCTTGACGGGGGTCGCCGTCATAAGCTTCCAACAGCTTTTTGGGACCGTGCCGGAGAGGGCTGTACAAGATATAATCGCCCAGCCCTTCCTCCTGGAAAAACACGACATAGAAGCTCGCCGGTATTCCGGGACCGTAGTTCCCTTGGTAGAACCAAACCTCGATCGGAACAAGGTTGATCTGTTCTCCCCCGTAGGAGCTGACGCTGGCCGGTTTGCCGAGGATGATGTAGATCTTTCCCCGGTCCGTCTTCCAGCCGGGCTGACGGCTTCCCCTGCCAAGTTGGGCATTGGCGTACTGGATGCGCCGCTCATGCTCTTCCTGGAATTCGTTGTTCCGGGTCTCGGCGACGGGATCCCGCTGCCGCCAAAAGGCCTCGATGAACAGATCTCTGTCCCGGTCCGACTCCAGCTGGAGGAAGACGTCTTTTTCTTTGGGGGTAATGATGTAGACGACGTCTTCCGTCAGCCAGGTCCTGTACTTCGGGGGAAGATCCTTGGTTTTCTGGGACGGCCCCCCCAGTGTGACCCCGCCCCACAACAGGAAGAGGACGCCGCAGACCGTGTGGATAGTCTTCAAGGACCGCCTGTCCATGGATGAGATCCTTCGGGCTCTCCGTTCCAGACGAAGGCCTTTCCGTTTTCGCCTCACGGCATTGTATCGCCGGCCGGAGGACGATGTCAATTTTCCTGCTGGTCAGTCCTCCCCTTAAGTGCCCGGCCTCATGGGGGGCCGTCGAGGGAGGCAGCGGATCTGACCAACTCGCCGCCGCAAGCCGAGCTCAGGGTCAATGAAAAAGAGGGCCTCCTCCCCAGGACGAAGAGGCCTATATCCGACCGGCTCGCGACCTCAGAATCGAATATGAGCCTGCAGCTGAACCCAGCGCGGATACTGTCGGCCCCAGACCTGCTTGAAGAACGTGCTGCCCTCTCCGCTTCCATAGGAAACGGGCCGCTGGGAGTTGAGCACGTTCGTGACGTTGAGGCGCACCCCAAAAGATACCCCGCCTCTCAACCGGAAGTCCTTTTCGACCGACAGATCGACGTACATATGGCCGGGAATCGTCTCGGTTCCACGTCCGTGGGGAAGGTAGGCATACGCCCAATACCCCGTCTGGAATCCCCAGATCGACCAATGGTAGCCCTTGTAGTACTCGGCATTGGCACTGACCATGATCCCGTAGGGCGCGGAATACGTTCCCAGGACCTTCACCACATGATCGCAGCTATACGGCAGGTATCCGTACCAACCCTCGTCGCCGTAGCCCCAGCCGCCAAAGCCGTAGGACCAGACCGCGTAGTCGGCGTACGGGGAGTCAGCCGGCCCGGCGAAATGGTCTCCGAAGCAGCCATTGGTATTGTACATGGACCATTCGTAGTTCCCGATCCATTCCGAATCGCCCGGCGTCGACCCCTTGGCGGACGATCGCGAATAGGAGCTGTTCAGGAAGAACTTGTCCCCGATCCGGCCGTTGAGTTCGACCTCGACGCCCCAATAATTGCGCCGTTTTTCGTCCCAGTTCATCAGCTCGTACCAGGCATCCGTCATACTGAAGAAGCCGAGGTCCTCGAGCATGTTCTCGTGCCGGGAGACAATACCCCGGAACTTGAGGGCCCAGTTCGGCCCCAGCCGCCGGTCGTATTCCAGGACCGCCTTTTCCAGGAAATCCGGACCCGTGCCCGGTCTGACCTGTTTGTATTGCTGGAGCTCACCCGGCCCTCCCTGCTGCCAGTTGTACTCCCAATTGTTGAGATCCTTCAAAGCGGCCGTGTCGTCCTCGTAGGTCGGGAGCGGGCCTTTCCAGTGGTACATGACGAACGTCCAGCTTCCGTTCCGGGTGAACTGGCCCATGACGTCCCAGATCATCGTGTCGGAAAAACGGCCCAACCCGAACTTCAGGACGTTCACGCCGTCCCCGGTGACATCCCAGCTCAGCGAGAAGCGCGGAGACAGGAACTTGTTCAACCCCCAGGAAATCGAGCCGACCTTGCTGTCTTGGTCGTCATAGATTTGCTGGGATTCCGAGCGCAGGCCCAACATCAAGCTGAGCCGTCCGAAGGTGATCTTGTCTTTCAGATAGAACGACCAGCCACGCCCCTTGTTGTAGTAGCTCAGGTTCCTGTACTGTGAAAGCTGGGCGGGAGCCCCGAGCGTATCGAACACGATATACGACCCGCCCGTCCAGTAGTCTTCGGTAGGGGCGATCAGCCAGTCCTTCCCGGTGAGCTCGTCGTAGCTCTTGTAGTACATAGAGTAGTAGGAGATCCCCAGGCCGAATTCATGGTTCCCGAATTTCTCGGTATTCAAGTACTGCGTGAACCGCGAAGTGAAATCCGTCCTCTGGTCAACAGTGCCCCATTTGTCGAAAACGTTTCGGGTAGCCTGGTTGATATCGTTGTAGAAGAATTGGGCGGGGCCCATATTCCCGCTCACCGGCACTGAGGCCTGATCCCGGCTCGACCGGCCGACCGCCGCCTCCAAAAGGGTGTTGGGGCCAAGGATGCCCTTGTAATTGAGCCGATAGGCGTAATCCTTATAATCGTACTTGGTGTACAACTCCGGCAGGCCGAACCCGCCGCTTTGGCTGAGGAACGAATCGTAGGTTCCGCTGGCGAAGATCGTGTGGTTCTCGAGCAGGGCATAGGTCAGCTTGCCGAAGACGTTGTTGGTGTTGACCCTCTTATTGCCCGGCGGAATGGTCAGCCACCCTATCTGGCCGCCCTCATTATCGTCCGCGGTGCGCCACAGGTTATCGGAAATGAAAAACCAGAGCTTGTCCTTGATGATGGGGCCGCCGATGTCGCCAAACACGTTGTATTTGGAGGTCACCGGCTCAACAGCAATCGAGAGCTGCGGCTGGCGATCCGCTCTGAGGCCGTGATCCCAGAGGAGCCCGCCGACTTCCCCATGGAAGCTGTTTCCGCCCGACTTGGTAACGATATTGATGATGCCGCCGTAGGTGCTCCCTAACTCGGGAGAAAACCCGTCGGAAATGATCTGGACTTCGTCCCAGGCGTCAAAATTGACCTTGACGCCGGAGCTGTGTTCAGTGGCCCCTCTCTTGGAAAGGCCGTCCACGAGCCAGTTGTTCCCCGAGGCTCCTTCACCCCTGAAGCTGCCCGCGCCGAATTCCGTTCCTCCCCCGCCCGTTCCCATGGTCGTGTTGTGCCGGACGCCGGTGACGCCGGGCGTATAATTCATGACTTCATTGATCGACCGCCCCTGGACGGGGATCTGCGCCAGTTCCTTGGAGTTCAGATTATAACTCGTATCCGCTTTTGTCCTGTCGATCAGAGGAGCTTCCGCGATGACCGTCAGTTGTGTTTCGATCGTCGCCGGCTGCATCACAACCTTGAAGCTTGTCGCCTGGCCCAGTTTGACGCCGACGTTCTCTTGGGTGACGGTCGAGAAGCCCGTCAGCTCAAAGACCAGTTGATAGGTTCCGATCGGCAGCAGCGAGAACCGAAAAGCGCCATTCGGATCGCTCGATGCGGATCGTTTTCCCTGGAGGCCCGGGCTTGTCGCCGTGATCGTCACTCCGGGAAGTCCCACACCTTCGTCATCGGTCACCCGGCCCAGGATTTCTCCGGTTTCCTGCGCCCAGAGCGAACCGGTGAAAAGAAGCAGGAAGCCGACGCCTGCAATCAAAGAAATCCTGCCGCTCTTTCTCACGCTCATGCTCTTTGCTCCTTCTCTTTTTCTAGGAAGATAAAGATGCCTTAAGCCCGACAATGGTTTTGCGCTCTTTTCTTCGATAATGTCGCCTCCTTTCCCCATAGAGAGCCCTGGTTTCAGTCGGTTATCTTTTTGTGCGAATTACCACCTTATACAAATATATAAAATTATATAGTTGTCAAGTTATTTATTATATAATCGGGGAGATAGATTATTCAGTATAAATGAATAATAGATATTTACCGGTTAAATGCGAAAGCCAAAAAGAGAATTGACTAAATCTGGATAAGTTATATATTTATATAAAGGGCAGATAGAATCTATCTATTTTTTCTTTTGAGGCCAGATTGAGGTAGACGCTATGAAGATCAGGTGGTTTTTGGATAAAAACAGCAAGATTCCACTCTATATCCAACTGAAAGACTTGATCAAATACTACATCTCGACCGGCGAAATTAAGAATAACGAGCAACTTCCGGGAGTCGTCGTTTTATCAAAAGAACTGCAGATCAACTTCGAAACGGTGCGCAAGGCCTACAAAGAACTGGAGAAAGAGGGGTTGGCGTTCATGAAGCGCGGCAAGGGCAGCTTTGCGATTCTGCCGGACGCTCCTTTTTCGGGCTCAGGAGAAGTCGTTGATACAAATGCTCAAGCGGAGCCGGAAGTCGAGCTCAAACACGCCATCCGGCGGCTTTTTAAGGAAGGAAGGAGCGAAGCGGACATCAAATCCCAGGTGAACAGGTCTCTCCAAGAGGCCTCCGCCGAAAGCCGCCATTTTTTCCTCATCTTCACCGAGTGCAGTAAGTTCCAGGTGAATGAGATTTCGGCCATCCTCAGGCAAGAGCTGAAGGTGGAGGTCAAACCGGTATTGGTGTCTGAACTGAAGAAGGAAATCGACCGTCTGGCCGCCTCACCGCATGACCTGCTGGCCGTCGTCACGACGGGTTTTCATCTCAACGAAGTGCGGAGGATCATCGACCATAAGCCCATTGACATCCAGATTCTGATCACCCACATGTCCCCGGAAACCCGGCTCCGCCTCTCCTCGTTCGGCAAATCCACCAAGTTCGGGTTCATCTGCAGGGATTTGGATTCGATTGCGGTTTATACGGATGTGATCAAGACGGAATTGGGAGAAGACATCAAGCTGTCCTCCTGTCTGATTTCCGATGAGGCCTTGGTTGAGGACATTCTGCGGTCCGTTGACGTTCTCCTGGTGACTCCCTCCGCTTATGAAGTCATCAAGCCGAAGACACCGGAGGAACTGCCTGTATTCAATGTCTTTGATTGTATAGACCCGGTGTCGCTCAAGATCGTTCAGGCCGCTATTTCCCGCCGGCTCGAATCCGCCATCGCCTGAAGTACCCCGGCCCGGCGCGCTGCCAAGCTCAACCCGATCGTCGCCCTGCGGCACGAGTAGTACGGCTTGCCCTCCCAGACCGTGCCCTTCGCCGATAACGTCACCTTGCGCCAGGCCATGCCCCATGCCGAATTCCACGCCGTCGACGCGGCCGGCCATCTGCCGCATATCGAGCAGCCCCAGATCGTCCATCCGCTGTTGATCGAATTTCTGCGACGGCAGTGATTGCTGAGGAGCCCTGGGGGCCGCCAGCCGGACCAGAGCAAAAATCGTGTTGACATCCCCGGAAACGCCCTTTATTCTATCTCCCCATGGCCGGATGGCAAAAGGTGTGTAAAGATGACCCCGCATCCCGCTTAGCCGAAAAACAACATCCTGTCCTTCCCCATTGCCCTGACAGGCAATTTAGAGGAGTTGGAACAATGCCCAAAACCGGATTCGTCCTGCTTTGCGTGTTTGTTGCCCTTATTTCACTGCCACCGGCCATGAGTCAGGACGCGACAGACTTGCTTGCGGAGTTCAATAAAATTCTCCAAGTCAACTTCATCGCTCCCCTGAGAGCCGCGAACATCACGATCACTCCTGAATTGCGGGCGAAATGCATCGCCTATCAGTTATACCGTCAGTTGGGTTTACTTGGAGAATTTGAAAGCGATAGGCAGGCCGGCCGGCACCTGCTTGAAGCTGTCAGGAATTTTGTGGTGGGCGCGTCATCGCCCGGCATCTGGGCCATCGTCGAAAGCGGTCTGCAGGGCCAGTACACCGAGGAAATCAACAGACTACTGGGTGGATCAGCCTATGTGCCGCCGATCATCTCCAGCCTGGACGGTATTATCGGCAAACGGAAATCCCTGGATTTCGAGCCTGATAAATACTATGCCCATGCCGAAAGAGACAGGATCATGGGTGCGGCCCAGGATTTCTTCCTTGCCATCCGGGAGCAGCGGTTTGAGGATGTCCAGAAGTATGTGGCGGGAAAGATGGCCGAGGAGTGGCCTCAAACACTCAAGGCCATGAAGGAGAAGCCGGACGTGCTGCGGGAGATGACGTCCTTTGCGGAAAAGCTGGAGTGGAAGCTCTTCTCCGCCGGTCTCGCTGAAACATCGCCTCCACTGGCCCAGCTGATCTTCGGTCTCAATGATATCGACAAATGGAGGGATTACGAGATGTACATCATCCGAGACGCGGGGAACTGGCGCATTGTCAAGTTCGACCGGCTTTAAGACGGCCCGACCATGCGAAAACGCATATTGACAATCTGTCTGCTCGTCGGCTGCGGCAGCGGCTGGTTCGCCACCGGAGGCCAGGGAGACGTCTTCCGCAAATGGATGGACCATGTCGGCAGCGCCTATTTCCATCGCGTCTACGGAGGGCTAAGCGATGATCAACGACAATCGCTGCAAGTCGACCCGACTCTCGGCGCCCGGATCATGGGCTATGCACTGAGCCTGCAGCTGAAATACATCCGGCGCGATTCCTCCGAGCACCGGATCTGGCAGATGCTTGAGGAACAGAGCAGAAAGTATTTGGTGGAAGAGGTCAAATTCGCCGCTCAGCGCGCCGGGATGAACGAGATTGCCAGGAAAGAACTGGAGGCGAAAATTCTCCAGGAATTTGCCGCCGCCACCCTCGGTTGGTTCGACGATCAGATGGCGATGCTCACCTTGATTGATCAGGGCAATGCCCCGAGCTTTTTCGATATGCTGAGCGGCAGCCGGGTGGACGCCCCCCCTCCAGTCCCGGTCGATCCAACCCCTGAGCCGGTTGATCCCGGCCGGCCCAGCGATGCCATTCTCGGGAAGTGGACAGTCATCCTCACCGGACGCTATGATATTCCTGAAAACACAATGTCCGTCGTTGTTCGAAAAGCGGACAGCACCGATCCCGCAAAATACGAAGCCCATTATCTGGAGCTCGGCGAATATCTGACGCGACGGGGCTTTCAGCCCGGACAGCTGGCCTGGAAGATAACTTTTTTACGCGATCGCCAGGGCCGCCTCGATTATGAAATTTACCAGCATGACAGGCACGATACGGGCCCGGCAAATCAGCGGGATTACTTCCGGTCCCCGGTTGTGCATACGCTGGACCCCGGCAAGCCGGGTATTCTCCTCGGGGGCAATCGGCCTCTATGGCAGCGCTAAGATCTTAAGAGCAGGGCCTTAAAAGCGGTCCGCGGGTTGTCGACTCGGGCGAAAGCTTGATAAACTGACGCTTTCAGCTGAACAACAGGCGACCCCATCATGGGTCCCTTTTCGACAGAGATTTGGAGGTGCTTGAAATGAGTGGGAGTCCAGCCCTTGGCAGCCCGATCACCAACACCCGGCTGCGGAGTCCGGGCCATCTGACCGATGTCTCCGGCATGTGCGCTGTCTGCGCCGCCGACTGCCCGGGCCCCTGCGAGATCGGGCTCTCGGCGGTGCGCGGTGCGGAGGCGATTCTGCCTTTCTCGGCCGACAAGAACCAGTTCGCCTCGGAGAAGCGCTATCCTCTCGATTTTTCCCACTTCAATATCAACGGGCGGGTATTCGGAGCGGTCGGGCGCCCCGCCGATCCGGAAGAGGCCACTTATCCCAACGCCGATATCTCCGCCTCTTTCGGACTCACCCATCCTGTCAAGCTCAAGGCTCCCTTTATCCTCCCGGCGATGGCCAAGCTGGCCTGGAAGGAATACTTTGCGGGGGCCGCCCTGGCCGGCGTGCCCGTTGTCATCGGAGAGGACGTGATCGCCAAAGATGCGGGGCTTGTCGTGGACGGCTTGAAGGTCATCCAGTCGCCGCTTATCGCGGAGATGGTGTCGGCGTTCCGGCGGTACGAGCGGGCTTTCGGCGATATCATACTCCAGGCCAACTTCGATGACGAGTATCACGGCGTTCTCGAGTACGCCCTCGAACGGCTCGGCGTCAAATCTGTCGAGCTCAAATTCGGGCAGGCCGCCAAGGGCATCCAGGGCTATGGCCGGGTGCCAAAGATAGAGGACGCGCTTCGTTTCAAAAAACTCGGTTATATCGTTCGTCCGGACCCGGCGGATCCCTCCGTCGCCGCAGCCCAGGCCAGGGGAGTCGGACCTGTGTTCGAGAGAATCGGGAAGCTGCCGATGTGGAGTCCCGAATATCTTATCAAGCGGGTGGACGAACTGCGGAGCCGGGGGGCCGAACGCGTCTGCTTCAAAACGGGTCCTTTTGATCCTCGCGATATCGCCCGGATCCTCGAAATCGCCTCCGAAGCCGGCGTCGATCTCGTCACCCTCGACGGGGCCGGCGGCGGAACGGGGAGCAGCCCGGCAAAGATGATGAACGAATGGGGCATCCCGACGGTGACCCTCGAAGCGATCGTCTGCCGCGTTCTGCGCGGGTTGGAAAAGGCCGGGAAGCCGCTGCCGCCGATCGCGATGGCCGGCGGCTTCGCGACCGAGGACCAGGTCTTCAAGGGACTGGCGCTCGGCGCGCCCTATGTCCGCTTGATCGCCATCGGCCGCGCGGCGATGGCCGCCGCTTCCGCGGGGCGTCTGGTCGGAGAAACGCTGCGAAAAGGAGCCGTCCCCAAGGAATATGCCCGCTTCGGTTCGAGCGTCGAGGAGATATTCGCCGACTTCCGCGTTCTCAAGGCCGAATACGGGGACGAGACATCGCACCTTCCGACCGGTGCTCTCGGTGTCTATTCGTACCTGAACAGAGTCTCAGTCGGACTCAGGCAGCTCCTGGCGCTGAACCGGAAATTCGCGCTTCGGCATATCGAAAGAGAGGATATCGTGCCGCTGACCGAGATAGCCGCGAAAACATCAGGGCTTCGGACCTACGAGGAGTTGCTGGATATCCCCCGCTGATAACAGGAATTTCATCAGTCCGCTCCCTGCGGGCAAAGAGCGCGGCACGCTGTCCGGGGGCCTCCGGCTCGAAACCGGTTTTTTCAATCCGCCTTCGCTTCGATAAAGGGGATGCCGGACGCTTTGAGACGCGCATTGAAACCCTCAAGATCAGTCGATAGAAGCGCGTCCAGCTTGCTCTTGTGTTCCTCCACCTGCTTCTTGAATATCTGATAAACGTCGAGCTGCGCTTGAGTCGGGGGGAAATCAGATTCGCTGATATCGGAAACGAGGCTTTGAAGATTGGAAAAAAGCCGCGGCGGGTAGTAGAAAGAGTCGGCTCCGCCCGTAATGTGCGGATTGAAAAACGCCGATTCGATTTCGACGAGCTTTCCGTCGAGCCCTTCCGCTTCCTCGCTCAGAGGTTTCAGCTTGTCGGCGAGTCTCGGTTTGATATCGAGGAGCTGTTTCCGGACGGACTCGATCCGGTTGATCATTCCGGTCATCGATTTCAGCAGATCAAGGAGATCCAGGACGACCGCAGTCGCCTCCCGGATCCCGTCTTCGCTCCCCTGGGAGTTCGGGTCCTTCAGGACGACGAGTTCGCGCTCCAATTCGACCTGGCCCGCTTTAAGCTTGACGGTGTATTGACCCGGCGGGACGAGGGGAGCTGCCGCGCCGCCGCTTTCCGGTCCCAACGGGAAAGCTCGCCAGCCTTCCGCGTTCAGGCCGATTTCCGGGTGGCCGACGGGACGTGTTCTCAGGCGGGGCATCTCCAGGGACTCATATTTCAGATCCCACCAGAGCCGGTTGATGCCCGGCTCTTTGGTTCCCTTGAGTTTCCGGATGGAGCGCCCTTCTGAATCCGCTATTTCGATCTGGATATCGCCGGCCGGCACCTCCCCCAGGTGGTAGTTAATCGAGGCCCCATAAGGAGGATTGTGACCGAGCGCGCTGGGAGGATCGAACTCCTCGCCCATGTAGATCGGCAGCGTCGGCCGGGTGAGAAACCTGTAGGCCGGCCGAGGAGGGAAAAGATGGGCGGCCGAGGAAAGGACCTTCGTGTCGAAGTGCTGGAGCGGCGTGATGTCATCAAGAATCCAGAAGCCGCGTCCGTAAGTCGCCACGACCAGGTCGTTGAAGCGCTCCTGGACGACCAGCCAGGACACCGGGGCATGCGGCAGGTTGGCTTGAAGCGGCTGCCAGTTGTTCCCGTCGTCGAAAGAGACGTAGAGGGAGTTCTCGGTCCCCAGATACAGCAGTCCTTTCCGGACGGGATCCTCCGTCACACAGTGGGCATAGCTGAACACGCTTTTTGGGATTCCGCTTATGATAAGCTTCCAGGTCTTTCCGTAATCGGCGGTCTTATAGACATAGGGATTTCGGTCATTCACCTGGTGGAGGTCAACGGTTAAATAAGCCGTCCCGGCGTCATAGCGGGAAGGCTCGATCTTGGTCACATTCCCCCATGGCGGCAGGCTGGGAATGGCCTTGGTGATATTGTCCCAATGGCCGCCTCCGTCCCGGGTGACATGGACAAGGCCATCATTCGACCCGGCCCAGATGACATTCCCGTCGAGGGGCGACTCGGCGATGGCGAAGAGCGTACAGTAAAACTCGACACTCGTGTTGTCCGGGGTCAGGCCGCCGGAAGACTGCTGTTTGCTTTTATCGTTGGTTGTCAGGTCGGGGCTGATCACGCGCCAGGTCTGGCCCGCGTCTTCCGAAACATGCACATACTGGCTTCCAGCGTATATCCGCCGCGGATTGTGGGGAGAAAGCGCGATCGGGAAAGTCCATTGGAGGCGGAACTTCTGGTCGGCCAGGGGCCAATTCCAGCCGCCGGCGGGCCAGGGATTCACGTTCCTTGCCAGGCCGGTCCGCAGGTCCAGGTGCTGGAGGTACCCCGCCTGTCCCGACGTCCAGACCATGTTGGGATCGGCCGGGTCCGGGAAGGTGAATCCGCTCTCGGAACCGCCGGCCCAGATCGTGTCCGCCGGCAGGATCTGTTTTCCGTTCAGGGTATTGCTCGGGACAGCATGTCCGGGCCCGTCCTGCCTGTTGCCGTAGACCCAGTAGGGAATGCGATCATCCGTGGCGACGTGGTACATTTGAGCATTGGGGAGCGGCGCCCTCAGCCACGTCCGGCCGCGGTTGCCGGAAATGTTGACGTACCGGTCGTTGGCCACCATGATGCGGCTGGGGTTTAGCGGATCAATCCAGATATCGTGGTTGTCCGGCCAGACGGCGGGGACTGGACGCGACGTGGCTCCGCCGTCGATCGACATGTTCAGCGCCAGCTGGGTCAGGAAGTAGACCTCGTTCGGGTTGTCGGGGAGAACACCCATCCGCGTATAGTAATGAGGCCGGCGGTTGAGGGTCACATCGCGGCTGATCAAGGCCCAGTCATCGCCCCCGTTCTCAGACCGCCAGAGGACGCCCTGGCCGGCGGTTTCTATCAGCGCATAGACGCGGCTCGAATCGCCGGGCGCGACGGCAATCCCGATTTTCCCCAACGGGGACTCCGGGAGGCCTCGGCCCGTCAGGTGCTTCCAGGTGGCTCCGCCGTCCTTGGACAGGTAAAGGCCGCTCCCTGGCCCCCCGCTCTCCCGCGCCCAGGCCCGGATGACCAGCTGCCACATGCCCGCGAAAAGGATGAGCGGGTTGTTCGGGTCCATGACGAGCTCGCCGGCGCCCGTGTTTTCATCCACGAAGAGCACACGCTGCCAGGTCTTGCCGCCGTCGGTCGTTCGATAGACGCCCCGCTCCTGCTGGGGTCCGTAGCAATGCCCCATCGCCGCCACCAAGACGACATCCGGATCGTCCGGGTTGATGACCACCCTCGCGATCCGCCCGGATTGCTCGAGCCCCATGTGCGTCCAGCTCTTTCCCGCGTCCATGGACTTATAGACACCGTTGCCGATGGAGATATTGCCGCGGATGAAGGCTTCGCCCGTCCCGACCCAGACGATATTGGGGTTGGACCGGGCGATAGAGATCGCGCCGATCGATTGGACCTCAAACCCATCGAAAACGGGAAACCAATGGTCCCCGCCATCGGTGGTCTTGAAGACCCCTCCCGACGCGGCCCCGGTATAAATCGTGTTGGGGTCGCCGGGGATGCCGGCGACCGCGACGACGCGGTTTCCCTGCGGGCCGATGTGCCGGTATTGGAGAGACTTATAGAGATCGGACGGGATCTCCTGGGCGCGGGCGGCGCCGAGTCCGGGGAGAAGCGCCGCGATGGCCACGACAACCCCTAATCGGGCCGCAGCTCCACAGACGTGTGTTTTTTTATTCGGCATTTTGCGCCTCCTTTGATGAAAGACCTGGAGCATGATCTACCAGGCACGGTGAGATAAACAGCCACGAAGGGAAGGTGACATTTTATGCCACTCCAAAATCAATAATCAAGGTTTTGATAATTGTAACTGCCCGTCTGCGACACTTTCTCAACGGAGCGTAAAGGAGCGGACATCGCCGTTGATGGTTTGACAAGAAAGTGCCTAGGGGTTTTATTCAAAGGCCACGCTTGACATATATCATAGTATGATATATTTTGAAAATGAGAATACCATGCCGGCCGTATCGTTCTATTTACCGGAGGAGGTACTGAAGGCATTGCGGGCCGAAGCCAAATCACGAAACCTCTCTGTCTCACGTCTTATCAGGACCTCGGTTGAAACACAGCTCGACCTTGAAAAGAGGAAAAAGGCCAAGAGCGAATTCCTCAAGGCCATCCGCTCCTCCGGTCTTGGCACCTGGAAGGAAGCCCACAAGGAAAGGACGGGGGAATCGGATGATCGGAGTTGACACGGGCTTCTTCTTCGCTCTCAGCGAAGGTCATGTCCGGGCTGCGAAGGTCTTCCTGGACTCGGATATCGCGGTGTCCGTGTTAACCCGGTTTGAACTCCTCCGCATCTCTTTAAGAAAAGGGATGCCGTGGGAGAAGTTCGGCGACCCCCTCGCCCGGTCCGCAACGGTTGTCGAAGTAACGGCGGAAACGGCCGATGAAGCCGCGCGAATCTCGGTCGGAACCGGAATGCCCGCGATCGACGCGCTCATCCTGGCCGGCCTCGTCGGCGCCGGATGCAGGACGATCTATACTCGGGACGAGCACTTCAAGAGATACGACCGGAAGGGCGTCGAGATCATCCTTCTCGATTGACAGGTTTCTTCCCGCTCATCAGTTCCCGACAGAATACCGCCATGACAAGGTCCGGAGGGAAAGGGAAAGGATTCAAGCGGCCCGGGCCTTGCGGACGGCGGCCTGCCAGCCGGCATAGAGCCGGTCCGCGCGGCGACGGCTCATGGACGGCTGGAACTTCCGTTCTTCGACGGCCAGCCGCTCGAGGTCTGCCGTCGAGTCCCAGAGTCCGACGCCCAGGCCGGCGAGATAGGCGGCTCCGAGCGATGTCGTCTCCACCGTTTTCGGGCGGACGACCGGAGTGCCGAGGATGTCCGCCTGGAACCGGCAGAGGAAATCGTTGGCCGACCCCCCGCCGTCCACCCTGAGTTCCCGAAGCTTAAGCCCGGAATCCAGCCGCATGGTCTCGAGGACATCGCGGGTCGAATAGGCCATCGCTTCGACGGCCGCGCGGACGAGGTGGTTACGGCCGGCGCCGCGGGTCAGCCCGACGATCACGCCTCTCGCCTCGGCGTCCCAGTAGGGCGCGCCAAGGCCGACGAAGGCCGGGACAAAATAGACGCCGGCGTTGTCCTCAACCGATTCCGCCGCCCGTTGCGAAGCGGCCGCGGAGTCCAGAAGGCCCAGCTGGTCGCGCAGCCACTGGATGGCCGCGCCGGCGACGAAAACGGATCCTTCCAAGGCGTAGACGGCCCTCCCGGCGGGGCCGCAGGCGACCGTCGTAATGAGGCCATGTTTGGAGTCGACAATCTCGCGGCCGGTGTTGAGGAGAATGAAGCAGCCCGTCCCGTAGGTGTTCTTGATCGCGCCCGGCCGGAACCCTGCCTGGCCGAAGAGAGCCGCCTGCTGATCTCCGGCGATTCCCATGATCGGGATACCGGCGGGCAGCCGGCCCAGGCGGACGGTCCGGCCGAACTCGCCCGACGACGCCCGGATCTCCGGCAGGAGGCCGGCCGGGATGTTGAACAATTTGAGAAGGTCTTTGTCCCAGCCGAGCCGCCGGATGTTGAAGAGCATAGTCCGGGAGGCGTTGGTCGGGTCGGTTGCGTGGCTCGCTCCCCCGGTGAGCTTCCAGAGGACCCAAGAGTCCGTCGTGCCGAAAGCGAGCCGCCCGCGCTTGGCACGTGCCCGCAGGCCGCCCCGGTCGAGAAGCCACTCCGCCTTGGTTGCCGAAAAATAGGCGTCGATCGGAAGGCCGGTCTTTTTCCGGATGAACCGGCTCATCCCCGGCCGGGCGGCAAGTTCGCGGCAGCGTCCGGAAGTGCGGCGGCACTGCCAGACGATGGCGTTGGCGGCGGGACGCCCCGATTTCCTGTCCCAGAGGACGGTCGTTTCGCGCTGGTTTGTGATGCCGACCGCGGCTATCGTCCGGCCCGGCACAGCCGTCAGGGCCCTTTGGATGGTTCGGTAAACACTCCGCCAGATCTCCCCGGGGTCGTGCTCGACCCAGCCGGGACGGGGGAAATATTGGGGGAACTCCTCGTAGGACGAGGCCAGAGCCCGGCCGCCCCGGTCGAAGACGATGGCCCGGGTTCCGGTCGTGCCCTGGTCGATGGCCAGGATGCAGCCCACGTCAGAGCCTCTGACCCGCCCAATCAAGGAGGTCCCGGAAAACAATTTCGCGGCCGATGTCGAGCGAGAGGGCATGAAGCATTTCCGGATATTCGATGAGCGTCTTATCCGCAAAGGCGATCTTCTTGAAGACCTTCCGGTTGGCCCGCTCGTCGACCAGGTGGTCGATGCCCGGAATGAGGAAGAGGGTCGGAACCGCGAGTTTTCCGGCCACCCGCCCGGCCCTGGCCTGGACGGGCAAAAAGCCGCCCAGAAGCCTGAGGCTCGCCACCCGTATCTCGTCCGGATTCGCGTTCATGACGCGGAGATAATCGGGGTCCCGGGTCAGCATCTCAGAGGTGAAAGGGACTTTGATCATGAGCTTGGGTTTGAACAACCCGAGGAAGACGAGCTTGAGGTAGGCGCTCAGGGGAAACTTCATCCCGTTTTTGAACGAGGGTGAAATCAGGGCCTGACCCGCGAAAAGGTCGGGACGGCGGCCGGCCAAGTCGTAGGCCAGGAGGCCGCCCATGCTCTCGCCGAGAATGAAAATCTTCTTCCCGGGATGGTCCCGGATGATGATGTCGCGCAGCTTCAGGATATCGCAGTACCAGACCCGGAACGATGTGACATGACCTCGGGGTCTCTCGGATGTCCCCCCGAAACCGCGGAGCTCCAGCGCATAGCAGGCACAGCCGTGTTTGGAGAAATGCCCGGCCAGATATTCCCACCGGGCCGAGTGCGCGCCGAGACCGTGCACGAGGAGGAAAATGGCCCTGGTGGACCCCGGCGACGGCGTGGCTTCCCATTTCCGATAAAGGATGTCTGTCCCTTGGAGTTCCGGCATGCTCACCACTCTTGGCCGTGGCACTTGAAACAGGAGACGCGGGCCGTCCCGCTCGTGGGCCAAATCACCATCCACCCCGCCAATACCGGGACAAGCCCTCGCCTTTTCAAATCTCAGTCTCCCAGTTTCTTGATCTCTTCCTTCAAGGCCGGGATGACCTGGAAAAGGTCGCCGACGACGCCGAAATCCGCTACCTTGAAGATCGGCGCGTCCGCGTCCTTGTTCACGGCCACGATCACCTTGGAAGAGGACATGCCGGCGATGTGTTGGATGGCGCCTGAGATGCCGAACGCCAGATAAAGGTTGGGGGAGATCGTCTTCCCCGTCTGGCCGACCTGGTGCTGGTGGCCGATCCAGCCGGAGTCGACGGCCGACCGGGATGCCCCAACTGCGGCCCGCGGTAGAAGCCCTGCGATCTCCCGGAGGAGCGCGAAATTTTCCGGACCCTTCATCCCCCGGCCCCCGGAAACAACGATATCGGCCTCGCTCACATCGATCTCCCCGCCGCTCTCCTGAAGGACTTCGGTGACTTCCGCTCTCGCCGCGGCCGCCGGAACCTGCGCGGCTTCTCTAATGACCTCGCCGGCAGCGGCCACTGGAGTGACGGGGAAGATATTGGGCCTTAGGGAGACGATCTGGGGCGAGGAGGTCAGGCGGAAGGTCAAGAGAGCCTTACCCGCGAAGATGGGCCGCGTGTACTCGAGCTGACCGTCCTTGAGGGCAAGGATGGTACAATCCGACGCCAGCCCCACGCCCAATCGCGCCGCCAGCCGGGGAGCCAGGTCCTTTCCCATGGCCGTGGCGGAAAAGAAGACGGCCTCCGGATTGAGCTTTTTTACCAAGTCGGCGACGACGGCCGCATAGTCCTGCGTCGAATACCGGTCGAGCGAAGCATTTTCCAGAAGATAAACTTGGGAAGCTCCGCAGGAAGCCAGCTCCGGGGCCAGCCCTTCCATCCCCGTCCCCGCCAGAACGGCGGCCGTTTCGGTCTTGAGGCCGTCCGCCGTTCGCCGGGCTTCGGACAGGAGCTCGAGGGACGCCTTCTTGATCTTTTTTTCTCTGGTCTCGATGAAGGTCAGGATCATATCCGTTCTCCTCAGATGACCTTGGCCTCGGCGTGGAGGTACTCGACGATCTGCCGGGCGGTCTCGGCCGCTTCTCCCGTCACCACCCGCCCGGCCTTCCGGACCGGCGGCAAGTCCATCTTGAGGATGGCCAGCCGGGGCGCGACCTCCTCGGGCTTTAATCCGAGTTCTTCGATCGAAACGACCGGGATTTCCTTCTTCTTGGCCATCATGATGCCCTTGAGCGTCTCATAGCGCGGCTCGTTGAGCCCCTTCTGGGCGCTGACCACGGCCGGGAGAGTCAGGGAGACTTTTTCCTGGGCCCCCTCGATCTCGCGATAAGCCGTGGCCATATCCTCTTCGACCTCGATCTTCACCACGACATTGGCCTGGCCGATCCCGACGAGCTCGGCCACCATCGAGGGGACCTGGGAGTTGTCGGCCCCGACCGACTGTTTGCCGAAAAGAAGAAGCTTCGCTCCGGGGAACTTGGACTGGACAAAGCGGGCGATGGTCCGCGCCGTCCGCAGCCCATCATAAGTCTCGGGAAGCGGGTCCTTGATGAGGACGGCCTCGTCCGCCCCCATGGCCAGGCATTTCCGGAGAATGACCAGCGATTCTTCCCGGCCCGCCGTCACGGCGACGACCTTGCCCCCCTTGGCGGCCTTGATCCGGAGCGCCTCTTCCAGGGCGTATTCATCGTAGGGGCTGAGGATAAAATTCAGCCCCTCCTCGACAACGGAGTTCGTCGCCGGGTCGATCCTGATCTTAGATTCCGTGTCGGGAACCCGCTTGACGAAAACAAGGATGTCCATTATTCCCTCCTCCAAAAACCTTCAGGAAAAGGATTTTCCCAAATCAGAAACCTCTTCCCCGATCCCCGGGCTAGGCTATTTCTTCGTACCGCCTCAGAATGAGACAGCCGTTCGTCCCTCCGAACCCGAAGGAATTGCTGAGGGCGCAGCGGATCTCGGCCGAGCGGGCGGCATTCGGAACGTAATCCAGGTCGCACTCCGGGTCCGGATGCTCGTAGTTGATGGTCGGGGTCATGATCTGGTTGGCCAGGCAAAGCGAGGTGACCCCCGCCTCTAGAGCTCCGGTCGCCCCCAGGAGGTGCCCGGTCATCGATTTGGTCGAGCTCACCCCGATGCGCCGGGCATGGTCGCCAAAGACCTCTTTGATGGCCAGGGTTTCGACCTTGTCATTTAAAGGCGTGCTCGTCCCATGGGCGTTGATGTAGCCGACCTCGGACGGGTCGATGCCTGCATCCGCCAGGGCGCGCCGCATCACTCCCTTGGCGCCCGCGCCGTCCTCAGCCGGGGCGGTGACGTGATAAGCGTCGCCGTTCATCCCGTAGCCGACGATCTCGGCATAAATCCTGGCTTCCCGCCGCCGGGCGGCCGCGAGCTCTTCGAGAAGGAGAATCCCCGCCCCCTCGCCCATCACAAACCCGTCGCGCCGGGCGTCAAACGGACGGGAGGCTTTCTGCGGCTCGTCGTTCCGCGTCGACAAGGCCCGCAGGGCGCAGAACCCCGCCACCCCCAGGGGGGTGATGGGGGCCTCCGCCCCTCCCGCCAGCATGCGGTCGGCGTCGCCTCGGGCGATCATCCGGAAGGAGTCCCCGATCGAATGGGTGCTCGTCGCGCAGGCCGTGGCCGTGGCCGAATTCGGTCCCCGGCTCCGGTATTTGATCGAAACATAGCCGGCGGCCTCATTGATGATGATTGAAACCAGGAAGAACGGAGAGACCCGGTCCGGGCCCCTCTCCAGCAAGGTTTTGTGGGATTCCTCGATCGTGGCCAGCCCGCCGATCCCGGAGCCGATGTAAACGCCGGTCCGGTCGCCCTCCAGCAGAGCCGGTTCGATCCCCGCGTCCTTGACCGCCAGGGCGGCGGCGGCAAGGGCCAGCTGGATGAACAGGTCCATCCGCCGGGCGTCCCTCTTGTCGATGAACTCCAGGGGGTCGAAATTCGTGACTTCCCCGGCGATCCTGGTGGAATACTTGGAGGCGTCGAACCGGGTGATGGGGCCGATCCCGCTCTGCCCCCGCAACAGGGCGTCCCAGTTCTTCTCGACTCCGATACCCAGGGGGGAGACGAGCCCAATGCCCGTGACCACTACCCTCCGGGCGGAAGAAGGCCCGGGCGACGAGACGATCGAGTTCATGCCGGCCGGGATTTACTTGGAGATGCGCGTCGTGATGTATTCGATGGCTTTGCCGACCGTGGTCAGCTTCTCGGCTTCCTCGTCCGGGATATCCAGGCCGAACTCATCCTCGAGGGCCATGACGAGCTCCACCGTATCCAACGAATCGGCTCCCAGGTCATCGATAAAGGACGCGGTCTCCGTCACCTGGTCTTCGCTGATGCTCAGCTTGTCGGCCACGATCGTCCTGACTTTCTTCAAAAGTTCGTCTTTGTCCATGTTGACCTCCTCAATCTATCGCAAGCTTTTAGGTATACATCCCGCCGTTGACGTGGATGACCTGGCCTGTGATGTACGCTGCCTGGTCGGACAGCAGGAATTTGACCGCCTGGGCCACATCCTCCGGGGCGCCCAACCGCCGCATCGGGATCATCTCCAGGAAGGCCTTCTTGACGGCTTCGGGAAGGCTTTCCGTCATGGCCGTCTGGATATACCCGGGAGCCACGCAGTTGATGGTGATTTCGCGGGCGGCCACTTCCCGGGCCAGAGACTTGGTAAGCCCGATGACTCCCGCCTTGGAAGCGGAATAGTTGGACTGCCCCGCGTTCCCCATCACTCCGACGACAGAGGATATGTTGACGATCCGCCCGAAGCGGTTGCCGATCATCGTCCGGATGGCCGCCCGGGAAAAATTGAAGGCGCCCTTCAGGTTGACGGCCAGGACGGCGTCCCATTCCTCCTCCCGCATCCGCATGAGGAGATTGTCCCGGGTGATGCCGGCGTTGTTCACCAGGTAGTCGAGCCGCTGATTCTCCTTGACGACACCCTCGACGACGGCCGCGGCCTGGTCAAAGCGGGAGACATCCGCCGTCTGGACGGACGCCCGCCCCCCGATTCCGGCGATCCTTTCCGCCACCGCCTCCAGTTTATCGCGCTGGATATCGACCAGCACGACCAAAGGGATTTCCCGGGCCAGCATGATGGCGATCGTCTCCCCGATGCCCTGCGACGCTCCGGTGACCAGTGCGACTCGGCCTCGAAACGACGGATTAAGCATGTCCGGCATGATTTTCCTCGGAGAGCCAGTGGAGTCTCCCGCGGGGACGGTGGTTCACCCTCGCGCCCGCGGCGATCCTCATGCTGCCCCCCTTAATCGGTTTCGGCTTCTTCAATCACCTGCCGCCCGCGGTAAAAGCCGCATTCGGGACAAGCCCGATGGGGCAATTTGGGGGTGCCGCAGTTCGAGCAAACAGAAAAAGCAGGCAGGGACAGGGCGTCGTGGGCCCTGCGCTTTCCCTTGCGCGAAGGCGAGTGACGGCGTTTTGGGTTGGGCATTAGCTCTTATCTTTCACAAAATTTTTTAACTCGAACAGCCGGGGGTCTTCCTCCTTGACCTCGCAGCTACAGTCCCCGTTGCGCCGGATCTTGCCGCAGATCGCACAGATCCCCTCGCAGCTCTCCGAACAGAGAGGCTTAAGGGGGAAGGTCAGGTTGAGCTGCTCGAGGATGATCTCTTTGAGGTTAATCTGGTTATCCCGGTAAAAGACCTGGCCCAGGTCGTCCTCCTCGAGCTCCTCTTTCATGAGGTTGAGCTCCTCGGGCAGGTAAACCAGGTCAAAAGTGGAATCGACGGGAAACTCGTAGGGGCTGAGACAGCGGCTGCAGATGAAGCTCAGGCGGGCGGTCAGCCGCCCCTTGATCCAGATCTCGTCCCCGATCTTGCGGACGACGGCCTCGGCGTGGGCCGGAGAGAGAAAAACCGTGTTCTCCTCGACGAGATCGACGTTCAGGAACTCGAAGTCACGGCAGACGGACAGGCCATCTCTCGGAATTTTATCAACATCAATGACCATGGGTTTTCTCTAAAAAATTCACTTTATTATACCATCTGCCCCCCCAATGTCAACGCAAAGGCTCGGGATCTAGTGGTGCGTATCGCAAATCACTTGGCTTTGTGATAATCAGAGGAAGACGCACCACCGCGGGGGAGTTTGAGGGGGACGGCGTCGTTCCCCTCAGGGGGTCAGCGGAGCGAAGCGATTAAGCATTGCGGAGACACTCTTCGAGACTCTGTTCTTACTATATTTAACCCACCTACCGCCCTTAAAATTAAGGGCGGAGAAATGTCAGTGTCTCCGCCAAAGGTCCGAGGGGGGAGCTTGACTCCCCCCTGGAAGTGTCCCGTCCATGCCGAGGACTTAGGCAAGGGATTTACGGGACGGGATACTGGCTTGATATCCGCCCTCTGACGAGTATAATAAGTACTAAATGCCCGGATTCAACACCGAAATCAAACGGCTGGCTGCTGTCTTTCATGTCCAGACCCAGGATGTGGGGCCGAGCGCCCGCTGTGTCGAGTCCCTCATCTATAAATCGGGCAGGCTGCTTTCATCCCGGAAGGCCGACTACACCTCTTCCCTGGGCAGCCCGAATCTCCCGGCCCGTGTCCGGGAGATCATGGAGGAGCAGCACAACGGAATTCTCCGGGAAATCGCCGAGGGGCGGCTCGACCATTTCCTGACTCCGGAAGAGCGCCGGTCCGTCCCCGACGAAGGTTGATGGCCTCCGAAAAAAAGCTCTTCCTGATCGACGGCAACTCCCTTCTCTACCGCTCCTATTACGCCATCCAGAGGCTTTCCACGTCCCAGGGCTTCCCGACCAACGCCATCTACGGTTTCATCAGCACCCTAAGGAAGCTCATCGAGCAGGAAAAACCGCACTACCTGGGCATTGTATTCGACACCGGGAGGCCTACCATCCGTCACCAGATGTTCAAAGCTTACAAGGCCCACCGGAAGCCGATGCCCGAGGACCTCATCCCCCAGGTGCCCGTCCTGAAAAAAGTCATCCGGGCCATGAATATCCCGCTTTTCGAGTTCGAGAACTACGAGGCCGACGACGTCCTGGGCAGCCTGGCCCGAAAGGCGGGCGATAGGCGGATCCCGGCGGTCATCGTCAGCACGGACAAGGACCTCCTCCAGCTGGTGGATGAATACACAACCATCTACAACCCCGCCAAGGAATTCTATCTGGATAAAGCCAAGGTCGAGGAGGTCTTCGGAGTCGCGCCGGCACAGGTTATAGACGTCCTTTCCCTCTGGGGCGACCCGTCGGACAATGTCCCGGGCGTTCCGGGCATTGGAGAAAAGACCTCCAAAGAGCTCATCCGCCGGTTCGGGTCGCTGGAGAACCTGCTCCGCTCGCTGGCCGAGGTCAAAAATCCCCGCCTCCGCGAGAAGATCGAGCAGAACCGGGAGCAGCTCGAGATCAGCCGGCAGCTGGTGACGCTTGAGAGAAACCTAGATGTCGCCTTGAACCTCGACGATTTCGCCCTTTCCGCCCCAAACACCGCCGAGCTGGCCGCCCTTTTTCAGGAATTGGAATTCACCTCGCTCCTGGCGGGCTTGATTAAGAGGCCGGCGGAAAGCGACAAGAATTACCGGGCCATTCTGGATGAGCCGTCCCTTCGGGATATCATCGGCCGGATCCGCCAAGCCGGGTTCGTCTCGCTGGATACGGAGACGGACAGCGCCTCGCCCACCCGGGCCCGCCTTGTCGGCATGTCGTTCGCCATCCAGACGGGAGAGGCCTTCTACCTGCCTCTCGGTCACGATTATGAGGGGGCGCCGGCGCAAATCCCCAAGAGCACGGCGCACGCGATCCTCAAAGACACGCTCTCCGACCCGCGCATCAGAAAGATCGGGCAGAATATCAAATATGACTATATCGTGCTCAAGCGCGAGGGGTTGGAGCTCCGGGGTATCGACTTGGACACGATGGTCCTCTCCTATCTCCTCGAGCCGAACTGGGGAAAGCACAGCCTGGAGAAGCTGGCCCTCGCCTATCTGCAGACGCGGGCCACCCCTTACGAGGAAGTCGCGGGAAAGGGCAAAAGCGCGGTCCCCATGAGCGCCGTCCCCCTGGAGAAGGTCGTTCCCTATGCCTGCCAGGATGTCGATCTGGCCCTGGAGCTGAGCGAAAAGCTCTGGCCAAGAGTCGCCGGGCAGAAGCTCGAAACCCTCTACCGCGAGATTGAGCAGCCGCTCATCGAGATCCTGGCCGAGATGGAGATATGGGGAGTCAAGGTCGAACGGCAGGCGCTCGAGGACCTTTCGGCCGAGCTCGGCTCCGACCTGAAGTCCCTGGAAAAGAAGATCTTCGCGCTGAGCGGATGCGAGTTTAACCTCAACTCGCCCCAGCAGCTGGCCGACGTCCTGTTCCATAAAATCCAGCTCCAGCCCTCGCGGAAGACCAGGATCACCAAGCGATACTCGACTTCGCTGGACATCCTCCAGGAGCTGGCGCCCCTCCATCCTCTGGCCCAGTATGCTCTAGAATACCGGCAGCTGGCCAAGCTGAAATCAACCTATGCCGATGCGCTTCCCCTCCTCATCAACCCGGAGACGGGCCGCCTCCATACCTCCTATAACCAGACGGTCACCTCCACCGGGCGGCTCTCGAGCTCCGAACCCAACCTCCAGAACATTCCGATGCGCGGGGAGATGGGGCAGCGCTTCCGCCGGGCTTTCATCCCCGAGAAGGGCCACACCCTGCTGGCGGCCGACTATTCCCAGATCGAGCTCCGGGTGCTGGCCCATCTCTCCGGCGATCCCGCCCTCGTCGAAACGTTTGCCGCCGACCGGGATATCCACGAGGAGACGGCCCGACAGGTCTTTGGAGAAGGCTTGCCCCAGCTCAAGGACGAGCTGCGGCGTAAGGCCAAGATCATCAATTTCAGCATCATCTACGGGACATCGGCGTTTTCCCTGGCCAAGGAGCTGGGCGCGTCGCAGCGGGACGCCCAGGAGTTCATCGACCGCTATTTCCTGCGGCATCCGAAGGTCGCGGAATTCTTGGAGGACGTGGTCAAGAAGGCCGAGGAGCGGGGCTTCACCGAAACCCTCTGCGGCCGGGTCCGCCAGGTCCCCGAGCTCAAACAGAAGGACCGGATGACCCAGCAGGCCGGCCGGCGGATCGCCCTCAACGCCCCCATCCAGGGCTCGGCCGCGGACCTGATGAAGAAGGCGATGATCGATATCTGGAGAGGGCTCCGCGGCCGGGGCCTGCGCACCAAGATCATCCTCCAGGTCCACGACGAACTCGTATTCGAAGTGCCCGAAGGGGAATCCCGGGAGGTCGAGGAGCTGGTCCGGGACAAGATGGAAAACGTCTATCCGCTGATCATCCCGCTCAAGGCCCACCTCGGTTGGGGCAAAAGCTGGGCCGACGCGAAATGAGGGCGCCGCTTAAAGGTTCTTCTGGAACACGCGGAAGCGCTTATAGACCTTCCCCCCCATCCTTTCCATCTCGGCCCGAACCTTGACGTTGGACTCCATCTCATGGTGGGAGTCCAGGTACTCGAACCCCGCCTCCCGGGCGGAGGTGAGCATCTTGACGCCCATCAGGACGTCGAGACCCTGGCCCCGGTATTTTTCCTTCACCGCGCCCAAAAGAAGGTCCAGCTGTTTGGTTTTCTTGCCGGCCCGGAGGATATGGATGAAGCCGAACGGCAGCAGGCGGCCCCTCGCCTTCTGGATCCCGGCGGTCATATCGGGGATCCCTAAGGCAAAGGAGGCCGGCTCGCCGTCCTTGGTGACTACCTTGATGAACCGCGGATCGAGGACGGGCATGTACCGCTTCGCCAGGTCATCCATTTCCTTTTCGTCAAGGGGAGCGAACCCGTAGATATTGCTTCCGGTGTAGCATTCATTCATGAGCCCCAGGATCGGGCGTACCCAGGGCTTGAGCTCCTTGCGCTTGCGAAATTCCAGCACCTTGAAATTTCCCCGTTTCCGGGCCCGCTCGAAAATTTTAAGGTAAAATTCCGGCAGCTCCTTGGGCACATCCAGTTTATAGACGTAGTAGTCGATGTCCTTGACATACCCTTCGTTCTCCACCATCCGGGGGAGCCATTCGAAATTATAATAAGTCGCGATGGTAGCCCGGTGGTCGAAGCCTTCGATCAAGTATCCCTCGGGGTCCTGGTCGGAAAAGCCATACGGGCCGACGATCCGGGTCATCCCCCGGCCGCGAGCCCATTCTTCCACCCGGCTGAGGAGAGCATGAACGACTTCCTGGTCCTCGATCGCCTCGAGATAGCCGAACCGCGCCAGAGGCTCCTTCCGGTGCTCGTTGAATCGGGTATTAATGATGCCCATAATCCGCCCGACGAGCTGCCCGTCCCGATAGGCCAGGAGAAACGTGGCCGGGCAATAGCCGAAGGCCTTGTTCTTCTTGGCGTTAAAGTACTTCCACTCGTCCATGTAGATGGGAGGAACCCAGTTGGGGTGATCCTTGTGGAGCTTTTCCGGCAGATGGATAAAGGCCCTTAAATCCCGGCGCGCTTTAAGTTCGCGGACCTCGATGGGCATGAGACCCTCCCTTAGGGGATGATATTCCCGGGCCGGCTAGATCTTCATGGGCATGAGGACGTAGGTATACCGGATGTCCTCATCCAGGTCCGGCTTCATGATGGCCGCGCTGTTTTCGTCCTTGATCTCCAGCCGGACCCTCTCCGATCTTATGGCCATGAGAAAATCGAGGAGATATTGCGAGTTGAAACCGACTTCAATCTCCACCCCGCTATAATCGACCTCAAGGTCATCCCTGGCTTCGCCGATCTCCGGGTTGGAGGAAAAAAGCTTGAGGCTTCCCTTGGAGAGCGAAAACTTGACGCCCCTGGACCTTTCGGTCGAAAGGAGGGACACCCGGCGGATGGCCTGGGTGAACTCCTCCTTCGCGACCCGGAGCAGATGGGGGTTGTCCTTGGGGATGACCGCCTCGAAATTGGGGAACTTGCTCTCGATGATCCGTGAAATCAGCGTCCGATTCCCCACCCGGAAAAAGAGGTTGTTTTCGTCCCGATCAAATTCCACGGCCTCGTTCGTCATTTTACGGAGCTCGCCCAGAGATTTTTTAGCCACGATCACCCGGACTTCCTCTCCCGGGTCCAACCCTTCGACGGCGGCCGAAGTATAGGACAGCCTGTGACCGTCCGTGCTGACCAGCTCGATTGTTCCCGGCTTCATGATAAGGAGGGCGCCGTTCAGATAGTATCGCTGCTCCTGGGCGATGGCGAAATACACCCGGTCGATCATTTCCTGCAGCCGGTCCATGGGCAGGACAATCTTTTTTTCGAACCGGGCCTCGGGAACCAGCGGGTAATCCTCCTTCGGCAGGCAGAGCACCTTGAACTCGCTCTTGCCGGAACTGATCTCCATCATCAGGTCTTCGTTTTCCTCAAAGGTGATCACCTTCTCATCGGGCAGGGACTTGACAATCTCGAAGACCTTTTTGCCCGAGACCGTGATCGCGCCCGGCTCCTCCGCCTGGACCGGAAAATGAGTTCTCAGACCGACCTCGAGGTCGGTCCCGGTCATCTCGACCTTGTCCTCTCCCGCCGTGACCAGGATATTGGCCAGAATCGGCATGGTGTTTCGTTTCTCCACGATGCCCTGGAGGAGTTGCAGTTCGTCCAGGATGACTTCTTTGACCACGGAGAATTTCATTTTTTCACCTTTCTCGGAGTCCTTATTCTTCTTCTTAATTATTCTCTTTTTTAAAGTTAATCTATTTAATAAGAATAAGAAAATCAATTGGAAATGTGCAAATCATGGCCAAATCGTTGAGCCCATTACTGGATCAAGCCTATCAGGTTGTTGATTTCCTTGTTGAATTCGGGATTCTTGCGGCGCAGCTTATCGATTTTCCGCACGCTGTGCAGAACGGTGGTGTGGTGTTTTCCACCGAACTTTTTACCGATTTCTGGCAGGCTCGCCTTGGCCATCTCTTTGCAGAGGTACATGGCGACCTGCCGGGGAAAAGCGACTTTGGGGGAGTTGTTCTTGGACTTGAGCTGGGCGAGCTTGATCTTGAACTGGTGGCAGACCAGTTTCTGGATTTTTTCCACAGAGATGACGGAGATCATGGAGTCGAGGAGGCTTTTGAGCGCTTCCTTGGCGATCTCGAGGTCCACCTTTTCGCCTTTGAGGGAGGAATAGGCGATGACCCGGCGCAGGTAGCCCTCCAGTTCACGGATGTTGGAGTGGACCTTTTCGGCGATGAAAAGGGCGACGCTCTCGGGGAGAACGACGCCCTCCACCTGGGCTTTCTTTTTGAGGATGGCGATCCGGGTTTCGATATCGGGCGGCTTGAGGTCGGCGATGAGGCCCCATTCGAAACGCGAGCTGAAGCGCTCCTCGAGCTGTGGAATTTCCTTGGGAGGACAATCGCTGGAGATGACGATCTGCTTCTGATTCTCGTACAGGTGGTTGAACGTGTGGAAGAATTCCTCTTTGGTCCGCTCCCGGCCGGAGAGATAGTGAATGTCATCCATCAGCAGCAGGTCGATGCTCCGGTACTTCTGGCGGAACTCCAGGATTTTGCCGTACTGGATGTGGTTGATCAGCTCGTTCATGAACTTTTCCGTGGTGACGTAGAGGATCTTCAGCCGGTGCTGCTTGCCCAGGGCGGAGTGGCCGATGGCATTCATCAGGTGGGTCTTTCCCAGACCGGCGCCTCCGTAGATATAAAGAGGGTTGTATGACTTGGCCGGGTTCTTGGCGACGGCCAGGGCGGCGGCGTGGGCGAACTGGTTGCAGGCCCCGATGACGAAGGTCTCGAAAGTGTAGTGGGGGTTGAGGTTGGGGCTGAGCAGGGGGCCGTGCTGGGCCCGTCTCTCCTCGGGCGAGCGCCTCATGAACGGCCCGGGAGTTTCATCGAAGATGTACTTGATTTCATAGGCCTTGCCGAAAAGACCCTGGGCCGTCTCGCCGATCAGCCCGGAGTAATGGAAGGACAGCCAGTCCCGGAAGTAGGAATTGGGGACCTTGATATAGAGGATGTCCTTCTCCTGGCCGATGTAGAGAGTGGGCTCGAACCAGGTCTCGTAGCTGTTCGGATCCACCTTTTTTTTAACGTCCTGGAGGATCTCCTGCCAAGAGTTAAGCTTTTCTTTATCTTGCATAGCTGCTCATTAAATTTCCACAGAAATATCCACAACTGTGGAAAACCTTTCACCCATGCTGAAGGTGGGTTCGCGAAGGCGAGGGAAATCATAACAAACCGAAAAACCGATTTCAAGT
>Ga0113563_10000056_pt1 | contig 35723 bp, 34 predicted proteins | sample Mud3Dept3metaG_FD_80117 | JGI IMG/M metagenome (GOLD analysis project Ga0113563, IMG submission 80117) | Freshwater wetland microbial communities from Ohio, USA, analyzing the effect of biotic and abiotic controls - Mud 3 Core 4 Depth 3... | ecosystem: Environmental > Aquatic > Freshwater >... | reverse complement strand
ATAAGGCCACATCAGCTCAAAGTCTATCCCGGTCAGTGCTCCCTTGACCGGGTCATAGTATTGGGATAACCGCTGCCCTGGGTTGGTTGGTATTACCACCGTAATCGTGCCGGGATTGAATACCCGCTCGTAGCTCCTGCCAGTATCTATACTGGTAGCTTTACCCCAGGCTGATTGCGATGAGGCATTCACACAGCGGAACGCTGAGATAATAAAAGTCGTATCATCAATGTCAATTGTGAACTCAACTGCGCCATTCTCAAAACTACCCAGCCATTTTGTTATTGTAGCCATCTTGTACCTCACGCTACGTACTCATACGCTCCAATATCCGGGGTGTCATCACGTGCCACGCCGTCATAGTCAGTTGTCACATTCAAATCCTCGCCAGCATTGCGGGCTGGAGAAGTGGATTGCAGGTGCAGATCGGTATTAGGCGTTACAAAGTCCGGGTCTTCATTCAGCCCATTAGCATCCTGCCCTGAGTTAGATTGCCACGTGCCGAAGGTGGTGTACTCTGTCGGCCCCCAGAACCAGCGTCCAGTGGATGCGCCGTAATACAGATTATTGTTCCCCGTGAACTCAGTAGTCATCGCTGCGAATACGGTAATATATCTATTGGTTGCACCAGCTCGGACGACAATATTATTCTTGAATACTACATCTGTACCCGATGAAATATAAACACTGGTCTGATCACCACTCGCACTTATAAATGTATTGTGACAGATTAGTGGAGCAATAGGCAACCCCGAAAGTCCTCCAAGACTTATACCCATCCCGGTATTATTGTTATAGGTTATGTTATTGCGGATAACAGTACTGTCACCATGCACCTGTATACAATTAAATGTATAACCAGTCTCGTCAACTAAATTACCGTCAATAATAGTGTTACTACCTACCAGCCCGCCAGACCGCTCATCGAGAATTGCTATCCCATATATGTCATGGACATAATTATTCCTAATAATACAATCCTGGGCTTCTGCACTAATTAGTATCCCATTTGGATAATGTTTTGTGTTCGGGTATAGTTTTCCGTATGGATCAGTATCCTTGCCGCAATCATACGCTTCGCAATCCTCAATAATTACCCTTGTACAATGCCCAACCCAGAATGGAACATCTAGGTCATCATGAGCAACACAGTTGGATACCGTCACATCAGTTGGGTATGTCCACGTAGTAGCTCCGTTTGTTCCAAGAAGGACAGACCGCCCACCGCAATAGGAAAAATTGCAGTTTTGGATGGTTACATTTGTCGATGGTGTAACCGTGTCCTCGGCAATAAAGGCACAATCTCCCGGTCTATAAATATCAATGCTGTCGAAAACAAGGTATGATTTTCCGTTCAGCCGGAATGTCCCAAGATCAGCAAGAGAGACAGCATCGTACTCAACTACATGCCCCGTGTTGGGGTTGCCGCTATCGCTGCACCAGACATGAATATAACCGGGGATTCCGCTGTCATAAGCCCACGATCCAGCGACCATGGCGGCTTTATTGGCAGCGAAGATCATCCGCACCCCGTCCTCGAATACCTGTGTCAATGAAGAAGCGTTTGTTTGCGCCCGCCTCCAGATTGCACCAGTGTCAAGCACCCAGTCATTGAACTCTGTAGTCGGGTCGATGATCGGGTTCGCACCCGTCCCATACGCTCCAAAGGTGACATAGGCATTAGCTGTCCCAGAAGATGGGACTGCCATTGATTCACCGCGCCACGTTTCCCCTCGCTTGAACAGGATATGATCACCAGGATCAAAGGAGGATGAGTTTACCTTTGATATTGTCTGCCAAGCGTTTGCCGCAGAAGTTCCTGTATCCTCATCATCTCCACCTGTAGCATCAACAAAGAAATATGCTTCTACATACTCATAAGCACCAATGTCCGGCGTGTCATCACGCGCCACGCCATCATAATCTGTTGCCACATCCAAGTCTTCACCTATGTTGCGGCAAGGTGAGGTGGATTGCAGGTGCAGATCGGTATAGTCGGTCACAAAATCGGGATTGTCGTTGATGCCATTGACGTCTGGTGTGCCACTAAGGGCTTGCCATTGCGCCCAGGTGTATCCAGCTCCAGGTGTAGTTCTGACAGCTATCTTGTCACTGTCTGTATTATTAGGATAATAAACACAATTGTTATCCCAGGTATTCGCGGCAAGACAGGTATCATCTGCAAAGCGATAAGGGCGAAAATTCCCAACCACTGAGGCATCTTGTATGATGATGTTATTCTTGATCAGGTTGCCCGATGCGGTTGCGGAAACTTGCAGACCATTAACCGCAGAATTAACTAAAGTGTTGTGATAGAATACGGCCCCAATCGTGGCATTGGCGATCCATAGATTCGTGTGAGTGTTCGAGTAGCTTAGATTATTACGTATGATAATATTTGACCCGCTGTTCAGGTTTGTGGCGCTAAGACCATAGTGACCATTGCTATAACACGTGTTTTTCTCAACCAGAGAGTTTGACCCTGAGCCATGATCTTTAATCCCAATACCATCCGAGATATTAGAGTACGAAGTATTGCCCCTGATTGTATAGCGTAAGCCATCCTGGGCATAAATGCCGTGATGTTGCGTCGCAACTGTGCCGTTTGAATAAATCGTGCAATCTTCAACAACTACATCAGTCGGCCCGCCTGTCACAGAACCAGAGTTCCCGATATAGATACCGTTAGTGGTATTGTCATGAACCGTACATCTGCTAAGCGTAACGTGATGCACATTCGCCGCTAATCCGTAAATATCGACCCCATCTGTCCCGCCTAAAGATACTTCACAATCTTGCATGGTGATATAAGTGCCATTCAAGCTAGCACATACCCCAACTCCGCCGCGTAAATCGAGATTATTTATAGAAACATTTGTCTTGCCAATTGCCGATATTGCGCCAGTTGCCGCGCCTCCATTGAGGATTGGCTTTGCCCCAGAGCCGTACGCGTTATAAGTCACTCCATTAAAGCAAACCAAACGAGTATCGGTCGCAAATGTCTCTCCCCGCTTGAACAGGACGTTGTCGCCTGGGTTGAACGTGCTTGCGTTGACCTTCGCTATCGTCTGCCAGGGGTCGCCAACTGTACCAGTACCACCATCGTCGCCGCCTGTAGCATCAACATAGTAGACCTCGAACGTCCTCTCGCGAACCTGGACATACCTCCACCCACGCGTGATTGGCGTAGCATAGACCTCCCAATCAGGAGAGGCATCATCTTGCAGAAAGGATGCCGTGTCCCCACGTATCTCCAGAACCGCATCTTCCGATCCGCTCCCATAGCGGTTTTCGGTCAAGGTAAACTTACGATTTGTGGCACTGCCGAGATCATAGACCGCACTTCTCCCTTCAACACCATCGTTGAGTCCGAGGCTGATCTTACCCCAATCCGTATCACCGACAATATTGGGAGTATCTCCGTCTCCATCACTCCAAGTTTGCCAGGATACGGCTGTCTCCCCCTGAGAAGGATTTTGTTCACCAAATGCCTTACCTCCAGCCATTTATGCCCCCTTTTCCGCGTTTAAATACATTGGATATTTTACTAATTCTTGCTCTCTTTTAACAACTTCAAATAGTATTCTATTTAGTTGTAATTTTAACTCTTTAATTTCAGCAAGGTTTAGCCTGTCTACTGGTTGAGATAAGATAACAGGCCCACAGGTTGGGTTATCATACACCATTTTCATAAAATTTCTCTCCATTTTTTATAACCATCTCTAAAACTTCTTTACCCGATTCGTCGTGCCAATCTGGTACTGGTTTAAACTTTTCTAGTAACCAGGATAGAGGATGTATTTGTTTTTCATATTTATTGTTAAAAAATACATCTCTACTTCTTTGTCTGGCAGATTCTACTTGTCTGCCAGATTGTGGGTAGGGGAATCCGAAATCCCCACCTTGAGTTCTAAACATATGCCCATACCAAGTTTTATGATTACAGATAACTCTTCCACCACTTAGCCAAGTTTTTACTGCTACTTCTACACCTTGTTGACCCCAGCTACCCCAACTATCATCACATAAATTCAAATCCCAGTATTTCTCTCTAGTAACCATAAAACATGATCCTTGTAAAGACATGGTTTCTGTAAAATCACCTTTACCCTCAGGTCTTTTTTTGAATGCAGTAAAATACTGGAAATGCATGGTAGTATCAAATCTGTAAGAAGTACTCTCAGGGTTAGTCTTGGCTATCCAGACTACGTCCATTGTAGTTGGTTTTCCACAATATTTTTTAGACCCATCGGGGTTTTCTTCTACTACATGATTACACGGGCCGGACGGGCCTTGGTATCTTGTGTGACCATCTGGGCAAACCCAATTAAACGCATGTAAATTTCTCATTATAGGTACTACTGTCCAATCATCCTGCATATCTTCCATAAGTACTCTATCAAATCCAGGTGCAACTGCACAATGAGCATCTAACTTCATTATGTATTTAGCTTTAGAAAGTTTACAGGCTAAGTTTGTAGCCGCTCTTTGACCTATACTTTTTGGTAAATAAATTATATTTACATCATCATATTGAGGAACTGATGGGTCAGCCCATTCTCCATCTAAAACTGCTATAACTTCTGTATCTGCCTCTCTACAAGCTACAATATTATCTATTGTTTTAGCTAAAAACATTTCATTCCTTGCTGGTATCAGTATACTCAAATCCTTCATAAGTTGAACATTCCTTTCAAATCCCAACCATCTATCTTATCTAAAGTAGTCTCTCTCCAATTAGTAGGTAGATGTCTGAAGCTATCCAAACTAATTTTAGGGTGGGAAAAAGTCCTGTTATGGCGTATATCAATATTAGGATATTCAGATTTTCTCTTGATATGCTCCTCGTCTGTTACCCCACCCCTATTCCTTTTCTTAGTTCCTGGTTCATAACCAAATTTTCTAGCCCATCTTGGTTCTCTACCTCTTATTTTATCCAGACCCCATTCTTCGATCAATTCTAACCTATACTTATAATGTCTTAGAGCTAATTCTCTATTGCAACATAGACTTGATAAAGATGTAAGTTCATCGTAAGAAATAGCCCTATCTTTAGGATAATCCCATCTCCAGTTGTTTACATTGTAGTAATAAATATCATCTGTAGGAGGGGTAAAATCAAAATGGGATGGGTGATACAAAACATCGTGTTCACAGAAAAATACGTAATCATTTTCACTATTCTCTAAAACAGTATAAATCTGTAACGCCATTGTAGGATAACTTCTTATCCTATCTTTTATAACTATATTCTTACCAAAATTTATAGGTTGTAAAGAACAACTTGTTATAGGTAATCCACTGTTTAGAATGGTTTTTTGCGAGTATTCAAAGATTGGGCCGGATATCCTGTTATCTGTATAATATATTATTCCTATACTCACGGCTTAATCCACATCCAGCTTAGGTATCTATCCTGATTTTTTCTTTCTTTGGTTTTCATTGTCCCAAAGATATAGAAATTTTTTATGTCATAAATCTTTACATAAGCATCTACAATTGGGCCTACATGACAAACTACATTCCTAGCAAATGATGGGGTATGATAATAATCATGACCTGAAACTATCCCACCCGGTCTTACCTTCCAAGACCACTCATATAAATCTTCTGCTATATGTCTGAAGTTATGATCACCATCTATGTAAACAAAATCTAGACTTTCGTTTCTAAACCCTCCAACTGCATCCATAGATTCTCTCTTTATCAAAGTACAGTCATATGGGGACAGGCGTTCTTTAGCATCTGCATATATAGCATCTTGTATAGTCTGATCATTAGAAGTTCTTCCAGAGCCTGTATATGCTTTCCACGGGTCTACAGCGTACATCTTCAATCCTACCTTGCAGAACTTCTCCGTGTAGATACCTTTATGACTTCCTATCTCAGCCCCTACTGTGTAACCCATTTCTTTGAAAAATTCCGGTAATTCATCTCTGGAACAATCTGGAATTAGAAATGGTTTACCCTCATATTTAATTCCTTCAATTAATTTCATTATTTTATACCATAATAATCAAATATCTTGATTAACCTTTCTGTTATTAATGGGGTATTTATTTTATTCTTTCCTTTATAAAATTCCAACCCACTTTCTACACCTAATTGTCTAATTCCTCTAAAGGGGTGGAAATGAGCGACTCTGATTGGTTTTATTGCTTCTCTGTAACAAGAACTTATATTTAAAGGTACGAAATTATAAGATATATTTAATAACTTTATCCTGTCTTTAGCATCCTGATCTTCATTAGTCAGGATAGTCATAGCCATTTCATCGACAGTTTTTAATTCATCCATCTTATCTTTTATTTTTTTATAAACTTCCTCAGCAGATTTTTTGAAGAAAACGCTACCCCCAGCCCATCTAGGCTTCCTACCCAAGGGACATAGACCCATGTCTTTAGTGCCTAAATCAATTTCTTCTTCTGTGATAGATTCTAATTGAAAAGCATCAAAATCATGCGCCCAATAAAATTCATTCTCTTCTATTAATCCTAATCTAAAAAGCTCTAAAACTCCAGTAACTTTAATTGATATAGGTGAATAATCACAGTAGACTTCATCTCTTACAATAAAGGATTTTACTCCATTGTACTCATAATCAAAGTTTGTAAGTAATAAGATGTCTTCCCTTTTCCATCCTAGCTCCAAACTGTTATCTATTTGTACTTTTATTAATGTGTTACATTCTTCATTAAACTGTCTACTGGGGTTTACAAATACCAGAATACTTTTCATAAATTAGACAAGTCCTTCAGATTACTCAGTACAGTTGTTTGAGGATAAGCAGCTCTATAATCATACCTGTACTTGAATAAAGGGAAGACTTCTGTAAATTTGTAGTACCAATCATTCCTACCATTAGTATCATGTACTATAACGTAATTGGCATTATCAGTTAGCCTTGCAATCTCATCTTTTCTACGAGGACCAGGATTATGATCTACTAATACAACATCCCAATGTTCTGAGATATCTATACTATCCCAATCGTTATTCTCCACAAAATTAAGTTCATGGAAGGCATATTTATTGTTAGCCTCTCTTTTATCCTTGAAATCAAACATCTCAAAAAACCCACGTTTATTTTCATAGGATACTAACCTTCTCTGGCTATCATAACATGCCCAGTGAAGATACGGGGTAGAGAATAACCCCATCCCTAACTCTAAAACTGATCCTTTTGTCATCCCCATTATTTTCATTAAAATAGGTAGATGAGACCCTCCCCCCATATGCATGTGACACGAAACCTTCATCATCTGAACATCCTTTCATATAGTGAATGTGCATTTCCCCAGTAGGGTAAATACTCTACTGGATCAACCTTGACTAAACTTGTTTTATAACTAATATTTTCTCTTGTCTTGAAAGTAACTACTGGAGCACCAGTCCAAAAAGCCTCTTCATCAAAAATTTTAACAACCATTTTATTAGGGTTCCCCATAGGCTCCCAACCTTTGTGCCAGCCAACTACTGCTTCCAACCTCTCTATCCAAAATTCTCTACCGCACATTTGAGCACCCTCACATCTGGGTTTCTTCCAGTATTTTCTACGGTGTTCCCAAAAAGCCCAAACATTATTATATCTATAAACCATATTATTTACTGGAGGGGTAAAGGTAAAATATTCTGGAGGATATAAACAATCAGATTCTGCGGCTATACAAAACTCTGTATCAGCCTCTTTCAATCCTATAAGCAGTTGTTTCCATTCATTAGAGTAACAAACTGGTTGTTCTCCGATACAGATATTTTTACCTAAGTCCATAGGCTTTCTAGACACACTGATGATTGGAACACTGCCTTTTTGAATAAGAAGATTATTAATAATCTTCTTTTCAAATTCAGGCTTTTCAGTATTGGCAGTATAGTAGATTATCGTTAGATTTTCCATTTTGGTCTTATCTCCTTTTCATAATAATCCTTCCATATACTCAAAGCATACAAACCACTTTCATTCCTTAGAGATGGATTTTCATCAGTACCTTCATGTCTGTATTTAGTAAAACTTCTATGGCGATGGGCAAACCATGTATTCTTATTTAACATAAGCTTACCTCCAGCCTTCCAAGTCTTAAAGACCATCTCATGAGAATCCTGGTACATCTGCCCATAACCGTCTGTTTGAAGTTCTATGATAACATCATCCCACCATTTCTTAGGCATCATCCACATAGAGCCTTGCATAGCCATAGTTTCAGCAATCATTGTATGCTTTAGTTCTTTTGAGCGGGAAATCCATCTCTGTCCTGAAAACTTCTTATCATCTTGGATAATTAACTTCTCAAAATCTACTGGAGAATCAGGCATAATTTCCCACTTCTCTGTGTCTAAGAAATATCTCCTAGCAGTAACTATCCAGTTATCCTCACATGTTTCCATTAGGATTCTATCAAATCCTTTTCCGAACATACAATGCTGATCTGATCTCATGATAAACTTACCATTCGAGATTAGTACTCCAGCATTGATGGCTCCTCTCATCCCTCGATTAGTCCCCAAGTGTAGATATCTAACTCTCGGGTCTTCTACAATCAAATCTCCATTAGGCCAGTACCCATCTAAAACTGCGATAATTTCTAAGTCACTCTCCGAATTTTCTAACAGTGATTGAATAGTTTTAGTTAATAACGGGTCTTTATAAGCCGGTATAACCACTGATAATTCAGTCATAAAAATCCTTTCTAAGCTTTGCTTTTATAAACGTCCACCTTACCAACCATAATGGTAGATATATTACCAGCCTGATCGGTAAGTTCTGCCTCATGGTTGTATTCTCCCAATAAGTTTTCAGTATCGACAGGTACAAGACTGATTAAGAAGATTCCACTGGCTGCTGTAGTGATAGTAATCCCAGAAGCTGTAGTCTTAGTTAAAACTATGTTCTCTGGATATCTTTTATACATCACCCAGTTAATATCACAATTTAAAATATTTAAATTTGTAACCCCATCCTCTTCATACGTGGTAACATATACTTGTTTATGGTCTCCCTGGTATATAGTAAAATTCTGCCCTGTAGCTGTCATATCAACCTCACTAAATTTTCTTTAAAGATTTTTCAAAAATCCATACTTTTGTAGGAACATAACCATTCTTAGGATCACCAGAGACTAAAATCTTTTTGCCTTTAATTCCTTTACCTACCAATGTAGACGAAGAAATAATAGGTTCACTTCTGATATTCATAGCATTGACTGTCATAATTCTCCAATCTTCAGTTGGTACTGGGCATGGTTCAAGAGGCTCTGGATAGGTTACACCATATAACTTTTCCCAAGCTGCTTTAGTACCACCATCATAGGTGAAGAAGTTTAGATCAATTTCATTGTCCCCAGTAGAACCCCAATCAAAGCCACTATCACAGGTATCAAACTGCCACTCAGTAGGGATAATTGGGTTATTAATGGCTCCCCATGCATTAGGAATAAATGGTCTTACAGCAGGTACTGAATATGGGTCTAAATTAGAGTAATGGTGTGCATCCCATAATTTACATTCCTTCATCCAAGTTGCAAGGTAAGTATTCTGATCCCAGAAATATCCTCTAGTATAAATATCTACAACAACCCCAGTTAGACCAAAAACTTTATTAACCAGTTTTTCTGCGTTACCAGTAAACTCGTTCTTATCTAAATCATCGTTAGCTTCTATATCAAGGGTTAGCCTTTTAAGATATTTAGTAGGTGCCATAGTTACAGCCATATCATACACATCTTTAATGATATTAGCTTGGGCAGTTAAATCCTTCCATAGTTTAGTATAATGATAAACATTATCTATATAGATATCCAGTTGTTCACAGGTTTTTAGATTATACTCATATTCAAAATCTATACCCGCCGTAGCTACACCACCTCTGAGTTTAATTGTCCTAGACTTTTTTATATATTTATCAAAGTCAAAGTGAGATATCACTTCACCTTCTTGGGTAACTCTAGCCTGATATCTGGAAATATCTGCTGATACCAGAGGTGGGTTTTGGTTCATTGGAAAATCAATTTTTACTGGCATTACTTATTTACTACCATTTCTAGCACTTCATAATTATACCCAGACTTAGCTAGTGCTACTTGGGCTAACTCATAGGCATCTGTCATTGTACCAGCCCGTTTGGTCTTGTACAATTGAGCAGCGTAATTATATGTAGCATTAGCTACAAGATTGCTGATATCTTCTAAATTTAATTCAGCTTTAGATTTCTTATGTTGAGCTGTACAAATCGCCCATTTTTCACTTTTTGTGTAGGGCTTTCCAGTTCTGTTATTTTTACCACTAATCTTCTTTACGCACTCTTCAACCACCTGGGGCATCACATACCTCCTTACTATTTTCCAAATATTTTATAGCATTTTTAAGTTTATTGATATCATCATTAAACTGACCCAATGCTCGATTACATTTATCACATAATAGACCTCTAACCTTTCCTGTTATATGGTCATGATCTACATTAATTTTATCTTTAAATTCTTCATTGCAGATAGCACACGTACCCTCCTGGTCATGGAATAATTTATCCCAAATATCTAGAGATATTCCATAAAACCTATCTAAATAAGCAGCTTTATCATAATCTTTATGAGTTCTGGGCAATCCATATTTAGTTGGTTTATTTAATTTTTCGTATCTACAAGTTTTGCACCAAATCTTTAATCCATCTACAGTCCTAGTATCTTTGTGAAATTCAGATATGTTTTTTGTTTTTTCACATTTTGGGCATATCTTTAATTCACCCACTGCCTTCGGCATCTTAAACCTCCTATTTATCCATAAAATAAATTAATTAGGGTTATGATAAACCCTATTACTGCTATACCCCCAAAAATAAGTACAGATGTTTGACTTGCTCTACCTTCTAAGTTAGCTCTTGTTAGCCTGAGATCAGATATATCATTACCATGTCTTTCATAATCAAGCTTGTGAGTTTTTTCTAATTGATTAATGAGTTGGCACAATTTTTCAAGTTCTAGAGATGTCTCTTTTTTAACACCATCTAGTTGATCAACAGTTGCTGCTCTTTTTGTCCAATCATCAACTGTAGCTCTAAATTCATTTAATATGTTTAATCTATGCTCATTAGCAGCAGTAGCAGCACTTAATCTTAACAAACTCTCTTGTTTAGCTATTTCAATAGCTTTCTCAATAGAGTCTAGTCTTGTATTAGTGTATAGCAAACGATCTTCCAATACTCTATCCATATGTTCTTTGTATTGGCTTAAAATCTTATCATAATAGTCTTTTAAACTAATGTAAGAACTATCAACATAGCTCTGGGTAGCATTTTTGTCTGCTCTCATTTCTCCCTCATCAGGTAGTTCTTTTTCAATTTTCATGAACATAATCCTACATTCGTCATAATTATTATACTGTTTTTAAGCATTTTTTAGTAATTTTTATTGAATTTTATGAATCATAAGGGCAGTGTTATAATCTGCTGATAAAATGATATTAGATGCAGATGAACCTTTAGAATGCCATGCTACTAATTCTATATAATCCCCAGAATTAAGGGATACATCGCAGGCTATAGGCGTAGTTAAAGCATCTGATCTATCTCCACCAGTATCTACATCATTCCATTCCCATTTCTGGGCAAGCATAACACTACCATTCTTTCTAATCCCAATTTTAATTTGGAAAGGCACTCCACCATGGTAGTATACACTCTCCCAAGTAGCGTACCCTACAATATGATAATAACCAGTTTCTGGTACTGTAAATTGTGATCCCGAAGTCCAGAAATCTCCGGTATCATAGGTTTCTGCTGTCATTGATATGGCTGTCTCAGTTTCATTAGCTACTGTTATAGAACCAGTACTTAGTACCGCAGCAGCTAATTTTGGGTCAGCGGATTGGTTAGCTACCTGACCCTGAATCTTATACATGCATAAAAATGAATTATTAATTCCACTACATACGTAGGGTTGTGTACCAGCACCATTTACTATTCGTAAAGAAATATATTCATCTTCACTTAGTATCCCATGATATAAAGCCTGTAAAGTTCTGTATCCAGAAGTTGTGATATAGTAACCATCCCAGATATTAGCTACTAGAGACTCCCCTCTAAACAAACCTAACTGAATTCTTTCAGTGGTAGGTAATGCTCCACTTAAAGTTATTTGACCAGTTACAGAATAATAACCAACCTCTCTAGCATATAGCAAATAATTTACACCAGAATCCCACATGGTAGAATCTGATTCATACTCTGATGCCCCCCAGGTAACATTTTGCCACCCAGTATCTGTAGTTAGTTGAGCATTGGTTGTTTTGTATACTTTAGCACCGATAAATGGATTAGATAGGCCTGATACTGTTACAGTCACAGCAGTACCAACTGCTGTAGCATGAACTGTAGGCCCAACAAAATTTAAGGATGTTATACTACTGGCTACAGTTGACCCCTCATCTGATACATTTATAGCATTACCAGTACCTCCAGATGCTGTAATCCTTAGTTGTTCATTGGCACCATCATTTAGTACTGTTAAAGTGACACCACTCCCTGCTACTATTTTATCTTCTAGATATCCAGCAGTAGTATCATTGCCAGATATTTTAGATAGCTCATCTGTACCTAGTCCACTTCCAGCAGCAGCTATACTTATTTGCTCATCTCCACCTGGATTTAATACTGTTACAGTAACATTACTACCACTTACTATTTTACTTTCTAAGTAATTAGCAGTAGTGTCATCTGATGATACTTTAGCTTTACCATCTGAAACTCCACCACCAGAAACTGTTACAGTTACCTCACCAGCACCTGTAGATTCAACTCCAGCACTACCAGCAAAATTTAGAATAGTTATCCCAGATGCTATTAATACTTGGTTCTCTTCTATTGAAAGAGTACCAGCAGAAAAAGCCAGATTTTCAACTACCCCTAATCTATATCTGATATGATTTAAGTTATCTACTAACGTTGCATTTATTAATATACCACTTGGGTTATACGCACTAGCAGATACAAAGCCACTTAAAGACGCCTCTGTAGTGTCATAAGATACCCTATCCTGAGGTAAATAACCTAGAAAACCTCCGGGATGACCACCGGCACCACCACTGGCTCCCGGTAATCCTCCCAGAATCATAGGTTTAATATCCTGCATTCTATTGAAGTAGTTGAAATAATCAAAAATAGTTCTTTCGTATTTATATGTCATAGGGAATCATCCATTCTGATAACTGTAATATTGCTCATCGGTAAACTATAAGAATAATCTGTAAAAGTATCTATATCTGGGTTCTTTTGAAAGAATAATCCAGATGTACCTACAAATATATAGGGTGTAGAATAATATCCATGATTATTTGTCTCAACTTTTCTATAAAAACCAGAATATACAGGAACTAAAGAAAGCCCACTACCGCCTGTATATGGAAATTTAAATACACCAGATGATGTAGCTAATAAAGTATATATACCACTAGATGAGTAGAATTCTCTTACATCATATATGCTGTTAATATTATCTAATAGAGAAAAAGTACCTAAATCTCCTGCTGGTGTAGTATATAAAAGTACCTGCCCGGGGCTAAAAAGTACTATTGGAGATTCTAATGATGCATCTAATTTCAAAGGTACTTGAGAATCAAAAACTTTTGTAAAAACATCCTCAAATATTAAACTATCAGCTTGTTTTTTCAATACGCTAGAAACACTAGGATATATAGTAGTTTGCCAAGCACCATTAGAAAATAGAACAGAACCTAATAATATTTTTTCTAGAAATAGTGTAGGTGTAGCATCTCCATAAATCCAATCATCTATTAGTATTGTTAATGTATTACCTGGGCTAACTTTATATACCCGTCCGGGATAAAAGTTTCTGTATATGATAAGAGAGTTATCATTATCATCGGCTGTTCTAGAAATATTAGATGGTACTGGTATAGAAGTAACCCCACCTGTACCTGCTAATGTTTCTACAGTTCCGTCATTATATATTAAGTATGTTGTGTATTTAGATGATGAAAATTTATTCCAAGTTGTTGCACTGGTTTTTATATTAGTATCATTACCACTAAAATCTATTTCATCTATCACGTATTCAGTAGAAGTTGGGGTTATGCGAATTAACCTGTACATCAAATAAAATTTTTGATTGGCATAACTTGATATACTATCAAAAGGTGTAAAATCCACTGATATAGAACCTTCTTTATCCATAGTTTTTACAGTAGATTCAAAAGTACCCTCTAATGCATTTATAACTATAAGCTTTACTTTAGCACCACCACCAGCAGCGTTAGTTTGTTGTTCTTTATAAGTCAAGAAAAATCTACCGTAACAGTCATCAAATTTACTGCCGGCGAAATCAAGACCCCACTCGTCTTTTGAAGTAGCATATAATTCTTCCCAAGTAGCTATAGTTGTTTCAGAAGATACTGTAAAATTAGATAAATCAAAATATTTGTAATAATAATAATTTTGATACGCTGCACCAGGATTCATTTTACTGGCTATAAAAATACAGCGTACATCAGTATCTGTTTTTACAGCAGATGCATCCCATACACCTACATATTGGGTGGCATCGCTTTCAGTGTGTATCACACTGCTGGTTTCATCTTCAAAATTAAATCTAACTATATAGTTTATTTTTTCATCAGTAGCATGTGTTTTAAAGACTATGTAATTATTTTCATCTAATACTACGCCTACACCAAAAGATGCATAGAATGAATATCCTCCAGGATTATTTATATTTATAGTTTCTCCTGTAGATGCATCTACTCTCCATGCCTTATTCGTATCATGTCTGAAATAATAATTTTCGTACCAACATCTTGCAAGTGTTACCGCATCTAAACTACCATATGACATATTCATAGCAGTATTATATGTACTAGTAGCGTTACTAATATAAGAACTTTTATTTCTCTGTATTCCAGTACCCTCTGAAAATAAACCACTTGCAGCAGTTATACCTGTATACGTAGATACTAGTATAGAATTTCCAATATCCTCTAAATCATACCCTATATGGTTATAATCATATGTTGACAAACCACTTAATGTTACTATTAAACTATTTATATAATTACCTGATGATGTAATTGTAGTTACCCAACTAGATACATTATTAGTAAATAAACCATAAATTTCATTATTAGTTTTATTTATAGCACATGCTACATAGTTACCATCATTTGCTGATATCATATATGAAGGAATATTTAATCTATTATAAAAACCGCTCGGTGTAAACACACTCCAACCACTACTTGTAACATCTCTAAGAAACAAAGACCCGCCAGATGTTGTACATACAAATTTACCATTATTTACATCTAAATCTGTAATATTTAAATTAGTTAATCCAGTACTATAATCTTCCCAAGTTGATCCATTTAGTAGTTTTCTTTTTACTCCAGAACCTTGAGTACCAATATAAACATAATTATTAGAAATATCCCACACACCAAATAATCTTGGGCAACGTTGATCTAATACTAATGTAGTAATCATACCATTACTGTTAACACTTACAGCCATAGTAGTTACTAAACAAAGACCTGAGAAATAATTTGAATTTATATAAACTGTATCCGCAATCTCAATATCAGGACTTCCTATAATCTCAATAGTTTTTACATAATTCTTTTTAGTAAATTCATCTAATATTTGTATAGCTAGTTGGTTAGCTGTAGCAGTATTTCTAATACTACTATTAGCTAGAACTACAGTTCTAACATCATTAGAATCATAATTCCACGAAGTTTGTCTGCTAACATCCGCAAATATCCAAGTACCACTATAAGCATCCCCAGCACCCCAAACTACTGCTCTATTCCTGAGCATAGCGTCGTTTTTCATAGTGTTAATACTTAAAATATCACTATCATTAAAACTATCATCATGGCTGGTAGTTTTATCTATTTTACCTATGTGAGCTAAATTATCTTCATCAAAATATATATACCAACCACTCTGCTGTAATAGAGGGGTGATTACATCATATGCACTTCCAACCCCAACTACTGAATTCTCATTCAATGGTGTACCTAATTCAGCAGTATCAAAAGTGTAATTTACACCTGCCATATTTAGGATAAGTTCTATCCAATATTTAGTTAGGCTATATGTAGTTATTGTATAAGAATCTGCTACAAAATAATCTACTAACCTTTTAGAATCATCCTGACATTCTAATTGGTAATTTCCACTTTTTGAATCCCTAGCAATGGTAGAGATATTATACTCACCCCTTTTACTGCCCTCTTCATAAATAGTAATGGTATCCCAGGGATCAAAAGTCCTTGATACATTCTTAGTAATACTAATGTCTAATAAACCTATACCAGAGCATAACTCTTTAGTCCGGTTATACTCTAAAACATAATCGGTAATGTCCGTACCATTATGTTTTATCTGAACATCCATTATTTACGCAACTCCATAGTAACAATATACCCATTTTTAGACCAGTTATGTTCTGACTGAACAATATAATAATCCTCATTAATACTTAGAATACTCTCATTAATTGTAAATACAGACCTAGCCATATAAGCTGGATCACCTAATACTGACATAGATAGTTGTTCAGTTAATCTATTTAAAATAATAAGATTATAATCCGCAGCTTTTTGTGCATAACCCTGATGATCAATAAGGTTAGTACCAAATGCTACAGTCTTGTAAAATCCAGCAGGCAAATAAGGGCTGGATGCTTTAGCCTCAGCGTAAACTCCAGTACTGCCATAAACAACTATTCTATTCCTTAAATCTTTTTCTGATCTTCTGTATGTAAAATCCAGGATCATAGTATCATCAATAGTACCTAAAGATGTATCAGCTTGAAATCCAGGTTGGTTAGATTCTACACTACCAGCTTTCATAACATAAGGTTTTCTGTTTATAAAATGTACAACTCCATCCTCATCTGCATAAAGATGCCAAGTTAAAGTATCAGCTATATATCTACAAAAATCAAATGCTGATACTAAATTAACCTCAGCTTCTGAATTGGTAGCAAAAACAAAATTTGTAGGATCAGGATCAAAATTAGTTAGACCTGCTAAAGCTAATACATCCTCTACTAAATCTTCAGCAGAAATATTAGTCCTGGTAAAAGGCTCTTCTGGGTTAGTGGATGCTACAAAAAAATCTACAGCTCTGGTCATTACATCATGGGCTGTAATAGTATAGAGATTTTCTGGTACTTTTCTATCAATTTGTTTTACATAACCTCTAAAAATTCTTGAATGATTACCTGTATACCCAATATCAATATCTATATCATCCCCGATATCCAAAGAAGAACTTAAAGCATCTACAATAGCAACAGAAGTAGCGGCTGAATGGCTCATAGAGACACTAACATTTAGAATATTACTTAGACCTGTAATATCGGCGTAAAGTTCTGCCATTATATTTCCTGATACAGTTCTATATCTACTACGTAAACAGGGGAGTTATCCGGTAAATCCGGTCTTAGAGTTTGACAAACAGTATTCAACATATTGTGATTTACATTGCTTACAAAATAATTTCCCAATGCTCCGTAAGGACTTCCTAATACAAAGGTAGTCCCACTAGCAGTGAAACTCTCTATCTGCCCCATATCAGTACTACCTACTACATAGCATTTAAGCTTTCTAACTGCATCCTCATAACCAAAAGTATGGTGGACTGTACCACCTCCTAAAGGATGCAATCTAGCTATGATCTGTTTGAAGTCACTACCAATATCAGTGACAAAAATTCTTCTTCCGCCTAGTTCCCAATTAGACATAATATCTCCTATATTACCAAAGTTCTGTTGATAGTCCCACCAGAACCTTCAAATGCAACTGTATCTTGATATAGATATGTTTTAACAATGTCTGCTAATACTCTACCATCTACGACTAATTGGATAGTAGATACTGAATTAAGGTTCATAGCTATAGTGTTATTTATATTAGAACTGACTGAATCAAATAAAGATTTTAAATTAACTCCTTCACCTTCTCCAGTTATGTTTTGAATAGCCTTCCAAATATCTGGGATATTTGGGTTAGGCCCCATAATAGCATCTTTTATTTTATCTGCCCAAGTTTCTGGCATCATCTCTTCATCAAATCTAGGTTTTCCAGAAAATTTTGGAGCAGTATATCCTGGAAACTTTTGACCTGCATATTCTGTTTTAGGTGTTGTTATTTGAGGTAAATAAGTTTTATAAATTTGTGCAGTAGTTTTAGCTAGTTGAGTAGCATTACCTCTTACCATATCAGAGATTAGCTGTTGAGTTTGCGTAGTTTGTCTTAGAGCTTCAGTAGTACCCTCACCTTTATATGTGAACGCCTCTTCAGCTAAAGCCCCACCAGCTCCTTGACCTTCATTCAAACCTTTTTGATAAGCTAGGTTTAGAGTTTGGTAAGGTACGTAGAACCCTGCCCCCTCAGGTAAATTATAGATACCCTCTAATTCACTGGTATTTTCCTCAATCTGTGAAAGTAATAACTGGACTATCTTCCAGTCCGCTTTCATAGGTTCTACAACATTATCCTTCATTGTGATAGCAAGTTCTTCAGTTATGTCTGGGGTATAACCGTATTTTTGCTCCCACACACTAGCCATAGCGTTAGCTCTATCTACTATTTGAGCTAATTGTGGGTTAGTAACATCAAATGTTTGAAAACCTAAGTCTACTTTAGATGCTGCCTCCTCCATTATGTTAGCATACTCTGTAAGAAATCTAGAATCTGTAATACCCTCTATAAGTTGATAACCAACAATTTCTCCGCCATGATGCCCGATATATGCCCACATATCATCAGCAGTAGATTTTATATACTCTACTTGGGCTGGGGTAAAAATCCCATCCCTAATCCCAGCATCAAAATATTCTGTCTCTAAATCTCTAGCTCCCTTTAACCATTCCTCAAGTTTAGCCTTTGTCTTTATTTCTAGTTCATCTACATTAACTATTTCAGGTATCTTGACAGCACCTATTTCCTGTTCTTTATTTAACAGGTCTATATAGTCTGTCCACATTCTCTGTAGTTCATCAAGTTGCTCTTGTGCACCACCTCTACCTTCTATTAATACTTTATTCCCTTGAGAATCTAGAATAAAGTTTTGTTGGGATGCTCTGGCTACTTCGATAGCGGCAGCTAAACCTACCCATTCAGTAGCAGCGTTTATTAAACTCTGGGATTGCTCCTCACTACTTCTTAGTAGTACATTAGCAAAAGTATTATAAACATCCTCAGTACCACTTATTGTATCATTTATCTTATCAAAAGATGTACCAAAAGCTGTGGTTAATTTAGAGAGGGCAGCATCCAAACCCATTAAAGTTTTTTGAGCTTCTAGTTGTTCTTTAGGTGTTATCTCTCCAGTAGCGGATTTAATTTTTATTTCTTTATTTCTGGTTGTTATAATTTCATCAACTAATTCAGCTTCATCTTTTATCATCTGAAGTCTTTTAGCTTCAATCTGACTGGCTGCTGTAGTCTCGGCACTTACTGGTACTGGGACATTCTTTTGACCTAATTCTACTATTTTAGTTTGAGTCTCTTTTGGAATATATTTATCTATTATCATTTGAAGGGGGTCTATTCTTGATGGGGAGGTCATGCCAAGTATGTTTTTATTAAGCCATGCTTGCATAGCCATATCAAGTCCAGCCCCAAAAGGAACATTCTTACTAATCAAAGCCTGCTGTTGTTCCTCTACAGTCATTTTTCTAACACCCTTCATACCTAAATTTAATCCTTCAGTAGGAAGAGGTTCTGGAACATTTAGTTTTTCAAAGTAATCTTCAAAAGTAGGTTGGTTCCTTCTAACAACTTCTAAGAATGTTTCTGCTATAACAGCTCCAATCATAGCACCTACCGGACTACCAGTAAGTGCACCAACCATCCCACCAGCTAATACTACACCAGCACCGGGTAAATCCCCCTGAAAAGCGTGCATGGCTGCTGGTAAAACAGCAAAAATAGCATTTGACGCATATTTTCCAAAACTTAATCCAACCTGCCTGCCTATTTCATTAGCTCTGGTTGTAGTAATTAATCCTTCAGATGTACTTATTTGTCTAGGTTGTCGGTAAGATGGAACTACACCCATGGCTGCTCCAGTAATACCCTGCAAAGCTCCACCTACGTTTTGTGCCCATGCCTGCTGTTTTAGTTGTCCTGCACCGCCTCTAAAGATAAGAGCAGTTATACCTAACAAAGTAGCTGGTATAGTAATGTTACCGAGTATCCCTGTAAGCTTATCAAAAGCGTCTACCAACTTAGTAGCTATCTCTAGAATACCACCAAAAGTATCTAATAAACCTCCATCAGTTCCTAAAGTCTGTGCTAAAGATTGGAAAGCATTACTTAGTCTGGTAATAGCAGTTTGGGTAGTCTCTACTTTCCTACCTAAAGCCTCTTGAGCTGCACCACCTCTATTAGTCTGTTCATTAGCTAGCTCTTGAATTCTCTCAAAGTCAGATAGGAAAGCTACATACTGCTGGCCTCTACGTACGCCCCCACCCAATGTATAACCTATTTTATTCAGCTCATCAGCGGATATAATTCCACCCTTATAAAGTGTATAAATTTCCTCCGAAATATCCAAGAATGGTCTCATCCTACCAGCAGTATCTTGTACAGCGATACCATATCTGGTTAGAATCTCAGCAGCCTGCTGTTGATAGACACCACCAATTAATGCTCTTACAGCATTACCAGTCTCCCTACCACCTAAACCACCAATCTTCTCTGCTAGAGATGCAATGATAGCATTTAATTGTTCAATAGAAACACCAGAGTTTTCGGCAGATTCTGAAGTAATAGAAAAAGCAGTAGCCAACGTAGCTAAGTCTACATTGGCTTTTCTGGTGACAGTTACCCAAGCATCTAGTAAGTCTCTACCTCTGGTAAAGGCTTGCCCCATATCCTCCCCAGGCTTCTGTAACTGTCTCAAAGAACCTGCTAAGACATCAATTGCTGTAGCAGAATCTAAACTAGAAAGTTTATTTAATACTGTAGCATCAGTTAGTAATTGAATAGCAGAGTTAGCTCTTTCAACTGGGTCTTTAATAGCACCTACAGCTCTATATGCTAAGGTGTAAGTTTCTAAGACCCCATTAATACTTTCTCCGGTTTCGTAAGCAACTTGAGCAGCCTCATCAAAAATTTGATTTACATCCCTCTGAGCATCCCCTAAGATTACAGCAATATCAGCAAGCTTAGCCTCATTTTCAATAGCTAGTCTGATTAGTGCTTGTAACTTGTACATGCTACCGTAGATTAAACCTACACCTATAGACCATTTTAAAACTTCTTGAGTGTTTCTAATTATGGAATCAGTAAACCCTAAAAGTCTCTTATTAGTCCTATTTATGGTGTTACCAAACTTATCTACGGATACTTCTAATCTTTGGTAAGCTTTAGTAGCCTCATCAAACTTTTCAAATTTAGCTACTGTTACTCCAGATGGTTGCTGAGTATAGATTTGTCTGATATCCTCAGGTTTAAAATTATATCTCTGAGCCTGTTGTAATAATCTTTGACTTCTGTAGTCCCCCATTGTAGCTTGCAAATTTTCTGCCGTTGGAGGTTTTCTAGCTTCAGCAGCGTCTTGTGCCGCTATTTGCTTTTCAAGTTTTAATAGTTGCTGGCTTTCCCTATTTATGGCATCTAAATCTTGTAACTTTTTAGTTGCGGCTGCCCTGGATGCTGTTGCCTTATCTTTCTCTGCTTTAGCTAGATAATCTTCAATTATCCTCTGTTGATCAAGATTTTTAGCAAGCCCGCTGGAATCCCGCATCTCCTGTTCATATTTAGTCCTGGATGCTGCCGCTGCCTCTTTATCCGTTCTGGCTATACTTTGTTTTAAAACTTCAACTTGGCGCATTCTATCTACTTCTTCTTGAACGCCACCAAATTTTTCCCTCATAGCCTCTCTTTTTTGTCTTTTAGCTTCTGCATCTGCTTTAGCGGCTTGAGCAGCAGTAGTAGCTGTTTGATCGTAAGCCTCTTTCTCAGTTGCTTTACCTGTAAATACAGAGACTTTACCTTTTTTAGCAGCTACTACATTAGCTACATCAAAGTCTTCCACTTCCATAGCTTTTCTGAAGGAATCTAAAGCATCATTAGCAGCCTTATTAATGATATCATTAAGTTTAGTAGTTAATCCTTTTCCAAAAAAGACCCTAGAATTACCACCAGCTCTACGCCAACCAGTAAACTGATCTTCTAAGTACTCATTAATAAGTCTGTCTAAGCCTTTATTAGTAGGGGTACCTCCAGTAGCCATACCCTGAAGTACTGGGCGCATACCAGCAGTAACGTTAGCTTTAAATTGTTCCTTAACAGCCGCATTTAGTTTGTTTATCTCTTCTCTAGCTAGCTTTGTTTCTTTTCTTATATTTTGTAGCTGTCTTTCAAGGTCTTCTAATGAATTTGCCATATTTAACCTTCTATTTTATTCTCATCAATTACCAAATTGGCTTTCTGTTGTTGCTTATTATCCAGGATTTTATCTATCCAGGATTCCAATTCTTCAGAAGTACCCTCCCAGATCATCAAATCTGGGGGTCTTTTTTCTTTAGGTAGTTCGTTAAGATTATCTATTTGCATTCTTTTCTTTACCACGTAAGTTATGGTATAAGGAATATCTTTTAATTCCACTACGTTTTTGTCTAAGGGAATTTGTAAATCCCTAGCAATAGCCCATAGTGATGCTACTGCATTACTTCTTGCAATTTTTTTAGGTCTTCTCCAGAAATCTCCAATGTATTGTAGTACTCTAGAAATTGATCTTTGATTTCTTTTGGTAGATTTTCAAACTCTTCAAAACTTTCAAACAGGATATCCTCAAATTTTTCGTCCATATATGTACCTAAATAAGCACACATCTCCCTAAATTTTTGGATCATTTCCTCTTCACAAATTTGATTAATAATAGACCTTTCAAACTCTTTATATACAGATTCTATAGGTTTAGATAAAAGCTCTTGTCTTCGGAGTTCAACAGTCTTTTCTATTTTTTCCCTTATAATACTATCTTTTTTAGTTGGATATTCATCAACTTCTTTTTGATACTTCTCTTGTTTCTCTAGAGATGAATCGGAATCTGGTTCTGCTGGTAAAGGTAATCTAGTATCCTTTATAGCATCTAAAGTAATATCTCTGATCATATAAAGTAAAGCAGTTTCTACCAGATTCTCTTTATCTAAATCTTCTAAAGGCGGTATAAAAGCAAGCCTTTCATCAGAGTTTTCTTCTCTGAGCTTACTTCTCAATTCTGCTGATTTTCTAAGTGCAAAGACTCTAGCCCTGTTTAGTTCTGCATCCCCAACTAAACGAATATAAACCTCAACTATAACCTGATCCCTGGAGTCTAAAATATTAAATTTAGCACCCCATCTAAACAGCTTACTAATATCCACATCATTTTTGTCTATGCTACGCATAATTTTTATCCTTTCTTCTATAAGAAATTAAAAGGAGCCATAACTTTTCTGTAAAAAGTATGGCCCCTTTAAAAAATCCTTTACGGCGTTTATTATCTAATTATTATCTAGAACCAGAGTACACAACACACTCTGCTGTATTAGAGCGGAAATTGATATTCCATGTGCTATTCTGGTTTACAACAGCAGACCACGCATCACCAACAACTGTAATGTTAGGCACATAAACAGTCTTCAAAACTGTATAAGGTACAGTTGTATCGCACGGGTCTGTAATCTGGATATCCAGTGCAACACCGGATGCCACACAACCCTCAGCCAATTTGAACTCTGTATCACCAGAACTGATAGAACCTGTCAATAACAGATCAATCAACTCCGTATCAGTATCCAAAACAGCGATTGTACCTTCAACAGTAGGAACCTGTCTCTGATAACCAACAATGTCTCTAGAACCCATTTCACGTACACTCTGTACGTTTAAGTTACCATTGATAGTAACCGATTGAACCCTAGGAATGTTGTTAGCTAAGATAACGATATCAACATCTCTACCTCTGGTAGCTGCCGGAACCAGAGAATCAGAAATATAACTCCAGTTAGTACCAGCAGGGTTAGCATGGTAAATAGCAATAAACTGGGCAGTCCTGGTATCAGCAGTAGTTACAGTAGTACCTGCAATACTATACTCACCAGTAGCGGGTGCCGCAGCAACCTCTGTAAGGTATTCACCATCTAGAATAACGGAGAGTAGATAATCTCCATTCTTTAATTGAATTGGTGTCTGGGTAAGAGTGAAGGATGTAGTTCCCGTAGTAATCCTGTCTACGACAACATCATTCTTAAACCACCTTTTCTGAGAACCAACCAATGTATAATCTTCTGTAGATTCACCATCCACACTATATGTGAAGGTAAAGTCTCGTACTTGTAATCTTTTAGCATGTGCAGATTTTACATAATCCACCAAGCTTGCATCACGGATGTAAATAATAGCGTCAGCTTCTCCCAACTCCGAGATATCAACACCAGCCGCAGGGTACGCAATCGGGTTAGTACCAGTCAATACCGAAAAGATTTTAATCCCAACATCAAAAGCACTGAATGTCAGCGTAACATTTGGGGTATCTTGTACAGTACCAGCTAAGGTATTATTACCAATTTCATACACATCTGTAGTAGGGACATCTTCATTGATATCCACTCTCTGAGTTCTGTGAGTGAAAAAGCTATCATAGGGGCCAACTATCCTAAGTTTTACATCCTCTGAAGGAATGGCTAATCTTTTTGCCATAATATTCTAAGCCTCCTAAGTTATTTGTTCGTAAGTTGCTGTAAACGTAATTGTACAGCGATAATAGAGTTTTTCCACAAATTCTGGAAGGACTCTAATATTTTTTAATTTAATAATATCAGGTATAAGTTTACCAACCTTGGTTGGATTAAAATCTGGGGGGAAACCTTCATCATAATTGTAAACAGCTATTCCAGATTTTAATTCATTGACAATTTTATACCCCATCTCGTCTCTTTGAGATTTATTTTTAGCAAATACATCTATAAACCACACTCTAAATTCTAACCTATCAAAGTCACCTAATTGATATTCTGCTGTATCAATAGTATCAGTTTCTACGGAGATACAAGGAATAGTTAATTCTCCCATAGGAAAAGCATCTAATACAGTAACATATTCTGTATCTGCAAATAAATCCTTTAGGAAATATATAATAGATAAATCTTGTTTTCTCTCTATATACATGCTCATTATTTACTTCTCTTTAGATTTCTTTTAGGCACTGGTGATGGTACAAACCGCCCTCCAGCCCCTCTCAAAGCTCTTTCTCTATGACCTTTTCTTGTAAATTCTGATACTGCTAAAACTTTCTTGGATACAATTTCTCTTACTCTTGAAGTATCTATAGGATCAATTGGTTCACCTCTAGTCATCATATCTATAGTTAATTTATGAATCGTATCAAACACCTCATTTATATCTGTAATAGTAAATCCAATAGATGCTTTACTATCAAAAGCCTTTAATAATGCATAGGCATAGTCATTTAGAACTTTATTTATAAATCTATATAATACTAATTCAAATATTTTAGCTACTGCAATTTCAGCTTTACTTATAAAATGTGTTGGTGCTATTTGGGGGTAAGGCATACCGCCCCTGTCTTGCATAGTACCTGGAGCATTACCATTCTCTATAAGATACCAAAAAGGTGCAGATTCTGTATCTAAGAATTTTAATCTGGTACTTATAGTCTTCTCATATTTACCAGAATAATATTCTGTAACGTCTTTTGCCCCACCTTTTTTACTATAGGTGAATACTGGTAATCCTTCTCTACCGGGGCCATATACCATAGCATACCAGTAGAACGAGGCCTCTTCCATGTCTGGTTCTTCACCACCACCAACTTTAAGTTCTGCCCTAGCAAAAATTACTGCATTCTCCCACTCTAGAATTTCACCTAATGGGGAGAAATCTACTTGAACTTTAGTATAGTTCTCACTTTCTGGTGTGAAAGTTACTATTTGGTCTTGTTTAACTCTAAATGCATTTGTAAAATGCTCTATATATAAAGGATAATTATATTCAGTCGTTATAAAAAAGGCTTTTAAAGCTTCTGCTAAGACTACGTTAGAGGCCTGGGATTCCATATAGGTTATAGCTTCCATTCTGGCCTCATTGAAAATTAGATTTTGATTTTCGATAATATCTGTAAAATATAAAACAGACTCTAATCTTTTACTAAGCTCAGTAGCTATAGCGGAGACCATAACTAGTGCATCATCTTTTAGTTGTGAAGTTCCCGCTAAATTTACTAAACCTTCATTAGTTAAATATTTAGGCATCCTCTATATTACCAAAAACAGACTCAACAATATCTCTAGTATAATCATTGAAAGAATCAAGTACATCTTTTCTAAGTTGTAAAAAAGTATCTCTATCTCTAACCTTATCTTCTATCTTAGAAAGTAGAATTGCTTGATACTTTTTATTACACTGTCCTATATACTTGGTCACATCTAAGATATCAAATCCTTGTATAATTACGCCAGTTTTTTTCAACCTTCTTTTCCTTCCTCTCTTAAGTCTAAGAGAATTCTATTTACTTGTGGAACTCCACGATAGATAACCTTTATAATGCTCATCTTCTTACCATCTATAACTAACCATTTAGCATCTTCTACTAAACTTAAATTAGCTACAGTGTATTTGATTTGTGCCCTACAATCCCCCTCATAAATTTGCCCACCAGTAGCCCAGTCCATCTGATCTGCATATCCCCAGGTTACATGCCCGGAGACACTTGTACCACTATAAGTATACAACCAGAAAGCTCCTGAACAAGTAGGACAGAAAGAATCTGTAGATGTATTAGTTATAGGGTCTAAGTTACATAGAGGGCATGGGGTGGTAGTAACGATGGTATAAAAATATACATCCCTACCAATTGCACCTCTAATAGCATCTATGACTGTTACTGTGTTATTGGGCCAAGTTATGCTCATAAGCTTCTCTAAATACAGGTATCCACTTCTCTTTTACAATAGTATTCCAGTCATATTCCTGGGATGTAAACTTCTGTGAACATTTTTCTGATAAAAGATTGTACATTGTTTTATTATCATATAAAAGTTGTAAACCTTTGGCAACATCTTCTGCTCTTACTATGCCGGATACTGTCAGGGTTTCTGGGTTAACCGCCCAGGTATCAACTTGGACTAGCAGACCACAATCTGAATATAATTCATGTAGTGCGCTGTGATCTGGAATAATTTGAGGTGCTCCAGTAACAGCATGTTCCATGTTTGTAAGTGACCAACCCTCTCCTACTGCTGTATTTAATCCAACATCTGTAGCATTGTAAATTAGATTTAATTTGTCTAAAGTTACAGTCTGTACTCCAGGGAGGGTGTTAGTTACTATCAGTCTGCTCTCAATATTATACCTGAAAGCCATCTTCAGGATATCCCAACCCATATCTCTAGTACCCATATGAAGGTACAACTTTACATTCTCAGGTTTGTCTTCTGCAAAAATAGTAAACGCTAGCATAGATAGGTCTATTCTTTTTCTAGGCTGGTTCCTATTAGCATTTAAAACTATAAAAGAATCTAGAAAATCTTCTTTATTGGGATATACTTTAGCTTTTAAAGTTCTTTTATCTTCATCAATTTTATAGAAAGTGTTCCTATCCAGACCGTGTTGAATTACAACTGGTTCTAAATCTGGTCTGATCTTTTGTACTTCTATAAAACCAAACTGAGTATAAACACAAACCTTTGTTACTATATCATATCTTATAAACCAATCTTTATCTAAAAGAGCAGCATCTACTGGAAAATAAACTACAATAGGGGGGATTTTTTTAAACTGCTCTTGAATAACTTTTAGATATGTATCTATTACCCAAGGATCATTGAGGATAAATATCAGATCAAAATTCTGATCTGCAAACATCTTTATCCTATTAAAACCCCAGATATCTCCTCCAGTTACTGCCGGGTATACCCTCCAGGCTTTATCATGTGGGTCTCCATAATAGTTTACTGCCAGATGGTGAACTTCAAATTCACTCTTAGGAAGTTTTGAAATTATGTTATGGATGACTGTACTAAAACCTGTTGGGACTATACCATCCCCAATAAACAAAACCTTTTTCTTTTTTACCTTAGCCATTATAATCCTTTCTAATACTTATCTTCCCTCTCAAATGAGTTAGCTAAATACCCTGGTAAAGAACCTTTTAATGCTTGTGCCAGTCTCTTCTGCGGTACTTTCAAGATAGATGTAAGTTCAGTCCATAATCTTTTAAGGGTATCTCCTCTTGATCTAGAACTTTCTATATTAGAATAGCTGATCTCTGCATCCTTCCAGCTACCAAAATCCCAGGCAGAATTTTCTAGACTACCTTCCAGAATTACAATAGCCGCATAAATAATTACAACTTGATCATCTCCAGGTTCAAAAACCCCACCTATAACACCATCGGATGTCTCTTCAAATACAAAATATCCATCAGGGTTTCTCATAACATCCCCATTAGAATCTAATAGGTATTTAAAGTTCCACCATTTAGATAATAATTTTACACTGGACTTAAGGCTAACTAGTAACCAGTCATCCGTATAGCGGTATAATGCTGGGTTAGTATCACCAATTCTGATGCGTAATTCTGGAATAAGGTTAGTTAGATCATAAGACATTTAAGCCTCTTCTATATTATACTCACGTAACTGTAATTCAGATAATTTACCTTCCAAGAACTTGATAATCTTTTCAGATTTCTCTTGTTTCTTAGCCATTTCAATCATACGAAAAACAGGGGCTACCGAGGTCATCTTATTAACTCCACTCTGTAATGATAAGAACTTACTGTTCAGCAGGTTATTAAGTTCATCATCAGTAAGATCATTAGGAGACCTCTCTACGGGTGCATCTGTCCTATTATGAGCAATTATAAAACCAGTTTCAAAGTGCCGTTTATTAGCCCTCTTAAAGTAAACATCCTCTTGCTCATTCCATACATCAATAATACATTCTTCTGGTTGGGAATTGGGATTCCCTTCAATAATTAATCCGACTTTTTTATTTTCAAAAGAGTCCCAAACATTAACATATACCTTACCCAAAACAGTTTTAATATATGATTTGTATGGTTTTCCTGTCTGCATTAAAGAATATACACTCATTCCTTCTGTCATTTATAAGAATCCTTTCTATTTTTCTATATTCAATTGTAATTAATGGGAGGGCTTTTACCCCCTCCCATTACCAAGGGGCATCTTACGACAGCCCGCCAATTACATACAAGCCTTGTGCGTTCCAAATTAACAAAGCAAACTGTTGATACAGTTCGAGGAACCATTGAGGCGGGGTCGGGCGAGGATCGTCATACTGCTTGGTCTTCACATCACCGTAAGTGATGAACTCACCAACATTTTCACCCAAGACAAGAATCTTGTCAGTGGGCAGCATCGGAGACCACGATTCTAAATTATCATACACCTGATCTAGGACGATCAGAGGTGCACCATAATAGCGTCCCAACATACCTCTTTGAACAATTTCCTCCAACTGAGAATCAACACCTTCCCACTGAGTACCACCATCATTCCAGAATGCACCAAATTTGGTGATCGGAGTCATAGCAGCTCTAGTACCTACAACAGCTTTTACACCAGGAGTAGTCTGATTAATCCTGTCAATAGCATTCTCCAATGCCGCAGCAGTAATAGTTCCACCAACAGAGGTGAAGTTATTAGGAGTATTACCGGCAGTCCAGACTGTAGTCAAGGCGGTAAAAACTTTATTGTAGTAGTAGTCTCTCAGTTTGGCTAGCATCTCACTACGAATTTCACTAACCGTACCAATCTCACCAGCATCCATTTCCCATTCATTCCAAGTGACCTTCACATCAGCACCATCGAGCAGATAGTTAACACGATCTGTCACGGTAACTTCGTGTGCCAAATGGATAGAACCAGGAACTAATGTGTGTACTTGCAAACCCTTGCGGAGTTTCTTGACCAGAGAATCCCCAGGCTTTAGCGAACGAGTATTCAGCAACATCCCAACAAAATCTGTAGTGATATGGTTGGGCTGCACGTACTCGGTAATCATCTCAGCAAGCTCATCGCGTCTGTTCTTATCGGACATCAACGATGCGATTGCTTCTTTAACTTTCAATTCATCAGCCATTGTATAATCCTCCACTTACGTCAGAATCCTGATAGTCAGTTCATCGTTGCTGGAGTTGTAGCGCACAACTTCACCAATAACATTGGATGCGCTAGACTTAACTTTACCAGCATCTGTAGTATCCGTAGCACGATCACCAATAGTGAACGTAGCACCAGGAACGTGCAGATTCGCACTATGAATCCAACTACCAGAGGGGATAGTGTAGATACCCTCACCGTACAGCACTAAATTAGAGCCGGACGGGATGGTTCTTTCACTCTGAACACCTGGGTGGGTGATGTACACAGTAGCCGCGAAGGGTGCGTTTTCGCCTTGGTCAAAGCCGTAACGCAGGGCATAAGAAAATGCCGGATGGGGTTGGTAGATCGGTAAACTACGGTTGTCTTGCTCAAACTTAGTGATATATCTAGCTCTGGCAGCTTCTGTCGAACTCACAGGGAGGCGTGCTCCGGGTAAGTCAGACTGGCTACCATAATCTTTGCTCAATGAATGCGAGGCTAAAATCACGAATCGACCTTCAACGATGTCATCCATCGCCACAGCGCCGATCACAAAATCGCCATAATGATTGAGTTCCATAATATTTTTAAACCTCCAAATTACTTTTTAGCTTGCAGCTCTTTCAAAGCTTTGGCTAAATCTTTAGGATCAGATAAATCAAGTTCAGTTTCATTATCTGTGTTCTTTACGTCAGGAATTTTAGGCCCTTTAGTCTTATCAGACGATGTGGCAGTTTTACTGAACGCAGCAATTTCCTGAATCATAAAATCTAATTCCTCATCAGCTAATCCCAAAAGGGTTTCTTTCTTCTCAACGAAATAATTTTCATCTTTAGAAATTCCAGCCTCTTCAAAACGGGTTTTGATTGCAGCAAGCTTTTCTGCATCTGCTTTCTCTTTATCAATCCCGTCTTTAAAGGCTTTCAACTCTTCAGCTTCTGCCTGAGCAGTCTTCAAAGTCTCTTCTAAAGTTTCTTTATCTGCTTTGAGTCCGGCAATTTCCTGTTTCAACTGCTCGATCTCTTGTTTTAATAGTTCATTTTCTTCCAAAGTTACACTCTCCTTATCAGATTTATTTTGATCTTCAGCGGACATTGCAACAAAAGGAGTCCTACCCCTGTAGGCTGGAAGACCTACTATAGCCAAGCCGTCTAAAGATGTTCCCAATAATTCTTCGATACCATCCTCAGTTACTGAAGCTTCTGTATAGGAAACTTCCCAAGAAACATTGGGGGGATTTCCATTTGTGTACATTTCCTTCAACTTAGCAATATCTTCTGGTCTTTCTTTTTTCCATAGCGCAGCCAGGGCAATAATTCTGTTGGACTCCTTGGTTAGATTAGCAATTACACCAATAGGATTACCAAACGCCTCTTTATGCCCTGGAGAAATCTCCGCCTGAGCCATCTTGATAGGTGCGTTTATCCCTGTTTTAATCATATTATCAAATTCACTTTGAGGTATACGCATCTTATTAGCATTGGGTAAATCATCGGTGACTACTATTTTAGCCCACTGAAAAAACGGATTTAAACTGATAGCGGAAAACGCCTCCCCAAGTTCTGGGGAATCGTCCTCCAAAAATTCAAATTTAGTATCCAAATAAAACTTATTATCAGTCATGATTAACCTCAATTAACATGGAACAGATATTCCATGAATTATATTCATATATATTATACCAACATCATCTAAAAAATAGTAATTTTTACTGTTTTTATTCAGTTTTAGATGGTTTTGGCTTAGCTGGTTGGGGTTTTTGTTGAGTATTATTAGGTTTTTGCTGATTTCCTGCTCCGGGTTGAGGTGAGAAAGGTTGTGGTGAAAACTCTGGTAGATCAGACTCTTCCATAATTTTCTGTTCGTCCACTTTTAACTCCATTTCATCCTCCCATCTAAATCCAAACAGTTCATCCAGAGTAGTCCTAGAGATATTCCCAGTATTGTACAAGGAAATCATAGCCTGTACAAATGTAGCAAAGGCATGTAGATTAACTGGTTCAAAACTTATTACTGGATAATCTCTAAGATTATTACTGTTAGCTGTTTCTACCATAATAGCTTGAGCTATAGGTAGTAACTTTTTCTGCATGTTCTCCATAGTTTTAGCTGGAGACATGGTAGCAAATTCTGGGTCGGATGTCTGGGTTCTTTCAGTCTCACCTGTAGTAAGGATTCTAGGAAATCCTAAACCGAAGAAGATGTCCTGGTTTACTTCACGATATTTAGCTTCATTCAACAACGCTTCAACTGGGGGGAATACCCACTCTATTTCTAGAGTGTGGTTTCCAAACAATTGGAAAATACGTTCTATATCTCTACCATAAGAGTTTCTCCATGTCATTTGACTTCGGATAGATTCAAAAGCACTCTCATCATCCTCTGTTACAGGGAACTCATCATTACCTAGTTTTACCAGCATGATAGCACTGATAACCCTGGATGCGATAGAGTAATCCATTCTACGTAAGTTTCTCTTATGTTTAAGGGCTTCAACTGCTGGAAGTAAATACTGAGTAGGATAAGGAGAATCTGATAGAGGTTTTCTACGTACTATCAAATCATTCTCTAATAGGATTTCTTTCTCCCCCCGCTCAACCTGATAAACAAACTCAGGATAGTAAGTTAGGAGTTGCTGGTATAAAGCTATATCTTTAGTTCCATCAGGGTACATGCCCTTATTCTGTATAAAAAAGATCAGCTCTTCTGGTAGAATAACATAATAGGATGGTTCATCTCCTATCATGGTAGAGTTTATTTTTATTGTCTTAGGGTCTCGTAACCACATCGAAACTGGTAGAACTAATGAAGTATACTTCTTAATTCCAAATTGGACTAATTGATCTTTTGAAACAGCAGCATACTTAATCTCAGGAATTACCAAACCTGAGATTAAATATTCTAAGGCACAACTCTCTATAAACTCTTGAACTTCATCAAGAATACCTTCAAAGATTCTAGCCTCATTTGGAGATAAGCCTTTCTTCTCTATCTTGAGTCTTGGGATTCCAATCTCAACCAACTTGTTAATAACAGTACCTGCAATTGGGTCTTTCCTGTAATAAAATCTGCACTGGTCTACAAGCTTATGAAACTCTTTAAAGTCTACTACCTCTAGCTTATCTACATCACTAGGAGACCATACCCCCGTTGTTTTACTTTTGTAGCCATATACATCCCAAATGGTATACTGTGCTTTAGCTAATTTTCTTTCTTTTTCTTCCATAATATCTCTCCTATAGGACATACGTATCCGCAGGAATATTCCAGAATGGTGATGCTAGCTTCTTTTTCTGTACTCTAAAGTTTAATACATCGCTGTACATGTAGTATGCTAGAGCTAGACACAACATGGCGGATGTAAAGTGATCTTCACCTTTTTTACCTCCACGCTCTGTTATAGTTTTATAGGTGATTTCACCAGTCGGGGTTTTACTGTAAGTCATTCTCTCTAATTCAGAGACCATTTCCAAATCTGTAGATGAGTATATAATTCTATGACTATCACTATAGTCTTGGAGTACTCCTACAGCGAACGGTTTAGTTCTGCTTTTAATTTCATTACCTTCGCTATCTGAACCTAGTACTATCTGTGATGAGAAATTAATTGGCACAACTCTATCTTTGAAATTTTTGTGTAAAAATTCTTCATGTTCTTGCAATCTAGGAATAACTGCTTTACCTGCGGAACCTTCATCAATGCCTATAATAAAAGGTCTAAACTTGGTATCTAAATAATCAATGATCTTCTCTTGTATAAAGTAATTTACTTTGTTAAGTGTAATCCTGCTATGGAATTTAAAATTATTGTTCTTCTCCATAATCATGATTACAATAGCCGTAGGTTCAGTATAGCCTAAGTCAACTCCAATTAAACATTTAGAGTCTTTATCCGGTAAACCCGGTAACACTGCTAACTTACCAATATACTCAGTGATATTATCAAAATATTTTGTACCATCTAAAACTAATTTGTAAACTGGATAATTAGAAATAGACATGTTATTTCTATCAAACAAAGCGAATACCGGCTTACCATGCAAACCTAGAACTAAATGGATATAATCATCAGACTCTTCATCACCATAAAGTTCTAAAGCCTTCAGTCTATCATCATCTGTAAATCTAGGATTTTGTAAAGCAGAAATTTTATGCTTGGTGTAATTAGAATTTTCTCTATCGCAGTGATAGTTTACATTTCTCTCACGTAAACCAGTAGGCACACCAGATGCTATCATTTTAAATCCTGGTTCAAAGGTATTTAAAATAGGTTGTAGCTCTGTCCATGCACTCCATGGGAAATACCCAGATTCATCTATAATTACAACTGGAGTATGAAGACCAATAAAGTTTACACCAGTGCCAGTTTGTCCAGCAAGTCTACACATTAGTTGAGAGTTATTCTGTAACTTGAGTATGTACTCAGAATTATTTATGCCAGCTCTGTTATCTAAAAAGAATTTAAGGAATGAATTACCCCTAAACCTTCTTACTAGACTAGACCATACTGGCTCTAGATGTACTTTACCCGGCACACCATAAACTATATATTCTAATGGGTACACATTGCTTATTAAAATCCAGATAATAATCCCCACTAAAGCAACGGTTTTACCAACACTACGCCCGCACGAAAGACTTACATAACTATTAAAGTCACATATAAACTCTCTTTGATAACTGGTATATTCAAATTTTTCTTCACTTTCTAGCAGGTCTATGTTGTAGATGAACTCTGTACAGAGTACTGGATTTTTTATTATTTCATAAAATATTAAGTCTTCTTGTTCGACTCTCTCGATAATAGGCACTTAGATATTTCCTCCAATTCATAGTCAACCATAAGGTTGACCAGATCGTTAAAATTAGTTTTTGGTTCCCAGAGCAAATCTCTCTTAGCCTTGCTGGAATCTGCTAACAATAAATTTACTTCTGCTGGTCTATACAAATCTGGGTGCTGTACAACATATTTCTTGTAATCAAGACCTACTCTTTTAAATGCTAGTTTACAAAACTCCTCTACTGAATGAGTTTCACCACTGCCTACTACGTAGTTTTCTGGAGATGGTTGTTGTAGCATTTTCCACATAGCCTGTACATAATCACCAGCAAAGCCCCAATCACGTTTAGGCTCTAAATTTCCTAGTGTAATAGATGTATCTAAACCATGATATATCCTAGCTACCCCATTAGCAATCTTTTTACTCACAAATTCTATACCCCTTCTAGGGGATTCATGATTAAACAATATTCCAGATACGGCAAATAAATCATAAGATTCTCTATAATTTACAGTAATCCAGTGGCCATAGACTTTAGCTACCCCGTATGGACTTCTTGGATAGAATGGTGTATCCTCGTTTTGTGGGCTATGTGCAACCTTACCAAACATTTCACTAGTGGATGCCTGATAAAATTTTATATTCTTATTAGCCATGCGAATACCATCAAGCATTCTAAGAACTCCAAGACCAGTAACTTCCCCCGTAAATTCAGGCTGTGACCAAGACGCTTTTACAAAAGATTGGGCAGCTAAGTTATAAACTTCATCAGCCATTGATATAGACAATGCTCTGTTAATAGAACCTT
>Ga0113563_10000054_pt1 | contig 36090 bp, 32 predicted proteins | sample Mud3Dept3metaG_FD_80117 | JGI IMG/M metagenome (GOLD analysis project Ga0113563, IMG submission 80117) | Freshwater wetland microbial communities from Ohio, USA, analyzing the effect of biotic and abiotic controls - Mud 3 Core 4 Depth 3... | ecosystem: Environmental > Aquatic > Freshwater >... | reverse complement strand
CGCGGGCGTGATTGAGCTGTCGTTCCCGCCGGCCGTCATCCTGATCCTGGGGGCGTTCCTCATCGCCGTGGCCCGCCCCGCGATCCGGCCCGTGATCGTGCTGCTCGCGCCGATCCTTACGCTGTGGGCCATCTGGCGACTGCCGGACGGCGTGCTTCTCACCACGCAGTTCCTCGGGTACCCGATCGAACTGGTGGAAGCAGGCAAGCTGCAGCGGCTGTTTGCCACGGTGTTCGCGATCATGGCGTTCGCCGGCGGCCTGTTCGGCCTCAGGCAGGCGCGCTGGACGGAGCTGTCGGCCGGCTACGCCTACGCCGCCGGCGCCGTCGGCGTCAGCTTCGCCGGCGACCTGATCACGATGTTCATGTTCTGGGAGTTCATGGCCATCTTCTCGACGGTGGTCGTGTGGTGCGGCGGCACGGACGCGGCGCGCCGGGCCGGCGTGCGCTACGCGCTCATGCACCTCGTCGGGGGCGTGGTTCTCAAGGTCGGCATCGAAGGCATCATGATCCACACCGGGTCCATCGACATCCGGCCGCTGGACCTCGACACCGTGGACGCCTGGATCGTGCTCGTGGGCGTGCTCATCAACGCGGCGGCGCCCCCGGTGAGCGCGTGGCTCTCCGACGCCTACCCCGAGGCCAGTCCCTTCGGCAGCGTGTTCCTCTCCGCCTTCACCACCAAGACGGCGGTGCTGGCGCTGATCCTGCTGTTCCCGGGCGCCGGGATCCTGGTCTGGATCGGCCTGTTCATGATCTTCTACGGGATCATCTACGCGCTGCTCGAGAACGACATGCGGCGCATCCTCGCCTATTCCATCGTGAACCAGGTGGGCTTCATGGTCTGCGGCGTGGGCATCGGCACCGAGATGGCGATCAACGGCGCTGCCGCGCACGCCTTCGCCCACATCATCTACAAGGCGCTGCTGTTCATGAGTGCGGGCGCGGTGCTCTACCAGACCGGGCGACGCAAGTGCACCGACCTCGGCGGACTCTACCAATCCATGCCCATCACGACCGCCTGCGGCATCGTCGGTGCGCTCGCCATCTCGGCCTTCCCGTTGACCTCGGGGTTCGTCAGCAAGTCGCTGATCAGCGAGGGTGCGGCCCAGCAAGGACTGGTGGTCGTGTGGTACCTGCTCACGGCGGCCTCGGCCGGGGTGTTCCTGCACGCGGGCATCAAGTTCCCCTGGTTCGTGTTCTTCCACAAGGACTCGGGACTGCGCCCCGCCGACCCGCCCTGGAACATGAGGGCGGCGATGTTGCTGTTCGCGGCCGCGTGCATCGTGCTCGGCTGCTTCCCGGGACTGCTGTACGGTCTGCTGCCCTACGCGGTCGACTACGCGCCCTACACCGGCCCGCACGTGGTCAGCCAGTTGCAGTTGCTGCTGTTCGCGGGCCTCGCGTTCTTCGTGATGTTGCCGGCGATGGCGCGCACGCGGACCGTCACCCTCGATCTCGACTGGCTCTACCGCGTGCTGGTGCCGCGCATCGCCGGCGGCGTGCTGGCCGCCTGGCAGGATCTCGGCCGCCTGCTCGGGCAGGCCTGGGGACGCTCCGGCGCGTCGCTCGCGGAGCGGTTGCAGGGCTGGTTCCGGCCCCACGGTCCGCTGGCGCAGACCTGGCCCACGGGCAGCATGACGCTGTGGGTCACGGTGATCCTGGTGCTGCTCGTCGTGATGGCGCAGCGCGGCTCGCCGTAACGTCCGAGGCGCACGGCGCGCGCGAGCTCGTTCGCTCGCAGCTGCCTCAGGCGCGGAAAACGTAGTCGAGCGCGATTCCCGCGAACACCACGAGCCCGAACAGGTTGTTGTTCAGGAACGCCCGGAAGCAGGCCGCGGGCTCGCGGTCGCGGATCAGCACGTGCTGGTGGACGGCCAGCACCGCCGCCATGAGCAGTCCCGCCCAGTACCAGCGCCCGAGCGACGTCATCCAGCCCACGAGCGCGAGCCCGCCGAGCGCGCCGGCCTGCAATGCCGCGATCACGATGCGGTCCCAGCGCCCGAACAGGATGGCCGAGGAGCGGATGCCGATCACGAGGTCGTCCTCGCGGTCGACCATCGCGTACATCGTGTCGTAGGCCGTGGTCCAAAGCACCACAGACAGGAACAGCGCCCAGGCCTCCGGCGGCACCGAGCCCGACTGCGCCGCGAACGCCATCGGCACCGACCAGCCGAAGGCCGCGCCGAGGTAGGCCTGCGGCAGCGAGAAGAAGCGCTTGAGGAAAGGGTAGGTGACCGCCAGCACGCCGCCGATCAGCGCGAGGACCTGGGTCGGGCGGTTGAGCGGGATGATGAGCGCCAGCGCAATCAGCGCCAGCACCGCGAACAGTCCGAGCGCCTCGGCGGGCGACACCGACTGCCGCGCCAGCGGCCGGTCGGCCGTCCGCCGCACGTGCGGGTCGAACTCACGGTCGGCGAAGTCGTTCATGACGCAGCCGGCCGAGCGCATCACGAAGGTGCCGATCACGAAGATCACGAACAGCCGCTCGTCGGGGTGCCCGTCGGCGGAGAGCCACAGCGCCCACAGCACGGGCCACAGCAGCAGCCAGATGCCGATCGGGCGGTCGAGGCGCATCAGCCGCGCGTACTCGCGCAACCTCGACGGCGGCCGTGCGGCGCTCGATTTGCGGTCGACGTCTGTGACGTTGCGCATGGGGTCCGTGCGGGCCGACTCAAACCTTGCCGAAGCGCTCGCCGTCACTGACCCAGCGGCGCAGCAATGCCGCTATGTTGGCCTCTGGGCCGCGCAGCATCAAATCCGCCGCCCTCTGGACCCCCGGCAGCAGGTCGGAGTCGCGCATCAGGTCGGCAACCCGCAGCTGCATCAGGCCGGTCTGTCGCGTGCCGAGCAGTTCTCCCGGGCCGCGCAGCTCAAGGTCGCGCCGCGCCACCTCGAAGCCGTCACTGGTGTCGCGCAGCACCCCGAGCCGCTCCCTCGCGATCGGGCTCAGTGGCGGTGCGTAGAGCAGGACGCAGGTGCTCTCCACCGTGCCGCGGCCGACCCGGCCACGCAGCTGGTGCAGCTGCGCGAGGCCCATGCGCTCGGCGTTCTCGATGATCATCAGGCTCGCGTTCGGCACGTCCACGCCCACCTCGATGACAGTGGTGGCGACCAGCAGGTCGAGATCGCCCCTCTTGAACGAGCTCATCACGGCGTCCTTGCGGCTGCCGGGCATGCGCCCGTGCACGAGCCCGATGCGGACACCGGGCAGTGCGGTGGCGAGCGCCGCGGCGGTCTCCTCGGCCGCCTGGTGGCGCAGCGTCTCGGACTCGTCGATCAGCGGGCACACCCAGTACGCCTGGCGCCCGGCGCGACAGGCGGCGTCGATCCGGGCGACGACTTCGTCGCGCCGCGCGTCGGGCAGCGCCACCGTGCGCACCGGCGTGCGACCGGGCGGCAGCTCGTCGATGACCGAGACGTCGAGGTCGGCGTAGGCCGTCATCGCCAGCGTCCGTGGAATCGGGGTCGCTGTCATGACGAGCTGGTGCGGAAAGCGGCCGTCGGTGCGACCCTTCTCGCGCAACTGCACGCGCTGGTGCACGCCGAAGCGGTGCTGTTCGTCCACGATCATGAGCGCGAGCCGCTCGAAGGCTACGCCCTCCTGGAACAGGGCGTGCGTGCCGACGGCGACCTGCACGGCGCCCGCCGCGAGGTCCCGGGTCAGTGCCGTGCGCGCGCGGCCGGCGAGGCGACCCGTGAGCAGGCCGACGCGCACGCCGAGCGGGTCGAGCCAGCCGAGGAAGTTGCGTGCATGCTGCTCGGCGAGCAGCTCGGTCGGCGCCATCACGGCCGCCTGCGCGCCATGCTCGACGGCGCGCAGCGCGGCGAGCGCCGCCACGACCGTCTTGCCCGAGCCCACGTCCCCCTGCACCAGCCGCATCATCGGATGCTCGCGGGCGAGGTCGACCTGGATCTCGTCCCAGGCGCGGCGCTGAGCGCCGGTGAGGCTGAAGGGCAGCCGCTCGAGGCATCGCTCGACGAGACCGGTCCGTGGCGGGAGCGCCCAGGCGTCGTCGCGGTCGGCGGCCTGCCGGAGCTGGCGCAGGCTGATCTGGTGGGCGAGCAGTTCCTCGAACGCGAGGCGGCGCTGCGCCGGGTGCCGACCGGCGTTCAGCGCCTCGATGTCGGCGTGCGGCGGCGGCCGGTGCACGTAGCCGAGCGCCGCCTCGAGGGACGGCAGTCCCACCGTGCCGAGCACCGCGGGCGTCACCCAGTCGCGCAGCCCGCCGCCCGGCAGCTGCGCGAGCGCGAGGCCGGTGAGCATCCGCATCCGGCCCTGCTGCACGCCTTCGGTGGTCGGGTACACGGGCGTGAGGCCCTCGTCGGCCGGCGACGGCGCGCCGGGAGTGATCTTGCGGTACTCGGGATGAACGATCTCGAGGCCGGCTGGCCCGGGTCGGGCCTCGCCGAAGCAGCGCAGACGCGTACCGCGCGCCAGCGATTCCTGCTGCGCCGCCGAGAAGTGGAAGAAGCGCAGCGTGAGGAAGCCCGAGCCGTCGGCGATCCGGCAGAGCAGGGCGCGGCGGCGCCGGAACACCACCTCGGCGAGCTGCACCTCGCCCTCGATCACGGCCCGGTCGCCCGCGCGCAGCGTGCCGATCGGGACGACGCGCGTGCGGTCCTCGTAACGCAGCGGCAAGTGGAAGAGCACGTCCTGCACGGTGCGCAGGCCGAGACGCTCGAGCGTGGCGGCTAGGGCATCGCCCACGCCTCGCAGGCTGGTGACGGGCCGCTCCTCGAGCGGCACCACCGCGGTCACGACGGGTTCACGACGGGATCACGGCGCGGGTCGCGATCTTAGCTCACAGCGCGAGGACGCCGTCCATCTCGACGGCGGCGCCCTTCGGCAGCGCGGCTACGCCGAGCGCGGCGCGCGCCGGATACGGCTGGGTGAAGTACTCCGCCATCACCCGGTTGACGAGCGCGAAGTGCGCGAGGTCGGTGAGATAGACGGTCAGCTTGACGACCTGCGACAGGTCGCCGCCCGCCGCTTCGCACACCGCCTTGAGGTTCTCGAAGACGCGCCGCACCTGCGCTTCCATGTCGCCGGCAACCAGCTCGCCGGTGGCCGGGTCGAGCGGAATCTGCCCCGACAGGTACACCGTGTCGCCGGCGCGGACCGCCTGGGAGTATGTGCCGATGGCCTGCGGCGCGCGGGAGGTGTGGATAGGAATACGGGGCATGGATGGACTCCTGGTCAGGTCAGCGTCCGGGTGACTTTGAGCACCTCGGGCATGCTGCGGATCGCGCGGATCACGCGAGCGAGGTGCCGCCGGTCGAGTACGAGCAGCTCGAAGGTGAGCATGGAGGAATCGCTGTCGCGCTCCACGACGGAGACGCGGTCGATGTTGGTCTGGGTGGCGGCGATCGCGGAGGCAACGCGGGCCAGCACACCCATGCGGTTGGTGACCTCGGCCTTGATCTCGACGTGGAAGTATCGGTCCGTGGCGGCCTGCCACGTCACCGACACCCATTTCTCCGGCTGCTTGCGGAACGAGGCCAGGTTGCCGCAAGCCTCGCGGTGGATGACCACGCCGCGGCCGGTCGAGAGGTTGGCCAGGATCGGGTCGTTCGGGATTGGGAAGCAGCAGCGCGCGTAGCTCACGACCAGTCCCTCGGTGCCCGCGATCGCAAGCGGGCCCGCGCCGCCGTCGGTCGGTGTGCCGGCCTCCGCCGGCAGCAGCCGGCGCGCAACGAAGGGCGCCACGCGTTCGCCGAGCCCGATCTTCTCGAACAGCTCCTCGTCATTGCGCAGGCCGAGGTCGCGCACCACCGTCACGAGCGCCTCCTCGGGCACCTTGCGGAGATTGAGCGAGAATTCCTCGAGCGCCTGGTTGAGCAGCCGCCTCCCGAGGTCCACGGCCTCCGAGCGCTTGAGGTTCTTCAGGTACTGGCGGATGGCGGCGCGCGCCTTGGCAGTGACGACGAAGTTCACCCACGAGGGGTTCGGCGTCGCGCCCTTGGCGGTGATGACCTCGACCGTCTGGCCGTTGCGCAGCGGCGTCCTGAGCGGCACGAGACGTCGGTCCACCTTGGCGGCGACGCAGCGGTTGCCCACGTCGGTGTGCACGTCGTACGCGAAATCGACGCAGGTCGAGCCGCGCGGCAGGCGGCGGATGTCCCCCTTCGGTGTGAACACGTAGACCTTGTCCGGGAACAGATCGACCTTGACGCTCTCGAGGAACTCCTCGGAGTTGCCGCCCTGCTGGATCTCGACGAGCTGCTGCAGCCACTCGCGGGCGCGGTCGCTGTAGGTGCGCCCCGAGTCGTCGCCTTCCTTGTACTGCCAGTGCGCGGCGATGCCGGACTCCGCGACGTGGTGCATCTCCTCGGTGCGGATCTGCACCTCGATCGGCAGGCCATTCGGCCCGAAGGTGGTCGTGTGCAGCGACTGGTAGCCGTTCGCACGCGGGATCGCGATGTAGTCCTTGAAGCGGCCCGGCATCGGCTTGTAGGTCTTGTGCACGATGCCGAGCGCGCGGTAGCAGGTGTCGGCGCGGTCGACGACGATGCGGATGCCGTGCACGTCCACGATCTCGGCGAGCGAGACCTTCTTGCGGCGCATCTTCGTGTAAATGCTGTAGACGTCCTTCTCGCGGCCCTCGACGCGCGCCGGGATCCCCGCCTTCTCGAGCGCGGTCTCGAGCGCGGCCGCGATGCGCGCGACGAACTGCTTCTGGTTGCCCTTGGCCTTGCGGACTGCGGTCTCGATGACCTTGTAGCGGCGCGGGTAGAGCGCGCGGAAGCCGAGGTCCTCGAGCTCCACCTTGATCGCGTGCATGCCGAGGCGGTTGGCGATGGGCGCGTAGATCTCGAGCGTCTCGCGCGCGATGTTGCGGCGCTTGGCGGGCGGCATGGCGCCGAGCGTGCGCATGTTGTGGGTGCGGTCCGCGAGCTTGACGATGATCACGCGGATGTCGCGCACCATCGCCAGCAGCATCTTGCGGAAGCTCTCGGCCTGCGCCTCGGCCCGGCTCTTGAACTGGATCTGGTCGAGCTTGCTGACCCCGTCGACGAGCTCGGCGACCTCGGTGCCGAAGCGCGTCGTGATCTCCTCCTTGAGCGTCGGGGTATCCTCCATGACGTCGTGGAGGATGGCCGCGATCAGGGTCTGCGCGTCGAGGCGCAGGTCCGCGAGCAGGTCGGCGACCGCGACCGGGTGGGTGATGTAGGGCTCGCCCGAGCGGCGGCGCTGGCCGTCATGGGCCTGGAAGGCGAAATCGTAGGCGGCCTGGACGCGCTCGACATCCTCGGCGGGCAGGTAGCCCTCGAGCTTGTCGATCAGCTGGTTGATGCCGATGGAGCGTCTTCCGTAGGGCAGCAGGCTGCGCAGGGAAGACCTGACGTCCATCGCGGCGTCTCGGACCCCGGATCAGTCTCCCAGGCCGAGGTGGGGCGCGCGAAGCTCGCCCATGAACTCGGGCTCGGGGATGAATTCCTGGGGCGGGCGGTCCGGCTCCTCGAGGATCTCGACGCCGACGTGTCCGGCGGCGACCTCGCGCAGCGCGAGCACCGTCGGCTTGTCATTCGCCCAGTCGAGCGTGGGCTCGGCCCCGTTCGCCAGTTTGCGGGCGCGACGCGACGCGACCAGCACCAGCTGGAACAGGTTGGGGATGTTCTTCAGGCAATCCTCGACGGTGATACGGGCCATGGCGCTCGGTCGGTCAGTCACTGAGGGACAAGGGGCGAAAGCATAGCACAGGCCCCTGCGGGGCCTCACGCGCCCGTCAGTTCCGCAGCCAGCGCCGCGAGCCCGGGCCGGTCGCGCCGCGTGGCCGCGGCCTGCCCGGCGACGATCGCCTGCAGGTCGGCCAGGGCCGCCGCGAACTCGTCGTTCACCACCACGTGGTCGAACTCGCGCCAGTGGGTCATGTCGGAGGCGGCGTCGCGCAGGCGCCGCGCGATGACCTCCTCGGCGTCGGTACCGCGGCCGCGCAGGCGCCGCTCGAGCTCGCCCGGCGAGGGCGGCAGGATGAACACCGAGATGCACTCGGGCAGGGCCGCGCGAACCTGCCGCGCGCCCTGCCAGTCGATCTCAAGGATCAGGTCCTGGCCGGCCGCGAGCGATTCCTCCACCTGCCGGCGGGCCGTGCCATAGCGGTTGTCGAACACCCGGGCGTGCTCGAGGAACTCGCCCGCCGCGGCCATGCGCTCGAACTCATCGGGACGCACGAAGAAGTAGTCGCGCCCGTGCAGCTCCGTCGGTCGCTGCGGGCGGGTGGTGTAGGAAATGGAGAAGCGCAGGGCCGGCTCGCGCTCCATCAGCGCCCGGACCAGCGAGGTCTTGCCCGCCCCGGAGGGTGCTGCGATCACGAACAGCCGCCCGCGGCGGCCGGCGGCGTCACTCAACGTTCTGCACCTGCTCGCGCATCTGCTCGATCAGCACCTTCATGTCCACGGCAGCGCGGGTGGTGCCGGTGTCCTGCGACTTCGAGGAGAGCGTGTTCGCCTCGCGGTTGAATTCCTGCATCAGGAAGTCGAGGCGGCGGCCGGCGGGCTCCTTCGAGTCGAGCACCTGCAGCGTCTCTGTAATGTGGCTGCCGAGGCGGTCGAGCTCTTCCTCGACGTCCATCTTGTAGGCGAGGAGCGTCACTTCCTGCTCGAGCCGCTCTGCGTCCACCGGCGTGCCGAGCTGCGCCACGCGCTCGATCACGCGGGCTCGGATCCGTGCGGCGACCTCGGGCAGCCGCGCCCGGACCGTGGCGACCGAGTCGCGCAGCGACTCGCAGCGCTGGACGAGCATGTCGCGGATGCGCGCGCCCTCGCGGGCCCGGGCCTCGTTGAGGTCGGCCGCCGTCTCGCGCAGAAGCTCCATCGCCGCCGCAGCAATCGGGGTGACGTCGCGTTCCACGTCGCGAATCACGCCCGGCCAGCGCAGCAAATCGAGGGGGTCGATCTGACCGCCGCCGCCGGCCGCTGCCCGTACCTCGCCAGCCCGCGCGACGAGCTGCTCCAGGAGGGGCTGGTTGATCTCGAGCGCAGCGGCCGTTGCCGGGTCGCCGCGCAGGTACATGCCGGCGTCCACCTTGCCGCGGCGCAGATTGGCTGAAAGCAGCTGCCGGGCCTCGCTCTCGAGGCCGCGCAGGTCTTCGGGCAACCGCAGCGAGAGCTCCAGGTAGCGGTGGTTTACCGATCGCAGCTCACAGGTGAGCGTCCCCCACGGGCCCTGGCGCTCGCGACGTGCGAAGCCGGTCATGCTGCGGATCATGGGCGATAGCTTAGGGCAGGTGCTGCGAGCCGGGCGCGGCGCGCCACTTACGCGGCGCTGGCGCGGATGCTATAAAACGCGACGGAGTTTACATGAGAACAGGCGTGCCGGAGCGTCCCTTGCAGATCGAGCACGCGGAACTGAGCCTCCTCGGAAATCGCGAAGAAAACCAGGATCGCGTCGCGATCGCCGCGGACGACGACGCGGTGTTCATCGCGGTCGTGGACGGCATGGGCGGGCATGCCGACGGTGCCCGCGCTGCCGAAGAGGCTATCCGCACGATGATGGCCGAGTTCGGCGAGGCGAGCCGCCCGCTGTTCGACCCGGACGGACTGCTGCACCTCACCATGGGCCGTGCCCACGAGGCGGTGGTCGCGCTCGGTCGCGACCGGCCGCCCGAGAGCCGCCCGCGCGCCACCTGCGCTGTCTGCCTGGTGCAGGGCGGTAGCGCCTTCTGGGCGCACATCGGCGACAGCCGCGTTTACCTGCTGAGGGCCGGCCGCGTCGCGGAGCGCACCCGCGACCACAGCCACGTCGAGTTGCTCCTGCGGACCGGTCGCATCACGGAGGGGCAGGCGCACGACCACCCCATGCGAAATTACGTCGAAAGCTGTCTCGGAGGAGATCCGGCCCTGCCCGAGATGACGCTCGGCGGACGTCGCAGGCTCATGCCGGGCGACGTGCTGCTGCTGTGTTCCGACGGGCTGTGGTCCGGGGTGACCGAGGCGCAGATCGGCGCGCTCGCCGGGACCCGCGATCGCAAACTCGGCGATGTCCTCGCCGAGCTCGGCGCCAACGCGGTGCAGGCGAGTTCGCCCTTCGCCGACAACACCACCGCGGCCGCGCTGCGCTGGCTCGGCCCCTGACTACCCCCGAGGAGACCCCCACGTGAGACCGAACGGCCGCGCGCCGGACGAGCTGCGCCCGATCCGGATCACCCGCGGCTTCACGCGCCACGCCGAGGGATCCGTGCTGGTCGAGTTCGGGGAGACGCGGGTGCTGGTGACCGCGAGCGTCGAGGACGGGGTGCCTTCCTTCCTGCGTGGCAAGGGCGGCGGCTGGGTCACGGCCGAGTACGGCATGCTGCCGCGCGCGACGCACACGCGCTCGGCTCGCGAGGCGGCGCGCGGCAAGCAGAGCGGCCGGACGCTCGAGATCCAGCGGCTGATCGGCCGGTCGCTGCGCGCGATCGTGGACCTGCGTGCGCTCGGAGAGCGCACGGTGACGCTCGACTGCGACGTGCTGCAGGCGGACGGCGGTACCCGCACGGCGGCCATCACGGGCGCCTACGTCGCGCTCGCCGATGCGATGGACGCCCTCGCGCGCCGCCGGGCAGTCGCGGCGAGCCCCCTGCACGGCCAGGTTGCGGCGGTGTCGGTCGGCATCGTGGGGGGCATCCCGGTGGTGGACCTCGACTATGCCGAGGACTCCACCGCGGAGACGGACATGAACGTCGTCATGAACAACGGCGGCGGCTTCGTTGAGGTGCAGGGCACAGCCGAGGGCCACGCGTTCCGCCGCCATGAACTCGACGAGCTGCTAAATCTCGCCGCCGCCGCCTGCCAGCGACTGTTTGCGGCGCAGTCCGAGTCCCTGATGGCATCACGTCCGGACGAGCCTGTCCGGCCCCGACGATGAGCGGCGGCGGGTTGCCGCCGCGGCTGGTGCTGGCGACCGGCAACCCGGGCAAGCTGCGCGAGATGCGCGAGATCCTCGCACCGTGGCACGTGGACGTGCGGCCGCTGTCCGAGTTCACGAGCGACGCCGCAGACGAGACCGGCCTGACTTTCGTCGAGAACGCGCTCCTGAAGGCGCGCTTTGCCGCAAGCACCGCCGGCCTGCCGGCGATCGCGGACGACTCCGGGCTCGAGGTGGACGCGCTCTGTGGTGCGCCCGGGATCCGCTCGGCGCGCTACGCCGGACCCGACGCCGACGACGCGACGAACAACGCGTGCCTGCTTCGAGCGCTCGAGGAAGTGCCCGACGCGGCGCGCACGGCGCGTTACCGCTGCGCCATGGTGTACTTGCGCGATCCGCTCGACGCCTCGCCGGTGGTGTGCCAGGCGAGCTGGGAGGGACGCATCGCGCGCCTGCCACGGGGCGCCGGCGGTTTCGGCTACGACCCGCTGTTCCGGGTCGGCGAGGGCCCGACGACGGCCGCCGAGCTCGATCCGGAGCGCAAGAATCGAGAGAGCCATCGCGGGCAGGCGCTGCGGGCGCTGGTGTCGGCGCTCACGGGCCGGTCCGGGGCCACGTGACCTTGCGGGCGCCGCCGCTCGCACTGTACGTGCACCTGCCCTGGTGCGTGCGCAAGTGCCCTTACTGCGACTTCAACTCGCACGTGGTCCCGGCCGCCGGGCTGCCGGAACGGGCCTATCTCGCGGCGTTGCTCGACGACCTCGAGTTCGCGGCGCGCGACTGCGCGGGGCGCGAGCTCGTGTCGGTGTTCTTCGGCGGCGGCACGCCGAGCCTGTTCGCCGCCGAGTCCGTGGGCCGACTCCTCGAGCGGGCTGGGCGCCTGTTCCGGACAGCAGCCGACCTCGAGGTCACGCTCGAGGCCAATCCCGGCACGGTGGAGCGCGGCCGTTTCGCCGACTACCGCGCCGCTGGCGTCACCCGTGTCTCGCTCGGCGCGCAGAGTTTCGACGACGACCGCCTCGCGTCGCTCGGGCGCATTCATTCCAGCCGTGAAACGCTGACGGCGGTGGCCGAGCTGCGAGCGGCCGGCCTCGACAACTTCAATCTCGATCTCATGTACGCACTGCCGGAGCAGACGCTCGAGGGCGCGCTGGCGGATCTCGATCAGGCGCTGCGTCTCGAACCGACCCACCTGTCGCATTACCAGCTCACGCTGGAGCCGGGGACGGTGTTCGAGCGCCGGCCGCCGCCGTTGCCCGACGACGAGGACGCGTTCGCGATACAGCTCGCCTGCGAGTCGCGCCTGGCCGCGGCGGGCTACCGGCAATACGAGGTGTCGGCCTACGCCACGGCCGGGCGCGAATGCCGGCACAACCTGAATTACTGGCGCTTCGGGGATTACCTCGGCATCGGTGCCGGCGCCCACGGCAAGCTCACCGATCCGGCCGGGGGTATCGTCGTGCGGACCGCCCGTGTCCGGCAGCCCGCACGTTACCTCGCGGCCGGCGCACCGGCCGGACGCGTGGAGGAATCGCGGCCAGTGGCCGTGGACGAACTTGCGTTCGAATTCTTCCTCAACGCGCTGCGCCTGGTGGAAGGATTCGACGCAGCGCTGTTCGAGTCGCGCACCGGACTCTCGTGGGACTCCGTGGCCGGGCCAGTGGCCGCCGCCGAGGCAAAGGGCCTGTTGCGGGCCGGGCCACGGGGCCGCTGGGCGCCGACCCCGCTGGGACGGCGGTTCCTGAACGACCTGCAGGCTTTGTTCCTGCCGGTCCGGGCCCAAAGAGCGGCAATCACCGATCCCGGAGGCCTTGCATTGAGTGGAAGGATCGGCTAGGCGCCGGACCAGTTATTCACACCTCCACCGCGGAGGCCCAGATTCGACACGTTACGTCCTGTAGTCGAAGTGACATGTTAGGCGACGGGCATAACTTCCTGTTTTTATATGGGAAAATTAGCTGATCATTTTTTGATCAAAGCGAAAATGGCGCACTCCGGCTCCCGTGCGAGCCGCCGGCGTGGAGTTCGATCCACAGATTTATCCACAGCTTTTGTGGATAACCGCCGCCGGGTCGGGAACGCTGCGGCGTGGCGGCCTTGTCACGACCCCATTGCGCTCCTATACTTCGCGCCCTTTTCCCCCAAGCCTTCCCAAGGACCGCGGCCATGAAGAGCGGAATCCATCCCGACTACAAGGCGATCACCGTCACCTGTAGCTGCGGCAACACCTTCGAGACGTCTTCCACGCTCGGGGAAGACCTCCAGATCGAGGTGTGCTCGAACTGCCATCCCTTCTACACGGGCAAGCAGAAGATCGTCGACACCGGCGGCCGCGTCGACCGCTTCCGCAAGAAGTACGCGCGCGGCTGATCGCGCCGGCGTCTGCCGGTCGAACCCGACGGGGCGCTTCGGCGCCCCGTTTCGTTTTCGGGCCCAAGCGCACGGCTGAGGCCGTCGCCCGGCTGCACACGCCCAGGGAACTTCCGGCGGCTGCGACCGGCCTCTACACTCGATCCGATCGCCGGAGGCCCAGCCGATGAATGCCCGCAACCTGCTTTACGCCGCCGCGCTCGCCTCCGGGCTGGCGCTCGGCGGCTGCGCGACCAATCCGGTCACCGGCCGCTCCGACATCGTGACGATGTCCGCGGCGCAGGAGGTGGACATCGGGCGCAAGATGCACCCGCAGATCCTCCAGCAGTACGGCCGTTATTCCGACGAGGCCCTGCAGGCCTACGTCAACGAAACCGGGCAGCGCATCGCGGCGGCGAGCCACCTGCCGAACCTGCAGTTCACCTTCACCGTGCTCGACAGCGAGGAGGTCAACGCCTTCGCGCTGCCGGGCGGGTACGTGTACGTGACGCGCGGCATCCTGGCGTACCTCAATTCCGAGGCCGAACTCGTCGCGGTCCTGGGCCACGAGGTCGGCCACGTGACGGCCCGCCACGCCGTCCGCCAGCAGACGGGGGCGACGGCGGCTGGGGTCGGGGCGACCCTGATCGGGGTGCTCACGGGCAGCGGTGACCTCGCCAACCTCGCCAACTTCGCCGGCACGGCGCTGGTGCGGGGCTACGGCCGCGACATGGAACTCGAGGCCGATGCCATCGGCGCCGAGTACCTCGACCGCCTCGGCTACGCACCGGAGGCCATGATCGACGTCGTGCGCCTGCTCAAGAACCAGGAGTTGCTCGAGGTCCAGATCGCCCGACAGGAGGGACGCGAGCCGCGCGTCTACCACGGAGTGTTCTCGACCCACCCGGACAACGACACCCGGCTCAAGGAAGTCGTCGCCTCGGCCGGCAAGACGGGCAGCGGCGAGGCGCGTCCGGACGGCCGCGACGCGTACCTGAGGCGTATCGAGGGGCTGCCGATGGGTCCGAGCCGAGAGCAGGGCGTCGTGCGCGGCAGCCGTTTCTACCACGGTACCCTCGGCATGACGGTCGCGTTCCCCTCCGGTTGGGCGGTCCAGAACCTGCCGAGAAAGGTGGTGGCCACCTCGCCGCAGAAGGACGCGATGCTGCAGCTGAGCGCGGTGCCGCCGCCGCCGGACGTCAAGCCGCGCGAGCTGCTCGCGAAGAGTCTCCCCGGGGTTCCGCTGTCGGACGGCGAGCCCCTCGAAGTGAACGGGCTCAGCGGCTACACGGCGATCGCCCGCGACGTCGCGCTGCCGTGGGGCAACCGGGGCCCGGCGCGCTATGCCGTCGTCTACTACAACGGCCTCGCCTACGTGTTCACCGGCGCGACGCGCCTGAGCTCGGCGTTGGGGGCCAGCGACCCGCTGTTCATGTCCAGCATCAAGACCTTCCGCCGCCTGCGTGACAACGAATTCAAGCTCGCCGAGCCGAGCCGGATCCGGCTGATCAAGGCTTCCCCGCAGACACGGATCGCCGCACTGGCGGGTACCTCGCCCATCGAGAAATATCCGACCGAGCGTCTGCGGCTCCTCAACGACCTCTACCCGGACAAGGAGCCGACCCCGGGTCAATGGCTCAAGGTCGTGGAATAGTCCTAACTTGATCGGAGAGGGCCGCCGTGCAAGGCTCCGAGACCGTCCCCGGGGCAGTCACCGGCGGGTCATCACAGGTAGAAAAAGATGAGCGGAAGCAAATACGAACTGGTCAATCTGGACTCAGGCAAGAAGACGACGCTCGACTCGCGCGTCGGCACGGTCGGTCCGGACTGCCTCAACATCGGCAACATCGCGAAGGATTTCGGGGCGTTCACGTTCGACCCCGGTTTCATGGCCACGGCGTCCTGCGAGAGCAAGATCACCTACATCGATGGTGACGCCGGCATCCTGCTCTACCGCGGCTACCCGATCGAGCAGATCGCCACCAAGTCGAGCTTCATCGAGGTCGCCTACCTGCTGATCCACGGCGAGCTGCCGACGGCGGAGCAGCTCGAGCAGTTCGACCACGCGATCCGCTACCACACGATGATCAACGAGTCGCTGCTGCGCTTCTTCAACGGCTTCCACTACGACGCGCACCCGATGGCGATGGTGTCCGCGGTGGTGTCGTCGATGGCGGCCTTCTACCACGACTCGATGGACAACCATAACCCGCGGCACCGCGAGATCTTCGCGCACCGCATCCTGGCCAAGGTGCCCACCATCTCGGCGGCGGCCTACAAGCACATGCTCGGCCAGCCGTTCGTCTACCCGCGCAACGACATGGACTACTGCGCCAACATGCTGCGCATGTTCTTCGCCGTGCCGGCCGGGGATTACGAGGTCGATCCGGTCACGGCGCAGGCGCTCGACCTGCTGCTCATCCTGCACGCCGACCACGAGCAGAACGCCAGCACCTCGACCGTGCGCCTCGCGGGCAGCACCGGAACGAACCCCTACGCGGCCATTTCCGCGGGCGTCTCGGCCCTCTGGGGCCCGGCGCACGGCGGCGCGAACGAGGCCGTGCTCGCCATGCTCGAGGACATCGGCACCGTCGACAACATCGCGAAGTTCCTCGACCACGTGAAGGACAAGGACGGCGGCAAGCGCCTGATGGGCTTCGGCCACCGCGTCTACAAGAACTTCGATCCGCGCGCGAAGATCATCCGCGAGATGTGCCACAAGGTGCTCGGCCGCCTCGGCCAGACCGACAACCCGCTGTTCGAGCTGGCGCTGCGCCTAGAGGAGATCGCCCTCAAGGACGAGTACTTCATCTCGCGCAAGCTGTACCCGAACGTGGACTTCTACTCGGGCGTGATTTACAGCGCGCTCGGCGTCCCGCGCTCGATGTTCACGGTGATGTTCGCGATCGCGCGCACCGCGGGCTGGGTCGCGCACTGGCAGGAGATGATCGGCGATCCGGCGATGAAGATCGGCCGGCCGCGGCAGCTCTACACCGGGCCGGTGCAGCGCGACTACGTGGAAGTCGACAAGCGCTAGCGACGCCGCCTTCCCCCGGGTCGACCGCGGGAGCGCGGGCAGCATTCAGCCGTGCCGAGGCCCGACCACCCGCGCCTGCGACCCTCCAGGGTCGGCCCCTGGAGCAGCACCGAGGGTCGCATCCTCGCCGTCGGACTCGGCCTCACGGCGCTCATGTTGATCACGCTCGGCGTCGGCTGGCTGACGAAGCCCGAGTGGACACTCGTGTTTGCCGCGATGACCGGCCTCAACCTGCTGATCGGTCGGGCGGCGGGGATGTCCTTCGGCTACGCCAACGGGCTCGACCATGCCGTCGTGATCTGCAGCAACGTGCTGGTGGAGACGATCCAGGTGCTGGTGCTCTATCCGCTGTTCGCGCTCAGCTGGAAGAACCTGGTGGACGTGCGGCGGCTGCGGCGCGTCCTCGTGGAGATGCGTCGCTCGGCGGAGGCCAGCCAGCCCCGGGTGGCCCGTTTCGGCATGGTGGGACTCTTCGTGTTCGTCTTCCTGCCGTTCTGGATGACGGGGCCCGTGGTCGGATCGATCATCGGATTCCTGCTCGGGCTGAAGTCCCGTCAGACCCTCGCCATCGTGCTCACCGCCACCTACGCGGCGATCGGCGTCTGGGCCCTGCTGTTCGAACAGCTCAACGACCTGCTGGCGACCTACGGCCGCTACGCCGCATTCGCGTCGGTACTGGTGCTGGCGGCCGCGGTGCTCGCCGTCCGCCGCTTCGGTCGCTGGCGGCACGCAGCTCCACGGGAAGCGGATGAGTGACGCGACGGCGTCCGGTGGGCAGCGCCACCGGTCGGCCGGTTCAGAGCAGCGCTTCCACCTCGGCTGCGCTCGCGCGACGCATCGGCTTGCCGTCCACCGGACTGCAGGGTGCCTGGCGAATGCCGTCCAGCGGGAAGACCACGGCGTCCACGGTCTGTCGTCCCGCGACGAAGCGCAGCGCCGGATAGGCGACGATGCGGTCGCGCTCGAAGCGCACCCGGCGCTCCAGCACCTCGTGCGGGACGCCGCGGTCCTCCAGCCGCAGCGACACGGCCTCCGGGCTTTCCGTGAACAGGTGCAGGTTGATCTCGGAGTGAGGCGAGGCGGTGCCCGTCAGCACCGACCCGACCAGGCGCGGCTGGAAGTCCGACATCAGGCGCATGGCCTCGAGCGCAGAGCGACGCAGCGCCGCGAGGTCGGTCGAGTGGCGGGTGGCTCCGAACAGCCGCTGGTGCGCCATCAGCGCGACCTCGATCTCGACGTTGCGCGGCAGGATGGAGGCGTCGGTCACGCCGAGGCGATCGGCTGCCTTGCGCTTGGCGAGCAGGAAGTCGGCCACGCCCTGCTCGCGCATGATCCGGGCCGCCTCTTCGGCCACCGCCTGGCGCAGCAGATCGGCCCGCGGGTTGGGTCTTCGGCTCACCGCGGGTCCCGCTAGAAGATCGAATCGTCGGCGGTTGCGGACACCACGCCCTCGCCGCTCAGCTCGCCGTCGAACGACGCTGCACGGGCATCCGGGACGTGGCCCTCGAGGAACGCCTCGAACACCGCGCCGCCGGCGCCGACCGACGTCGGCTGGCCTGTCGAGCGGTTCACCCACATTCGCACCACGCCCGGCGGCTCGGGCAGCCGGTTCTCGGGGCGGTCACGCAGCGCCTCCTCCATGAAGGATACCCACATCGGCAGGGCCGTCCGACCGCCCTCCTCGGTTTCGCCGAGCGAGCGTTCCTGGTCGAAGCCGATCCAGGCCGCCGCTGCGACGTCGCCGTTGAAGCCGACGAACCACGCGTCGCGCCGGTCGCTGGTGGTGCCGGTCTTGCCGGCGAGGTCGTTGCGGCCGAGCGCCTTGGCGCGCTGCGCCGTGCCGCGCTGGATCACGTCCAGCATGATGTCGGTCATCACGAAGGCGTTGGCCGGCGTGATCGCCTGGGGCGCCGCGGTGGTTCCGGGGCAGTCGACGCACGCGACCGGCGCCTGCGCCACGAACACCTGGCGCCCCTCGCCGTCGGTCACACGCTCGATCACGTGCGGGGTGACGAGGAAGCCGCCGTTGGCGAACACTGCGAAGGCGCGCGTCATCTCGAGCGGCGTGACCTGGCCCGAGCCCAGCGCGAAGGTGAGGTTCGGCGGCGTTGCCTCGGGGCTGAAGCCGAAGCCGGCGATGTGCCGCATCGCGGGCCCGATACCCGTGGCACGCAGCAGGCGCACCGACACCAGGTTCTGGGAACGCACCAGCGCCTCGCGAAGGGGCGTGGGTCCGTAGAACCGCTTGTTGATGTTCTGCGGGCGCCAGTCGTCGGCGCCGACGCCGCCACCAAGCACGATCGGGGCGTCGTTGATCAGGCTCGCCGGCGTGAAGCCGCGTTCGAGTGCGGCCGAGTAGACGAACGGCTTGAACGCGGAGCCCGGCTGGCGGCGCGCCTGGGTCGCGCGGTTGTACTTGCTGTCGTCGAAGTCGAATCCGCCGACCAGGGCCAGGATGGCGCCGTCGCGCGGCTGGAGTGCGACCAGTGCGCCCGCGACGGCGGGCAGCTGTGCGAGGCGATAGCGACCGTCCTCGTAGGGCTCGAGGTACACCAGCTGGCCGGCGGCGAGGACGTCGGCGGCGGTCTTCGGCGCCGTGCCGAGCACGTCGCCCTGCAGAGCGGCGCGCGCCCACGAGATATCGTCCCACTCGAGATCAACGGCGATGCCGCCGCGCCGGCGCAGCAGCGCGCCGCGTTCGCGCACGGTCTCGACGAGCGCGGCCACCAGGTTGCCGCGGTCCGGGTGCCGCTTGAATGCCGCGGCCACCGCCGCGGGATCGGTGAGTGTCGCGGCATCGAGCTGCTCGAGCGGGCCGCGGTAGCCGTGTCGCCGCTCGTACTCGAGCATCGTCCGCCAGGCGGCCGCATTGGCCGCGTTCTGCAGACGGCTGTCCACCGTGGTCGTGACACGGTAGCCCTCGGTCAGCGCGCGCTCGCCGTGCAGCTGCATCATCTCGAGCCGCGCCATCTCGGCGACGTAGGGCGCATCGAGCTCGATGACGGGGGCGTGGATTCGTGCGACCACCGGCACCGCGGCTGCGGCGTCGCGCTCGGCCACGTCGATCTTTCCGGTCTCGACCATCCGGCGCAGCACGTAGGCGCGTCGGTCGCGCGCTCGCCCCACGCTCGACACCGGGTTGTCGAGCGACGGCGAGCGCGGCAGGCCGGCGATGAGCGCCGCCTCGGCGAGCGTCAGCTCGCGCGGCGTCTTGTCGAAGTACACCTGCGCGGCGGCGCCGATGCCGTACGCGCGTTGCCCGAGGAAGATCCTGTTGAGGTAGAGGGTGAGGATCTCCTGCTTGGTGAACTCGCGCTCGAGCCGCAGCGCCAGGAAGACCTCCTTGAGCTTGCGTCGCAACGTGCGCTCGGAGCCGAGCACGGTATTGCGCGCGAGCTGCATGGTGATCGTGCCGCCGCCTTCGCGCACGGCGCCCGCGGAGAAATTGCTTGCCGCCGCGCGCACGAGGCCCTGCCAGTCGACGCCCGGATGCTCGAAGTAGCGGTCGTCCTCGGAGGCGAGGAACGCGTCCACCACCAGTTGCGGGATCTCCTCCCAGGTCACCGGGATGCGCCGCTGCTCGCCGATCTGCGCCATCAGCAGCCCGTCGCGCGAATGGATCGACAGCGGCAGCTGCAGCCGGATGTCGCGCAGCTCCGCGGCATCGGGGATCTCCGACCGGAGAAACTGCTGTGCACCCGCGAAACCGAGTACCACCGTGCCGATGAGCGCCAGCGCGATCGTGAGCAGCGTCACGAGCAGTCCGGCGACGAATTTGCCCATGCTCAAATCTGAGACCCAGTTCTTGCTGCCCCTTCAGGGCTTGTGCATAGTAGCTCGCGAATCAAGGGCAAACTCATCGAAAGGTGAGGACGCAAAGCCACCGGTCCCCGGCACGCCGAGGACAGCGGGGTTGCCGGTCCGGACCCGGTCGCGACGCTCCATACCGGGCGATCGCGGGTCCAGAGGATCGTCAGGCCACCGCAACGCTCGAGGGTCCCAAGCGGCCCGGCGGCACGTGCGTCAGTCCCGAGAGTGACTTGGGTACCGATTACGCCACGGGGGCGCGCATCGAATGGTCCAAACTGCCGGCTCGCGCACAATTCTATTTGACGGATCGCTGTTATATAGTGCCGGGGCTTTGGAAAGCACTCCACGAACGCTGCGCAACCCACTGAAATAAAAGGACTCACCCGTGTTTCTCCAGCGCAGGTCGCGACCCGTCATCGGACTCGATATCACGACCTCTTCGATCAAGCTCATCGAGCTGTCGAAGAGCGGCGACAGCTATCGCGTCGAGTCGTACGCCGCCGAGCCCTCGCCGTCCAACGCGATCAACGAGAAGGCGATCGTGGACGCGCAGGCCGTCGGTGAAGCGGTGCGGCGCGCCGTCAAGCGTGCGGGCGCGCGCAGCCGCGAGTGCGCCGTCGCGATCAGCGGCGACGCCGCCATCACCAAGATCATCCAGATGCCGCGCAACCTGCGCGAGGCCGAGCTCGAGTCGCAGGTCGAGATGCAGGCCGACCAGTACATTCCCTTCCCGATGGAGGAAGTGAGCTTCGACTTCGAGGTCGTGGGTCCCTCCGAGAAGGATCCCGAGATGCTCGACGTGCTGCTCGTCGCGACCCGCTCGGAGAACGTCGAGCAGCGCCAGGCGTCGGTGCAGTCCGCGGGACTCGTCGCGCGGATCGTCGACGTCGAGGCCTTCGCGCTCGAGAATGCCTGCCGGCTGCTCACGCACCAGATGCCGGACGGCGGCATGGAGCGCAACGTGGCGGTCATGGACTTCGGAGCGAGCAGCACCACCTTCTCGGTGCTGCGCGACCTCAAGGTGAGCTACACGCGCGATTTCGCGTTCGGCGGCCAGCAGCTCACCGAGGAGATCATGCGCACCTACGGCCTCAGCCTCGAGGAGGCGGGCCGCGCCAAGAAGGAGGGCGGCCTCCCGGCCAACTACCAGGCCGAGGTGCTCGACCCCTTCATCGACGACATGTGCCAGCAGGTGAGCCGCTCGCTGCAGTTCTATCTCGCCTCGGGCAGTGGCCGCGAGCAGCCGGACCAGATCCTCGTCTGCGGCGGCTGCGCGAACATCCCGGGCGTGGCCGAAGTTATCGCGAGCCGTGTCGGAATCCCGGCCGAGCGCGGCGACCCGCTCGGCCAGATGAAGATCTCCACCCGCGCACTGGCGCAGGGCGTGAAGAAGGACGCGACCGCGCTGCTCACGGCCTGCGGCCTCGCGCTGAGGAGCTTCGACTGATGCCGAGAATCAACCTACTGCCGTGGCGCGAGTCGGAGCGCAAGCGCAAGCGCCAGGAGTTCGTGCTGTCGCTGGGCGCTGCGGTCGCGACGGCGGCGCTCATCACGCTGATCGGTCGCTGGCACATGAGTGCCTCGATCGAGCACCAGAACGAACGCAACCGCATCCTGGGCGACGAGATCGCCGAGCTCGACAAGCAGATCAAGGAGATCGACGGGCTCGAGAACCAGAAGCGACGCCTGCTCGCGCGCATGGAGATCATCGAGACGCTGCAGCGCAGCCGGCCCGAGATCGTCCACATCTTCGACGAGATCGTCCGCATCCTGCCCGAGGGCGTGTACATCACCTACCTCAAGCAGAGCGGGACGCGCTTCGAGCTGCGTGGCATCGCCCAGTCGAGCACGCGCGTGTCCGCGTTCATGCGCAACATCGACGCCTCGGAGTGGCTCGCGGACCCGGCCCTGAGGGTCGTGGAGACCAAGAGCCGCGACGGCGGGCGCGGTGCCGAGTTCACGCTGTTCGCGAACCAGCGTAGCCGGACACCGCCCGGGCAGGCGGCGGAAGGCGAGACGGTGGCGTCCAAATGAAGAAGCTGAAGGCCCTCCTGGACCAGCTGCGCAACCTCGACCCGAACGATCCGGGCCGCTGGCCGCTGGCCGTGCGCGTCGGAACGGTCGCGCTGCTGCTCGTGCTCGCGGCTTCGGCCGGCTACTGGTACTTCGTCTGGAAGGCGAAGCGGCCTGAGCTCCTCGAGGCGCGCGCCAAGGAGACGGAGCTCTGGGGCTCGCTCGAAAGCAAGGCGCGCAAGGCCGCGAACCTGCAGGCCTACAAGGACCAGCTGGCCGACATGGAGAAGTCGTTCGGCGCCATGCTGCGCCAGCTGCCGAACAAGACCGAGGTTCCGAACCTGCTCGTGGACATCTCGCAGACCGGCCTCGCCGCGGGGCTGGAGGAGAAGCTGTTCCGGCCGCAGGGCGAGAATCGCAAGGACTTCTACGCCGAGCTGCCGATCACCATCCGCCTGACCGGCAACTATCACCAGATGGGCAATTTCGCGAGTGGCATCGCCGCGCTGCCGCGCATCGTCACGCTGCACGACATCGAGATCGCGCCCGCCGGACGCGACGCGCGCGTCGGTGGGGGTGCGCCCGGCGACCTGACGCTGAACGTCACCGCGAAGACCTACCGCTACCTCGACGAGGAGGAGCAGGAGGGGTCCGGCGGCGAAACCGAAAAGGGCGCCCAGAAGGGCAAGAAGCCCGCCCGCAAGCGCTGAGGCAGCCATGGCCAATTTCCCCTTACAGATGAGCCGCACCGGGCGATTAGCGCTCGCCGTCGCCGCGCTCGCCGTGCTCGCCGGCTGTGCCGACGACAATGCCGACCTGCGCGCCCGTGTCGAAGAGATCAAGAGCCGCCCGGGCGGTCGCATCGAGCCATTGCCCGAGGTGAAGCCCTACGAGACGTTCGCCTACAGCGTCTCCGACCAGCGCTCACCGTTCGAGGCGGGCGTGCCGGCCTCCGCCAGCGCGCCGAATGCGCTCCGGCCTGACCCGAGCCGCCCGCGCGAGTTCCTCGAGCAGTTCTCGCTCGACACGCTGCGCATGGTGGGCACGCTGAACCTGGGCGGCCGCCAGCACGGCCTGGTCCAGACCAAGGACGGACTCGTGCACCGGGTGCTGCCCGGCAACCACATCGGACAGAGCGACGGCCGGATCACGACCGTCGAGGAAGGCAAGATCTCGCTCATCGAGATCGTCCCGGACGGCATGGGCGGGTTCATCCAACGGCCCGCCGCGCTCGCCCTGAGAGACTGATCTGCAAGGAGACCCGAGCATGACCGCTGCTTCGTCGCATTCCATCAACCTCCGCGAGGGCCCGCGCTCGGCGAGGCCGTCGCGATCCCGTGCCGCGCTGGTCGCATTGGCCGCGCTGGCCGGCCTCGCCTGGCAGGGCGCATTCGCGCAGTCCGCCACGCGGCTGGAGAAAATCGAGCTGCAACCGCAGCCCGGCGAGCAGCTGGAGGTGCGCCTCGTGCTGGACGGGCCCGCCCCGCAGCCCGTGAGCTTCACCATCGATAACCCGGCGCGGCTCGCCGTGGACCTGCCCGGCACGACGATCGCGCTCGATTCGCGCCGCATCGACGTCAAGACCGGCGGCGTGGACACCATCGTCGCCGCCGAAGCATCGGGCCGTACCCGGCTGGTGTTCAATCTCGACCAGATGCAGCCGTACGAGACGCGCGTTGCCGGCAACACGGTGATCGTCACGCTCGGGCGCGGCGCATCCGCGGCAGTGGCTTCCGCCGCGGCCGCGGCGACCGTCGCGAGTTCGGGCGCACCGGTGGAGGGCGCCAGCATCGAGAAGGTGGACTTCCGACGCGGCACGGACGGCGCGGGGCGCATCATCGTCCGCACGAACGACACCCGCGTGCAGGCCAGCCTGAAGCAGGAAGGCGGGCGCATCGTGGTGGACTTCCCGCGCACCAGCCTTCCCGAGGAGCAGGCCCAGCGCTACGACGTGGTGGACTTCGCCACGCCGGTGAGCTCGTTCGACGTCGCGCGGACGGCCGTCGGCACGCGCATCGTGGTCGCGGCCGCCGGCGACTACGAGCAACTCGCCTACCAGTCCGACCGCGAGTACGTGCTCGAGCTGCGTCCCCGACCCAAAGCCGCCGTCGTGGACCCGTCCAAGAGGGAATACAAGGGCGAGCGCCTCACGCTCAACTTCCAGGACATCGAGACGCGGGCGGTGCTGCAGCTGCTCGCGGAGACCAGCGGCCAGAACATCGTCGTGAGCGACACCGTGCGCGGCAACGTCACGCTGCGGCTGCAGAACGTGCCCTGGGACCAGGCGCTCGACATCGTCCTGCGCACCAAGGGCCTCGACAAGCGGCAGGAAGGCAACGTGATTTACGTCGCGCCGACGGAGGAACTGGCGGCTCGCGAGCGCCAGCTGCTCGAGTCCCAGAAGGCGCTCACCGAGCTCGCGCCGGTACGCACCGAGTACCTGCAGGTCAACTATGCCAAGGCCTCCGATCTCGCGGCGCTGATCCGCACCCAGGGAAAGAGCTCGCTGCTCTCCGACCGGGGCAGCGTCTCGATCGACGACCGTACCAACACACTGCTGCTGCAGGACACGGCTGATCGCCTCGCCGACATCCGCCGGCTGGTGTCCACCCTCGACATCCCGGTCAAGCAGGTGCTGATCGAGGCGCGCATCGTGATCGTCAACGACGACTTCAGCCGCGAGCTGGGCGTGCGCTTCGGCGGTGCATTCGTCGGCAACTACGGCGGCAGCGACGGCCTGATGTGGATGGGCGCCCAGGGCCTCAACTCGGCCGACGGCAGCCGCGGCCCGATCATCAGCCCGAACGGCCCGGGCGGCGTGGGCGTCGACGGGAACTCGGTCGCCACCTCGCCTGTGCCGGACCGCTACCTCGTCAACCTGCCGATCGCCAACCCGGCGGCGCGGCTGGCGCTCACGCTGCTGGACAGCGACTACGTCGTGGACCTCGAGATCTCGGCGGCCCAGACCGAGGGCCGTGGCGAGCTGGTGTCGGCGCCGCGCGTCATCACGGCGAACGGCAAGGAGGCGAGCATCGAGCAGGGCGTGGAGATCCCGTACCAGGAGTCGGCCTCGAGCGGCGCCACCACGACGCAGTTCAAGAAGGCGGTGCTGTCTCTGAAGGTCACGCCGCAGATCACTCCGGACGACCGCATCATCCTCGACCTCACGGTCAACAAGGACAGTGTCGGCACGGTCGTGCCGAGCGCCACGGGCGGCTTCGTGCCCAGCATCGACACCCGCGAGATCACCACGCAGGTGCTGGTGAACGACGGCCAGACGGTCGTGCTCGGCGGCATCCTCGAGACCGAGCGCCGCGAGACCGAGCAGAAGGTGCCGTTCCTGGGCGACATCCCCGGCCTCGGCATGTTCTTCCGCAGCCGCTCGCGCACCGACAACAAGGACGAGCTGCTGATCTTCGTGACGCCCAAGATCCTGCGTGAGGGCGCGGAGATCTACTGACGCCCGGCGACACCGGTGCGAGAATGAACGGCCGCAGCGACCCTGCGGCCGTTTTTCTTTCACCGGGCATGCTGGACTGCGACAACATCTTCCTCATCGGGCCCATGGGCTCGGGCAAGAGCGCCGTGGGCCGGCAGCTCGCCGAGCGTCTCGGCCTCGAGTTCGTGGACAGCGACGCCGAGATCGAGTCGCGTACGGGCGTGGACATCCCCTACATCTTCGAGCGCGAGGGCGAGGCCGGCTTTCGCGTGCGGGAACGCGAGGTGCTGGAGCTCCTGACGCGCCGCGACCACGTGCTCGTCTCGACCGGCGGCGGTGCGATCCTCGACGCCGGCACGCGCGAGCGGCTGCGCAGCCGGGGCTGCGTCGTGTATCTTCGGACTTCCGTCGGCCAGCAGCTGGCGCGCACGCGGCGCAACCGATCGAGGCCCCTGTTGAACAGTGACGACCCGCGTGCAACGCTCGAGCGCCTCATGCAGCAGCGTGCCGCGCTCTACGAGGAAACCGCCGACCTGACCGTGAACACCGACGGGCGCCGCGTCGGCACGGTGGTCGACGAGATTGCGGCGCGACTGGCGGCCGCGCGGGGTACCTGATGGAGCGGCTCAGCATCGAGCTCGGCGAGCGGAGCTACCCGATCCTGATCGGACCTGGACTGCTCGACTCCGTCCCGGTGCTCGACGAGGCTGTTCATGCCCGCGACGTGCTGGTGGTCACGAACGACACCGTGGCGCCGCTGTACCTCGAGCGCATGCTCCGCGGTCTGGCGGGTCGGCGCGTCGAGCACGTGGCCTTGCCGGACGGCGAGCGCCACAAGACCCTCGGCACCCTCGAGCGCGTACTCGACGCGCTCGTGGAGCACCGCATGAACCGCGACGCCTGCATCGCCGCACTCGGCGGTGGAGTCGTGGGCGACATCGCGGGCTTCGCCGCCGCGTGCTACCAGCGCGGCGTGGATTACGTACAGGTGCCGACCACGCTGCTCGCGCAGGTCGATTCCTCGGTGGGAGGAAAGACCGGGGTCAACCACCCCGGCGGCAAGAACCTGATCGGCGCATTCCACCAGCCGCGCGCCGTGATTTCAGACACCGACACGCTCGCCACGCTCCCACCGCGCGAGTTGCGCGCGGGACTCGCCGAGGTGATCAAGGCCGCGCTCGTGGCCGACCCTGGCTTCCTCGACTGGATCGAGGCGAACCTCGAGGCGCTTCTTTCGCTGGAACCCGGCGCCGTGGCCCGCGCGATCCGCCGTTCCTGCGAGATCAAGGCCGCGATCGTCGCCGAGGACGAGCGCGAGCACGGCCGCCGCGCGCTGCTCAACCTCGGCCACACCTTTGGGCACGCGATCGAGACGGCCGCCGGCTACGGCGAGTGGCTGCACGGCGAGGCGGTTGCGGCGGGCCTCGTGATGGCGGCCGATCTTTCACGGCGCCTCGGCTGGATCGATGCGGCCGACCTGGCGCGCGTGAAGTCGCTGCTTGCCCGCGCCGGCCTGCCGGTCGTGGCGCCGCCCATTGGGGCCGGGCGGGCGCTCGCGCTGATGGGTCTCGACAAGAAGGTGCTGGCAGGACGCATCCGCCTGGTGCTGCTGCGCCGCGTCGGCGAGGGCGTGGTGAGCGGCGACTACCCGGCCGACGCCCTCGAGGCCACCCTCGTGGCTCATTTCGGGGAAGCGGCGTGAACGCCGACGCCGGCCTCGCGCCCTACGCCCAGCACGAGGGCGCGTCGCGCGGGCGGCGATTCCCGGAGCCGCCGCCTCGGCACCGCACGGAGTACCAGCGCGACCGCGACCGGATCGTGCACTCCACCGCGTTCCGGCGGCTCGTGTACAAGACTCAGGTCTTCGTGAACCACGAGGGCGACCTGTACCGCACGCGCCTCACTCACTCGATCGAGGTCGCGCAGATCGCGCGCAGCGTGGCTCGCGCGCTGGGATTGAACGAGCCGCTCGCCGAGGCGATCTGCCTCGCCCACGACCTCGGGCACACGCCCTTCGGCCACGCTGGCCAGGACGCGCTCAACGAGTGCATGCGCGAGTTCGGCGGCTTCGAGCACAATCTGCAGTCGCTGCGCGTCGTCGATGAGCTCGAGGAGCGCTACGCCGAGTTCGCAGGGCTCAACCTCACGTTCGAGACACGCGAGGGCATCCTCAAGCACTGCTCCGCCGCCAATGCGCGCCGGCTCGGCGAGCTCGGGGCACGCTTCCTCGAGCGGCGGCAGCCTTCGCTCGAGGCGCAGCTCGCGAACCTCGCCGACGCCATCGCCTACAACAACCACGACGTGGACGACGGCATCCGCGCCGGCCTGATCTCGATCGAGGAGCTGCGCGGGCTCGCGATCTTCCGCCGCCAGCACGACCTCGTCGCGGAGCGCTACCCCGGCCTCGGATCCCGTCGCCTGGTGCACGAGGTGGTGCGGCGCATGATCGACTACCTCGTCAACGACCTGGTCGGTGCTTCGACCGCGGCGATCGCGGCGGCGGCGCCCGCGAGCGCCGACGAGGTGCGGGCGCGCGAGAATCCGCTGCTCACGTTCAGCGAGGCGGTGGAAGCAGAGCACCTCGAACTCAAGCGCTACCTGCGCGACGGCCTGTACCGTCACTACCGCGTGCTGCGCATGACGACCAAGGCGCGGCGGGTCGTGCGCGAGCTGTTCGCGGCGCTGCTCGACGACGTCGAGCTGATGCCCGAGGAGCACCAGGAGGCCGCCCGTCGCATGGAAGCCGAGGCCGGACGTCCGGGGCGCGCGCGCGCGGTCGCCGACTACATCGCCGGCATGACCGATCGATACGCGATCCTCGAGCACCGGCGGCTGTTCGACCCGTCGGAGAGGACCTGAGGAAAGCGGGTATCATTCCCGGTTGAATTCCCCCGCCGAGTCCCGACCATGCCGCTGATCCCGAAGCACATTCCTGCGCAGGAACGACTGATCTTCGCCCTGGACGTCGCCGACCCCGGCACAGCCCGCCGCCTCGTCGACACGCTCGGCGACTCGGTGCAGTTCTACAAGCTCGGCCTCGAACTGTGCATGTCGGGCGGCTATTTCGAGCTGCTCGACTGGATGGTGGGCCGCGGCAAGAAAGTGTTCGTGGACCTCAAATTCTTCGACGTGCCGGCCACAGTCGGCTCCGCCGTCAAGCAGCTGCGCAACCGGGGCGTCACGCTTACCACCGTGCACGGCAACCAGGCGATCATGGAAGCGGCGGCAGCCAACAAGGGCGACGTGAAGGTGCTCGCGGTGACGGTGCTCACCAGCCTCGACCGCGGCGACCTCGACGATCTCGGCTTCAAGTGCGACGTCGAGCGGCTGGTGCTCTCGCGCGCCAGGCGCGCGCTCGAGGCGGGCTGCGACGGCGTGGTCTCCTCCGGCCTCGAGGCGCCGAAGCTGCGGGAGTTCATCGATCACCGCCTGCTGGTGGTGACGCCCGGCATCCGCCCTGTCGAGAACAAGCCCGTTGACGACCAGAAGCGCACCGTCGACGTGGCGCAGGCCTTCGCCAACGGCGCCGACTACATCGTCGTCGGCCGTCCGATCCGCGATGCGGCCGATCCGCACGCGGCCGCGGCCGCAATCCAGCAGACCATTGCCGGCATCTTCGGCGGGCCTGCGGAGTGAGCGTCCCGCTGCAGAACGACCTGCTGCTGCGCGCGCTGCAGAGGCAGCCCACGCCGCGCACGCCGCTATGGATGATGCGGCAGGCGGGACGCTACCTGCCGGAGTACCGGGCCACGCGCGCGAAGGCGGGCAGCTTTCTCAAGCTCTGCATGAATCCCGAGCTCGCCTGCGAGGTGACGCTGCAGCCGCTCGAGCGCTTTGCGCTAGACGCGGCAATCCTGTTCTCGGACATCCTCACCATCCCGCACGCGATGAACGTCGGGCTCGAGTTCGAGGCGGGCGAGGGCCCGAAGATCGCGCGCCCGGTGCGGAGCCCGGCCGACATCGACCGGCTGCCCGTCCCCGACCCCGAGGGCGAGCTGCGCTACGTGATGGATGCGGTGCGCCTCATCCGTCGCGAGCTGAAGGGTCGCGTGCCGCTGATCGGCTTCGCCGGCAGCCCGTGGACCGTGGGCACCTACATGGTCGAGGGCGGAAGCAGCAAGAACTTCCAGCACATCAAGGGCATGCTCTACGGCGCGCCTGCCGAGCTGCACCGCCTGCTCGCGGTCATCACTCGTGCCACAGTTGCCTACCTCAACGCGCAGGTGGCGGCCGGTGCGCAGGCGGTGATGGTGTTCGACACCTGGGGCGGCGCGCTCACGCCCGCCGACTACCGCGAGTTCTCTCTTCGCTATATGCAGCGCATCGTCGACGGCGTGACGCGCGAGAGCGAGGGCCGGCGTGTGCCGGTGATCCTGTTCACGAAGGGCGGCGGCCAGTGGCTGGCCGACATGGCGGCCACCGGCTGCGACGCCCTCGGTGTGGACTGGACCTGCGACCTCGCCGACGCCCGCGCCGCCGTGCGGGACCGCGTCGCGCTGCAGGGCAACCTCGACCCGAGCGTGCTCTACGCGCCGCCCGCCGAGATCCGCGCCCAGGTCGCGAAGGTGCTGGCGAGCTACGGCCGCGGGCACGGCCACGTCTTCAACCTCGGCCACGGCATCCATCCCGACGTGCCGCCGGAGCACGCGCTCGCGATGGTCGAGGCCGTCCACGAACTCTCGCCCCAATACCACGGGTAACGTACATGGACATCGGCAAAATCGGCATCGGCGAAGACCCGCCGCGCGACGTGAACGTGCTGATCGAGATCCCGCAGGGCGGCGTGCCCGTGAAGTACGAGCTCGACAAGGAATCGGGCGCGCTGCGCGTGGACCGCTTCCTCAACACGGCGATGTTCTACCCCGGCAACTACGGCTTCATCCCGCACACGCTGTCGGGCGACGGCGACCCGGTGGACGTGATCGTGGTAGTGCCGAGCCCGGTGGTGGCCGGCGCGATCGTGCGCGTGCGGCCGGTCGGCGCGCTGCTCATGAAGGACGAGGCCGGCGACGACGAGAAGGTGATCGCCGTACCCGTGGACAAGCTGCACCCGTTCTACGAAGGCGTGAAGTCGTACAAGGACCTGCCGGCGACGCTCACCGACCAGATCGCGCACTTCTTCCAGCACTACAAGGACCTGGAGAAGGGCAAGTGGGTCACGATCGTGAGCTGGGTCGGGACCGAGCGCGCCGAGAAGATGATCCTCGAGGGCATCCGCCGCGCGGCGCGGGCGGGTGACGACGTCGCGGCGCACTTCGTCGCCGGCGGCGCGCTCAAGGGACGGAAGTAGCGGGCCGCCTACGGGACGAACCCGATCTCCCGCCGGTGCCGGATTGCCGGCACCCTCACCTCATCGCGCGGCACTGCGCACGCAACTACGCAGGGTCAGGTCTCGTCCTCATCACGGGATCTGAGCAGCTCGGGTCGCAGGAGCCGTTCGGCTCTCATCACATAGAGGATGAAGACGCGGTTGGAGTCCTCCCGGTAGAAGACCCGGCAAGGCGGCTCGACAATTTGTCGGTATCTCCATCCTCGAAGCTCCGGCGGCTTCGATCCGATCCGAGGATGCTCGACGAGCTGGCCGACATGGTGAAAGACACGCTGGACCAGTGCGCGCGCCGCGTCCGGATTCTCTAGCGCAATGTAGTCCGCGATGGCATCCAGGTCGCTCAGGGCCGGTTCAGTCCAGATTACTTCAGCCATCGTCCCATGCGCCGCTTTGCCTCGGCATGGGAGACGGTACGGCCCTCTTCGATCGCTCGTTCTCCACGAGCGATACCTTCCAGCAGGCTCATCCGGCGCTGCAAGGACTCAAATGTCGCTACATCGACCAGATACGCACTGGGCACGCCGTGCTGTGTGATCAGGATCGGCTGGCGGTCGCGCTCGAGCTCCGACAGCAGTTCCGTGGCCCGGCGCTTGAGGGTCGTCACGAGTTCGGTACGCATGAAGTGATACTAAAGTATCACTGAGGCGGTTGCAAAGGGTGGGCGAGGCCTCACGACAAAGGGCTCGGCCGGCCGCGGTCAACCGGCCGGGGTGCGCCGGGAGTCCGAGCCGGTGGTACCTTGCCATCGGTCACCGTGGCGGGACAGGATCCTCGCCGTCCGATCCACGGACCCATCGTGCATTGGCGGTCATGAGCAAGTCACAACCCGGGCAACTCGAGGACTTCCTCCGCCGCCAGTCGGCAGACGCGCTCGTCGGCTTGCTGCTCGAGCTCGCGGCCGACAATGAAGCGGTGCAGCGGCGGCTCGCGCGCCTGCAGCTCGCGGACCGCCCCGACAAGCTCGCCGCTGCCTTCAGGAAGCAGCTGACCGCGTGGCGTCGTTCGACGAAGTACCGCAATTACCGCGAGACGCGCGAGTACGCCCGCGCGCTCGACGGCTGGCTCGAACAGGTGGCGCGCGAACTGCTGCCCCGCGACCCGGAGCGCGCGCTCGACCTGTTCGAGGCCTTCATCGAGTCCGACGCCCAGTGGTTCGAGTCCGCCGACGACTCCGACGGCCTGATCGGTGACACGGTGCGTACGGCGTGCCGGCACTGGCTCGAAACGGCGGCGCGCGGCGAACCGTCGCGCGACGTCCGGCTGGAGCGCTTGGTCCGACTGCTGCAGCGCGACGATTACGGTGCCCGTGATGAACTGTTGCGCCGTGCGGACGTACTGCTCGACGAACAGGGGCTGCGCGAGCTGGCGGGCCAGTACGAGGAGCAGCTCGCGCAGCTGATGGCGGTGGCGGGCCGGACCGGTCAGCTGCCGACAGAGGTGTTCCAGGTCTCCGGATCGCTCTCGCTGCTGAGTGCCACGCTGCGAGACCCCGATCTCAAGGTCCGCAGCGTGCTCAGCTACAGCCCGGAGCCGAACGAGCTGCAGAAGGAGTCCTTCGTCCGCGCGTATCTCGAGGCCGACCGTCCAGGCGAGGCGCTGCGCTGGCTGGACGGTTCCTGGGGCCGCAACGAGGGGAGCCGGCAGCACCTGCTCGCAGATGCACTGGAACGGCTCGGCCGCTTCGAGGAGAGCGTACCGATCCGACGGAAGATATTCGAGGGTACTCTGTCGCCGACCGACTTCGCGCGGTGGCGCGAGCACCTGCCGGGACCGGAGCATGCCGCGGCCCACGCCCGGGCACGGGAACTCACGCAAACCCACGACGACCCGGTCGCAGCTGCGACGCTGCTGCTCGAACTCGGCGATCCGTCGGGCGCGGAATCGCTGCTGCTCTCGACCCCCGAACTCGTGGACGGACGCGACTACTATCGTCTGCCGGCGCTCGCGAACTCCCTGGCCGCATACGCATGCAGCCGCGGCCAGACAGTCCTCTACCGCGCGCTGCTCAAGGACATCCTCGACCGGGCCTATGCCCGCGCCTACGGGCATGCCGCCGCCTACTGGCGTCGACTGTGCGAGATCGCCGACACCGGCGTCGCGCTCGCGCCGCTGCAATCGCACGCGGAGTTCGCGGCAGAACTCCGTCGGCGGCACGGTCGCAAGGTGGCGTTCTGGTCGCGTGTCGGCACTCGAAGTGTCGCGGGTGCTGTCTGATGCGCGGACCGCGACGGCGGCGACAGGCGGCCGCTGCGACCCGTTCGTCAGTCCCTCGAGCCAGCCATCCCTGAGCACGTGCAAGTGGTTGTACGGTCCCGAGCCGTCGTCGTGCGCAGGACCATCGGACCCATGGCCGCGCGGCTGTGCATTGCGGTCCGTCTGGTCCCTCGTCGCAGCCCGGTTCTTCTCACGCTGATCGCATGCCCTGCCCGGGAAGTGACCAGAGGGTCCATGACCGCGCCTGGATCTGTCGCGGAACGTCCGCTTGTTGCCGCCGGAGAGGTCTCGTGTCGACCCGGAGCGGCCAATCGCTTTGACGAATAGTGGACGGTCCGGAAGCTGATCTGCTTCGGACTACGGCGTCTCGTGGGAATCGAGCCCGAGTCATCTGTGCTGGCTGCTCTCGACCGGTGTCAGCGGACGCCGGCCGCCGTCAGCAGCAGCCCGAAGGTGTCGCGCGCCTCGGCCGTCATGGCCTCGCCGGGCGGCGTCGCCCCATTGCACACGTGCCCCGGAGCCGGACGCGGCGCGGCCGCGACCGCTGACGAGTCGAGCGTAAACACCGGCACCCCTTCCTTGATCGTCTGGACAACGCGAATGTCCTTGATCGTCGTCGGCTCGACCTTGAGCGGATTGCGATCGAGGATCACCAGGTCCGCGAGCTTGCCCGCCTCGAGCGTGCCCTTGGTCTTCTCTTCCTTGATCTGGTATGAGGCGCTGGCCGTGACTGCCCTCAGTGCGACGTAGGGCGAAACGCGCTCGAGCGGGCCCACGACGGTGCCGCTCGCGGCGGTACGGTTCACGCCGGCATCGACCAGCGGCAGGATCCACGGCTGCGGCGTCACCGGCGCGTCGTGCGAGAACGTGAACGGCACACCCGCCTGCGAGAGCGTCTGCGCCGCCATCGCCCGCGAGGCGCGATCCGGCCCCCACAGGCGCAGCACGGCATCGCCGCCCGTGGTGACGCCGGTGGTCAGGAAGCTCGGCACCGCGCCGACCTCCTTCAGGCGCGCAATCTGGTCCGGCCGCAGGTACGTGCCGTGCACGAAAACGGGCCGGTGGTCGCGCATGCCGTGCTTCGCGATGGCCTTGTCGATGGCCCGCAGGGCCTGGTCCGCCGCGGCATCGCCGTTCATGTGCATGTTGAGCTGCAGGTCGGTGGCCCAGTATTTGTCGAACGCGGCGTCGAGCACCTCGTCCGGGATCTGCTGGAAGCCGCTGTAGCGGCCCGTCTTGCCGGGCGGGTTCGTCGCGTACGGCTGCGTGAACCACGCCGTGTCGAGGCTGCCATCGAGCCAGAACTTGATGCCGCCGAGCCGCACTCTGTTGACGTAGCGCTTGTCCAGGTCGGGGCGCGCGGCAAGCAGCCGCTCGACGCTGTCCTCCTGGCGGCCATTGGCCTGCGCCACGATGGCGTCCTGCCGCTGCGCGAGACTGCCGATCCCGGCGTTCGCGTAATCGGCCGCCAGCTTCCTGGCGGCCTCGATGGTGACATCAGTGACCGAGTCCTTGGCACACACGTACAGGTCGATCGGCAGCAGTTGCCGATCGATCGCGTTGCGCACCAGGGCGATGTCATCGTTGCCGAGACCGAGCCCGCATTCCATCGCGGTCGTCTGCCCGTAGCTCGCCCAGAGCCGTGACGCGCCAAGCGCGACCTGGTCCGCAAGCTGGCCCGAGAACGGCGGGCGCTTCTCCCGCACCATATTGAGCGCGGTTTCCTCCATGGGTCCGGCGAGCGACGCGCCGTCGGCCTTGCGCGCAAAGCTCCCGCCGGCTGGATCCCCTGTCGACGCAGTGACCCCGGCCGCCCGGAACGCGGCTGAATTGGCGGCACCCAGGTGGCCGGAACTGTCGACGATGAGGACCGGGCGGTCGGCGGAGACGGCGTCGAGTTCCTCGATGGTCGGAGTACGCTGTTCACGCAGTGAGCGCGCCTGGTACCCGAAGCCCACGATCCAGGCATCGGGCGGCACGTTCGGCGCGTGCGCCTTCAGGCGCGCAACGACATCGCCCACGCTTCCGGAGCCGAAGAGGTCGGCGTCGACGAGGTTCTTGCCGAAGTAGATGAAGTGCCCGTGCGTGTCGATGAAGCCGGGCAGCAGGGTCTTGCCGCCGAGGTCGACCGACTCGGCCGCCTTGCCAGCGCGGCGCTCGGCATCGGCCTTGGCCCCCGCGAACTCGATCCTGCCCCCTCGAACCACGAGCGCTTCGACGTACTCGGGCGTCGGACCAGCCATCGTCAGGATGTCGCCCCCGAAGTAGAGCGTCGCCTGGGGGCCAACCATGGCTGCGGCTGTCGCCGCAGTGGCCGGAGGCAATGACTGCGGGGCGCCGGCGCAGCCGGTCAGAACCGCAACCGAAATCACGCGGCATGCCAAGGGGGCGAGAGCGGGTCGTAACATCATCGTGCTCCTTGACCTGGACTCGACCGGAATTCGGACCGACCCGCGCATACCGGCTCGCGAGGGGCGGCGCAACACGTCTTGGAACGAATCAGAGCTATCACGGTCGAGCACCCAAGCGGGTCGGCTGATGGGAATCGAACTGACGTGAATGCCTCGGGAAGCGAGACGTTGACCGCTCATGGCCGGTTGCTCCAGTCATGCAGTGTCCGCGATCCCGCGGTCCCCCGCAACGCGCGGAACACTGTTGCCGAGAGCGAACCTGCAACCTGAGAGAACGACCCTGAGCAGCCTTTGATGCTGCCGGGAAGCGGGCCTCCAGGTGCGACTGTGACGCAGCGATCGACACGGTTGCCGGCCGTGTCTCACAAGTCGCGAAAGCGGGCTCGATTCCCACCACTCGCGCTGATTCATTCGACATACGTCGCTGCAAGAAGTAGAGGTGGGCCGGGACGTTGCCGCCCCGGCCCACCGTGCCCCGGTGAAGGGGGGTGGGATTTCCACCGTTGCACTCAGATTGGCTTCGCCATACAAGAGCGCGAGCCTGCTCGATCTTTGCCTGCGCGGGGCCGACGGACGCTACTTCGCGCCTGACGCCGTCAACTCGATGTCGCCGGGCTTCCAGGTCTTGTTGATCGCTGCT
>Ga0113563_10000053_pt1 | contig 36107 bp, 31 predicted proteins | sample Mud3Dept3metaG_FD_80117 | JGI IMG/M metagenome (GOLD analysis project Ga0113563, IMG submission 80117) | Freshwater wetland microbial communities from Ohio, USA, analyzing the effect of biotic and abiotic controls - Mud 3 Core 4 Depth 3... | ecosystem: Environmental > Aquatic > Freshwater >... | reverse complement strand
CGCATTTATTCCGCCCTGAGCGGCAACGGAATGCGCCCTGCGGGGAGAATCCTGATAGCAGAAGTTTTTCACACTATAGCCAAGCTCACCAAGTGCCGAAGCAGCCGCAGCTCCTGATAGTCCCGTTCCGACAACAATGATTTCGAGCCTCTTCTTGTTGGCAGGATTGACAAGCTTCACAGAAGCTCTGTATTTAGTCCATTTGAGGGCAAGAGGCCCATCGGGTATCTTCGAATTCAGTTTTCCCATATTGATTTGTTTTCTATCTGAAAAGCCAGAGATTAATTGAAATAAATGCAAAACCGGCAGGCAGGATTATCGAATATATCAGTGCAAAAACCCTGACAACCGGGGTCCATATCCTGTGATTCAGTCCGAGTGTCTGAAAGGCTGAATATAATGCATGAAACAGATGAAGCCCAAGCAGTGCAAAGCAGGCAAGGTAGATATAATTGTATGCAGGTATGTGAAAAAGATCATGGGCAACTTTATAGAAATCTTCCGGATCACCCTGTACTATCCCCAGCCTGATGAAATAGAAGTTGAAAAAATGAAGCACAAGAAAAGTGAAGACTGCTGCACCGGTCCAGATCATGAACCTTGAAAAGAATGAGGTCTCTGCTTTGCTGCCACTTGTATAACCAACCGGCCGTGCAATCCAGTTACGGATCTGAATAATGATTCCATAAGTGATATGGATCAGGATTGCAGCAATAAGAACTATCTCGATAATCTTTATCAGCGGGAATGTTGCCATGAAATGTGCAGCCCTGTTAAAGGGTTCAGGATCACTTTTCAGAAGCATCAGATTAATAGTCATATGAACAGGGAGAAAAAGCAACAGAAAAATCCCTGCAAGCGCCATTACAAACTTCATTGAAATTGATGAAAACAGGATCTTATTCATTGGATTTAAGATATTTACAAATTAGATCGGTTTTTCAGGAATGCTTCTTATAAAAATATGACTATTTAATAATAATAGCAACAAGGAAATGGTATACTATGCTAAATAGCATTAAATTAGCATGAAATAGAACCAAGTGAAGAAATTCATTGAATACGGGCAGGGGAGGATCCACTACACTGACCAGGGTGATGGCAAAATAATAGTGCTTGTTCACGGATACCTTGAGACTCTGGAGATATGGAGCAGCTTTGCAGGGAAGCTTGCAGGCAAATTCAGAGTTATCTCTGTAGATCTGCCTGGTCATGGAGACTCGGACATTTTTGACGATGTCCATACAATGGAGTTCATGTCAGCTGCAATCAGGGACCTTGTTCAAAGCCTGGGAACAGAGAAGGTTTTTCTGACGGGACATTCAATGGGAGGTTATGTTACTATAGCCTTTGCTGATCTCTTTCCTGACATGCTTGCGGGATATTGTTTGTTCCATTCGCACCCATTTGCCGATTCCCAGGAGGTTCTTGTTAAACGGAAACTGGATATCAACGTTGTAAGTAAAGGGGAAAAGGATCAGTTGATCAAGACCAGTATTTCCAGAATGTTTGCAACACCGAACCTTCAGAAATTCTCCGGCGCCCTTCAGCGGTCAATGAAGGTCGGCTCGTCAGTACCGGCAAAGGGTATCACAGCAGTACTCAGGGGGATGATGGCAAGGCCTTCAAGACTTTCGGTGATGGAGGCGGGCAGAATCCCATGCCTGTGGATATTAGGAGCAATGGATAATTATATTAATTGCGAGCAGATACAAACTAAGGTCCGGTTACCGGGCAATGCTGAAGTCCACATTCTTAAAAATTCCGGGCATATGGGATTTATCGAGGAGGAAGAGCTCGCCTTAAAAATTCTGGGATCATTTGTTCAGAGACTTGCCTGAGATTGAAACCTTTAGCCAGTTTCTCTGAAATGTTTTCACATGTACTCACCCCCTTCCTTCACTTCGTTCAGGCTTTCCCCCTCTCTGCTTGCGCAAAGAGGGGGAACTTATTAAAGCACAATGTTTTAGCCCCCTTCTTTGCGACTGCAGAGAAGGGGGTTTGGGGGATGAGTACGTGTGACCAGAAAAAATAGACTGAAATAACTTTTTCTACTGTCCATTTTCCTCCAGATACCTTATCGCATACTTCAGCGTTGTGTCGATCTGTTCCCAGATCGGATAGAAACCTTTGTTATCCAGTATATTTCGGGCAATGTAAGCCTTTATCTGGGTGTGAATTATCCTGCCTGAAATACGTAATCCTTCGGGATCCGGGTTAATTCCTGTGCCCGGTACAAATCTTACAACAGGCTTTGACGTAGTATCGAGGGTCCTTGATCCATCCGGATAAACGACAGTGGGGTAAATCCGCTGGGAACGGACGGAGGATGATGAAAGATACCGTATAAACTGATCCAGCAGACCTTGTTTGTCAAGATATTTTTCCATTTCCCCTGCTTCGGTGAATTTTTTAAGGAGTTCACGATTTTTTTCAGTATAATTCAGTGCAAACTGGTAAATGAATGGACGTACCCTGAGAAAATAAGCTGAAACCTCTGAGGTATCGACCGGAACAAACTTATCGGGCATGATACCTCCACCGCCATATACTATCTTCCCGCCCGGAGTTGTGAATTTCAGTGATTCGGAAAAATGAATGCTGTCTGATTTTTCGAACTCACCCCTGTTGAAGCGTTCATTAAGATCATCATAATAATCCTCAAAACCTTCCGTATAGGGTTTCTGGATTGACCTTCCTGTTGGAGTGTAATAACGTGCTATTGTGAGTCTCAACCCTGATCCATCTTCAAAACGTATCGGTTCCTGAACCAGTCCCTTACCGAATGACCTGCGGCCAATGATTGTTCCCCGGTCATTGTCCTGGATAGCTCCGGCAAGGATCTCGCTCGCTGAAGCGCTCCATTCATCGATCAGAATTACAAGGTCACCTGTTTCAAACTCACCTTTCCCTGTTGCCCTTGCTTCATTGCGTGGCTGGCTCCGACCCATGGTGTAAACGATCAGTTGTCCCTGGGCCAGGAACTGATTTGCGATCTGGATTGCGTCTTCCATGATTCCGCCTGAATTTCCGCGAAGATCTACAATGAGCTTCTTCATGCCTTTGTCTTTCAGTTCCCTGAGACTTTTCATGAATTCATCAAAAGTTGTAACTGCAAAATTGTTGATCCTTATGTACCCTGTCTCGTCATTGACTAAGTATGAGACATCCACGCTGTAAATGGGGATCTTGTCCCGCACTATGTTGAAGGTGAGAAGTTCCTTAAATCCTTTTCGCTGGATCTTCACATTGACAACGCTTCCCTTGGGTCCCTTCAGCATTCCCATCACATCCTCATCACTGATCCCTTTACCTGCAACAAGCGAGTCATTGACATATAAGATCTTGTCGCCAGCCTGAAGACCCAGCTTTTCTGACGGACCTCCGGGTATAGTGCTTAATATCAGGATAGTATCGGTAAGCATGTTAAAGGATATACCAATCCCCTCAAAATTGCCCTGCAGCGATTCATCTGCACGCACAAGGTCCTTGGCAGGAATATATACTGAATGAGGATCAAGCTTTTTGAGTATTGCAGGGATAGCGGCTTCCACCAGGTCGTCACGGTTCACTGAATCAACATAATTCCTGTCGATAATGTTGAGGATACTGTTTAATTTGTCGTTCCTCGGCCTTAATCCCGGTACCTGTGGTGAATCATTTTTCCGGGGAAGAACAACCCCGATAAGGATTCCCAGGACAAGGGAAATTGCCAGCATCAAAGGAAGGAAGATACTCCTGTGTGTGTTATTGTTGTTCATAGATGTCTTTTTCAGAATCAATATATACCAGTTCTACACATGCCCGTTTCAGAAGATCAAGACCATCGGTGATACGATATCTGCAGCAATATACGACTCTTTTGATACCTGACTGTATTATCAGCTTTGCACACTCCATGCATGGAGAAGTTGTAACGTAAAGGGTGGCATCCTCACTTGAGTTGTTTGATTTTGCTACCTTGGTTATTGCATTGGCTTCCGCATGCAGTACGTATGGCTTTGTTACATTGTTTTCATCTTCACACACATTTTCAAAACCTGCGGGTGTCCCGTTGTAACCGTCCGATATGATCATTTTCCCCTTAACGATCAGGGCTCCTACCTTCCGGCGTATGCAATATGAGTTTTCCGCCCAGATAAGGGCCATCTCAAGATACCGTTTATCAAAAGCCTCCTGTTTCTCACCATACGGTCTTAAGGAATTCTGTTCCGCCATTGTAAAAAAAACTGCTTATTGAAGTGCACAAATTTACACATTTAAGTCATTGACAATATTTATAACGTATTAAAAACTTTTAAGCCCTGTGGAATTTCATTAGTTTTGGCTCCTGGTTCTCAAAAACCATAATCCTTTCCAATGCATAATTTTGCCGAAAAAGTAATCTCATTTTACATGGAGCTTGATTTTAAGGGCTCTCTGCCGGAAAACATTTCTGTGATGAATCCCTACAGGGATAATCCCGAAGTGCGTGAAGCGGTATCACAGTTTTACCGGAAGTATTACAGCGATAACGGAAAACGGCAGCTGATACTCGGGATCAATCCCGGAAGGTTTGGAGCCGGAGCCACAGGAATCCCCTTTACTGATACTTTAAGGCTGAAGGAAAAATGCGGGCTATCAGTGCCCGGAATTAAAACATTTGAAACATCTTCGGTTTTCATATATGAGATGATCGACCGGTACGGAGGTCCGGAAAAATTTTATGGCGATTTCTTTATCAGCTCTCTCAGTCCTCTTGGATTCACTCGTAAAGGATCAAAGGGAAAGGAAGTGAACTGTAATTATTATGACAGCAGGGAGCTTACAGAGGCAGTATATGGTTTCATGACCGGATCATTGCAGATACAGCTTGAATTCGGTATTGAACGGGATCTCTGTTTCTGCCTTGGAACAGGGAAAAATTACAAATTCCTGATGAAGCTCAATACTGATTACGGATTTTTCGATCGCATTGAACCACTTGAGCACCCCAGGTTCATAATGCAATACAGATCAAAGAGAAAACAATTTTACATCGAAAGCTATATCAATAAATTAAACAGATTATAGCCCGAATCCGGAATGAAAAGTAACCAATTCAGACTAAATTATTTTGAAATTTCAATTTTTGTTTGTATATTTACGAAATATATGATTTAGTCTAAGACTGGACTTTATATAAGCTTTTTCACTGGTTAATACTTTAATGGCAGCTCCGCGAAAGGAAAGATTTGACAGGGAAGATTCCCGGCTGGCAAGCTATGCCAAAGCATTGTCACATCCTGCAAGAATTGTCATTTTACGCCAACTGGCATCGCTGGAAACATGCAGCTTCAGCGAGATCTCGAGAGAGATACCTCTTGCCGACTCAACAGTGTCGCAACATCTATATGAACTGAAAAAGGCAGGACTGATCCTGGACAGCTATGATCCGCCGAAAATAAGATATTCAATAGACAGTAAAAACTGGAAGACAGCGCGTAAAAATTTCAAGGAATTCATGAAAACGAGGACCGGAAAGACAGAAAAGAATTCGTAATTTTCCGGCGGTGAACCTCAGGGTTCCTGTTAAAGTAAAATCCTAACACTTATCCTTATGTTCATTGTTTCATTTGCAGTCATTTTCGGGTCACTTTTTTCCGGATATGATATTCAATTTCAAAATCTTGTCTCAATCTGGCTGACAATTATGGTTTCAGTGGGCGTTATATGTTTCATAGTCAGTGAAATTACCCGCAATTACAGTCAGGTGGATAAACTATGGAGCCTTGTACCGATAGCCTATAGCTGGGTAACAGTGGCAGCAGGAGCATCACCCAGGTTAATTCTTATGTCTTCCCTTGTGACAATATGGGGCCTTCGTCTGAGCTATAATTTTTCCCGTAAGGGCGGATATAATATTATTCCATGGAGGGGGGAGGAAGATTACAGATGGAAGGTAATGAAAGAATATCCGAAACTGAAAGGGCGTTTAAGATTCGGACTGTTCAACCTGCTGTTCATATCGCTTTACCAGAACATTATAATATTCCTGTTCTCTTCACCTCTGCTGCTGACATCCATGTATCCTGACAGATCTCTGACGATCATTGATTATCTGGCAGCTATCCTGATGCTTGTTTTCATAACAACCGAAGGCCTTGCGGACAACCAGCTCTTTAAATTCCACCAGGAGAAAAAGAGAACCGGAAAGGGAAAGAAGGTGTTTGAGGAATCATTGAAGAGGGGATTTATGACTGAAGGTTTATGGAGATATGCAAGGCATCCGAATTTTGCATCCGAGCAGGCGATATGGATCAGTTTTTACTTTTTCGGTGTAGCAGCCTCAGGGCAATGGATCAATCTTACTCTTGTCGGGCCATTATTCCTGGTTCTCTTATTCATTGGAAGCACTCAGCTGACCGAAAGCCTGAGCAGCAAGAAGTATCCTGATTATGCTGCATACCAGAAAGAGGTCCCGAAATTCATCCCGGCTATCAGGAGATAATATAAAGGATGTATTAATTGTCAGGGTTTAGCTGAATATTCGAAAGTCACTGATTTTCCTGCTTCATCACCGGAGGGTAAAATACAGTTCACAGTTGAGATATTGTCTTCATTTACAGTAACTCCGTCACCGGTTAATCTTTTTGAGATCATGATCTTGAGATCCTGCTGAGTTGCTGTCGGATCAGATACCGTAACCCTGTAACTGCCGGTGTTCTTACTTTTTTCAAACAATACCAGGCAGGGTCTGTCAGCTCCGACATACAATCCCGGTTCCAATGTAACTGAACCAGGCCTGTAGAATGCAATACCGCAGATCCCCGAATTTTTATCAATAACTGCCTGAACATCGGTCGTGTTGGTGATCATCCTTAAAGGATTCTTTTTTATCCATTTGCTGAACTGGACAATATTCGTTGAAGGCACAACTATATATTCGTATTTGCCATCTACAGGATTATTGCTGTGTCCGATCCAGACACTGAATACTTTATGTGTGACCGGTGCTTTTGGATTGGATAAGCTGATATCGAACCAGGCTCCGGTCTGATCCATATTTTTTACTGTTATATTGCCACCGGAAGGGAACAGGTATCCGACCCTGTCATGATGGATCCAAGTCAGATCAGCAGAGGTTAGTTCCGTATTATCAACTTTCGATTTTTTCCTTTTATTTTTAATTGTCACATCTCCTGAAGAATAACACTGGTTAACATTAGTAACGACAGGATTGCTTTTTTCCGCTTTGATTCCTGTTCCAAAGCAATACATTGCATCAGGTGTAAAGAAATATGCTTTTCGTGCAGAGATTCCATCCCATGAAAAATCATACGCGGCAAGCCCGAAAACTCCGTCAGAGACACCACCTGCAAAATCACTGGATGAGATTATATATGCGCTTCCGGTAACCGGCAACCCCGGAACATCTTCAATCACACTAGTCACCCCGGGGATCCTTGACCAGTCCCAGGCAGGGAATATATTCCTGTATTCATCCCCGTCGATCATAATATTAGTTGCACCCCATGGGAGCCATTTTCTTTTAAGATTTTCATCATTCATCCTCTCTGTTCCGTAAGTTCGTTTTGACGGTATCTTTGCCGACATGTAGAAATTCGTCCCGTGATGGACCATAATATCCGATTTCCAGAAATGCCTGTTACCCGGAATCCGGAATTGAGATTCGCCGTTGATGAAACTTATACAATCTTTCAATTCATCCTGTCTCGGTGCATTCATCGCTACCAGTCTGGCTGCAAAGGTCCTCAATCCCATGGATGAAAGAGCGTTCCGCCTCGAGATCTCCCTGCCTGCCGCACCGAAGTCAAATGCTGATTTCTGGCAAAACCACTGATATCCGTCAAGTACTGCATCAGTGATTGTTTTAACCTGCAATTCTGACATCCCATAATCAGTTCCGTGAGCCAGCACTCCAAAATATGTAATGTCTGACATAAAGGACATACCGTAACCAGCGTTGTATAGCTGAGGTCCGTGCTGCCAGAAGCTTTGATCTGCCTTTATTCCCTCTGCTTTCCCGGGCATAATCCTGGCTTCTTCAAAAGCACTTGCGAAGTTTGCCCTTAACACCTCCTCATTGTTTTTAACACAGGCTTTATCGATCGAGCTTTTCAACAGCCATATCTTGTTGGCTCCGGTTGTTGCGCCGGGCCATTTTTTTGCTGATTCGTCGTAATAATTCAAAAGATTGTCAGACAGCGAATCAAGAGTTGCCTGGTCAAATCCAAAGGTGTCGTCTGTCTTCATCAGAACCAGTGCCGGTCCGAAGTTGGTCGGTGCACCGATAGCGTTATACCACCAGTTATCGGATACCGGTTTGACGAAGAGGTAATAACTGAATATTTTCCGGATCGCTTCCTTTACTTCCGGGTTATGGAAATGAATACTTTCGGGTTTGTTATAAGCCTGGCAAACCGAAACAAGCCTTCTGGAATGAGTAACCGGCAACCAGTTGGTTCTGGATCTGTTGGCATAATCGATATCATTCCAGCTACCATCGGCGCTGAGAGTTTCCATGAGATCTGAAATAACACTGTCCCTTACATTTTCCGAAATCAGATCGTTCCTTAACCTGTCGGTTATGATACTGATCTGTGAGAAACAGCTAATACTGCCGGTAAGTAGCAGAAAAGAGAAAAGAGATATACGCATTCTGAAAAAGTTTAAAGCCGGAGTATTCATCATTTTATTCTGCATTAGAAGAACTATTTTTATATTTATTTTTGATATTTGATATGCATTTTATTGTTTAAAGATATTTGTTTTTTCTCTTAAATCTCATTCTAAAAGACAAAGTGAATTATGTTTCTTAAATTATCTCTGCTGGCTCTTTTCGGAATTGCAATGGCACACCTTGAAGGTGTTGTCGTGGTTTATCTGAGGAAAGCCCTTGGAATGCTTGATTCCGAGTCGAATAAAGAATCTGTTAAGAAGTTTCCCAAACGGTACCTGTATATCGAAATGACAAGGGAAGCTGCAACAATAATAATGCTTGCTGTCATTGCTTACCTTGTTGGTGATTCATGGCCGGAAAAAGGGATTTTTTTCCTGTGGACATTTGCATTCTGGGACCTTTTCTATTATCTCTCGCTTTATATCCTGATCCAATGGCCCCCGACACTTAAAACAATCGATGTCCTTTTTCTAATACCTGTGCCATGGATAGCCCCGGTCTGGTTCCCGGTAGGAGTATCATCCCTTACAATTATTATAATAACTATAATATACCTTTCGGGGATTATCTGATTGGGAGTGCAGCATAAAAGATTATTAACCACGGAGTTACACAAAGTAAATACGGAGTTTCTCATAGTTACATTATGAACTTTTCTTCCGGGATAAAAACGATCTTCCGGTCACTGGAGTACAGGAATTACCGGTTGTTTTTCTCAGGACAAAGTATCTCCCTTATTGGTACGTGGATGCAGCGCATAGCCCTGCCATGGCTTGTCTATAATCTGACAGGATCAGCTTTGTTACTCGGAGTAGTAAGCTTTGCAGGCCAGATCCCAACATTCCTTCTTGCACCGATTGCGGGTGTAATTACTGATAAGGTCAGCAGGTACAAAGTATTGCTTATTACCCAGATATTTTCACTTTTACAGGCTGCAGTACTTGCTGTGCTGACTCTAACAGGTGTCACTCAGCTATGGCATATTGTTGCGTTGAGTATTTTACTGGGCTGTATAAATGCCTTTGATGTTCCTTCGAGACACGCCTTTGTAATTGAGATGGTTGAGAAAAAGGAGGATCTGGGGAATGCAATCGCACTCAATTCGCTGATGTTCAACGGTGCACGATTAATAGGCCCGTCAGTGGCTGGATTGATGCTGGCCACTACAGGCGAAGGAGTCTGTTTCCTTATTAATGCAATCAGCTATGTTTTTGTGATAATTTCACTTCTGGAAATGAAGGTTCCAAAAAAGGAGATTTTGAGAAAAGAAGGCAATATGCTAAAAGACCTGAAAGAAGGTCTTGATTATACATTTGGATTTTCCCCTATAAAATATCTCATTCTATTGCTTGGAATTGTAAGTCTGATGGGGACATCATACCAGGTGCTGATGCCTGTTTATGCAAAAGAGATATTGCTTGGGGGATCCGATACCTTTGGGTTCCTTATGAGTGCTGCAGGCCTGGGGGCTCTCCTGGGTGCACTTTATCTTGCATCAAGGGAGACTCTCCTGAAGCTGGGCAGAATAATACCTTCCGCAGCAGCCCTCTTCGGGGCAGGATTGGTAGCTGTATCGTTTACCAGGTTTTTCCCCCTTACCATACTTCTGATGGTTTTTATTGGCCTTGGTATGATGCTTCACACTGCATCGAGCAACACAATAATTCAGACTATCACGGACGATGACAAAAGGGGCAGGGTGATGAGTTTTTACACTATGGCGATTATGGGTACCGCTCCGTTCGGGAGTCTGCTTGCCGGTTTCCTGGCGAAGACCATTGGTACCCCGGCAACTATTTTTACAAGTGGAATTGCCTGCCTTGCCGGATCATTGTTTTTCCTGAGAAAACTTCCGGGGCTGAAGATCAAGGTGAGAACAGTTTATATCAGAATGGGGATAATACCTGAAGTGGCTTCAGGTATCCAGACAGCAACTGAACCTGTTGCCGGACCATCCTGATGGGCTTTTATCCTTGAAATAGAGTCAATTATCAAAATATTGAGGTTTTCCTTTGGCGACCCGTCAAAAATCACCATTTTTGCAATCGAAAAATAATTAATCAGTTAAGTTCAATTCAGAGGATTACAAATGGAAAGTTCATTGACCAATGAAATGAAGATTCTGATATGTGAAGACAACAGGATGGCATTGAAAACCCTTTCAGTGGTACTTGAAAGAGAAGGATTCAAAACCGACACCGCCGAGGACGGGAATCATGCAATTACCCTGCTGAAAGAAAATATTTATGGTCTGATTGTTGTTGATATCCATCTGCCGTATCACAGCGGTCTTGAGCTTGTCAAATTCCTCAGGTCTGACCTGAAGCAAAACACGCCGGTGCTGATTGTAACGGCTTTCAGTGATCAGCAAATGCAACGCCAGGCAGGTGAACTGGGAATTGACGGTTATATTGTCAAACCATTCAATCCCTCTGACCTGATAGAAAAGGTCAGGTTCATTTTAAAAAAGACGTCATGAGCAGATATTTCCTTCTGTTTATTACCGGGTTGGTTTTAACGGGAATTTTGAATCAATCACCGGTATTTTCACAGGAGATCTCTGATCCTGAATCCGAGTACATGAGGATCAGGGCAATAGCGTTCGAAGGCGATTATGAAACTGCTTCCACTGCTGCACGAAAGCTTGTCAATGCATATCCTGCGTATGGCGATGCACGCATACTTCTTGGCCGCATACTGGCCTGGCAGAAAGATTTTAAGCAGGCTGCCGCAGTAATAGATACTTTACTGGCCACTGATCCCGACAATGAGGATGCTTTATCAGCAAGAAGAGATATTTCCCTCTGGTCAAAAGATAACACACCAGTGGCCACTGATATCAGGGCAGGTTACTCGTTTGACAGCTTCACAGAACCATATACCAGGTTCTGGCAGGTGTTTAAAACCGGAGCAGGACACAGATTTAACTGGGGTCCGGCCTCGGCGGGATTGAATATTGGCGATATCAGAATAAAAACTGATACATCACAGGCGGATGCTACTGAAGTACAGTTTGAGGCTGAAGCCTGGCCAAAGCTAACGAATAAAAATTATGCATATCTGGCTTATGCATTCAGTCCGGGCAGTTATTTCCCGGGTCACAGAGCTGCTATAGAATTGTGGCAGATATTGCCAAAAGGATGGGCGATATCAGCAGGCCTTAATTATTACCGGTTTGAGCGTAACAGTTTTATTGCCGGATTATCTGTTGAAAAATATACCGGAAAATATTGGTTCTCGCTGAAGAGTTTTATTTATTTTAAGGACGACGGACCAACAACTTCATTTTATTTAAACGGCAGAAGATATTTTAACGACACAGATTATTTGCAGCTTACTCTTGGTACAGGAACAGCTCCTGATGAACCCTTTGACGTTCAACCGGATGTGATGCGGATGAGTGCCAACAGCATACGGCTGGCATATTACACATCGCTGACCAATAAGCTGACTCTGCGTATTGGGGCAGGATATTCATATGAAGAATTTGCTGAAAATGACTGGCGGAACAGGTTTGAAGGTCATATTAATTTCATTTATGCAATAAAAATGAAATGATGAAGTTCGTTCTGTTGTTATTGCTATTTCTTTTATCAGTTGCCGAAATTCAGGCTGATCTGTCTGCCCGGGATAAGGCAGGTTCTTCCGGTAAAGTTTATGCATCAACTGAGTCAGAACAGCAAGATTCTATAAACATCCCTCTGGACTATGTAATTATGAATACCCATGTGCGGGGATTTATTACATCCATGAATGACATGTATCCGGTACAGCTTGGAGCCTTCAGATCAAAAATGAATGCTGAGGCATATTTAAGGGAAGTCCGGAACCGTATCGACAAAAATGCGATAATGCTGGAAGAGGACGGATTGTATAAAATACGTATATCAAGAACAGTCGCACTTAAAGTGACAGAGGGCCCTGAATACGGGGAACCATCAGCTCACCAAATTCAGACTCCTCATGATTCTCTTATAAAGTATGATACAACAGTTACTGCCGCCGGCATATCCGATACAACACAGACCTATGCTGCAGTATCAGATACATCGTTGGCAGCGGATACTGCTACTGGTAAGGAAGTAAATGTTCTTTTTCTGGACGAAAATAATCCGTGGCTTAAAAGGATAAGCTATTTCGGCAAATCGCTGGCTTTCATAAATGCTCTGATCATAACCATAATAATCTGCATTTCTTCAATGCTGATATTGCTTCTGATTATTCTGTTTAACAGGAGGAGGATGGAAAAGATTGAGAAACTGCGGCAGTATCTGATGGAGAAATACCAGGGTCTGATAATAGATTACCTGTTCGGGAATACCACTCCTGAAGATTTCCGGCCAATTGCATCCGATACATACCGCCGCCAGATGTTAATTGACCAGATGATAGATGTCAGTATTAACCTGAAGGGAGAGGAATCCAGCAAGCTTCTGGGGCTTTACAAGCATCTTGGTCTTGACAGGGATTCAATAAAAAGGGCTTATGACCGCCGCTGGCATAAGAAGGTAAAAGGATTCCGTGAGCTGGCTTTCATGAACATAAAAGAGGCAAACGGGGCAATCTATAAAGCTCTCAACTCATCGAACGAAATACTCAGAATGGAAGCCCAGATTGCACTTGTCAGGCTCGGTGATGATAGTCCGTTTGAATTCCTGTCCAAACTTACCAGACCTTTCTCATTATGGGAGCAGATCACCCTTCATGAGCTTATCATTCAGCATAATATTACCCTCCCATCATTTAAAAAGTGGCTTGCCTCACCCAATCCCACTGTTATTATGTTTGCTCTCCGGATGATCCGTGAGTTCAAACAGAACGATGCTGAAGAGGATATACAGAAAACACTTATGCATCCGGATCCCTTAGTCCGCCAGCTGGCAGTACAGGTTGCTGGCGATCTTAATATACGCTCAACGCTTGAACCCATGAAGCATATGTATAAGAACCAGGATTACAATGTCTGTCTTGAAATAGTAAGATCGATGGGCAAGATGCCTGACCTGTCAATGTTGGGGTTCCTTAAACTTGTTCTTGATAAGGAGGACGATGTTCAGCTGCAGATCGAAGCGGTAAAAGCAATTGAAAACAATGGGGAAGAGGGAGTTAAAGCTCTGGTAAAGATCATGAAATCGGAATATAAAAACTATAATATCATTGTAAGGCATGTTCTTGACCGGAGAATATTCTGAAAGACTATGGATTTGATTTTCGGAAATATAATTTTTATAATTACCCTGATCATATTCGGATCATATCTGTCTCTTGGTATATTCTCGGCCCTGGCTCTGCGAAAATACCTGCGTAAAAACAGTTATGTCAATTACAACTCTCTGGTATTATCACCACTAAGCCCGAAAATATCGATCATTGCACCTGCATTTAATGAAAGCAAGACCATAATTGACAATGTGCGTACCCTCCTTTCACTTTATTATAACAATTTTGAGGTGATCCTGGTAAATGACGGTTCAACGGACAACACTTTCGAAAAAGTAAAGGAGGCATTTGATCTTGACAGGGTCAATTATTATTTCGATTACCGCATACCCTGTGAGAGGATAAAAGGCGTATATAAATCAAAGGATCCCTCATATAACAGGCTGACTGTAATTGACAAGAATAACGGAGGAAAAGCCGATTCTCTCAATGCGGGCATTAACATCTGCAAAAGCTCCCTTTTTGTTTCGATCGATGCCGATTCAATCATTGAAGCTGATTCAATACTTAAACTCGTTAAGCCATTCCTTGAAGAGAAGGAGAGTAAAGTTATCGGGACAGGCGGTGTTATAAGAATTGTCAATTCATGTGACATTGAACGGGGCCATATCCGTGAGATTCATGTCCCCAGGCAGATACTTCCCCGCTTGCAGGTACTTGATTATACACGTGCTTTTCTACTTGGAAGAATGGCATGGAGCCAGCTCGACGGATTGATGCTTATCTCAGGAGCGATGGGTATCTTCGACCGTGAAACAGTGATAAAAGCGGGAGGATACAGTATCAAGACTGTGGGAGAGGATATGGAGCTGGTTCTCAGGATGAGACGTTATATGGCTGAGAGGGATCAGAAATATGAAGTAACATATATTCCGGATCCTCTTTGCTGGACAGAAGTGCCATCTGATCTGAAATCATTGCGCAAGCAGCGAACCCGCTGGACCCGGGGTCTTGCAGAATCACTCATAACTCATCGTAAAATGTTTTTCAACAAGAACTATGGTCGTCTGGGTATGCTTGGTTTCCCCTACTGGTTTTTCTTTGAGTGGCTCTCACCGCTTATTGCTTTCGGAGGTTTTATATATACTCTGTTTCTTATTATCACTAATGCGATCAACTGGCCTTTTTACCTGCTCCTCTTCCTTTTTGTCTATTCCTTTGCTGTGCTGCTTTCAACCTGGGCCGTACTTTTTGAGGAGATAACTTTTCATAAGTACAGAAGGAAAAGGGATGTCTTCAAACTTATTGCCACCGCATTCATCGAACCCTTCTTTTATCCGGTTCATACTTATTTTGCCGTCCGCGGGAATATTGAAGCATTAAGAGGTAAAAAAGGATGGGGTAAAGCCGAAAGGAGCGGATTCGATAAGAAAAAGAAAACTATACGCCAGTTAACGGTCCGTCAGTCGGCAAACATTGCAAAAGCAGCCAATCCGGCCTCAACAATCTGAAGTGATTTTTTCTCTCTCGCCACAGTAGACGGCACAACCAGCCATTTATCCCAGTTATACCTGCTTGTTGTTGAGGTAACAGTATCTTTATTATATACTGATACTGCTATCCCGTCCGACTGGGTTGTCAATATATCGAAGGTATATCCGCCATCATATGAGATTGCACCGTCGTTTACTTTCATTTGTGTCGGATCATTAAAGTAGAGCATTGTCCAGGGGATCCTTACCTTCAGCTTATTGCCATACCAGGCAGCAGCACACCTTTGTCCGAAAGTGAAATCCGAAGCATTCTCAACGGGCAATAATCCAAGGGCATGTTCGGTAAGCATAAAGCCGTCATTGATCCATTTCATTACATTCCAGGGAGCACCATCGGTAACCGTACTTCGATACTTCTGAACAACCGGATCGGTGAGATTAAACCTGGGAGTAAGACCTTTCATATCATAGGCTTCCGTCACGCAAAAATCAGCCGTATCTTTTCCTGCCACCATTGAAAGCAGGAATTCAGATCTGTTGCTGATCACCTTCCCGTTGGGAAGCTTTGATTCCCCGATGCCCGCTGAATAGGTATCAAAGGCAATCATCACTGTATCGCCGGCGGAGATATTCTGGTTGAATTCAATATTCAGATAAAACAGACAGTTGTCATTTGTTGCTTCGATGGTGGTTAACGGCCCGGAAGGATTGTCTTTTTGATAAGAGACAAAAGGAAGTATTACCTTCTGGTCGAAGGTTATAAGTCCGAAATTCTGTTCAGGTGATAACAGGTTTTGCCAAAGCTGCCTTGTGGGGATAGTAATGCCGTTTGAATCAAAGCCGAATGCTTCAAGGTAAGTTACGATCCAGGTAGGCTTAAACCATTCATCCATCCATGAGAACATAAATCCACCTGCACACCCGGCGTCCATGATGTTATGCATCATTCGGATGTTCTTTTCACCCTGCTGCTGCTCGGAATATCCACCGTGATGCATGTTGCTGAATGACTGATGTGCACTGCTCCAGCTCGAAGGCACCCCGAATTCCCCGATAACCAGAGGGATCCCGACGTAATGATTTTTAAGATCAGTTAAATAGCCGAGATAACTGTTGGGCCCTTGTCCATCGGTGTAGGACTGATATGAGGGTTGATAGCTGATAAAATTCGGGTAATAGGGATATGCATGATAGCAGGCAAATAAACCTGCCCTGAGATTCTGCTGACTGATCTTTGTAATGTCGTATGTGGCCTTATCTTCATCCGTAAATATCTCCGTAGGATGATCCAGCGGATCCAGGGTCGGCCAGCTTGATATGCTTACAGGGCGGTTTACTGAGTAATTCTGATCCTCATACGAAACAGTTTCATCAAGCATCTGTGTAACAAAGACTTCGCTGGCTGTTCCTCCGGTGATGCTGAGCTGATTCCCTGTAAATGAAGTCATCCCGGAGTGTATTTTGTTTGTGGAGTCCACTTCCTGGGGCATTATTTCCCTTCCTATAATATAACCTGCGGTCCATTTTGAGATATCTGTCTCATAGTTGCCATATGCCTGACCGAGCCTGAATGCAACATCCTTATTGCCGTGAAGACAGTCTATCACTTCCCTGATTTCGTTGCGGAATGTTGATGAACGGAGAATCAGATCATACTCGGATGTAACCGAACCATCCTCAACTTCACCCAGCCAGATGCCCTGGAAAAGAAGGAGCGGTTTATCAGGATGCCTGTAATTGTAATTGGCGAGCTCCTCGTAGAAGACAGGAGGGTGGAGCGTGTAAACTCTTAAGCTGTTGAATCCGGCTTCTGCCATACGGCTGATCCATTTCCTGTAAAGGTCCCCTGGAATTGCGTATGCTATCTCCCCCGGGAAAGTGCCGGGAGGAGAAGAACCCAGATTGACACCCTTTAGATTCAACGGTCTGTACCCTGATCCATTGAACATCGCAATATGGTCGATCTGAGTTCTGAAGGGAACAGCCTGGAATGCGGAGATCTCAAAATCGATCACAGTATCACGTCTTATGATTATGTCAGTAAGCCGGGTGGGATAAAAATCACGGCAGGTGACAGTTGTGATGACAGGTATCCGGACCTGACCTGAAGGGACCGGTGGAATTGCCGGCATATCGATCGGCTCAAGAGTTGTAACTGATGAATAAGCGGTTGGCCCCGAAACTTTTATGAGCCTTCCCGACCATGTTTTGCCTTTGAAAGTGATTGCATAAACGTATAAACCCTGCTTCACCGGCGCCCCGTTATCATTACAGCCATCCCACACGATCCGGTAGCTTCCTGCCTCAACATCAGTGAAGAGGACTTCCTTAATTTTCTGCCCGGCAAGACTGTAAACAGAGAAACGGATATCACCCGAAATGTTTATGATGAAAGGGATATTGACCGAATATGTAAACGGATTAGGATAAGGAATGCCGGTCTGAAGAAGACCGGGTATTTCACCGTAAATGCCAGAGATCCTTAATGAATAACTTCCATCAGTACCGCTTAATGCTGCAAATTCAGCATTTCCGGCAAACATAGAGATCCTGGCACCCGGTACCATGTTGCCGGAAGCATCGGTAACGGTTCCTGTTACATAGTAATCAATTGCGGACGACCTGGCTGATGACAGGATAAGCATCAGAGCTGCAAGTAAATATCTCTGGTATTGTGTTGAAAGGCAACCAGGTTTCAATAATGATCGCTCCCTTTTCAAAATGGATCTATTATGAGCCAAATGTAACAAAAAGATGAAAAAAAACATATTCAGTTTCTTGTTATGTTATCACGGTTCTGTTTTCATATGGTTTTATTTTTAAATTTGTTAAGGACATTAAAACAGAAGAGCAAGGAGAAAAAGGATATAATTAATTTTAAACCTGAAACAAAATGAGAAAAACAGAAAATCAATTTTCAGGCAGAATGCACCCGGAGGGATGCGCCTGCTGCGGCGGAAGTCACGAGGAGATGGCAAATGAGATGACAAGAAGGAATTTTGTCAGAATGGCCGGTACCGGTGCACTGGGTACAGTAGCATTGCCGGGTATCTCATGGGCCGCACTTGCAGCGGATCAGACAGGGGAAAGAACTGTACCCGCACGTAAACCACTGGTGGTTAAACCGATTTTTACATGTGAGATACCATCGCCCAGGAAACAGACAAGCTGGAGAAGCTGGGGAGGGATCCAGACAGAAAAAGATGTTATAGCGGAACTTGCCCGGATCGGGGAAGAACTCAGGGCACTTGGCTCCAGGGCGGATTTTCCGGTCAGATTTCTTCCCCTTTCGGATGTCCGGAAAACAGAAGATTTGAATAAGATAGGGGATCTGGATTCTGCAGATATGTTTCTTGTATATGCTGCAGGTGGAGGAATGGACAGGTTCAATGTCCTGAATAAAATGGGTAAGAATATTATCTTTTTCTGCCGTCATTTATCAGGTCCTGTCTATCTCTGGTATGAAATAATAAGCCCGCGTTACCTGAGGCAGCATACTGATGCGCTTGCTGTCAAGGGTATTGATGAAAATGATGTTGTAATCGACAGTCAGGATGAGTTGCTCTGGAGGTTAAGGGCATTATGCGGATTGAAAAACACAGCAGGGTCAAGAATACTGACAATAGGTGGAGCCGGGGCCTGGGCTCAGCCATTGGAAGCTGTTATGAAGCCGGTTCAGGAAAAATACAAACTTGATGTTCAGAATGTCAGTTATGAGGAACTGGGAAAGCTGATAACGGATGCAAGGGCAGATAATTCCCTGGTAACCCGTGCCAGAACCCGGGCTGACCAGTATCTGAATGACTCCGGGATCAGGCTGGAAACAGACCGCAAGTTCGTTGACAACTGCTTTGTGCTCGAGGAGATACTTGTGAGGTTAATGGAAAAATTCAATTGCAGGGCAGTTACAATAAATAACTGTATGGGTACCATTATGCCTTTGTCTGAGACCACTGCATGCCTGACCCTTAGCCTGTTGAATGATGAGGGCTACCTTGCATTCTGCGAATCTGATTTTGTTGTAGTGCCTGCAGGCATATTGATGGCCAATATCTCAGGGAAACCATCATTTCTGAATGATCCAACCTATCCCCACGACAACATCATCACCATAGCTCACTGCACTGCACCCCGCCGGATGGACGGGAAAAAGCTTGAACCAGCAAGGATCCTTACTCATTTTGAGTCGGATTACGGAGCAGCACCTAAAGTAGAAATGCTTGTAGGACAAACAGTCACCAATGTCATGCCCGATTTCGCATTCAATCGGAATGTTGGCCTGCTCGGAAAGATTGTCAGCAATCCGTTCCTGGATATCTGCCGTTCACAAATTGACATAAGCTTTGAGTGCGACAGCATAAAAGTGGCTGAGCGGATGCCGGGATTTCACTGGATAACGGTTTATGGCGACTATATGAAAGAGACAGGTTATGCTCTGAATAAGATGGGAATTGAGTTCGAAAACCTGGGTTGAATAAATACTTAATTTATATGATGAACCGCTTCCTGATCATTATGTTCCTGTTGACTCCGTGTTACCTGTCAGGGCAGAGAGACAGTATTCAAAAAGCCATAATGAATTATGGCGATTCAAAATCCGTATTAATATCGAAAGGCCGGAGTCTGCTGCTTGATAAATTCCTTGAGGAAGACTTTATAAAAATAAAGGAGATCAAAGACTATCTGATCTCTGAAGTTGCCAATAACGATTACGCCGTCTTTTATCCTTTGGAATACTGGCTCATACTGTACTGGACCAGGGAATACAATGAACTGATCGAGGTTATTAAAGAGACAGATTCACTTGAACTGGCCTCGTTTCAGAAAAAAATAAAGCCTCTGAATGATTTGCTGTTCACAAAAGTACGTGACAAGTCAAGAGAATCCAAAGCATTTCTGATCGGCTCGGTCAGCAACTCAGAGCTTAAACCTGTCGATAAGGAATTCCTGAAAATGAACCTGAATTTCCTGCTTTCAGGAGAGGATTATACTCTTATAGACCAGGATTATCTGAATAACCAGGCTGATGATTTCCTGAACGATTTCCCGGACAGCGATTATGAGGAGTTCACCCGAAAATACATAAGGTTCAAGTACCGGGCATCCAATTGGGGAATGGGTATGGACTTCTTTACCGGCTACGGGATCTATACTGGCAGCCTCTCGGATGCTTTCAGGAATCATGTACCGATTGGTATTGCATTCGACATCAGTTACAAACGATTAACATTGTATCTGAGGGACTATATAAGTTTCAATAAATCAAAGCTGGACATCTCCTATCCGGAAGTTATCTGGCCGGAGGGGTCAAGAGCACAGGTCTTTCTTCCGGAAGCATCTTTAGGTTACGTGGTTGCTGACAGTAAGAAATTGAAGCTAACGCCGTTTGCCGGGATTTCCGCTGCCGACATCAGCCCCTCGACAGCTGATGAGGAGGATGATCCGGGACTGGAAGATGTCGGTCTGGAATATACAACGACCTGGACCTTTGGCCTGAACCTCGATCTTAAAATGAGCGCTTTCAGATCTCCGCTGGCATCAACAGGAGGTACAGAACAGAACTACTGGTTCATAAGGTTTAGGTATGCCTTTAACCTTCCCCAGTTTACCGGGAAATACCCCGGGTTTGACGGTAATATCCATTATCTGGTAATTGGTGTCGGAGGATTCGGACGAAGGATGAAGCGTGATTACTAGTTATTAATGGTTTAAGGAAGCATTAATGATGAGAAGAAAATTTAAATAAAAAAACCAATTATCAATACGTCATCTATCTGATCAGAATCTCCCTTCCAATCATAAAAATGCTTTTCAAGCCTTTGTTTCTGGGACTGTAATGGAAGTTTATGGATTTCAATTAATAGAGCCTTCAGGTTAGAGGATTTGATCTTTTTGTGAAGAGGACCTCCGAACTGATCTGCATAACCATCGGAAAACATGTAAATTAAGTCTCCGGGTTTAGAGGGAATTTCCTGACCTGAAAATCCTTTATCTGACAGATCAAAGATGCCAATGGGTCTGCGGTCTGCCTGGTATTCAGTTAGTTCACCATTTCGGATCAGGTAGAGATTATTATATGCACCTGAATATTGTATTGTTTTTTTCTTGTTATCAATAATGCAAAGGGATATATCCATACCATCTTTTGTCTCACTTCTGTTGCCCTTCTGATGAAGGGCATTCCGGACCTCTTTTCTCAGTTCATTAAGGATCTGTCCTGATTCCATAATTCCCCGCCTGTTTACAATTTCCTCGAGAAAAGATATTCCGAGCATGCTCATCAGTGCCCCGGGCACACCATGACCTGTACAATCCGCGGCAACTAAGATGAGTTTATCTTTTCTTTTGCTGAACCAGTAAAAATCACCACTTACTATGTCCTTTGGAATATACAGAATAAAGCATTTCTTGTCAAGTCCTTTTATCTCATTTGATTCCGGAAGGATTGCCTGTTGTATGCGGCTTGCATAGCTGATGCTGGCAGTAATATCCCTGTTTTTCTCTTCAATCAGGTCGTAAGCCTGTTTCAGTTCCACATGCCTCAGACGATATATCTCCTTCTCCTGTTCAGATTTCTCTATTGCATGTGCTACCTCGATATTGCTCAGCCTGCTCCTTGTCTCACTGCTCTGACATGATTCTTTTGCCTTAAGGAATTGTTTAAAGCTCCTGAGTGCTTTTACCGGTTGCCCGGATGACTCATAATGGGAAGCAAGTGCTGAATGGGCTTCAGCTGCAAGTGCAAGTGATTTAAGATCCTGGGCCATCCTGAGCGATTCCATTAGCCTGCTCTCCGCTTTGCCGGTTTCACACATCTGGCTATACACACGGCCTGAACCCAAAAGACACTGGAGTATGCACCTTTTATCGCTTCCGGTCATCCCTCGTTCGTAATAGTCAAGGGATTCAGGATACATTTTCATATCCTCATATGTACTGGCAATCCCGAGGAGTGTCCATGGTATTGCAAAGACCTGATTGTTTTTTTCTCTTATATCAAGACTCCGGAAATAATATTCAAGTGACTCTCCATATTTTTTCATCTGCCGAAATACCATGCCTATCCTGTTGAGTGATGAAGCAACAGCATTTTCATCCCCAAGCTCTTCCCTTATTCTCAGACCAGCGTTGAAGTATTCGAGGGATTTACCGAAGTCGCTAAGTCTTGAGTAAATCAGGCCAAGCTGGCTGCACGATTCACCTTCAGATTCTATGTCCCTGATTTCCCTAGAAGTTTTATAAGCTTCAAGCCAGAGCGAAAGAGATTTTTCATAATCTCCGAAACTTTCGAATATACAGCCTTTCAGAAGGAGAGTTCTGGCATAACCTTTTTCATGTGAGTTATTTGTGAACCATCGAAAGGCAATGGTCAGGTGCTTTAATGCAAGATCATTTCTGGACTGCAGAAAATTTGCCGCTGCAATATTAAGGTTCGCATATGCAATTCCTTTAGGGTATCCGTATCTTTCAGCTCTGGATAAATTCCTGACAGCTTCTTTTGCAACAGATCCGGAGTCATTATAGCGGTTGATCCATAACCTGTTATTTATCTCATCAATAGCGGATTCCCTGATACCCTGTCTTTCCATATGCACAATGAGGATATGGTTTTGCTTATTCCCCGAAAATAAGTTCAACTTTATCAGATAGTAAATATAGTAAAAACAGTGTCAGCATCCAGCATCCGGCAACCATTAACTACCAGGCTATAACCAGTAACAAGTAACCAAATGCCAAATAAACTTTGTGATTATGAATATGATTTAATAAATTTATCATCCATATCACCCGGGGCAATATGTCCAATATAAACGAAGTTCTGATCAGAGCTGTTTTTGACGAGATGCTTAAACATAAAACAGCTTTGGCAAAAATGGTCATAACAGATGATGACGATGATGATGAATTGCCTGATTACAGGATACTCGCTGACCTCATAATTAAAAACTTTCCATGGCCGGTAGGCGTTGAGCTCCGGAGGCTTTTTTCCGGATCAATGCGGCAGCTTGACCGCATGAGGCTTGACCAGATCTTTAAGACAATTGAACGTTCAATGCAATTCCTCAGCTTTGTGATGTTATCCCAGCTGGTAAAATCCAGGGAAGAAGGCAAACTAAAAATCCCCGAGAGTTTCAGCAACGAATTTAAAAACAGATTTCTTGTTCTGAGCCTTGGTAATTTTTCATGGATGATAAGGAGTATCGGGAAAATATTCCAGGATCAGAAAATCGGGTGGTTCATGCCTGAAATGTCAGAATGTTTCGATAATAATTTTTATAGTGCACTCGATTTCTGGGTGCCTGAACGCAATGAAATAGGTCATTACCAGATAAATTTAACACAGGGGGAGATTGAAAAGAGATGTGTTGAATATGAGGAAAAACTGACATTTATTCTTAAGAGGATCTCCTTTCTGGCAAAGTATAAACTTGTTTCGGTTAAAGAGATCAAGGTGATAAAATCGAAGATAGAAAAGGCAGCATTTCAGCATATATTCGATCTCCTCAATAGCTCCGATTCTGACTTTAAAGCCAATGAACTGCTGGAGTCAACTTTTACCGAGAGTCATTCCGTATTGCTTATGAAAAACATTAGATCACTGGATGAATATCTTAATTTATCCCCGCTGATAATTGATACAAGCACCGAGGTCCTGGATTCAAAAGAAAAATTTGATATCAAAAAAGATATATTCATGTATTCAAAATTCCGTGATGACCAGCTGATGTATCTTGGTACTGAGGTTACTGAAAAGATCGATCTGCGGTCGCTAAAGAATTACAGGGTCTTATTAATGGAATTCAGATATCTCCTGTCAGTAATTTCAGCATAACCAGAAATCAGGGATAAGAATTTTTCTTAATTACTTAAAATGCACAAAAGTCCGTACAAGTTTCTTGACAGTTATTCAAAGGAGGACCGGGATATTTTCTTTGGCAGGGATAAGGAGATTGATGAACTCTATTCGAGGATCTTTGATAGTAAAATTCTGATCGTTTATGGAACTTCAGGTACGGGAAAGTCGTCTCTTATCAATTGCGGGCTTGCCAACAAATTCAATGACTCGGACTGGCTGCCCGTTACTGTTAGAAGAGGGACTGACATAAACCAGAGTTTTTATGACAGCCTTGACAGAACTGCATTGACAGAATTTTCATCCAAGGGGAGAACTCCGGCAGGCGGTAAAACAAATGATATATTAAAGATTATCCGGTCAATATACCTTGACCATTTTAAACCGGTATATCTCATTTTTGATCAGTTTGAAGAGCTGTTCATTTTTGGCAATAGCAGGGAAAAAGAGGAGTTGATTATCAATATTAAAAAAGTCATTGATTCCGGACTGCAATGCAGGTTTATCTTCTCCATACGGGAGGAGTATCTTGCAGGGCTGACAGAATTTGAAAAGATCATACCTTCATTTTTGACCAACAGGGTAAGAATTGAAAAAATGACCAGGCAAAATGCCATCCGGGTGATTGAGGGACCCTGCCATCTGAACCAGATTGAAATTGAACCGGGATTTCCGGAAATGCTTCTTGATAAACTGAATCCGGATAATCCCGATGTCGAACTTACATGGCTCCAGGTTTATCTTGATAAAGTTCTTCGGCTGGCTTCCCGGGATGTGAATAAAGTAACCAGAATATCGAAGGAATTACTGGACAAAGCCGGAGACGTTAAGGATCTGCTCGGATCGTTTCTTGAGGAACAGATATCCCAGCTTGACGATCCTGAACCGGGGCTGGTAATATTAAAATCATTTGTTTCAGTAAAAGGTACAAAACACCAGATTACCGAAGAAGAAGTAGTTGAATATTCAAAGACCCTGGGGAAAGAAATTGTCGGGGAGACGGTGAAAGAGCTTATTCAGAGGTTCATCCGTTTAAGGATCCTTAGGGATAAAGATGAAAATGGAAGATATGAACTCCGACACGACAGTCTGGCAGCCAAGATCTATGAAAAGATCACACTGGTTGAAAAGGAATTGCTTGAGGTAAAACAAATTCTTGAAAATGCATATGGCAGCTTTGAAAAAAGACAATTATACCTTACCCCTGAAGACCTTAATTATATTGCTCCGTATGAAGACAAGTTAATTCTTAATGAAAAGATAACAAGGTTTATATCTCAGAGTAAATGGTCAATTCACAAAGCCAGACGGAGAAGACAGAATATTTTGGCTTCTGTCGCAACAGTCATTATAATTATTTTATCATTTTTTACCTTGTGGGCATTAAGGGAGAGAGCAAATGCGATCGAACAGCAAAAGTTAGCAGATAAACAGAAGAACACTGCAGAAAGATTAAGGGAAACAGCTGATTCGGCAAGCCTTGAAGCTAAGAAATCAAGAGATATTGCTGTTGAAAGGGAGAGCCAGGCGGTTAAGGCACAATTGCAATCTGATGAAGCAAGTAAAGTGGCGCTTACCGAAAGGGAGAATGCATTGAGGCAAAAGGAAATTGCCGACTCTCTTTCAATTACGGCAAATGAACAGGCAAGAATGGCTACTAAAGAAAAGCTGAAAGCCGATTCTGCACGATTGAAAGCTGTTCTGGCGGAAGGGAAGGCCAGAGAACTAAGCTTCCTCTCAATTGCTCAAAACCTTGCACTGAAGTCAGCAGGCATTGAAAATGATCCCCAGCTGATGGGACTTCTGGCAGTCCAGGCATATAAATTCAATAAAAAGAATAACGGAAGACCGGAAGATCCGATCATATATGAAGCTCTGAACAGAGCTTACTCAATATTGGACAGTTCACGTCATTCTGTTTTTACCGGTTCCCGGAATGAGATCCGGGTACTCAGAGAAAGAGAAGATGGATCGTTACTAAGTGCTGATATGGATGGTCAGTTCAGAATATGGAACCCGGTCGGGGTCGCTAGGAATTTATTTACCCTTCCTTTCAGATCCCCGCTGAATTTCATTGGTTCAAACTCAACAGGTGAGCAAATAATTACCCAGCATGATGATCTTAATTTGTTTCTGTGGGATGCAATGGCATTAAATTCTGATAATCCCACTTCACAGGCGTTAAATGGTCACAAAAGCTTTGTACATTTTATAGCTTACACAAAAGATGAAAAACTCCTGGCGACAGCAGGGAGGGATAGTACTGTGATAATCTGGGATACTGAGGTGCATCCTGCTCTGAAGATAAATTCCGTACAAACCAGATCAGGTGTAAGGGCATTGATCTTTTACAGTCCGGATGAATTAACAGTTGCCCTGGAAGATGGCAGCATTATTCTCTGGAAAATTAAACAGAATGAAATTGCAACAATTTTCGCATCAGGAACTGAAAAGCCACTTTGCCTGGCATGGAATGACAACAAAAAAGTCCTGATAGCCGGATGTGCAAATGGGAATCTATTACAATTTAAACTGACAGATGGCAATTTTAACCAACCTGAACGGTATGCTGTCCATGACGCAGGAATAGACCTTGCAGTATTCAATAATGAATATTCGCTGCTTGCTACGTCAAGCTGGGATAAAACGATCAGGTTTTTTTACTACCATGAATTTTTTGAACTTGGTAATACAATTGGCGGGGGAGAATATATAAGGAATCTCGGGTACAGGGTCAGATCGCTGCTATTCACAGGTAACAATAAACTTGTTGCGGGATTATCAGATAAAAGTATCCGTGTATGGGAAACATCTTCAGAAAAGCTTGCTTCACAGATCTGTGTTCTGTTAACCAGGGATATGACTACGGATGAATGGAATGAAAGGGTCGGGTCAGTGATCCCGTATGAAAAGACACGTTCCATTGATAAATTTCAATGACATCTGCTTTATGAAAGGGATAGTTTTGATATTAATTTTAATTACATGCAGTTACCTTCTTTCAGGTCAGGTTGCTGATACCATTTCTGTCGCTGCTGTTAATTGTTCTGACAGTGTTAAGGAAGGCGCCGGATTTTATCAGGATGGACATTATGACAAATGCATTGATGTACTTGAAGGAGTATTAAGGTCCTGCATCCTGTCAAAAAATGAAAAATTGCATTCTCTGGAGCTTCTAGCTAAAGCTTATCTGGAAACAGATAATCCCGGTAAAGCTGAAACTTCAGTTGAACTTTTACTGCAAAATTTTCCACATTATGATTTGAAGGAACAGGATAATCCCGAATCATTTAACCGTCTGGTGAAGAAATATAAAGTGCATCCGAAGTTTTCATTAGGATATCGAAACACATTGAATTGGGAAAGATTTAAACCTGTAAAGGTTTTCTCTGTTCTTGATGGTATTGATTACAGTGAGCCATATCTTAAACCCGAATACGGAATAATTCAGGGCTTTGATTTCCGGTTGTACGGTTGGGCAGAACTTGAATTTGACGGAGATATTTCACTGAATGGCGATCTTATCTTAAAGTGGGCTGAATTTGAGCGTAATATCAAAGGTACCGGATTTAATATTAACTTCCTGGAATCAGACAATTATATTGAGATCCCGGTTTATCTGAAGAGGTATTTTCATTTCGGGGGGAACATTTTACCATATATAACAGCAGGAACAGGATGGCTCTTTATGACAAAAGCTACAGGCCAGGCCACGATCGATTATGAGAATAATGATCCCAGTGTTACTTCAGGAGATCTGGATCTATTGGAATTCAGGAACAGACATACTTTTGAATGGATTGCAGGTACCGGGATCGGCTACAAGCTGAAAAACTTCAGACTCTTCCTGGATGTCAGGTATTATGGCGGGCTCAGGAGTTTTACAAATCCGGAAAAAGGTCTCTCAAACGGTATCCTGGTCAATGATTATTTTTATGTTGATAACTCTGTCAGATTAAATCAGTTTGAAGTAGGAGCTTCAGTCTCCTTTACCTTTATAAACTCGGTGAAGAGGATCAGGCAGTAACCGGGAATTGCACCCTTCAACCTGCATGCCAGGTACATAATTCATCAGCAGATAATTATTGCATTTTCATTCCGGTATAATCTGAATTATCCGCCCGGGATTTTCAACTGATACATATGTTGACCCGTCAGGTGCCTGAACTACATTTCTTACTCTGCCTTCACTTAATAAGACATATTCCTCTGATATCCTGTTATTGTTCACTACACATCTGTAGAGCTTATGGGAGGCAAGTCCGCTTACCAGCAGATTACCTTTCCAGGATTTGAATTTGTCACTGGTAATAAAAGTCATTCCGCAAATACCGATTGAAGGCGTCCAGGTATATAGAGGTGCGGTGATACCTGCTGCACTGTGTCCTGATGAAATAGGGGTGCCATCGTAGTTGACCCCGATAGAATAAACAGGCCAGCCATAGTTTGCTCCTTTTACAATAATATTTACCTCGTCACCACCCCTGGGACCGTGTTCAGTTTCCCAGATCTTTCCTGTCTCAGGATGCAATATTAATCCCTGAGGATTTCTGTGCCCATATGAATAAACCGATGTTGGTCCGGTATTTCCTGCTATAACCGGATTATCGGCAGGAACAGTGCCATCATCCTTCAATCTGTGGATTTTCCCCCATGATGATTTTGGATCCTGTGCATTTTTATTACTTGCATTCGGACCACCATAGCTGTTGGTACCACCTTCCCCTACACTCAGATACAAATATTTATCATTATCGAAAACTATGCGGCTGCCATAATGACCATACCACGTGTTTGATCCGCTGGTTGAAAAGAGATTTTCAATATTCTGAACCTGGTTACTGGTGATTTTGAAACGAATTAGGTTAAGCTGAGCACCACCAGCCGGATTTGATGCAGCATAGCATGCATAGATCCATCCATTTTTTGAATATTCAGGGTGTACTCTGATATCCAGTAATCCACCCTGTCCTGAAGACAGAACTACCGGAAAACCAGAGATCTCAGTAGTGGTTTCATCGGTTTTTCTGTATAATTTCCCTCTCTTTTCAGTGAAGATCAGATCACCATCAGGAAGGAAATCCATGCCCCAGATTATTTCGTATCCGGTCAGAATTGTATTGATATTTAGCTGCGGGATTACTATCGGATCTCCTGCCGGCTCTTTAGTGCATGAATGAACAAAAAGCAGACTTAAGGTCAATAATATTAACATTTTGTAGCTCATTTACTCGTTGAAACAAAATTCTGAGTGGTTAAGTTCATTGAAAAAAGATGTCTTCCCGCTGATTGACTCATTTTTAGTAATTTTGATATTGCAACGGACAGATTGCAATTAACTGGGGAATGCTATTATTATTAAAATAAATCTTTATTATGAAAAACCTCTCATTAATATTAAAGGTATCGTTCCTTATCCTTTTTGCGGGTTGCAGTGCAGATAAGGAGCCAATTATTGTAAATTTTGAGGGTGAAATTTCAGAACAGAAATGGGCAGTCAAAGAGTTAAATCCTGATTTGCCTTCAGACTGGTCGGCATACGAATTTCTCACTTTCGAGTTAAAATCATCCACTACCCAGCGGTTTGATCTCAGAATTTATGATACATCAGGTATACGCAGGCTGACCATACAACCATTTCAGGGACCATGGATTCGTGCTTCCATTCCTCTGGTTCATTTCAGGACGAGGAACACAAAAGGTATGGATATGGCTGCAATTGGTAAAACAGCACGTCCCGGTTATTGGATTGGATTCTCAAGCGCGGTCGGACCGATAAGCAAGATTGATTCATTGGGAGTGTCAATGAGACTCCCGATCGGTTTACCAACACTGGAAATCCGTAATGTTCAGCTTACTATGAATGCCATGGATACCATTTTTGGTCCGGTACCACTGGTTGATGAGTTTGGGCAATGGATCCCTGCCGACTGGCCGGGGAAAGCAAAATCTCAAGCTGATCTGCAAAGGGCATGGAGCGAAGAGGATAAAACTTTGCAACCCGGCAATTTAAACATTTCCAGGTATGGCGGATTCACGGGGACAAAGGTAAAAGCGACCGGATTTTTTCGTGTTGAGCAGGTTGACGGCAGATGGTGGTTTATTGATCCTGAAGGGTACCTGTTCTTCTCCACAGGATCAACCGGTATAGGACCAAGGTCTGAATTCGCCAGGATAAAAGGGCGGGAATATATTTTTACATCGATGCCTCCTGCAGAAGAGATAACTGCTTCGGCTCAGACAGAAAATCAAACTTCAACATCCGGTACACGCCCAAATAATTCATTTTTTAGCTGGAACCTTTACCGCCGGTTTGGTACTGACTGGTACCAGAAGTGGATGGATTTTACAATCCGGCGTATGGATAACTGGGGGCTTAATACCATTGCAAACTGGTCGGATGCTACCCTTGGCGGGAGTCGCCGGAAAGCTTATGTGGCAACTCTCCGTGGATGGGGGATAGAAACGGGATTGATGGGAATGCCTGATGTTTATGATCCCGGTTATGAAGAATTAGTCGATAAGGTGGCGTCCCAGCAATGTGCTCCCCGGAAGGATGATCCTTTTCTTCTTGGATATTTTATAGGCAATGAACCACCCTGGCCAAACAGGGAGCTGGAACTTGTTAATGTAATTCTCACGGGCGACGAAACTTCAATGAAGGCAGAGCTTAAAAAATATCTCGAAAAGGGAGACACCCCTGAACGACGGAAAGCATTTATTTATGAGACCTATGCTAAATTTATAAGCACAGTTAATTCTGCAGTTAAAAAGCATGATCCAAACCACCTGAATCTTGGATTACGGTTTGGCGGTTCTGCTCCCGACGAAATTATTAAGGCATCTAAAGGATTTGACGTGTTCAGCTTTAACAATTATGGATATACGGTAAATCCAAATACAATAAAGAGGGTATATGATCTTACAGGACTGCCAATGATCATCGGGGAATTCCATTTCGGGGTGCCCGGACGCGGACTTGCTCCGGGCCTGGCTCAAACCGTAAGTCAGGAAGAGCGGGGTGTTGCCTACCGCTATTATGTGGAAAATGCTGCAGCAAATCCGGCCATTATAGGAACTCACTGGTTTCAATGGGTGGACCAGCCGTCTACCGGACGAAATGATGGAGAAAATTATAATATTGGTTTCGTTGATGTCACTGACCGTCCTTATAATGAGCTTGTAAACGCAGCCAGGGAAACTTTTAAACAGCTTTTCGATGTGCATTCCGGGAAAAAAGCACCAGTGAGCAGGGAGGCACTAAGACAATAAAAATGCTTTGGTACGAACAATAAGTAATTATCCCGGTAATTGCGTCAGATTACCCGGCATTTGTATATGTGAATTATGTAATAGAGATATGAAATTTTGTAACATTCCATAAATAAATAACCCGCACCTTTACTGTTGATTATAAAGTTCCTTATTATAAAAAGGGACAACAAAAAGTAATAATAAACATAAGAAAAAAGCTATGAAATTTTTAATCGGATTAATGACAGCAATTTTGATTACGGGCGTTGCAAGTGCACAACACGGCAATGCACCTGCAGGACACGTGAGCCTTGGAATTAAAGGTGGTGTAAATGTGTACAACATTCATAATGATGACAATACCAAGTATGACCAGAGAACAGGGTATAATTTTGGTTTGCTTGGCCACATCCATTTAGACAGCCAATTTGCAATTCAGCCTGAAATAGTATATTCCGCCCAGGGTGCAAAAGATGGGGATACTAAATATAATCAGGATTATATTAATATACCCGTCCTGGTTCAATATATGTTCGACAATGGATTCAGATTACAGGCTGGCCCACAGGCAGGTATTCTGATTAGTGCAAAATCGAAAAACAACGATAATACTACAGACATTAAAGATAATCTGAAACCAATTGACTTTGGTGTAAGTATTGGTGCAAGCTATGTAGTTCCTTCGACAGGTTTTGGAATTGATGCAAGATATAATCTTGGATTAAGCAATATAAATAAAGAGAGTTCTGTAAATTCAACCAACAGGGGAGTTCAATTGGGTATATTTTATATTTTTGGCCATAACAGTAAAACAGTTCTTAAATAATAGAATTAAAGAACGGGTTACTGAACTCAGCAACCCTCTCTGGTTAAATATTAATTCCAGCTGAAAAAATATCAGAGTTTGTCTATTTCAGACCTTATGGTCTTTTTAGACAAACTCTTTTCTTGTGTTCAACATAGCCTATAATAAAATAATTTATCTGGCTAGTATTTAAAAACCGGTCAGTTCAGAACCTCAAAAGTGATTTTTGCATTGACACGGAATTCAGAGATCTTATTATTCTTCACTAACGCGCTCATGTGATGAATGTAAACTGAGCGTATTCCTTTTACGGTTTCCCCCGCAGTTTTGACTGCGGAGCTTGTTGCATCTTCCCAGCTTTTTGGAGAGGATGCCATAATTTCAATTACTTTTAATACAGGCATAATCTGATAATTTTAAGTTAACTATTTGAATTTTTGTGTTTTATAAATACAGAACCTGTTACAATTCCGTATATTTTGTCAGTTACAAATAATAATTCGGATACAAAGGTGCAATCCTTCAATCTGAGAACCGTTACATAATTCAAAGAATAGGTTACATTATTCACACATCCCCCAAAGCACCTCGATTTTTATACTTTAGGTTTTTAAAGTGGGTTGGAGTAAGCCCTGTCATTTTTTTAAACTGGCCTGACAGATGTGCCACACTGCTGTAATTAAGTTTCCAGGCAATTTCGGTAAGATTGAGATCATCATACGCCAGTAGTTCTTTCACCCTTTCTATTTTCTGATCCAGACAAAATTTCTCAATGGTTGTTCCATTAACTTCAGAAAAAAGATTAGAAAGGTACGGATAACTGTGGTTGAGTTTTTCGCTCAGGTAATCGGTAAGTTTTATTTTGATCTGTTCTTCATTAGAAAGGATCGATTCAATAATAATCGTTTTTATTTTATCGACCAGAATGGTTTTTTTATCATCCATCAATTCAAGTCCGGCCGTTTTAAGGGCAACTTTCAGACACTCAATTTGCTCTGTTGAAATATCCTCCGTTATTTCAGTTTCGCCCAGTTCAACCCCGGAGTATTGTAACCTAAGCTTATCCAGCTCGGATTTCACTACCATTTTACACCGGTCGCAAACCATATTTTTGATGTAAAGTTTCAATCCATTAATTATTAAGGTTCAATTTGGGCTTATACAATTATATAACAATTAGATAAAGGTTTATGTTTACCTGTTTGCCTTTTCCTGACCATGATTCAGGTTGATGGATTTTGAAAGCTGGCATGATTGTTAATACTACACAAAGATATGTGAATCATGTAACTTTTTTATAAAGTAATGTAACGACTTTGGGTATTACTCGGATTAACTTTGAAATCAACTTAAACTCAATATTATGCCAATATTAACTGTTTTAATTGTGCTGATTGTTGCAGGAGTAATTCTATATCTTGTCAATAATTACATCCCTATGGATGGTAAAATTAAAAATATCCTGAATGTTGTGGTTGTTCTTGTTGTTATCGTTTGGCTTCTCAAGATATTCGGGGTTTTCACTTATCTGAAGGATATTAGTATTTGATAAAGTACGTCCCGGAGTCACAAAAAGTGATGATTCTTACTCCTTGGTATTCTTTACGTGTTGCACAGGCAATAATGGAAAAGATTCTTTGAGGTGGTCAGAAATTGACTCATTACGGAATCATTATTAAAACTTATCGCAGGGAATGAGATGAAGAATATCTTTCTTGCGCAATCAATCATATATGAATCAAATCTGGACAAAGTAAATAATAAAGAAAAAAATGGAAACAACTTTAGTTACTACACAAACAAAATGGTCAATAGACCAGGCTCATTGCGAAATTGGTTTTAGAGTGAGACATTTAATGATAGCCCATGTTAAAGGAACATTCAAAACATTTGATGCCAGTATCTATACAACTTCTAAAGACTTTACAACTGCAGAAATTGATCTGTGGATAGATCCGGCTTCAATAGTTACCGGAGATACAAAACGAGATGAACATTTGAAAAGTGCTGATTTTTTTGATGTGAATAATCATAAACAGATAACATTCACCTCAAGCACAATTGGGAAACCAGATGCGGTTGGTAATCACGAATTATGGGGAGAATTAACAATGATAGGCGTTACAAAAAATGTAAAATTAAATGTGCAATTCGGAGGAATTATTAAGGACCCCTGGGGTAATGAAAAAGCCGGATTTACCATTTCCGGGAAAATCAACAGAAGTGATTGGGGCCTTACCTGGAATGCAACAATAGAAACCGGAGGTTTAATGGTAAGTGATGAGGTATCGATTTCATGTGAGGTTGAACTCATTAATAAAGGCCAGGCCGACATGACTATGAAACTGGAACAATCAGAGAAACAATGAGTTTCCGAATCAGGGAACAACAATAACTTAACATGTTATTACGATTAGGTCATGTTGAACATGTATAATTAAATCAAGCAAAACAATAACGAACATGAATAATCTTTTAAGGGGACTGCTTTCAGGATATGGAGCCTGGAAATTAGGTGGCGGCTGTTTAGGAACTATTGTAGTTTTTGTGGTTATCTGGCTGTTGCTTGGGCAATGTAACTGACGATCCGGATAAGTGTGAATGACATGATTTATTTTGAAAGTTGTGAAACAACTAAGCTAGCAATAGAAAAATTTAAATAATTCAATATTAATATTTTGAAATCATGGCTATAAGTAAAATATGGATAGAAGAAGGTTGCACTTCATGCGGTCTGTGTGTGGATATTTGTCCTGCAGTATTTAAGCTGAATGACGTAGCCACTGTAATTGAAGGTGTAAATTATGCTGATCATGAGGAGAAAATAAAAGAAGCTGCTGAAAGCTGCCCGGTGGAAGTAATCAGATATGTCGGGTAGAATCATATACTATAATCTGATCAGAACAGGTATGCCCAAATAACAGTCAGCACCGTAACCCCTGACGATAAATGTCAGGGCGTCAGGGCCGGCACATCATTTGTACCCGGAGCCGGGGTAGAATAATTGCTTTGAGTTTCTTTGTAATGCATTTTAATATGCTGTAGATAAGGCATATAGAATGCATTTCTGTTTTTTACAAAGCAGTAAAAAGTCACAAAATGAAGGAAATGTTTCAGCCATGTTTCAGCCGGAACTTGATTATTTGCATATTTTCTTTAAATTTATAAACTATAAATTAATTATGGCATCTTTTAATATTGAATTAAGCAGTAAACCCGTCTCCACCACGATCAATCACCCATATACCATTGTTTTGTACTGCCTTACCTACCTGATTAAAAGCTTTTATTATTTCTACATTCTCACTTTCAAAATCAGGTGATTTCTGTGAATAAAGAGAATAATACAACGGCGTTATTTCATTACTATCTACCTCCGATGCAATGACCTGGTTGGTCCAGTATCCGTCTACAAGTTCTCCATCTTCGCTACCATCTCTGACTGTTGCCAGATATTCCATCTTTTCAGCATACTTCTTTTTCAAATCACTTAAATCAAGTATTAATAAAGACCTTTCTTTTACCCTCTCACTTGCAAGTGACAAGATACTTTTCTGTAAGCAACTCCAGATCTCTGGCTTTATTAATTGCCTGCTAAATCTTTCTTCAATTTTCTTTAATGATACCCGGCTTTCCAATTGCCTCCCAATTTCTGTCAGCATAACTGATTGGGAAGCTATGATGCCATAGATAGCTTCCTGAATAAACCTTCTTGCAGTTTTATCAAGTCCCTTGGAAAGTATCCCCGAAAATTTTGTTATTTTGTACCGCAACTTATTAGCTAAATGGCTAAAGTTCATTTTGTATCCTCCTGTTTTTGTGTGTGGTAATACAAATATATACAGGAGGATACTTTTATACTAACGTAAAAAGAACTAT
>Ga0113563_10000052_pt1 | contig 36424 bp, 35 predicted proteins | sample Mud3Dept3metaG_FD_80117 | JGI IMG/M metagenome (GOLD analysis project Ga0113563, IMG submission 80117) | Freshwater wetland microbial communities from Ohio, USA, analyzing the effect of biotic and abiotic controls - Mud 3 Core 4 Depth 3... | ecosystem: Environmental > Aquatic > Freshwater >... | reverse complement strand
TCGAGATCCTGGCCACGATCAACCAGTTCCTGGTCGAGCAGTATTCGCAGGGCCGCAAGGTGCTCCTGGTCGTGGACGAGGCGCAGAACCTGGGCAACAAGGTGCTCGAGGAGATTCGGCTGCTGTCGGGAATCGAGACGACGAGAGAAAAGGTCCTGCACATCATCCTCGCGGGCCAACCCGAGCTGAGCACGAAGATCGACTCGCCGGAACTCGTGCAGCTCAGGCAGCGCGTCCGGTTGCGTTTCCACCTCACCGCGTTGAGCGAGCAGGACGCGGCCGAGTACGTGCGCCATCGCCTGCGGGTCGCCGGAGCCGGTGACCGCGAGATCTTCGAGCCGGCAACGTTCCCGGTCATCTACAAGTACACGGGCGGAATCCCGCGCCTTGTGAATACTCTCTGCGATACCGCGCTGCTCGTGGCCTTCGCGCAGGACCGCCAGACGGTGTCGAAGGAGGTCCTGGACGCGGCGATCAGCGAATTGCAGTGGGTCGAGTTCGTCGCTCGAACGTTCACGCAATTGCCGGGCTCGATCGAAGACACCTCACCGCAGGAGCAGCCGACCGTCGGACGCCTCGTCTTGTCGGTCAAGGGCGCGGTCGTGACTGAATGCCTGCTCGTCCCCGGACGCTGCGTGATCGGACGGACGCCCGACAATGACCTGCAGGTCGAAAACAAGTACGTAAGCCGCCATCACGCGCAGGTGATCACAACCGTGGACGGCAGCGTGATCGAGGACCTGAACAGCACCAACGGGATCTTCGTGGGCGGCAAGCGGGTCCGCCGGCACCGTTTGCAGGAGGGCGACGTCGTGTCGCTCGGCTTGCACCGGATCGCCTATTTCCGGAAGGATCGCCCGACCGCAGAGACGGTCGCACTCGACCAGGCCGATGTCGAAGCGGAAGGCGAGGAAAATGTGGAAGTCGACGAGGACCGCGACGGCTGACCGAGTCAGTTATCGAGCGAGTGCGAGTCGTACTCGGTCTGGCTGGCACGGTAATCGCGCCGCCGCATCAGGAGCACCAGGCCCGCGATCAGGCCGAGCGCGCCGCCGGCGAGCAGCAGGCTGCGCGGCCCCCCCTCCGTGAAGAAGGCGGCCACGGGCAGCGCAACGCCCGCCGCGATGTAGACGTAGGGGATCACTTCGTACAGCGGGCGGGGAATCCACATGCGACGCATCCTCGACGCGCGGTGCGTCAGGCGGTGCCACCCACGGTGAGGCCATCCACGCGCAGCGTCGGCTGGCCAACCCCGACGGGGACGTCCTGGCCTTCCTTGCCGCAGGTGCCCACTCCGTCGTCGAGTTTGAGATCGCTGCCCACCATCGAGATGCGCGTCATCACGTCGGGGCCATTGCCGATCAGCGTCGCGCCCTTGACGGGCGCCGTGATCCTGCCGTCCTCGATCAGGTAGGCCTCGCTCGCCGAGAACACGAACTTGCCGGACGTGATGTCGACCTGGCCGCCGCCGAAACTGCGACAGTAGAGACCCTTGCTCACCGAGGCGATGATGTCCTCGGGCGCATGCGACCCGGGCAGCATGTAGGTATTCGTCATCCGCGGCATCGTGACGTGCGCGAACGACTCGCGGCGCCCGTTCCCGGTCGGTGCCATGCCCATCAGTCGCGCATTCAGCTTGTCCTGCAGATAACCGCGCAGGACGCCGTCCTCGATGAGTGTCGTGCACTGCGTGGGCGTACCCTCGTCGTCGATGTTGAGCGACCCGCGGCGTGCGGGCAGCGTCCCGTCGTCGACGACGGTTACGCCACGGGCCGCGACCTGCTGTCCGATGCGGCCAGTGAATGCAGACGTGCCCTTGCGGTTGAAGTCGCCTTCGAGGCCGTGCCCGACGGCTTCGTGCAGCAGCACCCCCGGCCAACCCGAGCCGAGCACGACCGTCATGGTTCCCGCGGGAGCCGGGACGGCTTCGAGGTTCACCTGCGCCGTGCGTACCGCTTCGCGGGCCAGTTCCCGCCAGCGTTGCGACTCGAGAAACTCGGTGTAAGCGAAACGTCCGCCGCCACCCGCGTACCCCTGCTCGCGCCGGCCGTCCTGCTCGATGATCACGGACACGTTGAGGCGCACCAGCGGGCGCACGTCCGCCGCGAGCGTCCCGTCGCTCGCGAGCACGAGGATCGTGTCGTGGGACGCGCTCAGGCTGGCCATCACCTGAGTGATGCGTGGATCGAGCGCGCGCGTCGCGCGGTCGATCTCCTCGAGCAGGCGAACTTTGGCCTGGTCACCGAGCGTCTCGACGGGATCGATCGGCAGGTACAGACGATGCCCGCCGCGGGCCCGCCACGCCTGGAGCGCGCCGGCCGTGCCGGAGCGTGCGATGGCACGCGCCGCGTGCGCCGCCTCGAGCAGCGCCGGCAATACCACCTCGTCCGAATACGCGAACCCGGTCTTCTCCCCCGCCAATGCGCGCACGCCGACACCCTGGTCGATGCTGTGGGCACCGTCCTTGACGATGCCGTCCTCGAGCGCCCAGGACTCCTCGCGGATCATCTGGAAGTAGACGTCGGCGTAGTCGACTGCGTAGCCCATCACGTCACCGACGATGCGAGCCACCCCGTCCTCGTCGAGCCCGGCCGGCAGGAGCAGCGACGCGCGGGCCAGGTCGAGCGGGTCCCGGCCGACGTCCGGGGCCGCCGACAGCGGCTGCGGCGAGAAGAGCGCGGGCGGGATGCTGGTTCTCATGGGGACTCGAGTGACAGGCGTCGGTGGTCGACGGAGGGGAAATTCTGCCTGACCTCGTGCTGCCGGACGAGGTCGATATCGGCCGTGACCACTCCGGACCCGCGCGGCAGGCGGGTGAGAACGCGCCCCCAGCAGTCCACGACCATCGAGTCGCCATGCGTTTCGCGGCCATTTTCGTGGAAACCGGACTGGGCGGGTGCCACCACGTGGCACAGGTTCTCGATCGCCCGGGCACGCAGGAGGACCTCCCAGTGCGCCCGGCCGGTCGGAGCCGTGAACGCCGAGGGCAGACAGAACCATTCCGCCCCCATTGCAAGCAGACGGCGAAAGAGTTCCGGGAAGCGCAGGTCGTAGCAGACCGCAAGGCCGAGCCGCCCCGCCGGCGTGTCTACGCAAACCGGCGAATCGCCAGGGCGCATGGACGACGACTCCTGGTAGCGCTCCTCCTTCCCGGGAATCGCGACGTCGAACAGGTGGATCTTGTCGTAACGCGCAACCCGGCGTCCCTGCGCGTCGTACACCAGGCAGGCGGCCGCCAGACGGGGGTCGCCCGGCACGCGCAGGGGCACCGTGCCGCCGACGATCCACAGCCCAAGCTCGCGGGCGGTTTTGGCGAGATACGTCTGGATCGGGCCGCTGTCCGGCTCCTCGGCCATCGCGAACTTGTCGTCTTCCGCCTGCCCCATGAAGGCGAAATTCTCCGGCAGCGCAGCGATCGCCGCCCCGCGCCGCCGCGCCTCGTGCAACAGGCGTCCGGCGTCGGCGACGTTCCGGCCGACGTCCGCAGACGTCACCATCTGCACGGCCGCGACGATCGTCATTGCACCGCTCCTGACTCGGGGACGTTGCGCCCCACGACATTCTCGCTCGACTGCGCGGAGATGCGCTCGACCACGGGACTCGACCAGGGTCCCGTCACGCGGTAATAGACGCGCGTCAAACCCTGCAGCTGTCCCTTGAACAACTGGGAAAACAGCAGGACGCCGGCGGCACCCACCGGGCCACCGGCGAGCGCGCCGGCCACTGTGAGCGGCCCGGTGGGATTGCCGCTCACGACCACGGTCTGATCGTAGTCCTGCTTCAGGAGGCCGGTGCGGCCGACGACGCCGATGTCCACCGCCGGGCCCTTCACGAGCAGGTTCTGCGTGTAGGCATCGCCGGCGCGCAACTCGAAATCGCCGCTCACCGTGTCGAAGGCCAGGCCCTCGTCCGTGACGTCGCGGAAGTCGAGCGCCAGGCGGCGCGGGAGGTCTCCCACGCTCATCAGGCCGAGGATCCGGCCCGCGCCCGGCTTCACGGTTCTCAGCTGGCCGTTGCCGAGTTCGAGGCGCAGCGTGCCGTCCATGCGCCCGATCGCGTCTTCGGACGGGCCGCCGAGCCATGTGACGCTGGCTCTCGCGCGCGCCTGCTTTGCCTGCACGGAATCGCGATAGCCGAGAGCGCGTGATGCAGCGGCCAGGTCGCCGCTCGAAAACTCCAGATCGAGCCGGGTGCGCGAGCCGCTGCCTTCGGCCAGCCAGCTGCCACTGCCGGAGAGATTGAAGTCAGGGGAGGTCGATTCGAGACGTGCCACGCGCAGCCCCTGCGGGTCCTTGCGAATTTCGGCGCTGAATTTGCCGAAACGACGCGCCTGCCACGAGAAATCGTCTGCCGTGATGGACAGTGCGGGCAACGTGCGCGGATCCACGGCCCGCTCGCCGGTCTCGCTCGCGGCCCGTTGCGCCGCCACCAGCTGCAGGCGTCGCATGTCGAGTCGAATCGGCGTGCCTCCGTCGAGATTCGCGGGGACCGTGATCTGCCCTTCCGCCATCGGGCCCGCCAGCGTGACTTGCCACGCCGCGGGCTGCGGCTGGAGGCGCGCGAAGACGTCACGCAATTCGAAACCGAAGACCAGTGCCCGGTCCAGGTGCACGTCAGCGGGGCCGAGCCAGTCCGATAGACGGCGGCCACTGCTGCCCGACGAGCGCAACGCCAGCCACTCGCCCAGGTCGAACTCCGGCCAATCCCCTGCGACGACCAGCCCCTTGCGCTCGGGCAGCACGGCCGGGCGGCCATCGAATCGCGCCGCGCCTCGCTCGAGATCCCATCGGCCGGTGCCGCCCTCGAGAAAGGCAAGCCGCGCGCGCGCCGATCCGGATTCGACGCCCACCTCGTTGCGTCCAGCGCGCCCGATGTCGAGCGTGACCCGCGTAGGCCGTGCGACGGCCGGCTCCTTCGCGAACGGACGCGGCGCGTCGATGCGCAGGCCCTGCAGGTCGCTCGACACGGCAAAGCCCAGGGACCACGCCTCCGCGGCGGCACGGCGTTCGAGCCGCCCGTCGAAAACCCAGTCCGCCGTACCCGACATGCGTATCGAGTCCGGCAGGCCGATGAATGCCGGGAGACGCGGCCCGGCTGCGCGGCCATGTCCCCGCAACAGGACGGAGGCGGACGTCACCTTGTTCACGGGACCCGGTTCGACCGACAGTTCGAATGGCCCGTCCAGGATCGTTCCGCGCAGCGACCGGGAACGCGCCTCGAGATTGTGCAGTTCGAACTCACCCGTGACGCGCTGCGCGGGCGCGCGGAGCGCCGGAAGTGCGACCGTGACCGAGCGCAGCGTAGCGCGCACGTCGTAGTCGCGGCTTGCGATATCCTGCGTCGGAATGTGGAATCGCACCGCATAGTCTGCCGGTCCCTGGCCGGACAGCTGCATGAACTGCCTGCCGAGCCGCGGACCGAGCGGGCTGCCCTGCAGGAAGGTCAACGCCTGGCCAATGTCGCCGCTTGCGCCGGCGTCCACGTCGATCACCGACTCCTTCAAGTCCGCAATCGACACTGTGGCGCCCTGGAGCCGCAGCCCGCCGGCCCGGCCCTCCCGCACAGTCGCCTCGAGCCCGGCATTGCGAAATGCAACCGTGCCGGCGGCGCCTGTGAGTGGAGTGAATCCCTCGAAGTAGTCGAGCGTCACGCCGCTCACGTCGGCACTTGCCGCGAACTCGCCCTCGCCGCCGCGGAACGGAAACTTGCGCACCGGCCCCGAGTAGCGGAGGTGGCCATTCTCGGCACGGCCCTGCACGAATGCCCGGTCGAGCCATGCGAGCGAACGTGGCTTCAGGCGGCCCACCGGCAACACCCGCCGGACCAGCGCGACGTCGAGCCAGTCGACCGTCGCGTCGAGCGTGAGAAGCGGCGAGACCGCAGGACGCTCGAACGTGAAATCGAACGAAGCCCGCGCCTGTGCCTGCGGGTGCGTGAGTTGTACCGACCGGGCGCTGAGGACCCACGCATTGCCGTCGCGCCGCCAGTCGACATCGCCCTCCGCGCGCAAGCCCGCGATGGGCTCGCGGAACTGGCGCGGCCAGTCGAAAGCCAGGCCCTGCGCGCGCAAGCCGATGCGCCCGCGCTCATCGGTACCCGAGACAGCCGCGGTCATCCCGGACACGCCGGGCAGTCGCCCAGTCGCCCTGAATCCCAGGCCTGCGACGTTCGCGCTGAACGCGAATCGAGGCACCGCCCCGGCGCGTTCGCGCACGACCTCGGCACGCAACCCGCGGATCTCGCCCGATGGAGCGAGGCCCGCCCATCGGTCGAATGCCGACGGCGCCAATGCCAGGACGAGCGGCCATGCGTCCTCGAGTTCCAGCCGGCTCACGTAGGTCGACAGACCGTAGGTCGTCTTTGGATTGCCGCGCCAGCTGAACGCGAGCGTGGATGGCACGGGGGGGTGGCCCGCGCGCGGCGTGATGCGCACGTCCTGCGCGCGGAACGACCATGTTTCACCCGTGCGTTGCAGCCGGAAATCCCCGGTCAGTCCCGGATAGCGAATCTCGCGCGGAAGCGGAGTCGCCGGGCGGTCGATCACCGTCTTGTCCAGCACGGACAGGCTCAGCGGCGATGCGCCGGGTTCGCGATACGGCACGGAAATTTCGACCGTCTCGACCGTTGGCAACACGCGACGCGGAAGCTGCAACGCCACGTCCTCGAGATCGACCGTCAGCCGCGCCTCGTCGAGCCGGCCGTGCGACACGCTTACGACGACGCCGACCGGCCCCTCGCCGGCGAGGGGCCGCGCAACCTGCGGCGGCAGAAAGTCCGTGAGCCCCGCCAGGAGCAACCGGTCGGCACGCAGTCCGACGCGCGCATCAAGCTCGGCAAACCGGTCGAGCGAGCCGCGCAGGCGGCCGTCAAACGTCACGGCGGCACCGAGGCTGGCGGGCAGTCGCGCCGATCCAGCCGCATTGACGTGATCGCGCTCCCGTTGCAGCGCCAGGCTCAGCTTTTCCAGCGTCCACGGCCCGCGGCCCGTCTTCAGGTCGCGGTACGTGACCGTCGCGTCCTCGATCTCGACGCGTCCCGCGGGGAGACGGTCGAGATCAAATGGCGGACGGTCGGCGGGCCGTTCGCGTTGCCCAAGCAGGCGGATGCGGCCGTCTGCGAGACGGACGACCGTCACAGCGGGACCCAAGAAACGAATCCGGCCGGCGACGAGTTCGCCGGTCCGGAAGAAATTCCAGGCGTCGAGAGCAACCGTTCCTTCGCGCGTCGCGAACAGGGCCTGCGTGCCGTCGCGATCGAGCACGCGAACGCCGCGCAACACGATTTCCGGGCCGTACCAGCGCAGCCGTGCATCGAGTCCGGTGAATTCGACCCGGAGGTCCGTCTGGCGCTCGATCCACCCCTGGATGCGCCCGGCGTACTCGGGGACTCGCGCGACCGCGAGCCGCAGTGCACCGAGCAACAGCGCAGCCAGGATCAGCAGGCCGACCACGATGCCGCCCGCGATGCGCCAGAGCCGGGCGGAATTCCTGCGCCCGGGGGCCTCGTTCACATGAGCACCACGTCGTACTGCTCGAGCATGTACAGCGACTCGGTCTGCAGGCGGATCGGCTTGCCCACCAGTACCTCGAGTTCGCCGAGGGCCGCCGACTCCTCGTCGAGCAGCCGCTCGATGACGTCCTGGTGCGCCAGGACCAGCAACTGCTGGAAGTCGAATTGCCCCGCCTGGCGCAGGATCTCGCGGAAGATCTCGTAGCAGACGGTTTCTGCGGTCTTGACGAAGCCGCGCCCTTCGCACGCCGCACACGGCTCGCAGAGCTGGTGGGCGAGGCTTTCACGGGTGCGCTTGCGCGTCATCTCGACGAGGCCGAGCGGGGAAACCGCGGACACGTGGGTCTTCGCGTGGTCCTTCGCGAGCGCCTTCTCGAGCGCCTGCAGCACCTGCCTGCGGTGTTCCTCCTCCTCCATGTCGATGAAGTCGATGATGATGATGCCGCCGAGGTTGCGCAGCCGCAGCTGGCGCGCGATGGACACGGCCGCCTCGAGGTTCGTGCGGTAGATGGTCTCCTCGAGGTTGCGGTGCCCGACATAGGCGCCGGTATTCACGTCGATCGTCGTCAGCGCCTCGGTCTGGTCGATCATGAGGTAACCGCCGGACTTGAGCGCGACCTTGCGATCGAGCGAGCGCTGGATTTCCTCCTCGACGCCGTGCATGTCGAAGATCGGCCGGCTGCCCGCGTAGTGCTCGACCCTCGCGCCGAGCCCCGGCATGAACGTCCCCGCGAACTCGCGCATGCGCTCGCAGGTGCGCTCGTTGTCCACCAGCACGCGGTCGACACCTTCGCCCACGAGGTCGCGCATGAGGCGCAACGGCAATGGGAGGTCTTCGTGCACCAGAGTGCCCTGGGTTGCGCTGCGCGCTTTCTCCGTAAGGACTTCCCAGAGCTTGCGCAGGAAGAGCATGTCGGCCCGCAGCGCGTCGGCACTGGCTCCCTCGGCCGCGGTGCGCACGATGTAGCCGCCCGGGTCGCCGGGCGCGATGAACGCCTGCATCGCGTCGCGCAGCCGCTTGCGCTCCGCCTCGGTCTCGATCCTGGCCGATACGCCGACGCCGTGGCCGAACGGCATGTAGACCAGGTAGCGGGACGGGATCGTGATGAAGGTCGTGAGCCTCGCGCCCTTCGTGCCGAGCGGGTCCTTGAGCACCTGCACCAGGATGTTGGCGCCCTCACCCACCAGCTCGCGGATGCTGTCGGTGCGCGGGGCATCGCCCGAATCCTCGGCGTCCGCCGGCTGCACGATGTCGGACACGTGCAGGAAGGCCGTCCGCTCGAGGCCGATGTCGATGAATGCCGCCTGCATGCCGGGCAGGACCTTGGACACGCGCCCCTGGTAGAGATTTCCGGTGAGACCCAGCCGGCTCGCGCGCTCGACGAACAGCTCCTGCAGGATGCCGTTCTCGAGCAGGGCCGCCCTCGTTTCGCGCGGACTCACGTTGACCACGATCTCCGCGCTCATGGGGGGACTCCTTCGACCGTAAGACCCGGCACGCTCGACAGCAGTTCCCAGGCCTCGAACAGGGGCAGGCCCATCACCCCGGAATAGCTGCCGGCGATGTGCCGGATGAAGATCGCGGCGCGGCCCTGCACGGCGTAACCGCCCGCCTTGTCGCCAGCCTCGCCGGTGCGCCAGTACCAGTCCATTTCGGCGCGCTTGATCTCGCGCAGGCTGACGCTGCTGCTGCTGACCCGCGCCCCGCCGCCCGCGGCGTGCAGGACCGCCACGGCCGTGTGCACCTGGTGTGTGCGACCCGAGAGCCGGGTCAGCATGGCGACCGCCTCCGCGTGGTCGGCCGGCTTGCCGAACACCTCGCCCTCGAGAGCCACGGTCGTGTCCGCCGCGAGTACCGGAAGGCGCTCATTTCCGGCGAGCCTCTCCCACAGCACGCGCGCCTTTTCCTCGGCCAGCCGCAGCACGTACTCCACGGGCGCCTCGCCCTCACGCACGGATTCGTCGACGGCCACGGCCCGGACCTCATGGCCGACGCCGATCTGCCGCAGCAACTCGCTCCGCCGCGGGGACGCCGACGCGAGGTAGATGAGCGGGCGCGTCATGCGTGGTCAGCCGACGATGACCGACGCCTCGATCCGGCGTTCGGCCACGAGCGAGTTGCTGACCAGGCACACGTGTTCCGCCCGCTCCATGAGCTTGATCGCCTTCTCCTGGTCGGTGCCGGCGGGCGCACGCAGCGTGGCCTTGACCACGACGTGCGTGAAGTGCGTCTTGCCTTCGATACGGTTCAGCGTGCCGTCGACGCTGCACTCGAGCGAGTCCCAGGCGAACTTCGCGGCCCGTGCCACGCCACGGAAACTGAGCAGGAAGCAGTCCGCCACGGCGGCACACAACAGCGTCTCGGGCGACCACAGGTCGCCGGGGCCGTCGAATTCAGCCGGTGGCGCGGTCGAAAGCGCGGGCAGGCCGGGGGAGGTGACGGGGACGCGCCCCTCGGGGGTCGCAGAGGCCTGCACTGTGTAGAGATGCGGATAGGGATGCATGGTGGATTCTCGATGGACGCTGACCAAACGCCCATTCAAACCTTCCGTGCGGGCGCTGTCCATCCGCGGTATGCACGCTCAGGCGCGGTGATAGGGCTGGCCCTTGATGACGCTGACGGCCCGGTACAGGGCCTCGGCCACGACGATCCTGGCCAGTCCGTGCGGCAGCGTGAGCGGCGACAGCGACCAGCGCAGCTGGGCCCGCGTGTCCACGGCCGCCGCGAGGCCGTCGGGGCCCCCGATGCAGAAGGCAAGCGGCTCGCCGGTGCGGGCGCGGTCCTCGAGCCACCGGGCCAGTTGCCCAGTGCCGAGCGCCCGGCCAGTCACCTGGAGCGCCACGAGGCTGGAACGCTCCCCAGCTGCCGCGAGCATGCGGGCGCCCTCGGTCTCGACGGCCTTGCGCACCCCGCCACCGCCGCGGGTTCCCAGGGGAATCTCGACCAGTTCCAGGCGGTAGTCGCCGTGCAGCCTCCCGGCGTAATCCGCAAAGCCGGCATCCACCCAGGCCGGCATCCGCGTGCCAGCCGCGATGATCCGCATCAGCATCGTGTGTCCCTGGGGACTCAGGCCGCCGCGCCGCTGGTCTCCCAGAGCTTCTCGAGCGCATAGAACTGCCGCACCCGGGGCAACATGACGTGCAGGACGACATCGTTCAGGTCGAGCAGGACCCATTCGCCGTCGCGCTCACCCTCGAGCCCGAACGGCCGGAAACCGGCCTCCTTGCAACGCTGCAGGACACGGTCGGCAATGGATTTGACGTGGCGGTCGGAGGTGCCGCTCGCGACGACCATCGTGTCGGTGATGTCCGTCAGTCCGCGCACGTCGAGCGCCTTCACGTCCACCGCCTTCATGTCCACCAGCGCATCGAGCACGACCTCGCGCAACGTGGGTTTCGCCTTCGGTCGCGCGGTCTTCTTCGCCGCCCGCTTGACCGGCCGGGACGGGGCGTCCGTGGAAACCGGGGTACGTCGTGGGATCGCTCGCTTCGCTGTCGTCATGCTCACCTCGTGGGTTGGCGGGAGTAACAACCGGTTTCAATGATGATGTCGCGGACCGCATCGGGCATCAGGTAGCGTGGGTCGCGGCCCGTCACGATGATGCTGCGCAGTTCGGTCGATGAAATCTCGAGCTGCGTCACCTGCTGGATCAGTATTCGGCCGGCCGGCGCCTCGTGCAGGTCCTCGAGACGCCCGGTGCCTCGGTCGACGAGTAGTTCGCCCAGCGGTCCCAGTCCCGGTGCCCGCCAGCCGGGGCGGTGCGCAACGACGAGATGCGACAGTTCCAGGATCTCGCGCCACTGGTGCCAACGGGGCAGGCTGAGGAAGGCGTCCATGCCCACGATGAGGCAGAACGGGCTGTCCGGAAACTCCGCGCGCAGTTCACCCAGCGTCGTAACCGTGTAAGACGGGCCCACACGCCGGACCTCGCGATCGTCCACGACGAACCCCGGCTGGTCGGCGGCCGCCGCGCGAACCATTGCCAGGCGGGCTTCAGCGTCCGCCAGCGGAACGTCGCGATGGGGCGGGCTGCCGGCGGGAATGAACCGGAGTTCTGCGAGCCGCAGGGTCTGCAGCAACTCGAACGCGGTTCTCAGGTGGCCGAAGTGGATCGGATCGAACGTGCCGCCGAAAATACCCACCGGGTTCATGCAGCCAGGCCCACGCCGGCGATCCTCGCGACCAAGGATTCCAGTGCTGCCCACGCATCGCCGCGCAGGCTGCCCTTTGCCAATCGATCGACGCGCGCAGCCGCCGTGAGCAGCGCATCGATCTGCGGCCGCGTCATCCTCGTGAGCGCCACCCGCAACGGGCCCTGCCGGTTGGACCAGACCTGCTCGGCTCGAAACGCGTCGTCCAGCGAGCGCTCGCGTCCGGCCCGTAACGCTACCCGCGAGAGGCCACGGAGATCCTGCAGCAGCGCCCACAGGATCAGCGGCGGTTCCCGGCCTTCTGCGCGCAGGCCCGACAGGATGCGCAGTGCCCGCACCGGCTGTCCGGAGAACGCGGCCGCGGACAGTTCGAATACGTCGTAGCGGGCATTGTCGGCCACCAGGCCGGCGACCTCGTCGGCGGCGAGGCTCGCCCCTGGCATCAGCAGTGCGATGCGCTCGACCTCCTGCTGCGCGGCGAGCAGGTTGCCCTCAACTCGATCCGCCAGCAGCTCGGCCGCTGCCGGCTCGATGCTCACACCCCGCCGCCCGAGTCGCTCACGGATCCAGCCCGGCAGCGCGGCGCGCTCGACGGTCTGCGTGACCACGAGCACGCCGTGCGCTTCGAAGGCTTTGACCCAGGCGTTGGCCAGCGACTTGCGCTCGAGTTCGCCAGACACCAGCAGGACCGTGTCGGGCGGGGGATGCTCCGCCAGTCCGGCCAGCGCGCTGCCCGACGCGGCATCGGGCGCCGAGGCGAACTTGAGTTCGATCAGGCGACGGGAGGCGAAGAGCGAGAGATTGGCGGAATCGGCGAGCAGGGCGTTCCAGTCGAAGCCCCGCTCGATGAAATGCACCTCGCGATCGGCATGACCCTGGCTGCGGGCGTGCTGTCGGATGGCATCGCAAGCCTCGCCGATCAGCAGGGGCTCCGCACCCGTCACCAGGTAGGCCTGGCGCAAGCTCCGAGCCAACCCTGCCGTGAGAGCCTCCGGCGAGGTTCTCACTGCCCTGTGCAACTCGCGCGCGCCGCCTGGGGGCGGCGCGTCGCCGTGGGTTCTCTCAGCATGCGCCGGCGATTATGCCGCCTTGACCGGGCGGGTTCCACCGGATAGCGTGCGGCGCCTCTTTTCAGCGCTCCCACTCGGTCGTGGGCGACACTGCGCGGCCATGACCGACCCCGCCATCGACGTCCGCGACATGAGATTCGGCTGGCAGCCCGGGACGCCCATGCTCGAGATCCCGAGGTTCGGCGTCGAGCCGCACGGCGGCGCGGTGCGCCTGCTGGGCCAGGATCTCGCGGCATTGTCGCGTTCCGGGCGCGACGCGTTTCGCGCCGAGCGCCTCGGCTTCATTTTCCAGCTGTTCAATCTCGTCCCTTACCTGTCGGTGCTCGAGAACGTCCTGCTGCCACTGCGCTTCTCGGGCAAGCGACGCACGCGAGTCGTTCCTCCGGCTAATGATGCTGCAATGCGCGGCCGCCGGCACGAGCGTGCTGTTCGTCAGTCACGACCACGCCCTGGGGGCCTGGTTCGATCGTAGCGTGGCACTGCACGAGATCAACCACGTGCAGGCGCGGGAGAGCCGATCGTGAGCGCCATGCCTGGACTCACCATGTACAGCCTGTGGAACCGGCGCGGCACCGCGGCGCTGACGGTATTCGCCATCGCCGTGAACGTCGCATTGCTGCTCGGGGTGCAGAAGCTGCGCACGTCGGCGAAAGAGAGCTTCGCCACGACGATCTCCGGCACTGACCTCATCGTCGGCGCACGCAGCGGGCCAATCAACCTGTTGCTCTACTCCGTGTTCCGCATCGGCGACCCGACGGCCAACGTGACATGGGAAACCTGCCGGAGGGTCGCCCAGCACCGCGACGTCGCCTGGACCATCCCGCTCTCGCTCGGGGATTCCCACCGTGGATTCCGGGTCGTCGGCATCCTTGCGCCGACCGGGACGCCGGTGGACCGCGGCATACACGTCGACCTGCAGTCCATTGACGCCGTCCACGGCGGTACCGCAGGCGCGCGGGGCCGCGGGCCGGCCGGCATCACGGCCTTTCTCGCGGGCATGAAGAGCCGCGACACCGTGCTGCTGATGCAACGTGCGCTCAACGAATACCGCGGGGAACCGCTGCAGGCCGTCATTCCCGGAGTCGCGCTGACGCAGCTGTGGAACATCGTCGGCATCGCCGATCGCGCCCTCCTCAGCGTCGCAGCCTGCGTCGCGCTCGCAGGCGCCGTGGGCGGGACAGCGCTGGCCTATGCCACGATGTGGCTCGCGAAACCGTGGTTCTCCACGCGTTATGGCATCCACCTGGCGACTCGAGGGTTGACGGCGACCGACGGTCTCGTCCTCTCCGCAGTCGTGGCGGCTGCACTGCTGCTGATCGCGATCCCTGCGTGGCGCGCCTATCGCAACTCGCTCACGGTCGGCATGACGGTACGCCTGTAGCGATCCGCCAAGGTGAAGCACCGGAAGTCGGTCATCCTCGCACTCGGCGTCCTGCTGCTCGGCACGGTCCGGCCGGGCCCGGAGGCCTGGTCCCAGGCTGCGCCTCTCACGCCCGGTGCGCCCCTGCCCCGGCCCGTCGCGACGCCGGCGACCGCGGCTGCGGCTCTGCAACTTGTGTGGAAGGACCTGCTGCCGCCCGGCGAGCGCGACACGGCCACCCTTGCACCGCCCACCGCGCTGCACGACTACCTGCTGTGCGAGGACAGCCCCGCAGCCGCGCAGCCGATGAATTCCTCCGTGAACGAGGCGCTCGACGGACGCCTGGTCCGCATTCCGGGCTTCATCGTGCCGCCGCCGCCGCCCAACCAGATCGTGCACGTCACGCTCGCGAAGCCCCTGCCGATCGACTCGATGGACGCGGCGTTCTGGATCACTGGCCGACTCGCGGTCGCGAAGCGCAGGACGCTGCTGGACGTGTCGGCGTACAGCGTGACGGGGACGCGGGCGGAGGACTACAGGTTCTGAAGAAAGGGGATAGGGGATAGTGAAGAGTCGAGCCCCACACGTCGGTGGACGACGTGCCGACGCATGAAGACCGCTTCTTCACTATCCCCTACCCCCTAACCCCTAGCCCCTTTCCGGTACTATTTCCGCATGAACACCAGCCCCCATGCCTCCGCGTCCACGCTCCGCACCCTCTACCCCGCCATCGAGCCGAACCGCGGCGGCTGGCTGCGCATGTCGCCGATCCACGAGATCTACTGGGAGGAGTCCGGCAATCCGAATGGCAAGCCGGCGGTGTTCCTGCACGGAGGGCCCGGGGCCGGCGCCGGCGTGAATGCGCGCCAGTTCTTCGACCCGCAGCGTTACCGGATCGTCGTGTTCGACCAGCGCGGCTGCGGCCGCAGCCGCCCGCATGCGAGCCTCCAGGACAACACGACCTGGCACCTCGTCGAGGACATCGAGAAACTGCGCGAACACCTCGGCATCGAGCGCTGGCTGGTGTTCGGCGGGTCGTGGGGTTCGACGCTCGCGCTCGCCTACGCGCAGGCACACCCTCGGCGCGTCAGCGAACTCGTGCTGCGCGGCATCTTCATGCTGCGCCGCTGGGAGATCCACTGGTTCTACCAGCACGGCGCGAACGCCCTCTTCCCGGATCGGTGGGAAAGCTACGTGGGCGCGATCCCCCGTGCCGAGCGCAAGGACCTGGTCCGCGCCTTCTACAAGCGGCTGACCAGCCGTAACCGCGCGGCGCAGCTGCGCGCCGCCCGCGCGTGGTCGATGTGGGAGGCTGCAACCAGCTTCCTGAGGACGGACGAAGCCAACGTCGCGAAGTGGGGCGAGGACGCCTTCGCGATCGCGGTGGCGCGCATCGAGTGCCACTACTTCGTCAACAAGGGGTTCCTGCGCAGTGAGGACCAGTTGCTCAAGGACGTGCGACGGATCCGGCGCATCCCGGCGGTGATCGTCCAGGGACGCTACGACGTCGTGTGTCCCATGCAGACCGCGTGGGACCTGCACCGCGCGTGGCCGGAGGCGGATTTCCGGGTCGTGCCGGACTCCGGCCACTCCGCGCTGGAGCCCGGGATCACGCACGAACTGGTGAGCGCCACGGATCGCTACGCCGCCTCTACAGCGACCCGAGCCGGCGCAACACGAGATCGGTGAGGTCGCGCGCCATCGCTTCGCGCAGCAGGACTTCCTCGCGTTCCTTCGCGAGCAGCAGCGACTCGTCGAAACTGAAGTAGCGGGTCAGCTCGAGCTGCTGCGCCGCGACGACTTCGCTGCCGCCGCGGTCGATCGAGTACTCCACCGAATAGTAGATCTCGTACTCCTGCGGCGTGTTACGTGCGGACACGGACAATACCCGCCGCCCGGTGCGATCCTGGCGGATGCGGATCACCGCATCGGCATTGCCCGCGGCCTTCGCCAGGTTCGCGCCCGAGCGCTCGATGCCGCTGCGTAACTCCACCGCGAACGGCGACAACTCGTCATCGGTCGAGACGTACACGCTGCGAAGCCCCTCGGGGAGGGAGACCGCGCCCTGCAGGTGGAATCCGCAGCCGCCCAGCAGGACGGCCACGACCGCGAGGCCGCAGCGGCGCGCGTCAGACCACCACATTGGCGAGCTTGCCGGGCACGTAGACGAACTTGCGCACCGGCCGGCCCTCGATGAAGCGCTGCACGTTCGGGTCGGCGAGCGCCGCTTCGCGCACCTTCGCCTCGTCGGCATCGACCGGCACGGTCACACGGCTGCGCAGCTTGCCGTTCACCTGCACGACGACCTCGACGCTCTCGCGGGCCAGCGCCCGCGGATCCACCGCAGGCCAGCGCGCGTCCACGACAGCGGAAGCATGGCCGAGCTCGCGCCACAATGCATGGCAGGCGTGAGGCACGACCGGCGACAGCACCAGCACGACGATCTCGAGCGCCTCCTGCATCACGGCCCGGCCCTGGGGCGAGCGGTCGTCGAAGCGCCCGAGCGCATTCATCAGTTCCATGACCGCGGCAATGGCCGTGTTGAACGTGCGCCGGCGCCCGATGTCCGTCGTGACCTTGGACAGCATCTCGTGCACCTGCCGGCGCAGGTCGCGTTGCGCCCCGGTGACCGCATCCCTGGCCAGCGCCGGCGCCGGACCCTGGCCCACATGCTGGTGGACGGCCCGCCAGAGGCGCTTCATGAACCGGAAGGCGCCCTCGACGCCTTCGTCGGACCACTCGAGCGACTGCTCCGGCGGCGCCGCAAACATCATGAAGAGGCGCGCCGTGTCCGCACCGTACTGCTCCACGAGCGACTGCGGGTCCACGCCATTGGCCTTCGACTTCGACATCGTGCCCATGCCGCCCGACTCGACTGGCTGGCCGTCGGCACGAAGCACCGCGCCGATGCGCGCGCCCTTCTCGTCGACCTGCACGTCCACGTCGGCCGGGTTGTAGTACGTGATTCGTCCGGATGCGGGCTTGCGGAAGAAGATCTCGTTCAGCACCATGCCCTGCGTCAGCAGGTTGGTGAAGGGCTCGGCCACGTCCGTGAGCCCGAGGTCGCGCATCACGCGTGTCCAGAACCGCGAATAGAGCAGGTGCAGGATCGCGTGCTCGATGCCGCCGATGTACTGGTCCACCGGCATCCAGTAACCCGCTCGCTCGTCGACCATTGCGCGATCGTTGCCGGCACTCGCGTAGCGGAAGAAGTACCAGGACGAATCCACGAACGTGTCCATCGTGTCGGTCTCGCGTCGCGCAGGCTGTCCGCACTTCGGACAGTCGCAGGCGAGGAACGCGGCAGACTTCGCGAGCGGGTTGCCGCTGCCGTCCGGCACGAGGCCTTCCGGCAGTACGACGGGCAACTGGTCGTCCGGCACGGGCAGGACGCCGCAGTCCTTGCAGTGGATCAGCGGGATCGGGCAGCCCCAGTAGCGCTGGCGGGAAATGCCCCAGTCACGGAGGCGATAGTTGACCCGACGCTTGCCGCGCCCCTGCGCCTCGACGACCTTGGCGAACGCATCGAAGGCCTCGTCGAAATCGAGTCCGCTGAACTGCCCGGAGTTGATGAGGCGGCCGTGATCGAGGTAGGCGCCGGCGTCCATGTCGACGAGGCTGCCATCCTCAGGCTGGATCACCTGGTGGATGCGCAGGCCATAGCGGCGCGCGAACTCCCAGTCGCGCTGATCGTGCGCCGGGACTGCCATCACGGCGCCTGTGCCGTAGCCCATCAGGACGAAGTTGGCGACCCACACCGGAACGCGTTCGCCCGTGAACGGGTGGACGACGTGGATGCCGAGCGGCATGCCGCGTTTCTCCATCGTCTCGAGCACGGCCTCGGTCACGCCCGTGCGCTGGCACTCGGCGAGGAATGCCTGCAGGTCCGGATTTCCCGCCGCCGCCCGCTGCGCGAGCGGATGCTCGGCGGCCACGGCCATGTAGGTCACGCCGAAGAGCGTGTCGGGGCGCGTCGTGTAGATCCGCAATTGCTCGTCCGTGCCCTCGACGTCGAACTCGATCTCGAGGCCCTCGGAACGGCCGATCCAGTTCGCCTGCATCAAGCGGACCCGCTCCGGCCAGCCGGGGAGCGAGTCGAGCGCGCCGAGGAGGTCCTCCGCGTATTGCGTGATGCGGAGGTAGTACATCGGGATCTCGCGCTTCTCGACGATCGCGCCGGTGCGCCAGCCGCGTCCATCGATCACCTGCTCGTTCGCGAGCACCGTCTGGTCCACCGGGTCCCAATTGACGACGCCGGTCGTGCGATATGCGATGCCCCTCTCGAGCATGCGCAGGAACAGCCACTGGTTCCAGCGGTAGTAGTCCGGCTTGCAGGTCGCGACCTCGCGGCCCCAGTCGATGCCGAAGCCGAGCGAGCGCAGCTGCCGCTTCATGTAATCGATATTGTCGAAGGTCCACTTCGCGGGCGGCACGCCGTGCGCCATCGCCGCGTTCTCGGCCGGAAGTCCGAACGCGTCCCAGCCCATCGGCTGCAGGACGTTGCAACCCTGCATGCGCATGTAACGGGTCAGCACGTCGCCGATCGTGTAGTTGCGGACGTGGCCCATGTGCAGGCGCCCGCTCGGGTACGGGAACATGCACAGGCAATAGTATTTCTCGCGGCCGGGGTCCTCCGTCACGGCGAACGTGCGGTAATCGTCCCAGTAGGCCTGTGCCTCGGGCTCGACGATGGAGGGTTCGTAGCGTTCCTGCATGGGCGGGGTCGGATGGCTGAGTCGAACGGACAAGGATACCCGAGCGTACGCTCGCGGGCCTAACCGCCGGTTTCGCGGCCGGGGACCAGTTCGAGCGGCAGCGAGGTGCTCTCCTTGACGGGCGTGAGCGCCATGCTCGAGCGCACCCCGCCCACGGCCGGAAGGCGTGCAAGCTTTTCGCGCAGGAACCCCTCGTAGGTGGCCACGTCGCGCGTGACGACCTTGAGCAGATAGTCGGTGTCGCCCATCAGCATGTGGCACTCCTGCACCTCGGGCAACGCGCGCACTGCGTACTCGAACTGCCCGACCGCCTCGCGCGAGCCGCGCCCGATCTTCACCTCCGCGAAGACGGTCACGCCCAGGCCGAGTTTCTTCGAGTCGAGCAGCGCCACCCGGCGCCGCATGATGCCGAGTCGCTCCAGGCGCGCGATGCGCCGCCAGCACGGCGACCGGGAGAGACCCACCTTTTCCGCGAGGTCGGCGGCCGTGAGCGATGCATCGTCCTGCAGCAGGGCGAGGATGCGGCCGTCTGTGTCATCCAATTTTTCGCGCATCGGGACAACCGTAGTAGCATAATTCGTGCATTATTCATGCGGCGTGGGCGAGGCGGCAAGAAGGCGGATGACATGTCATCCTGGCGCTCACGCACATGCAGTAGTCTTTGGCACCCCAGACTCGACAGACACGGAATCCCATGAACAGGCTCAACGCCACCTTCATCGTCATCGCATGCGCCCTGCCATCGCTGGCCTCCGCCGGCGAGATCTACGGCACGATCACCAGCGACGCCGGGCCCGTCGGTGAGGGCACGCTGGTCGAGGCGACCTGCAAGGTCGGCAAGCACGGGCCGGCCAGGACCGACAAAGCGGGGAAATATCGCCTCGTCATCAGCGAGACGGGCAAGTGCACGCTTTCGGTGACCCGCGACGGCGCGACGGCGAGCCTCGATGTCGTCTCGTTCGACGACGCTGCCCAGGTCGACGTGGCCCTGAAGAGTGACGCGGCCGGCAAGCTTACGGCGCGCCGCAAGTAACGCGATGGCCGACGAGCCCAAGAAACCCAAGGATTTCTGGGACAAGCTCCTCGTCATCCTGCATCCCGTCGGCGGACTGCTGACGGCCCTCGCCGTCGCCTTCGTGGGCGTGACCGGGTCCAGGGTGCTCGAGGAGCGGCAGTCGCGCGACTCGAACGCCCGCCTCTACTCCGAGCTGATGAGCCGCCGCGAGGAAGCCGAATCGACGCTGCGCAAGGACGTGCTCGGGGCAATCCTCCAGGAATACCTGCAGGCAAGCCCCAGCGACCTCGACGCGAAGGTGCTGCAGCTCGAGCTGCTGTCTAACAACTTCCACGATTCCCTCGACCTGCGGCCGCTGTTCCTCGACCTGCAGCGCAAGCTGCTCAAGACGCCAGTGCCGGACCGCGACGAGCTCCTCGGCCGCATCGAGAGCCTCGCGCGCGAGGTGACCTCGAAGCAGCTCTTCACGCTGCAGGGACGCGGGTACCGGTTCTCCGGCAACGTCGACCTGGCGGCACTCGAGGCCGCAGGGGCCGGCAGCATCCCGCTCACGGAAGAGCCGGCCCGAGTGACGCTCGGGGACACGAGCTGCAACATCGCGGTGATGTTGCGCTCGGCAAATCGGGAGACGAAGACGGTGCGCGTGCGGCTCGAGGCCAGCGAATGCGAGGGCACGAACGCGCCGAACCTGAGCACGACGTTCGACGTCGGATTCTTCGACTTCCCGATCATCGACAACACCAGGCTCGCCAACGGCTGGCGCTGTGCCGTCGCGCTCACCAACTGGGTGGACGATTTCGCGGAACTGACCGGGATCTGCTTCCCCGGCGAGTACGCCAGCCTCAAGGACCGCCCCTACTACGAAGAGGTGATCCAGAAACTGCGACAGCAGGAAGTCAAGACGAGCTGGATGGACGGCCTGTAAGCACGCTGGCGAAGCGCTGCGCGGAGCCCGGCGCATGGTTCAGGTAAAGCGAAGGCTCCGTCAGTTCGAGTTCCAGCACGACGGGTGCGCCCTGGTCGTCGCGGATCAGGTCGACCCGGGCGTAGAGCGGTCCGTCGAACGGGATCGCGTCGCAGGCCGCGTGCGCCACACGGCGCTCGCTCGCATCGGCCTCGCGCGCGATGATCTCTTCGGGCGCGAAGAGCCCGGACACCGTTCCGTCGCCGACCTTCAGCAGCGGCCCTTTGCGGAATGCGTGACTGAAGTGACCGCCCAGGTAGACCGCGGCCGTCTCGCCGTGCTCGTCGACGCGCGCAAGGTACGGCTGCAGCATCGCGCTGCGGCCCGCATTCACCAGACGCTGCAGGTGCGCCCGCGCCTGCTCCCGGTCCGCCCGCCGATAGCGCGCCGCGTCCCGTGAACCCGCCCCGATCGAGGGCTTGACCACGAACTCGACGACATCGCCGGCACCCGCGAGAAATGCATCGAGCGCGACGCGCGCGTCGGCGCCCGGTTCGACGAAGCGCGTCGGCACGACCGGAACGCCGGCCCGCGCGAGATCCAGCAGGTAGTGCTTGTCGGTATTCCAGCGGATCACGGCGGGCGGGTTCACCAGCCGCGTGCGCGCAGCACACCGGTCGGCCCAGGCCAGGAACTCGTCGATGCGTTCGACGTAGTCCCACGTCGAGCGCAGGACGGCCGAGCCGTAGCGGCCCCAGTCGACGTCCGGGTCGTCCCAGCAGGGTGTATCGACGAAAACGCCCAGGTCGCCGAGGGCCTCGACCAGGGGCGGAAGGTCTTCATCCAGTGCCAGCGCTTCCCGAGCGCTGACGAGCGCCATGTGTCTCCGCATCTGTCACTGTCCCGTCACGAATCGCAGGATCCCGTCATCGTCCCGGCGCCGCTCCATCTCGCCGCGGCCGCACAGGTAATTCAGGTGGGCCACCGCCTCGCCGATGGCGAGCAGGCGATGGAATCCGCGCGGCACGCGCCGGAACATCGTCGGCAGCACGTCGAGCGCGGTGCGCGGCTCAATGCAGAACTCGCGCAAGGCAGCGAGTTGCTGGTGGTGGTGCTCGATCACGTCGGCGAGACGCCGGTGCAGTCCATGGAAGGGCCGGCCGTGCGACGGCAGCACCAGCGTGTCCAGGCCGCATTCCGCGAGCCGATCCAGCGACGCGAGGAACTCCCTCAAGGGATTCGCGTCGGGCGAGCTCGAGAGCACGCTGACGTTGGGCGAGATGGATGGCAGCACCTGGTCCCCGCTGATCAGCAGGCCCCGACCGGCGTCGTGCAGGCAGAGATGCCCCCGGCAATGACCCGACGTCTCCACCACCTGCCAACGGCCGCGGCCCGCCTCGATCACGTCGCCGTCGACAGGACTGGCGGCCAGCGGCGCCATGCCGTCGAACCACTTGCGATGGTCGCCGCGGCCGGGCGGCGGGCCCGCCGGGGCTTCCACTCCATGCGAATGCAGGAAAGCTCGTATGCGCGCTCCGATCGCCTCAGGGTCAGCACTCAGGAACGCGCTGGCCGAGCGGTGTGCGTACTCGGACATCCACACGGCGGCGCCGTGCCGTTCGGCGAGCCAGGGCGAGAGCCCCATGTGATCGGGGTGGTCGTGCGTGACGAAGATGCGTCGCAATCGCCTGCCGCCGAGAACGCGCTCCTCGAGTGCGAGCCAGGCCTCCCGGCAGACTTCCTCGGCCATCCCGGTGTCCACGAGCATCCAGCCGTCGCCGTCCTCGAGCAGCCACACGTTGATGTGGTTGAGCTCCATCGGCAGCGGGATCCGCAGCCATTGCACGCCGTCGGTGATCGGCTGCGCGGCACCGATGTCCGGAGGATCCGCGGCGATGAACTTGAGCTCGTGCGGGTGCGGCGGCAGACGCTCGCCTTCGGTCGTGATTGCGCCGCGGCGTTCGCTCATCGCGACTCCGTACCCCGCGCGCGCCGCCGGCGAGGGAGCAGGAGGCCTGCAGCGAGACCGGCGGACACCAGCAGCAGGACCGGCCAGTTGCCCAGGCGCACGTACGGCGTCAGTCCGACGCGCGGCTGCACGGTCCCCGTCAGCACACCCGGTTTGAACTGCTCCAACTGCCCCAGCACCCTGCCGTCGTGACCGATGATCGCCGTGACACCGTCGTTGGTCGCGCGGAGCATCGGACGGCCTGTTTCGAGCGATCGCATGCGGCTGATGTCGAGGTGCTGGTGCGGTGCCGTGGAATCGCCGAACCAGGCGTCGTTCGTCACGTTGACGAGCAGCGTGGATGCACGCACCAGGCCAAGCTGTTCCGACGCGTACGCATCCTCGTAGCAGATCGTCGGCGCAAGCTTCTCTCCGGCGGCGGCGAGCGGCGCCTGCGCCTCAGGGCCCGCTTCAAAATCCGAATACGGCAGATTCATGAGCCGCATCCACTCCCGCACCGCATCGGGCACCGGAAAGAACTCGCCGAAAGGCACCAGCCTGCGCTTGTAGTACCACTGCTCGACGGGCGAGTAAGCCGCGATCGCGTTGTAGAAGGCCCCGGACTGCGAGTCACGCCGCAGCAGACCCATCACCAGCGCCGAGCCCTGCGCCCGTGCCAGGCCGCGCACGTAGGCCAGGTACTCGCCGAGGTCGCTCTCGAGCGCCGGCAGTGCGGCCTCGGGCCAGACGATGATGTCGGTGCCGAGGTACGGTCGCGTGAGATCGAGGTACAGCTCCAGCGTCTGCTCGCGCTGTCCCGGCTGCCATTTCATCGACTGCGGAACGGCCCCCTGCACCAGCGCAGCGGTGACACTGGTGCCGCGCGGCTGCGTCCACTCGATCCGCGCCAGCCACGACCCCGCGAGCCACGCCACGGCGATCACGATGACCGCGCCGACCTTCGCCGAGCGCCTTCCGAGCAGCAGGCTGACGAGCGCGCCGGCGGTGATCGCCACGGCCAGGCTCACGGCGTAGACGCCTCCGAGCGGCGCGTATCCACGCAGGCCGGTCCCGAGCTGGCTGTAGCCGAGCGCGAGCCAGGGGAACCCGCTCAGGAACCAGCCACGGACCCACTCGATCGCCACCCAGCCCGCCGGCAGCAGCACCATCCAGCGCAGCACCCCGATCGACGGGCCCCATCGCGCCACGACGTAACCGAGCGCTGCGGTGTAGCTGCCCATGATGGCCACCAGGCCGAGCATCAGGAACGCCGCGATCCACAAGGGCGCCTGGCCCACGAGGTGGATGCTGTTGTAGAGCCAGTACGTACCGGCGAGGAACGTTCCAGCGGTGAAGAGGAAACCGCGCCACGCGGCCGCGCGCGGCTGGGCCCCGTGCCAGAACAGGAACAACATTGCCGGGCACAGCACGGACAGCGCGATGACGTCAGCCGGCGCGAACGCGAGCGCCAGGACCACGCCCACGGGCGCAGCCATCCAATGTCCCCACCGGGCGATGAACTCGCGAATCAGCCGGACTCCGGAGCCTTCAGCTCGAGGTCGCGTGGCGTCGTTACGCGCAGCGCCTCGATGCGGCGGCGATCGGCCTTCAGCACCTTGAGCTCGAGGCCGCCGATCTCGATGGCTTCTCCGCGACGCGGCATGCGACCGAGCTCGTGGAGGACGAGTCCGCCGATCGTGTCGCACTCCTCGTCGGAGAACCGTGTCCCGAATGCCTGGTTGAAGTCCTCGATCCGCGTGAGCGCCGGCACGGTGAAGACACGCTCGCTTTCCTTGCGGATGCCCTCGCCTTCGTCGATGTCGTACTCGTCGCCGATGTCGCCGACGATCTGCTCGAGCACGTCCTCGATCGTGAGCAGGCCGGAGACTCCGCCGTATTCGTCCACGACGATGGCCATGTGGTTGTGGCTGACGCGGAATTCCTTGAGCAGCACGTTCAGCCGCTTGCTCTCGGGTATGAACACCGCCGGCCGCAGGCACTCGCGGATGTCGAAGTGGCCGTCTTCGCCCCGGGCGAAATAGCGCAGCAGGTCCTTGGCAAGCAGGATTCCGGAGACCTCGTCGCGGTCCTCGCCGACCACGGGAAAGCGCGAGTGGCCCGACTCGATCACCACGGGCAGGATCTTTTCGGGCAGCTCGTCGCGCTGGATCACCACCATCTGCGAACGCGGCACCATCACGTCGCGGACCTGGATCTCCGATACCTGCAGCACGCCCTCGAGCATGCCGAGCACGTCCGCATCGATGAGGCCGCGGTCACGTGCGTCTATGAGGACGTCGGCGAGCTGCTCGAGATCCCGGGGTTCGTTCGACAGCGAATCGAAGAGGCGGCGCAGCCAGCCGCCCGGTGGCCCGGGGCGATCTTCACTCATGAGTTGGGAACGATGGCCGGGTGGTAGGGATTCTGATACCCGAAACCGCGCAGGATTTCCACTTCGAGTCGCTCCATGGCGACGGCCTCGCGGCGCGTTTCGTGGTCGTGCCCGTGCAGGTGCAGGATGCCGTGGACGACCATGTGCGCCCAGTGGGCCGCGCGCTCCTTGTCCTGCTCACGCGACTCCGCCGACACGACGGTCGCGCAGATGACGAGGTCGCCCAGGGCGCCGCCGAGCTCGCGCTCGGTCCTCGAGGCCGGGAATGACAGGACGTTGGTCGGCTGGTCCTTGCCCCGATACAGGCGATTGAGTCGCCGGCTCTCGGCGGCGCCGACGATGCGGATGCACACACTTGCCGGTCGCTCCACGGCCGCACGCCGGGCCCGCCCGGGCCGACGGCCGCGCGCTGCGACGTGCGCAGCATCGGCCCAGCGGCGCAGCGCCGCCCGCGCCGGCACCCAGGGCCGGCGAACCGCAATCTGCGCCTCGACGCGCAACCGGCCCGGTGCAGCGGGCGTGGTCACGCTTCGGGTCCCGGGTCGCCCGACTCGCGCTCGTACGCCTGCACGATGCGCTGCACGAGCGGGTGGCGCACGACGTCGCGCGAGTTGAAGAAGGTGAACGCGACGCCCTCCACGCCGCGCAGCACCTCGATCGCGTGGCGCAGGCCCGAACGCTGATGCCGTGGCAGGTCGATCTGCGTGATGTCGCCGGTGACGACGGCCTTCGAACCGAAGCCGAGCCGCGTCAGGAACATCTTCATCTGCTCGACGGTGGTGTTCTGCGCCTCGTCGAGGATGATGAACGAGTCGTTGAGCGAGCGGCCACGCATGAAGGCGAGCGGTGCAACCTCGATCACCTGGCGCTCGACGTTGCGGGCAACACGGTCGAATCCGAGCATCTCGTAGAGCGCGTCGTACATCGGGCGCAGGTACGGGTCGACCTTCTGCGCCAGGTCGCCCGGCAGGAATCCGAGCCGCTCGCCCGCTTCCACCGCCGGGCGGACCAGCACGATGCGTCGCACGGCTCCGGCCTGCATCGCTTCGACCGCGCTCGCCACCGCGAGGTAGGTCTTGCCGGTGCCTGCCGGGCCGATGCCGAACGTGAGGTCGTTGGCACGGATGTTGTCGAGGTACTGGCGCTGGTTCGCGCCGCGGCCGCGGATGCCGCCGCGCTGCGTGTGCACCACGACTTCCTCGCCTGCGGCGCTCGACTCGCCCGCCACCGGGAAGCCGTACTCCTGCACGCAGAGGTGGACCCGCGCGGGCGACATCGCCTCGCCGGCCGAAAGCTCGAACATGCGGCGCAGGACCGCAGCCGCGTTGTCGACCGTGCCCGGCGGGCCGAACACCTGCAGGTGGTGCCCGCGCCGTCGCACCTCGACACCGAGGCGCTCCTCGACGTGGCGCAGGTTCTGTTCCATCGGTCCCGCGAAGTTGCCGAGCCGCGTGTTGTCCGCACCCTCGAGCGACAGGTCGCGCACTTCGACCTGCTCGCTCAAGCGATGCTCCGCTGCCGCTCGGCAAGCCGGCCGCGCAGCGAGTTAGGCATGGCTTCCGTGATGACCACGTCCGTGAACTGGTCGATGAGCGAGACCGGGCCGTCGAAATTGACCCAGCGGTTGTTCCCGGTGCGTCCGGCGAGCTGCCGCGCGTCCTTTCGCGCGGGCCGCTCGACCAGCACGCGCTGCACCGTTCCGACCATGCCGCGGCTGATGGACGCGGCCTGGGCATTGACCAGTTCCTGCAGCCGCTCGAGGCGCCGATGCTTCTCGGCAGGCTCGACGTCGTCCGGGAAGGCTGCAGCCGGCGTGCCCGGGCGGCGGCTGTAGATGAAGCTGAAGCTCTGGTCGAAGCCGACGTCAGCGATGAGGTCCAGCGTCGCCTGGAAATCGCGCTCGGTCTCGCCGGGGAAGCCGACGATGAAATCCGACGACAGGCTGAGACCTGGTCGCGCCTCACGGAGCCTGCGGATCTTCTGCTTGTACTCGAGCGCCGTATGTCCGCGCTTCATGAGCGCCAGGATGCGGTCCGATCCGCTCTGCACCGGCAGGTGCAGGTAACTCGCGAGCTGCGGCACGTCCCGGTAAGCCTCGACCAGGCTGTCGCGGAACTCGACGGGGTGGGACGTCATGAAGCGGATGCGCTCGATGCCTGGCACCTCGGCGACGAAGTAGATGAGCCCGGCGAGGTCCGCGTGCCCGCCGCCCGGCAGCGAGCCGCGGTATGCGTTGACGTTCTGGCCGAGCAGCGTGACCTCGCGAACGCCCTGGGCAGCAAGCAGCCGCACCTCCTCCATGATCTGGGCGAGCGGACGACTCACTTCGTCCCCACGCGTGTACGGCACGACGCAGAACGTGCAGTACTTGCTGCAGCCTTCCATGACGGATACGAACGCCGTCGCGCCCGCTGCGCGGGGCTCGGGCAGCCGGTCGAACTTTTCGATCTCCGGGAAACTCACGTCCACGACGGGTCGGCCGCCGCGCTGCAGTTCACCAATCATCTCCGGCAGGCGATGCAGGGTCTGCGGACCGAATACGAGGTCCACGAAGGGCGCACGTGCCGTGATGCCCTCGCCTTCCTGGCTCGCGACGCAGCCGCCGACGCCGATCATCACGTGCGGGCGCGCGAGCTTGAATTCGCGCCATCGACCGAGCAGCGAGAAGACCTTCTCCTGCGCCTTCTCGCGCACGGAGCAGGTATTGAGCAGCAGCAGGTCGGCCTCCGCGGGCTCGTCCGTCGGCTCATAGCCGCCCGACTCGCGCAGCACGTCCGCCAGGCGGGCGGAATCGTACTCGTTCATCTGGCAGCCGAAGGTCTTGACGTGGACGCGAGGCATGGGGGCCCGAAAGGCCTCAGAACGGGATGTCGTCGTCGAACGCGTCGTCCCGCGGCGGCGGGGATGCGGCGGCACGGTCAACGGCGCCGGCTGCGCGGGGCTCGCGTGGCTCGGCGCGCGACTCGGTGCCGGCCCCGCCGCCACCGCCCTTGCCACCGAGCATCTGCATCTCGTTCGCCTGGATCTCGGTGGTGTAGCGGTCGCGCCCTTCTTTGTCCTGCCACTTGCGGGTGCGCAGCTTGCCTTCGATGTACACCTGCGAGCCCTTGCGCAGGTATTCCGCGGCGATCTCGGCGAGGCGGTCGTACATGACGACGCTGTGCCACTCGGTCTGCTCGCGCTGCTCGCCGGTCTGCTTGTCCTTCCAGCTCTCGGAGGTCGCGATGCGCAGGTTGGTGACCGCCTTGCCGCTCGGCATGTAGCGAGTCTCCGGGTCCTGCCCGAGGTTGCCGACGATGATGACTTTGTTGATGCCGCGTGCCATGAGAACTACCCGCGTGGAAAGGAACGGAATTTTACGGTACCGGAAGCCCCCGGCGGAAACGGAGAATCAGGCGGATTCCCGCACGAACTCGCGTCCGGCCCGGCCGGCCCCGGCGACCGCGGCCCAGGCCAGTGCGATCGCGGCGCTGCCCCAGAAGACCCCGGACAGCCCGAACCGCCCGAGCAGGACGCCCCCGACCACCCCGCCCAGGAAGGCGCCGAGGAACTGCGCGGTCGCGAAGATGCCCAGCGCCGCGCCCCGGTCCGTGCCCGGCGCGGCCTGGGTGAGGAGCGCCGGAAGGCGCGCCTCGAGATAATTGAACACCGCGAAGAACAGCGTCAGGGCGGCCAGCACGCGCCAGAGGTGCGCGTGATCGAGCCCTAGCAGCGCCTGCGCACAGGCCACCAGCAGGACGGCTACGACGAACACCAGCCGGCCCCGCCTGCTGCGCTCGGTGACGACGATCAGCGGGACCGTGCCGACGATCGATATCACGAAAACGCCCAGGTAAACCTTCCAGTGCTCGGCGGACGGCAGCCCGAGGTCGCTCACGAGCGCCTGGGGCACGGAGAGGAACGTCGCCGTCATGATGAAGTGCAAGGCGAACACACCCGCGTACAGGGGCCTCAAGCCGGGTCGCATCGCAATGTCGATCAGCCCCGCGAGCTTGCGGGATTCCGGCCCGCCGCTGCGCGGCGGCTCGACGGGCACGGCCAGGTACAGCAGGGCGAGACCGGACAGCGCCATCACGAGCATCACGACGAAAATGCCCGGGACGCCGATGGCCGCATCGAGCAGCGGAGCGAGTACCAGCGCCGAGACGAATGACAGCCCGATGCTGATTCCCACGACGGCCATCGCCCGCGTGCGTACTTCGGGGCGCGTCAGGTCCGCGAGCAACGCCGTGACTGAGGCAGAGACGGCGCCGGCGCCCTGCACGGAGCGCGCGGCGACCAGGCCGGCGACCGTGTGGGCGAACGCGCCGATCAGCGAGCCGGCGGCATACAGGAGCAGTCCGATCGCGATGATCGGCTTCCGGCCGTAGCGGTCCGACCATCGCCCGAACGGGATCTGGAGGACGGCCTGGGTCAGCCCATAGGCACCCATGGCGAGGCCGAGCAACTCGGGGGAGTAGTCGGGCAGCTCGCGCCCATAGAGGGCCAGCACGGGCAGCAGCAGGAACAGGCCGAGCATGCGCGTCGCATAAATGCCTGCGAGCGCACCGACCGAGCGGCGCTCCTGCGGCGAGAGCGCCGGCTTGCTTGTGGCGTCCTGGGTTTGGATTGGCTTTGCCTCGAAAGCTGGGCCTATATTAACAGGCTGCCCCACGGCTGCCCGAAGCAGAACTCGCCATGGACGTCATCCGAATCCGGGGTGCCCGCACCCACAACCTCCGGGACATCGACCTCGACCTGCCCCGGGACCGCCTGATCGTGATCACCGGGCTCTCCGGGTCCGGGAAGTCCTCGCTCGCGTTCGACACGATCTACGCCGAGGGCCAGCGGCGCTACGTCGAGTCGCTGTCCGCGTACGCGCGACAGTTCCTCTCGGTGATGGAAAAGCCGGACGTCGACCACATCGAGGGCCTGTCCCCGGCCATCGCGATCGAGCAGAAAGCCACGTCGCACAACCCGCGCTCGACGGTCGGGACGGTCACGGAGATCTACGACTACCTGCGCGTGCTGTTCGCGCGCGCCGGTGTGCCCCGCTGTCCCGAGCACGGCCAGGACCTCGCCGCGCAGACCGTGAGCCAGATGGTCGACCAGGTCCTGGCGCTGCCGGAGGGCACCGCGGTCCTGCTGCTGTCCCCGATGGTCCAGGACCGGAAGGGCGAGCACGCCGAGACGCTCGAGCACCTGAAGAGCCAGGGGTTCGTGCGCGCGTTCATCGATGGACGGCTGGTCGAGGTCGACACCCCGATCAGCCTCGACCCGCGCCGGCGCCATACCGTGGATGCCGTCGTGGACCGCCTGCGCGTCCGCCCGGACGCCGGGCAGCGCCTGGCGGAATCGTTCGAGACCGCGCTGGCGCTCTCGCAGGGAGTGGCGCGCCTGGCGTTCCAGGACAGCCCCACGCGCGAACCGGTGGTGTTCTCCAACCGGTATGCGTGCACGATCTGCGGCTACAGCCTCGCGGAGATCGAACCACGGCTGTTCTCCTTCAATAATCCGAGCGGCGCGTGCGGCACCTGCGGCGGGCTCGGGATCCAGGAGTTCTTCGATCCGGCGCGCGTCGTCGTCAATCCCGCGCTGTCGCTTGCCGGTGGTGCGGTGCGTGGCTGGGACCGGCGCAACGCCTATTACTTCCAGCTCATCCAGTCGCTCGCGCGGCACTACCGGTTCGACATCGAGGCCGCCTGGAGCGACCTGCCGGAGGCCGTGCGTCACGTGCTGCTCTGGGGCAGCGGCGACGAGAGGATCGAGTTCCGCTACTTCGACGCGCGCGGCGGCACGACACGCCGCAGCCACGCCTGGGAGGGCATCCTGCCCAATCTCGAGCGGCGTTACCGGGAAACGGAATCCGCAACGGTGCGCGAGGAACTCTCCAAGTACCGCGGCACGCGCGCCTGCGTGGACTGCGGTGGCAGCCGGCTGAACCAGGCCGCGCGAAATGTCTTCGTTGGCGGCCACACGTTGCCGCAGCTCGCCGCGCTGCCGATCGCGGATGCGCGCCGCCTGTTCGCGGACCTGAAGCTCGAGGGCTGGCGGGGCGAGATCGCGAGCCGCCTGGTGCGGGAGGTGTCCGACCGTCTCACTTTCCTGAGCGACGTCGGCCTCGACTACCTGTCGCTCGATCGAAGCGCCGAGACGCTGTCGGGAGGCGAGGCGCAGCGCATCCGGCTCGCCAGCCAGATCGGTTCGGGACTGGTCGGCGTCATGTACATCCTGGACGAGCCCTCGATCGGACTGCACCAGCGCGACAACCAGCGCCTGCTCGACACGCTCACGCGCCTGCGCGACCTCGGCAACACCGTGATGGTCGTGGAGCACGACGAGGATGCGATCCGCCAGGCGGACCACGTCGTGGACCTCGGTCCCGGCGCCGGGATCCACGGCGGCCGCGTCGTGGCGCAGGGGACGCCAGCCGAAATCGAGGCGGCACCCGAATCGCTCACGGGCCAGTACCTGAGCGGGCGGCGGTCCATCGCCGTTCCGCCCGTACGCACGCCAGCGCAGCCGGGGCGTGCGCTGCGGATCGTCGAGGCCAGCGGCAACAACCTGCGTGACGTCACCGTCGAAGTGCCGCTGGGATTGCTCACCTGCGTCACGGGGGTTTCGGGCTCCGGCAAATCGACGCTGGTGGTCGACACCCTCTACCGGCACGCGGCGGGGTCGCTGCAGGACTCCGGCGGGGATGCCGCTCCCTGCAAGGCCGTCGAGGGGCTCGATCGCATCGACCGCGTGATCGACATCGACCAGAGCCCGATCGGCCGCACCCCGCGCTCGAATCCCGCGACCTACACGGGGCTGTTCGGGCCGATCCGCGAACTCTTCGCGGAGGTACCGGAGGCCCGCGCGCGTGGCTACGACCCCGGTCGCTTCAGCTTCAACGTGCGCGGCGGCCGTTGTGAGGCCTGCGAGGGAGACGGCGTCATCCGGGTGGAAATGCACTTCCTGCCGGACGCCTACGTCACCTGCGACGCCTGCCGCGGCATGCGCTACAACCGCGAGACGCTCGAGATCCGTTACAAGGGACGCACCATCCACGACGTGCTCGAAATGACGGTCGAGGACGCGGCCGTCTTCTTCCGCAACGTTCCCGCACTGCAGTCGCGCCTGCAGATGCTGCTCGAGACCGGACTGTCGTACGTGCGGCTCGGGCAGAACGCCACGACCCTTTCGGGCGGGGAAGCGCAGCGCGTGAAACTGGCGCGCGAGCTTGCGAAGCGCGCCACCGGCCGCACGCTCTATATCCTCGACGAGCCTACCACCGGCCTGCACTTCCACGACATCGAGCAGCTGCTGCGCGTGCTGCTGCGGCTGCGCGACGAGGGCAATACGATCGTCGTGATCGAGCACAACCTGGACGTCATCAAGACCGCGGACTGGGTGATCGATCTCGGGCCGGAGGGCGGCGATGGCGGCGGCCGGCTGGTGGCGGCCGGCACGCCGGAGGAAGTCGCGCGCGAGGCGGCATCGCACACCGGGCGATACCTGAGGCGCGTCCTGGCGTCAGCGCTCCGTGGCAGGCGCGCGCGAGACGGTGCGGAAGCGGTGGCAGACCTCGCCGGCTGACCGGCTCTCGGTGAACCTGCCGCCCGTGTGCTGGCCGATCACTCGGCGCCAGAAGCCGAGTGCAGGACGGTTGTACTCGTCCTCGACGACTTCCCATTCGCCGGCGAACCGGCTGAACAGCAGCGCCGCCGCGCCTGCCCCCACGCCGCGGCGGCGCGCGGGGTCGACGACGTAGAACTCGGCCATGCGGTAATCGGCCGTGCGTCGCGGGAATGCGGCGGGCCTCGCGACCAGCGCGAAGCCGACGCGGGCGCCGTCCTGCAAGATCACGAAGGGATATGCGCTGGCGTCGCGGAACCATCCCGCGAGGAACTCGCTCTCACGCGCGTCCCATTCGCCCAGCGCGGGGAACAGGCCGGATTTTGACACGGAGAGTTCGGACAGATAGCTGCGGTAGACCGCGCGGATCCATTCGCGGTCGTCGTCGGAGTCGCGTGCGTCTCGGACGGTGACGGGCACGTCGCTCTGCCAGCCTCCTGCCAGCATGACCGGGTGGAGGTCCCGGCGACCGGTTAGGATTCTTCAAAGGCCGGGCGGGCCCCGGTCGGAGCCCGCCCGTCCTGTTCAGCCCAAGCTGATCGCCAGCTTACTTGCTGGTTTCTTCCTTCACAGCCTCGCCCGCGGTCTGGGCAGCTTCGCCAGCCGAAGCGGCGGCATCGCCCGCGGCAGCGGCGGCGTCGCCAGCGGCGGCAGCGGCCTCGCCAGCGGCGGCGGTTGCGGCGTCACCCGTGGCAGCGGCGGCGTCGGTGGCAGCCTCACCAGCGGTGGCGGCGGCGTCGGCAGCGGCGTCGGCAGCCTGGCCAGCGGCGGCGGCGGCGTCAGCAGCGGCTTCCTGCGTGGCCTCGACGGCCTCTTCCTTCTTCGCGCAGCCAGCGAGGACGAGCGCGGCCAGGGCGGCGGCAAGTGCGATCTTTGCGTTCATGTATATGTACCCCAAGAGTCGTTGAAAGAACGGAACCTTACTCGAGCCAACCGCTCGAGCCAGGCTCGTGCCGGAGGTCCGGCGGTTGTGCGAGTGGGATTCTAGGCGCTGGCCAACGCGTGCGGAGCGCCTGGACCTGTCTCTGAATGGCGACAATCGCGCATCTTGGGCAAGATGACGGCCCCAGCGTGCCGGTCAGGTTGCCGCACCATGCGTGACGACATCGATTCATCGTTCCCGGAGCATCTCGCCACGGTCCGTCGCCGCACCGACGCGGCGCTGGTCGCCCACGGCCTGGATGGCGTGGCGGTTTACGCGGGTTGCCCGGCCTACGCGTTCCTCGACGATCACACCTATCCGTACCTGGCCAATCCCCACTTCAAGCAATGGGCCCCGCTGACCGACGCCCCGCACAGCTTCATTTGCTACGTGCCGGGCAGCAAGCCGGTGCTCTGCTTCCACCAGCCCGCCGACTACTGGCACAGGCCGCCCGACCTCCCCGACGAAGCGTGGCTCGGGGAATTCCAGGTGGAAATCGTGCGCGACCCATCGGCGGCGAGGGACCTCCTGCGCCTCGGCCGCGGTCGCATCGCGTTCATTGGCGAGTGGCAACAGGAGTTCGCGGCCTGGGGATTTGCGGCCGTCAATCCGCCGGGCCTGTTGAACCAGTTGCACTACGACCGCGCGGTCAAGACACCATACGAGATCGATTGCATGCGGCGCGCATCCGCGATGGCTGCGCGAGGCCACATCGCCGCGCGCGACGCGTTCCTGGCCGGTGCTTCCGAATTCGAGACTCATCTCGCGTACTGCGCGGCGACGGGCCTGCAGGAAAGGGAACTGCCCTATGGGAACATCATCGCATTCAACGAGGGCGCGGCCGTGCTGCATTACCAGCACCTCGATCGCAGTCGCGGCGGCCCGCGCCGCTCGTTCCTGATCGACGCCGGGGCACAGTTCCGTGGCTACGCGGCCGACATCACGCGTACCTACGCCGCCGGCGATGCCGGCTTCGCCGCGCTGGTCGAGGCGATGGACACCGTGCAGCAGAAGCTCTGCACGGCGATCCGCAGCGGCACCGACTACCGTGACGTGCACCTGCTCGCGCATCGGTTGATCGCCGGCTTGCTGCGCGATGCCGACGTGATCGATTGCGACGCGGACACGGCCGTCGCAACGGGTCTCTCGGGCGTGTTCTTCCCGCACGGCGTCGGCCACCTGCTTGGCCTGCAGGTGCACGATGTCGCGGGCCTCGCCCGGGACGCCTCGGGCGCGGAGATCCCGCGCCCGCCGGGGCATCCCTACCTGCGGCTCACCCGCACGCTCCAACCCGGCTTCGTGGTGACCGTGGAGCCGGGCATCTATTTCATCGACCTGCTGCTCGACGTAGCACGCGCCGGTGAACACGGGCCGATGATCCGCTGGGACACGGTGGAACGCCTGCGTCCGTTCGGCGGCATCCGCATCGAGGACGACGTGGTCTGCACCGCCGGCGCGCCGGAGAATCTCACCCGCAAGGCGTTCGCCGCGCTCGCGTGATCAACCCTGCTTCTTGAGCAGGTCGCGGATCTCGGTGAGCAGGGCAACGTCGGCCGGCGGCGGAGGCGCAGCGGCCGGCGGCGGGGGCGTCTTCAGCTTGTTGATGCCCTTCACCGCCATGAAGATCGCCGCAGCAATGATCAGGAAGTCGAACGCCGCCTGCAGGAACGCGCCGTACTTGAGCAGGACCGGGGCACCAGCCGGGTCGGTGCCCAGGGTGTACGCGAGTTCGCTGAAATTGACGCCGCCGATGATCTTGCCGAGCAGCGGCATGATGACGTCGCCGACGAACGACGCGACGATCTTGCCGAACGCGCCGCCGATCACGACGCCGACCGCCATGTCGACGACATTGCCCTTCATGGCAAATTCCTTGAATTCCTGCATCACGCCCATGTGCGTACTCCCGGGGATGAATCACGCGTTGTGACCGTGCGGCAGCGCACGGGCCTGCCGGGACGATATGTGAGGAGCCGAGAAAAAAGAAGCCGGGTTCTCCCCGGCTTCTTTCGTGCGTCGATCGTGCAGCCCGGTCAGGCCGCTGCAGTCTTCTTCTTGCGCGGAGCGCGCGGCTTCTTCGCGGGTTCCTCGGCAGCGGCCTCCGCGGCCGGCTCCGCCGCCTTCTTCCTGCGGGCCTTCGGCTTCTTCTTCTCACCTTCCGCGGCCTTCGCCTCGACCGGCTTCGCCTGGTCGACCAGCGCCATCAGCGCCATGTCGGCATTGTCGCCGGCGCGGGTGGCCATGTGCAGGATGCGGGTGTAGCCGCCCGGACGAGCCTTGAAGCGCGGGCCCAGGTCGTCGAACAGCTTGGTGACCACCTCGGCATCGCGCAGCCTGGCGAATGCGCGACGGCGATTGGCCTCGCTGTCGGTCTTGCCGAGGGTGATCAGCGGCTCGACGTAGCGGCGCAGTTCCTTCGCCTTCGGCACCGTCGTGCGGATCGTCTCGTGACGCAGCAGCGACGCCGCCATGTTGCGCAGCATCGCCCAGCGGTGCGGGGTATTGCGGCTCAGCTGCCGCCCGGTCAGTCCGTGTCTCATCGCTTTATGGCCTCGACCAGCGCTGGTTCTTCACCAACCGCTGATCACTAGTCACTGGTCACTGGGTCAGATGACGTCCCGGTCCTCGTCGCGCTTCAACCCGGCGGGCGGCCAGTTGTCGAGACGCATGCCGAGCGTGAGCCCGTGGCTCTCGAGGACTTCCTTGATCTCGGTGAGCGACTTCTTGCCGAGGTTCGGCGTGCGCAGCAGCTCGACTTCGGTCTTCTGCACGAGGTCGCCGATGTAGTGGATGTTCTCGGCCTTCAGGCAGTTCGCGCTGCGGACCGTGAGCTCGAGC